>Ga0302215_10000252_pt1 | contig 40513 bp, 41 predicted proteins | sample II_Fen_N3_1_FD_194580 | JGI IMG/M metagenome (GOLD analysis project Ga0302215, IMG submission 194580) | Peat permafrost microbial communities from Stordalen Mire near Abisko, Sweden - II_Fen_N3_1 | ecosystem: Environmental > Terrestrial > Soil > Wetlands > Permafrost | place: Sweden: Abisko... | reverse complement strand
TTGACAAGCAATTCTAATAGCTCAATATGCTCTGTTTCTAGTTTTATATATCTCATATTGAGACAAATATACGATTATTATCGCATAATACCAAATAAATGGTGTATTATATTATTCTAACTACTTAGTGCTATAAATCAATTTCTTTTGTATCCTGAATACTCCTTTAAATATATCTTTTAATTACAATATATCTGATGAAATTTAAGTTGTTTGGAATAATAGCAGTACTATTTTTGTTGACTTCATGTTATACCGAATTTCAAGGGCTGGAAATTCCACTTAACGGAACATTGGGTTTGTTGGAAGGTACAACTCCACTAACAGATTCAATGACCGTGAAAATCCAAGGAATTTATACGCTTAGTTCTCCTCTTTTCGGAAGTAATGTTGTTATTAAATCCAATGGAAATAATTTATCTGTTTTTGCAAAAAAAAATGAATCGTATATTGTACTTCGTTCTGGTTATAAAGATTCAACAATTATAATGGAAGGTTATTGGCGTTACGCTTCAAATTCTGAAACCGGACTTATTTCAATGATTATCTCCCCCGAAAATGGAGCAAAAGAAATTTTAAGAGGAATTCGACCGAACAATATTGTTATTCATGCAAGTTATGGAGTAGAAAAGGAATTTCCGTCAAATCAATTTGATGTTAGCTATTCAAAACCAATCGTCAAATCAACAGATAAATTTTGGATAATCGCACATAGAGGTGGAGGTAGAAACACGGATATGTTGCCTGCTTCGGAGAACTCGCTGGGAATAATTAAATATGCAGAAAAATATGGAGCCAATGCCATCGAAATTGATGTAAGACTTACCAAAGATAGCGTTCCTGTACTTTTTCATGATGAAATTATAAGCAAACGACTTATAAATGAGGATTATTTTATTGGCTCAATTTCTGATTATAGCTTTAAGCAGTTGCGTTCATTTTGCACATTAACGGACGGTGAGAAAATTCCGACTTTGGAAGAAGCATTACAAACTGTGGTAGATAGTACTAATTTGAAACTGGTATGGCTTGATACCAAAGCCTTGGGAATGACAAAACAGCTTTTTAGTTTACAAAAAAAATATCAGGATTTGGCAGCTCAAAAAGGGAAAAAACTCGAAATTTTAATAGGAATTCCAGATGGTGGTATTTTCAACGAAATAAGCAATACTCCAAATCCCCAGAATTATCCAACAATTTGTGAACTTGACGAAAATTATTTCGCACAATCGAAATCACTTGTGTGGGCACCTCGCTGGTCACTCGGATTAATTGATGATAGAGTAACTTCGATTCATAACAGCGGTTACAGATGCTTTGTGTGGACGATAGATGCCGCTGAATTAGTGAAAGTATTTATCAAAAAAGGAAATTTCGATGGTATTGTTACAAATTATCCAACCGTTGTTGCTTATGAATATTACACTTCCGAATAAATGGCTTTTGCTTTCAACGTTTTTTTTTACTTCTTTCCTTTTCATTAATGCTCAGGAATTGAAAAGTTCTGAAAAACAGTTTGCTTTATCTGCGACAATTGGTAATGGATTGATGTATAATATTCAAAACCAAAAACCGGTTTTGGATAATATTTTTTATTCTCCTACTATTCGCCTTTTATTGGAATTAAATCACCATTTAAATATCGGGGTAGAAACTGGCTATTTGACTATTTCTAAACAAGATTCTTCGATAGTTTCAACTCCCTATGGCGAAACTACATTCAAAGCTCGGTTAAATGCAATTCCATTGTTATTGGTACTTAATATGAAAGTTTCTAAAATTGATTTATACTATGGATTGGGAATGAGTTATCTTACTACACATCTCGAAGCCTTTGATGAAAAAGTGAAAGTTGGGAATTGGTACTATTGTTATAATATTGCAATCGCATATAAATATCCGATAGCTAAAAATATTGGAATTGGAATTGAAGCTAAAAGTTATTTCTTTCCTAAACTTCAGACGGTTACGAGTGGTCTATCCATTAATTTGACCTATCAATTTTTACATTGGTAGATTAGATGTCGTGTGGAACTAGTATACGAGATTTTATCTTCCGTTTGTTCAACTAGTTTGGCAAAGCTTGTGTTACATTAGATATTTAAATTGGACTGTTGATTTTCAATTTTCAATATCTTTCTGATGGCGTAAATCCCTCCCCTCAATAGAATAAATAGATGCTTCTGCAATGTTGGTGGCATGATCGGCAATGCGTTCGATATTCGAAATAATGCTATTCAAATGAATAAAGGTAAAAAGCAAGTGCTGCGTTTCTTCCGGAAAGTTACTTTTAAGAATCGCTTTCTTAATCAGTTTATGATTCATTTCATCTACCACAACATCGTTTTTGATTGTCCAGATAGCTTCCTCTTTATCGCTTATTGCAAAAGATAAGATTGATTTCCGTACCATACTGACACTTGCGATTAACATATTGGATATAACCTCTGACATTTTTGCATAAACGTCAACATCCTGAATTTTAGGAATAAATCGAACGATATTCATTACCAAATCTCCCACACGTTCTAAATTGGATACCATTTGATATACGGCCATGACTTCTCGTAAATCGGAAGCAACAGGTTTTTGTAACACTATAGCATCAATAATCTCTTCAGTAATTTGGACTTCAAAACGATCAATCCGTTCTTCGTTCCCGTTCAATTCTTCCAATAAATCACCAGAAATGGTTGTCCCACTGCCATTGATGATTTTTTCTAATAACTCCAGTTGTTGCATTACGACTTTTGACATTTCATCAAATAAGATTCGTATGTTTTGTATAGCGTTTTCTTTTTGTACATTCATAAACTTCTATATTTCCGTTTTTATACTGTTTTAATTCAAGTAAATGGTTATACCTGGTTATCCAAATTTTCCTGTAAGATAACCCTCTGTACGCTTATCTTTCGGATTCGTAAACATTGTTTTAGTATCTTCGTATTCAATCAATTCTCCCATGTACATAAACATTGAATTATCTGAGATACGAGCAGCCTGCGACATATTATGTGTTACCAAGACGATTGTATATTGCTTCTTTAAATCAACCAATAAATCTTCAATTTTGGCTGTAGCAACAGGGTCGAGAGCCGATGTAGGCTCGTCAAGCAGAATAACATCCGGTTTAAATGCTAATGCACGAGCAATACAAAGACGCTGTTGCTGGCCTCCTGACAAAAATGTCCCTTTTTTGTGTAACGAATCTTTCACTTCGTCCCATAGAGTTACATCCTTCAGTGAAGTTTCAACAATCTCATCTCGTTCGGAACGTTTTAAACGGATATCATTCATTTTGTAACCAGCCACTACATTGTCGTAAATACTTAAGGTGGGAAATGGGTTTGGTCGTTGAAAAACCATTCCTATTTTACGTCGCAACTTAATAGTTGACATTTCATAGATATTGTCGTTTGAAAGCTTTATTATGCCAGTAGTAGAAATGTTTGGGTAAAGTTCATGCATCCTGTTAATAGCACGCAGAAGAGTTGTTTTACCGCAGCCGGAAGGTCCCATGATAGCCGTAATAGAATTTTTCTCAATTGTTGCCGAAACGTCTTTAACTGCAAGTTTATCTTTGTCGTATGCTATTGACAAATTTTCAATAGATAAAATTGCGGGTTGAGTGTTTATGTTGTTTTCGTTCATTTGTGTTTAAAAATAAGTCTTTACAATATAAAATAAATTCAATATCTAAAGATTGCGTTTTGCAGCAATCCATTTTGCGAGTAGGTTTAGTATAAGAACAAACCCCATAAGGAATAAAGTAGAGCTCCAAATCAGATCCACCATATTGGGATCGTTATAGAATTGCCAAATTAATAATGGGACAGCACTAACCGGCTTTGTCAAATTCCAATTGATAGCAGGATTTCCCAATGTTGTTAGCATAAGAGGAGCTGTCTCGCCCATAATTCTGGAAATAGCAAGCAAAATACCCGTCATAATTCCACTGAAACTAGTTGGAATAAGTACTCTTAAAACTACTTTGTAATAAGGTGTGCCTAATGCAATAGCAGCTTCTTTTAGCGTATCAGGAATCATTTTCATTGCTTCTTCCGTAGAACGTATAATTAGCGGAAGCATCATTATAGCTAACGCTGCACTACCAGCTAAAACTGAGTAACCGCGCGTAATATGTACAACTACCCACAGATAAACAATAAGACCAACCACAATAGATGGCACTCCCTGTAATACATCTGTTATATCTCGTATAAAAGTGGCGTATCTTTTACTGCTGTTTTCGTAAAGATATATGCCTATCAGAATTCCGAAAGGAATAGCTATCAGCGATGCAATAGCAACCAGATAGAGTGTGCCGGTAATGCCATTGATAATACCTCCCGGAATGATTTTCCCACTTGATTTAGCCATCATGGCTGTGAAAGTATCAGGTGGAGTTTGAGTGAAAAAAGCCCAATTGATTTGATGATATCCTTTTACCACCAAGGTTCCTATTATCAAAAAGACAAAAGAAATAGTTATGAGTGAAAAGAATATAACTGCACCTAAAAAAAGGTTGTTCTTAAATTTCCTTCTTCCGAAATGATCAGGGAAAATGTCAGCCCGTTTAATTTTTGTTTGTGTATTGACTATCTCCATTATGCCATCTTTTTGATAATAAACTTACCCGCTGCATTAATCAAGGTAGTGATTACAAATAAGAGTAATCCAATTTCAATTAATGAACTCAATTGTAATCCGCTTGCTTCGCCAAACTGGTTGGCAATTACGCTGGCCATTGTGTTGCCGGTACTGAAGAGTCCGGTGGGGATAATATTGGCATTCCCAATCAACATAGTTACAGCCAGTGTTTCGCCAAGTGCCCGACCAAATGCTAAAATATAGCTTGCTGCAATGCCGGAACGAGCATTGGGAAGAATAACATTCCAAATAACTTCGAGTCGAGTTGCACCTAATGAATAAGCAGCTTCTTTCAATTCGTTTGGCACCATCATAATTGATGTATTGCTCAATGAAGTTGCATAAGGAATAATCATAATGGCTAATATAAGACCCGCGGTAAAAATTCCATATCCCTGAGCACTCAATCCGATTGAAACAATAAAAGGGCGTAGAATGTAAAAACCCCACAAACCATAAATGATAGAGGGTATGCCTGCCAACAAATCGACTAAGGTACTTACAATGGAAGCCATGCGCGTATTTCGGAAATACTCACCAATGAACAGTGAGGTAGAAAAAGCCATTGGCAAAGCAATGATTAAGGCAAGTATAGAGGTAAATAGTGTGCCAACAATAAACAATAATGCACCATAATGTTCATTCCCCTGAGTAGGATTCCATTCAGAAGAAATAAGAAACTTCCACCCAAAATGTTGTACAGAAAGCATAGATCCCTGAATTAAGGAATATAGCATTCCCCCGGAAATGAGTAATATCAGAAACGAAGCAAAAAATAAAACGTATTTTAATATTTTATCGCTATTCACTTGAATTTGTATTGAGTATTTACAGTTAGTCCTTCATGTTACTGCATTGACAGCAACGTGAAGGACTATTTATTGATAAGATAAATATCTTTGATTACTTTAAAACAGGCTTGCCATTGTAAGTAACAGAGCGTAAAATAGCTTTTGCTTTTAAAACTACGGGAGCAGGAAGCGGAGCATAGTTAACTTTACCTGCTATGGACTGTGCATCCTGGCTCATCATCCAATCAATCAGTTTAAGTGTAGCTTCAGCTTGTGCCAAAGAACGGTTAGCATAATTCTGATCTTTATACAACAGAATCCATGTGAAACCTGAAATCGGATAAGCAATCGGTGCATCAGAGTTTGTAAGCATAATGCGAGTATCAGCAGGAATTGTACCTTTGCCGGCAGCACTGATAGAAGCCATTGTTGGTCTGATAAATTTACCCGATTTATTTTGGATATAAGCAGTAGCAATTTTTTGAGCAAATGAATATTCTGAACCTACATAACCAATAGCACCATTCGTTTGGCTAATAGTACCTGCAACTCCCGGGTTTCCTTTTGCACCTATACCAGTCAACCAGTTTACCGTTTTACCAGAACCTAATTTAGCTGCCCATTCTTTGCTTACTTTGGTCAAATAATCGGTAAACATATTTGTTGTACCACTACCATCCGAACGGTAAACTACAGTCATTGCTAAATTAGGAAACTTAATAGTTGGGTTTAATTTTTTCAAAGCAGGATCATTCCAATTTTTGATTTTACCCATAAAAATATCAACTAGCACTGCAGGAGTTAATTTGATAGCTTCTACTCCAGGCAAATTGAATGCAACAACGACAGCACCGCTACAAGTTGGGATATGAACCACAGAAGCAGGCATTGCGCTCAATTCTTTGTCGGAAAGGAATGCATCGGAAGCTCCGAAATCTACGATCTTGTCGGATAAACTTTTAATACCAGCTCCAGAACCCACACCACCGTAAGATATTTTCTGTCCTGTAGTTTTAGTGTATTGCTCGAAAGCCATGTTGTAGAAAGGAAGTGGAAATGTAGCACCAGCTCCTGATAATGAAATTTCGCTTTGACAAAATGCAGCAGCACTTACAAGAACGAAAGCTAAAAATAAACCAATTTTTTTCATTTTAAATTGTTATTTGTTATGTTTAAAAAGATGAATGCCTATCAAAAGAGAATAAAACAAAGGAAACTGTACCCTATATTATATTTTACATTTAATTTGTGGGCAAAACTATTATAAATACATTACAAATAAATGAAGCAGGTATTACATATTGATTACTTTTTAGTGCAGAGATAATGAGCGATTTACATTTTAAGATAGCAATTCATATTGTTTAGGATTATATTTAAAAGCTTCGTAAGTGTGTAGTTTGATATTCTTTATTGTCAAATTATTTGCAAAACATTTTTAGATCGTTTAAACCTTAAATGATTTCATTAGTCATTTATAAAAATATTCTAATATGAAAATAAATTGTGTTGTAATAGATGCTAATCAGCAATCTGTTTGTGTGTTGAACGATTATATTAAACCTTATGAAAATCAGATAGATTTAATTGCGAAATTTGATAAGCCATTGTTGGCTTTCGATTTTATAAAGGAGCATAAAATCGATTTTGTGTTTATTGCTTCTGAATTCAAAGATACTTTAGGGTCTCAAACTGTTTCCAAATTAGAAAATAAGCCTTTATTTATAATTACCAGTGCCGATTCAGAGTGTGGAACAGGTGGTTTATTTTCCAACAGAGCTGACTATATTTTGACTCCAGCCGAATATTCTGATTTTTTTCAGGCAATTACTACCTTGCGGCAATTAAGGACTCATTGAAATAACGAATGATTGATTGGTTTAGAGATAGAGTAAGTTATAAAAGGCAAAACGAGGAGACACTAATAATTGTCTCCTCGTTTTGTCTTTGTTCTATTGGACAGAAATTAAAATTGAACAGTTATGCCCGGGCCAATTAGCCAGAATACCGTTTTTGCCGCAAGTAAATATCCTCCACCGAAGTAAATGGAGAAATTGAGTTTCCGATCAGTATTGATAGGATTTAAAGTCCCCATAATCACTGCTCCCAAATCACGTGTGGATTTATCGTTGCTAAAATCGAAAGCATTTACTGCCAGAAATCCGGCACCAACTTTAAATGGTTCAAGGCTTTTGATTTTATCTTTTTTGTAAAAACTATATTGACCGATTACTGCCATACTTACCCCGCCAAAATTACCCAGCCCCGGAGTATCCATTCTTTTTATCAACAAGCCTGTTGGGAAAGAGACATCAATATCAAAATCATAATGTTTTTGAAGTACAATTTCTACTGTTTTTTCCTGTGCAGTCTGTTGCGGATACTTTTCCGATTGATTTTTAAAAGTAAGCTTTATTTTTGACCAATCCTTTAAATTATAAGTAGTATTCGTGATTTTTGAATTAATGCTTATTTCTAAATTTTTACAATCGGATTTGTCGTAAAACTGGTAGCGTGGAGATTTATCACCTGGACATACGGAAATATCTTTAACCGTTTCAACATCTATTACTTCATCCTTTTTCCCCAATACTTTTATTTCCAACTCCAAATACTGCTTGCCGTACAAATTGTTGATTGAATCTATTTTATTTGGTTGAAACGAAATAACAACATCTTTAATGGTTTTATCGTATAAAACAGGTCCATTCATTTCAGATAAAGTTTTATTCCCGTTGCCATAATTGATTCTAATATAATCAAACGGATGGGGTTTCTGATATTCTTTCACAGTTAATATTTTTCCTGTATTTTCGGTGTAATTGTATATTTCAATTGTTTTCTTTGAAATATCAAGAGGCACTTTTAATTTGTACTCCACGCTATTTTCATTTCGCACCACCGAGTCAGGAGTAAGATTCGACAATTCATTGAAACGAAAACGCGATTTATCCAGACTTTGTCCTTCTAATCTCAAGTTAAATGTTTCGCCGGGGTATATGGTGGCATCTTCTTTCCAATCTTTTCCATTTCTCATAACCTTTATATGTTCGATGCTGACTTTCGGAATGATATTGAAATTAGTAATGAATTTCGCGCCATCATCGTTTTTAATGTAGAGATAACCGTTCGATTTTCGATGATAATTGAATGCTCTTAAAATGCATAACACTTTATTATTCGACAATTTCTCTTTCGTAAAAATTTCAGCAATCAAGGGTGAGCCAGCAGACTCTTTGCCTTCAACCAGATAGGTGCTGTTTAATTGTAAGCTTTTGCTATTATCAATCTGGATTTCAATGCCTTCTGTTTTCAATTTATCATCTAACGTAAAGTCATTCTTATCGGTTTGTAAAAAAGTTAGTCCTGCTTTTTTGATATTAAATGATGGATTTAATGTTGGCAAATCGGTTGATAAGCCTTTATCTCCAAAAAACGGTTTGTAGGTTTGAAGATTGATTGGAATTGTTTTAGAACCTGTGGCATTAGCTAGCAAATGTATATATAACTGACCGTTGTTCTCAGTAATCCGATAATCGGCATCTTTTGTTGATTGCCAGTCAGGTGTAAGTTTAATGTTTTCGGGATGGTTCGAAATTAATTCAAAAACCTTTTCTTCTCCCACAGTTAAATCCTCCCCTTTGATATTCAGTTTTGCTGTTGTTTCAGTTACAGGAAGCAAAGATATATCCTGAATAACACTTGTGCTGTCGGCTTCTACATTCAATCTGAAACGTAGAAAATCTGTTGTAGATAAATGTTGGAATTGAACTTTGAAAGTGTAATACAGGTTGTTGTAGTTCACAACCGAATCCAATAATTTGAAATCTGCTGATTCAACCAGTGAAATGTCTTTAATTTTGTGTTTGGCGGAGGGGAAAACTTTTACATCGCAGATTTCATTTTCATTTGAATACTTAAAGAAAAGGTAGTTTTTATTCTGATAGCTGACGGTATCTTTTGATGTTGAAAAGTCAGATGTTCCAGTTTGGAGTGTTGCTTTGTCAATATAATTGACGTTTATAACCTGAGCGAATGACGTTAATGAAACGAATAATGCAAGCAATTGAAAAGCAATGGTTCTTGTTCTCATAACAACAGTTTTTTACTGCATACCAAATTTCGTGCCTTCAGAGAGGGTTCAGTATTAATGTTTTATAAAAACCAATAACGAATTATCAATTTGGGCTACCAAATATTTATTAGAATACTCATTAGTTGAGCTTTAGTGTGTACTCCTGCTTGTTTGTGCTTTATTTCTCCATTTTTTTGAGATCATCGAAACAGGTTCTCCAAATGGACTCAGAAAGTCAGATGGCATCAAAAATGATTTTAGATTTATTGGAGGAAAACTTAAACAAAAACGAAATCATTTACGTTGGAGATGCAACAAATGACATCATGCCCTTTCTGTCTATATTGACATCCTGTTTTTGGTAGTCTCGACTATAGGAATATTCCTTATAATTTGTCTAAATCACAGAATTTAACAAAGATCACAAAAATGGATTTAAAAGTTAGAGCAACCGCTGAATACAAAGATATCTCCATAGAAGATATCTATAAATTCTTAGATACAACAGTAGACGGACTTTCGAATGCTGAAGTGAAGAACCGGCTTGAGAAATTTGGTAAGAACGAACTAATCGAAAAGAAAACAAATCCTTTTCTTGAATTTATACTTCGTTACTGGGGTCCTATGCCGTGGTTACTGGAATTGGCCATGGGTCTTTCCGTTGCATTAGGTCATTACATGGAAGGAGTAATCATCTTTGTGCTACTCACCCTGAATGCCATCATAGGACAACTGCATTCAAGCAATTCACAAAACTTGATGGCACTTTTAAAGAAAAAATTAGCCATCAAGGCCAAAGTCTTGCGGAATAAAAAATGGTCGAAGGAAGATGCAAAAGGGATAGTGGTTGGAGACATTATCTCTGTAAAACTTGGGGATATTGTTCCTGCAGATGCCAAAATTATTAGCGGTGAACTTTCGGTGGATCAATCGGCTCTCACCGGAGAATCCATGCCGATAGAAATACATCCGGCTGACATTATTTACTCGGGCTCCATACTCCGGCGGGGTGAAGCTACCTGTGTTGTTATTAACACCGGTGCCAATACCTATTTTGGCAAAACAGCCGAGTTAGTCAAAGTTGCAAATCCAAAGTCGCATCAACAGGAAGTGATGATGGCGGTGGTAAAATACATGATGTATCTGGGAATCGCCGCTTCTATAGTAGTTTCCGTATCTGCTTTATTAATGCATTTAAACATTTTAACAATATTGACCTTCGTGGTTATTTTCCTTTTGGGAGCAATTCCCGTGGCTCTTCCGGCAGTTCTTACCATTGTACAATCTGTCGGAGCAACTGAGTTAGCCAAAAAAGGGGCATTGGTAACCCGGCTTGAGTCGGTTGAAGATGCTGCCTCTATCGATATTATTTGTTTTGACAAAACAGGTACGATAACACAAAACAAATTATCGGTTGTTGATAGCATTCCTTTTTCCGGAAATCAGAAAGAAGATGTGCTGAGAATAGCTTCACTTACATCCCGCTCAGAAGGGATGGACTTGATTGATATGGCAATTATTGATTCTGCTGCTCAATCGGGAGTAAATTTTGACGATTACAAACAGGTTTCTTATACTCCTTTCGACCCGTCGGTAAAGAGAACAGAAGCCACCATTGAAACCGATGGAAAGCAGTTCAGAACCATTAAAGGTGCTGCACAAGTGATTCTGTCGCTATGCAAAGGCACAGATAAAGGGACAATTGAGAAAGTGAATCAAACGATTGACGGATTTTCAAAAAAAGGCTACAGAACGATTGCTGTTGCCCGGTCGAAAGGAGACGATTTGAATAACCTTCAGCTGGTAGGAATACTGCCGCTTGCTGATCCACCCCGTCCGGATTCAAAAAGCATGATAGAACAAGCAAAGCAGTTGGGTATAAAACCCTTGATGCTTACCGGTGACAGCATTGATATAGCAAAAGAAATTTCTAATCAGATAGGCATTGGGATGAATATTATCCGGATGGCAGATATTAAAGACCTTAGCACGAAACAACAATTAAAGGCTGTTCGCGAATGCGATGGCTTTGCTGAAATATATCCCGAGGATAAATATACCATTGTAAAACTTTTGCAATCGGGCGGGCATACCGTAGGAATGACAGGTGATGGCGTTAATGATGCTCCAGCTTTGAAACAGGCAGAAATGGGTATTGCCGTGAGCAATTCCACGGATGTGGCAAAGGCGGCAGCAAGTGTAGTCCTGACCGAAGATGGCATAGGCGTAATAATTGACACCATAACCATAAGTAGGCAAACCTATCAGCGAATGCTAACCTGGGTAATCAATAAAGTTGCCAAAGTGATGGAATTTGTGGTTTTGCTCACTATCGGATTCTTCTGGTTGCATAACATGTTACTTTCGCTTATTGGTGTATCATTTTTGGTGTTTGCCAATGATTTTGTAACCATGTCATTAGCAACCGACAATGTAAAACATACCAATAATCCAAATAAATGGAACGTAAGGAATAATATCCTTGCCTCTCTTGTTCCCGCATTGTGTTATGTATTGGAAGATGTAGTGGTTATATTAGCGGGGAAGTATTATTTTCAGTTGCAATGGAATGAACTCACCACACTTATTATGCTGAGCCTGATATTCAACAGTCAGTTCAGAGTACTCATCGTCAGGGAAAGAAATCATTTCTGGTCATCACTTCCCGGAAAAGAATTACTTATATCCAGTACTGCAGCTATCATCGTGTTTGCGCTTATGGCTCTTTTCGGAATTCTTATACCTCCTCTAAGCCTAATCGTTGTGCTCACAGTGCTGGTATTATCAGCTCTGTTCACTTTCGGTATTGATTTCCCGAAATACTACATGTTCCGGAAATTTGGATTGTAAGAACTAATAAAAATTACACATTAAAGACGGAGAAACAATGGCAACTAAAAGATTACTCACGATCCTTCAAATGAGCGACACCCATGCTTATTTTGATATCCATCAGGAGATGTTTTGGCGAGGCTACCACATAGAATACCGTAAGGCTGAAGGTTACCCCTGCGCTAGCGTGGGAAATATTGGGTACTTTCTATAATATTTCATTAAATCTCAACACTTCGTTTTCGCTCAATATTACGAGAATAAGCAATGACCACTTATTGCCAAATCTATCTATAATCACACAGGCAGACATTTTTTTTATTTTACAAATTCATTAAAATGCTCATTAGTTGAGCTTTGCTATGTACTCCTGCTTGTTTGTGCTTTATTTCTCCATTTTTAAAAATCATTAAAGTCGGCACACTTTGAATCTGATACCGACTTGCTATCATCTGGTTTTGGTCAACATCAATTTTTATTGCTTTCACCCGTTCGCCTAGTTCTTCGGCTACTTGTTTTAAAATTGGAGATTGAGTTTTGCAAGGGCCACACCACAGGGCATGAAAATCGACAATAACCGGGCGATTTTCATTGATAATAGAATCGAAATTTCCTTTCATAAGATTATGTTTTTATATATATTTTGAAACCATATAAACTGCCACCACAAGTAAAAACACAGCAAACACTTTTTTGAAAATTGCTGACGGTAATCTAATTATTTTAAATATTCCTCCAAATTCCTCAGTTGTTTAGATTACAAGTTTGATTTATAAAATTAGAGTAGTTTACACAATACCCAATTCTTCTTCAAATTGATTACAATAATGTAGATACATTCATTATTGCCCTACCAAATCGTAGCTTTATCTTTCTTGAGAATAACGCATCTGAATGTATATGTTTGATTTTAAAGCATATACCTCATTGGCATAACTGTTGCAATGTGATGTTTGCAAATGCAACAGCAAATGGACAAACCAACTACACATAAAACTTCCTGTACCTGTGGACATTCGGCTACTGCCGAAAAGCCGAAGGAGACCGCAAGTATATTGAATAGTGATAGCGAATTGCCTATTATGTTAGCACTTCTACCTTGTGGTTTGCGTAACGCATTTCAGCAAGCGGTTTTTTCGGCTTTTCCGGAATATGCTGAAATTGAAAATCCGAAAGTGGTTATTGAAGGAAATTTGAACTATGAAAAAAGTCTCTTTACCTCTATAGACAATTTGACTTCGATTGATGAATTGCCTGACATTTTTATTTCTTCGGATATAAATAGTCTTTATCACAAACGATTTCGGGATGAGTTTTTGAACGCAACCAATTTTGAGACTTTTTCACTTGCTGTTCATTCTATATTTAAAAAAGCCAATTATGTACACCCTGATGGTTTGATGGTTTGGTTTACAACCAATTTACTGGTATTGGTTGTGGACGCTAAGAAAATGGAATATCGCCCAATGCCGGAATCATGGTTAGATATTCTTGACGAATCGTTTGCCGGAGATTTAACCTTACGAGGTGATACAGACTTCTTTTGTAATGCAATGTTTTTCCCTTATATGAAGTCAACTGGAGATGAAGCCATTAAAAAGTTGGGGAGAAATACCGCAAAAGGTTTGCATCCTTCGCAAATGGTGAAAACACTTAACTCGGGAAACGAAGGTGGAACTTCGATTTATGCAATGCCTTATTCTTTTGCCTTGAAAGTAAGAGATATTAATCGATTTAAAATTGTATTTCCAGCGGAAGGTGCTATTGTAAGTCCGGTTCAGATGTTGGTAAAAAAAGGAGCATATATTAAGCACAAACCACTGATTGATTATATTCTGAGTGAAGAAATGGCTGTAGTGTTAGCTCAATCAGGTTTCCCTGCGTGTCATCCTGCTTCTGAAAACAAGTTACCAAGCAATGCACTTAACTGGATTGGTTGGGATTTTATTCTGAAAAATGATATTAAAGCATGTAAAGAAAAAATGCAACAACTGTTCTTTTCCGAATTTAAAGGAGGTATGGAATCGTTGGTGGATGAACATGGAAAAAGATAGTTTCCTTTTTTTTGAAAAGCGTTATCTATTCAGTGTATAACGAAATTGCATTTATCAGTAAATAGCTGAATACAAATATATTAATCATATAAAATAACAAGTTATGAAAACAAAATTTACTCAACTTCTCACAGCTCTTTTATCTATTGCATTTTGTGCTTCTGCACAAACAGGAACTGTTACCGACTATGACGGTAACGTTTATAAAACGGTGAAAATTGGCAATCAATGGTGGATGGCCGAAAACTTACGTACAACTCACTATTACGATGGTACTGCTATTCCACAATCAATAGTAACTAAAACAGTTTCAGCCGATGATTACAAAGATTATTTTTTATATCCAAATAACGATGTGAATAATGTCCCGACTTATGGACTACTCTATAGTTGGAGCGTGACAACTACGAAAGCATTATTACCTGATGGTTGGGTTTTAGCTGACACAACGGCTTGGGCAGAATTGGCCGCTTATGTAGGGGGAAAAACAATTGCGGGTGGTAAACTAAAAAACACTTCAGCAGTTTGGACTACTCCCAATACAAATGCAACTGATGATTATGGTTTTAATGCCGTTCCGGCAGGTGATTGCAATACAGGTGGTTTTACCGTTTTTGGTCAGCAAGCCCGCTATTGGACTTCTCAACTAGTGGATGCCGGACAAGCCGGACGAATTTACATGTATCTCGCAAATAATTCAGCAGCACTGACCAAAGGGCAGTATCGAAATGTCAACACCCTAAGTCTGAGGTATGTGATTAAATCTTCAGCAACTGAGGCATACTCACCGTCAACCAGTCCTGTATTGTTGACTACTGTTATCGGGGAAAATATGGTTGTAAAGAATATTTCTGCCAACAGCAAGATCAATATCTATAATGTAGCAGGAAACCTCATAAAAACAGCTATCTCAACAGGTTCTGACGATTGTAATGTAGGTTTACAGGGACTTTCAAAAGGAATTTACCTATTGGCAATAAAATCAGGTTCAACAATATACAAACAAAAATTTATTAAGTATTAGTGTTCAATTATAAAAACAAAATTATTATGAAATCAAAAATTTTACCCATTGCAGTTGTCTTATTGTCAATGGTATCAGTTATCTCAGCTTCAAATGTAAGTACATTTACCAGTAGTAAAGACAACACCATTATTCAAACTACTGATGGAAGTATGGCTAATAGTTTGAATCTTATTTATGTAGGTAATATTGCTAAGTCACCGTCCATTCGACGAGGTTTGGTGGCATTTGACCTAAGTTCCATCTCCACAAGTACTGTCATAGATAGTGTAAAATTAGTACTGTCATTATCGGCGGCAACAGTAAATACCATAGAGGTACATAAAGCAACCACTGCTTGGGGCGAAGGCACTTCCAATGCATCAGGCGGTGCAGGTGTGGCTGCTACTACAGGCGATGTGACCTGGTTACATTCAGTTTACAATACCGTATTTTGGACAACACCCGGAGGAGATTTTGATGCTACAGTGGCTTCCAGTAAAACTATTGCAGCTACCGATGTAAGCATTACTTTCAGAGGTACTGAATTGACTGCTAATGTAGCTTATTGGATAGCTAACCCTACAAGTAATTTTGGTTGGTTGTTGAAGTCAAATAATGAATCTACTGCCAGCGGAAATGTTGAAAAAATTAATTCCAAAGAAACTGCTTCTTCTGATGCTCTTAAACCAACTCTATATGTTTACTATTCCGGAACAACTTCATCAATTTCTCCGAAGAGCACAAACATATCAGTTTATCCTACTCTTGTGTCAACAACGCTAAATGTTAGAAGTGAAGAAACATTAAAGTCGGTAGAAATATTCGATTACACTGGAAAGCGTATGCTTCAATCAACTGAAAAGAATATCAATTTAAACGGATTGAAAAGCGGAATTTACTTTGTGCGGATATTAACAGAATCTAATACGCTAACTGAACGGATTATAAAACAATGATTTATTGAGTAAGTTAATCAGTCCAGAATCATAACATGCAACCAACAGTTTTAAAAAAAATCGTATTCGGAGTATTTGGAGCAATCCTATTATCGGGTTGTGCCAATGTAATGGATGAAAACTCATTCTTTACAGACCAGATACCGAATACCGGAATTTTAGAAACAAAGCCACAGAATTATCCTGAAGGTTTTGGAGTTGATTTTGAAACTGATTCAATTGTTTCGTTGGATGAACATCCTAATTTCAAGTACGACTTAAAAGAACTGGCTTGGCGTATTCAAGACCCGGTAACTGGTGTGGCAGGTGGTCGTCCGGTGGTTTTTCTTTGGGGAAATACTACAACCGTAACAAAGGCAATGGCATTGAATGTTTCCGAATTTGCAGGAATTGAATTGGGAGCAGAAGGTTTTGCTGTATTCAAATATGTGACCAGAGCCATGGAAGATAGTTTAAAAGCAGACGGAAAGCTGCCAATAAATCCTAATGACACAGTACTTTATCCGTGGAAAAACGGATATGAACTGATGAGCGAGGCAACATTAACGAGTGCTTTTCAAGTTTTGCTAATTGGAGATAAAGTAGTAAAACTTGCAGAAGCTGACTCACCGGTATGGTTAATCAGAACTTCAGACGGAAATTATTTTAAATGGCAGCATATTGAACGGCAAGGCGGCGGACATGTTCCCATTCGTTGGTATCGGTTCAAATCCTACGAAATGGATTAAAATTCAACACAAAAATAATTACCATGAGGAAAGTAATTACGCTTAGTTTAGCAACGCTTTTTTGCATTCATTTTATAGCAGAAGCAAGTGATTTATTGACAATCACTTCCGGCAAAGACAATACGATTATCCAAACGTCAACTGAAAGTTTGGCGAACAGTACCGGCGATATTTTTGCAGGACGGACCAATCAGGATGGAACGGCTACTGCCACAACGAGCATTCGTCGCGGATTGATATACTTTGACCTCAGTTCTTCCGCCCTAACCGGAGCAAGCATTGATAGTGTAAGACTTTATCTTTATTTCAATAAAACCTCTGGGGTAGGTACAAAGGTAACATTGCATAAGGTAATAACCAACTGGACGGAAGGAACTTCGTATTACAACGGTGGTGCAGGAAGTACAACGCTTACTGACAAGGATGTTACATGGCTGGCTGCTTCGTATAATGCCACTAACCCATCGTTGAGTAGTTTATGGACAAATCCCGGTGGCGATTTTGGTACAACAATTAGTGCCAGTAGCTATGTAGGAACAATCAATGAATACGGAACCGTATCGTGGTCTTCTGCAACAATGAAAGCAGAAGTGGCAGCATGGATAGCATCACCAATCACTAATTTCGGATGGTTGTTACAGGGCGACGAATCAACAGGGCAAACTATTAAACAGTTTTCGTCACACGAAACCAGTACAGTTGCAAACCGTCCATTACTGAAAGTGTATTACTCAAAAATATCAGCACTTCAGGAAATTGAAGATGGAAGCTTGCATTTTTCGGTATATCCAAATCCCGCTACTGACCAAGTAACAGTGCGTTTTGCCGAAAAAAATCAGAAAAAAATACTGATTTACAACCTGTTCGGCAGCATTGTGAAAACTGTTGAATCAACTAACGGATTTCAAACAACCATTGGATTATCGGATATTAAATCAGGCGTTTATCTTATAAAAGTTGGGACGAAAACTGAAAGATTGATAGTGAAATAATGACTTATAAAAAATGGAAGAATACACAGAGGAGTTGATATTTTTTAAAGAGGGTAGTTTTGATGATACATCATTTTATATTTTTAGGAATGAAGCAGGTGAATTTCGTATTACTGAGGCAGCCAACTACTCTTTTTCAAATTTGCAATCCGGAACGGTTCTTCAGGCGCGAATGCGTAAAAAAGGATGTGCAGGTAGAGAAATTACTGCACTGATTATAAAAAAATGCTCTAAATCGAGCTTATGATAAAGCAGTATAAAATCTTGTCTCTTTCCCTAATGATTTGTTTTCAAGTGCCTGCTCAACAGGCAGACAGCTTGAAAAATATTTCAAAGCATATTTCTAAGGAGATGAAACTCAATGAAGTCAGCGTTAATGGTTTTAGACAAGTAAAGCTTACAACAAAAAATGCAGTTCTACTTACGTCGGAAGATATTTCGGCGGTAGGTTCTGAAAATTTTATTAATGTGGTAGATCAACTTCCGGGTATAATGAAAGTACAGGAAACCACTTTTCCTCTCATAATCAGAGGTATGTACGGGAGCAGAATTCATATAGAAAAAAACGGGATGATAAAAACAGGTATTGACCAATCGGGTTACGCTCTGGAGGATATTAACCCAAACGATGTGTCGGATGTGCAACTGCTTCATGGTGCACGAAGTATTGCTTATGGAAGTGGAAGCATTGGCGGCGTATTGCTTATTAACGAAAAACTATCCTTTAAAGAAACTGGTATGAGTGGAAATGCAAAACTATCTTACGGGACGAATAATAATGAGCGAAGTGCTGATGCGCGATTACGTTATGCTAACTCTGCAAATTTGTTTTTGGTAAACGGTCGCTATACACTAGCAGATAATTTTCATTATCCGCAAAATGCCCTTGCATTAAATTCGAGTTATACCTACAAAAATATATCTTCCAAGTTTGCCCATTTATTTCAAGATAAAAGCACCGTGTTGGAATGGGACAACAATTATTACAGCGGAGATCGCGAAAAGCCGGTGGGCTTTCAAAACAATCCATATGATTACCGTACTTTTTTCGACCGCTATAATGTAGAGTCATCGTTGAAGTTTCGTACAAACTTATCCAATGGTATTAACCTGAGTTCCAATTTGTGGTACAATGGCTTGAATACCGACCAACGCCAAGACCAACTCAATGCCGGAACGAAAGCACTTGCTTTTAGGGATACACGCTATTCTTTTAAAAATACCGGAGGCTTCAAGTTGAATGCTTCCAAGAAAATTTCTTCCGAATGGGTGGGCGAAGCCGGAGCAGACGGATATGTTGACTATCTGCGACAAGACCAAGGAACGGAAGATTATAAACATAATACATCGAGTCTTTACAAGTATTATTCGATGCAACGGCAGCGCATTAGTGGCGTTTATGCCTTGGCAGAATACGAAAAAGGCAAGAACCAGATGGGTTTTAGTTTGCGGGGCGATGTGGGCGATTTGCAGAAAGACAGCACTCATACTAAGACTTATTATAACATGACCGGAGGAGTTGATTGGAGTTGGAAATACCGCCGTTGGTTGCAGAATGATTTGAGTGTGAGCCGTCATTTTCGGTTTCCTATTCCGATGGAAGCGGTCGGCGTGTTTTATGGTGGTCGGGGAACGTTTGTTGGTAATCCTGATATTGAACCTGAAACCGCCTATAACGTAGAATGGGTGCTAAAAGGTGAAATACCTCATCTTATCTACACGGCCAATGCGTGGTCCTCATTCTTCTTCAATCGTATCTCGGAGTATGAGTTATTTACCAATAAATATACCTATGTGAACATCGCCAAAGCTCGTGTGTACGGTTTCGACGGTTCGTTGTTGGCATTTACCGGTGATAAAAAACAAGTTGGAAAACTGGAACTTACCGTAAACGCAAGCTATGCTTACGGTGACGATGTGAGTGCCGATGGATTTCTTGGAAAAGGAACACCACTTGAAGGCATTCCTCCGGGACGTATCCGTTCAAAGCTTCAGTATTTCAAAAGTTGGAAATATGTTGAACCGTCAGTGTTTGTGGTGTTCAGCTATATTGCTTCCTATGATCGGTTACCGGAATATGCCGTGACTAAAAGTTGGGGACAAAATGCCCGGAACGCTTATGCGCTGTGGGATGCGGGAGTAAATATCCATTTGCCGAAGGCATTGAAAGGAATTACCACAAGTTTGTTGGTGAATAATGCATTTGATACCAGCTATTTGCCTTACGGTGGTTATTTGAAAGGCATTGGACGTAATGTAAAGCTGACCGTCAATGCGCGGTTTTAAAAAACAATAAGATTATGAATACAGAAAACCAATACGTCACCGAACAAACTCCAGTGAGGACTTTGCTGGAAACATATAAGGGAGCTTACCGGATATTGATTTGCGCCAGAATAAGTATTTCGCCGGTAATGATCAGTTATGATGAGCAACTAGGAAGTTATCTAGCACCTGAAAATAAGGATGAAATTTTGCAAGCACTTAGCCAGTTGGTGAAGAAGGAACAAAAAGACTTGGAACAAGCTCCGGAATTGAAAGAACAATTGGTTCAACCCGGTAAAGTAAATATGGCGGGATTTGCTGACTTTACATGGCACGATGCTTTTATAGCGGAAATGGAAAAATTTGCCGATGCGGAAGGTATTTCGCTGAATCATCAATTCTTTTTGAAAAACAATAAAAAAGCATTTCAATTCTATCTGGCACAATGCGAAAATGCAGATGACTTACCTGATATTTTGGTGGGAAAAGGATTTAGTTCGCTTATGACACGCCGCTTTGTGGATAGGTTTGTCCGCGCAGGAAATTTTGATATGCCACTGCAAGTGGAAGTCAATGAACTTTGGAAACAAACCGGACTTTATGATGCGACCGAACAATACCATGCCTTTGGAGCTGAAGAACAGGTAATCATGGTTGACCGTACAAAATCGACAGACGCACCAATTCCTACCCGTTGGAGTGACTTGCTGAAACCTGAATACAAACAAAGCATTACCCAAATGGGAAAACCGCAACGTGACCATTTTGGAGCGAATATGCTGTTTTACTTGCATGAACAGTATGGAGAAAAAGGAATACGTGATTATGCTCACTCGGTAAAATTCAAATGGCATTTCTCAAAAATTATCAAAGACATTGGAAAAAATCATCCAGAATCATCGCCTTTTAATGTGGTACAACGATACACTACTTTGTTTGTGCGCAGCGATGCTAATGTAGAAGTGCTCTCGCCAGAAGATGGTAATCCGGTAAGTGTTTTTTTCTGTCTGGTAAAAAAAGGAAGTAGTGAGCATGTGTTGCAAATTGCCCGGCATTTTTTCTCGGAACAAATTTCCAACTTATTAGAAAATGCAGGAGCCGTTTCGGCTTATGCGAATTCGAAAATAGCTGCAAATGCCAATATAAGGTGGATAGGTTGGGAAACGGTGAAAAGCTCTACATTACCCTATCAGAAAGATGATTACAGCGAGATAGCTTTCGAGGAATATGATAAGCAGTTAACAGTGGATAGGTGACAGTTGATAGTTGAAAATTAAATCAATCTACTCTCCACACTAAGACAAACTAAAAAGAAACAAATATGAAAACAAAAAATATTCTACTAATCCTACTTTTCTCCCAATATTTATTGGCTCAAACGCATATTATTACCGATATGGCCGGACGAAAAGTGACTATCCCGATGAGTATTAATCGCATTTTACCACACGATGAAAAGACCAGTTTGTTTTTATTCCCGATTACGGAAAAAAAAATGAGTCATCGTGGCTTAAGCAAAGATGCATTGGATTTGAAATATATGAGCAAAGAATACGGCCAGTTGCCCGAAATAGATATTATGAGTACTGAAGAAGTTATAAAAGCAGCTCCCGACATTATTATAGTCGGTTGCTTTATACCTGATGATTATTCGCGCTACGAAAGACTAAGCAAACAAACCAATATCCCGGTGGTGGTGATTGACCTGAATTTATTTGAATTGGATAAATCCTATACATTTCTGGATAACTTATTGGGTGAAACACCAAAAGCAAAATCGTGTATCGCTTATTTGAATGCGTTTTATAAAGAACTGTCTCAGGTTCAGAAAAACAACAAGAAACGGAATGCTTCGGTGTATGTTGCGGTTGGAAATGACGGCTTACGCACTGCTCCAAGTGGCAGTAAACACGCTCAGTTGCTTGATTTATTGAACATAAAAAATGCAGCACAAACTGAGGTTCAAGCCAGAGGATATGCCGATGTTTCGATAGAGCAAATTATGGTTTGGAAACCCGATTTTATTTTTACAGTGGATAAAACCGAGAACGATCCGTTTCCTGTCATCACTTCGTCTAAGCTCTGGAAAGACATTCCGGCAGTACAAAAAAGACAGGTCATTCATATTCCCGAAGAACCTTACAGCTGGTTTGGCAATCCGCCATCTATCAATCGTATTCCAGGACTTATTGTGCTTATGGAGCTATTTTATCAGTATCCACGAGCTAAAGCCCACCAACAAATAAAGGAATTTTACAAACTGTTTTACAATTATCCGCTTACCGATGCAGAATTAGCAAAATTATTGGTAAACAGGAGTTGAAAACTCGTATACAATCAAGTCACTCTTAATAAATTACATATAGGTTTAGCCACCTTGCATTTTATCTGTTAGTGTTTTTCCAAGTATCTGCCCGTGAGGGTGGATAACTGGGGAAAATGAAGTTTCACTTTTAAAAATATACTGTTATGGAAAAGGAAATAAAACTAGCCGGATTTAGATATATTCGTCAGCATTCCATTAAGGTTATTGCAACCATGCCTTGTCCGTTAAAAGTCCCGTTTAGAGAGTTGTTCAATTCATTTATTGAAAATTACAACATGGACAATCCCTTACATCCTGTATTTTGTCCCGAGCAGAATGACTGTACTAACCCCGAGTTTGACAATATCCTGCTTAATGCCAAAAGTGAAGATGAATTACCTGATATTTACCTTACTTCAAGTTATAATATCTTGTTTGATAAATCATTTAATGCTAAATTTATTAAAACAGAAATACTGTCGGGCTATATTGATGAAGAACATCGAAATTATATTCCCGAAACCGTTCTTAACACACTTGAAAGTTATAATATCGGAAGTCTGGCATTCAGTTCGTGGGGAGTAGCACAGGATTATTCGGTTTCTGAAATAAAGAAAAAACCAACATCATGGGTCGATATTTTGAATTCTGAATTTTTGAACCAAATAACCGTACATGGTTGCCACGGAAAAGCTGGAAACACAGGGCTATTGCTTTTTTTGCAACAACAATGCGGTGATGAAGCTATTGCCAGTTTTGCCCGTAATGTAATTGATATGCGTCATTTTGCCCTTATGATAAAACGAATGGATTCAACAGACACTAAACGAACTGCACTCAATGTAATGCCCGATGTAGCCGCATCGCACATACCATCGTGGAAAAGTGTAGAACGATTGCACTTTACAGAAGGTTGTCCGCTTAACCCTATGATTTTAATGGTAAAAAAGAGCCGTTTGGAAGCTTGTATGCCTATTATAAACTTCTTTCACAGCACAGCTTTTAAGCGAATGTTGCAGTCGAATGGCTATTTGATGCCTACAGAATTGAAATGGAGCAACAACTATATTTTGCCCAATTTTGAACATCTGGCAGTTGAAGGATATGCAAAAGTTTCAACTGATATTGAAAAAATCTATCAGGCAAATTTGCGCCACAAAGAAATTGATAAACGATTAAAATGAATTGAGAATGAGGAGCATTAAATTATATATTATCTGTGTATTATCTGTAACGCTTTTTTACTCTTGTCAGCAAGAAATTCCAGAAACTCCGGTGGTTACTTACAATGATAGCATTTACAGCTTAAAGCAATACAAAGTAGAACGTGACCCCAAGGTGGTGCGCAACGGTTTTGGAATGGATATTTATCACGACATTCATCTGACCAAAGATACCTGTTACCTGAAATCAGCCAACAGTACATTTGCCTACGACTTGCTGTTTTACAACGAGATGGCTTATTTCCCACTTTCCACGGGCGATTACAGTAGTAGTGGCTGTCCTGTTATTTTCTTGTATACAGATTCGGTGAATGTAGCCAATTCGGTGAAAGCTGCCATGGTGGGACAGGGAGTAACTTATTTCAATGCTTTCACGAAAGATAGCATTACAAACATTCAAATTTCAAAATTGAAATCCGATCCTTATATCAACCTGAGTAAATATAGAACCACTATTCACACAGCAACGGTTAACGGTTCTATATTATTACAAACAACAGCCGATTCGCTTTACTCTAAGTTGATTATAGGTGAGAGATTCCGACCAAACATTGGAGGAATTTTTAATATAGCCGATGCTTCCGACGAGGCACAGATTAATTCACAGCCTGTATTTCTGGTAAAGACTAGGGAGGGGTTGTATGCCAAATTTATGGTAACTCGGTTCAAAGGTGTAGGTAATGATACTCAAAAACTAAGTTTACAATGGGAAGCGATAAAGAAATAAGAAACCTTACCCCCGACCTATTCCCAAAGAGAGAGGGAAACTGGCTACTAATTTTAGTTACAGCTACTTTGTTGTTTGTCAATCCACTTGGATTGTTTGCACGCCAAATTACCGATATGGCAGGGCGTAAAGTAATCATTCCGGATCGTATAACCCGGGTTATTCCGTATGACAACAAAACCAATCCCATGCTTTTTGCTGTTGCGGGAAACCTGATGATTTGTAAAGCCCGTGCTATGGAAAATCCCAATTTGAAATTTATATCAAAGGATTTTCTGCGCTTACGCGAAATTGACACGCACAATGTAGAAGAAATGCTGGGGTTGAAGCCCGACTTTGTTTTGGTGGCGGCGTTTGCCGATGAAGATGTATCTCGTTATACGGCAGTCTCCAAACAAACCGGAATTCCGTTTGTAATTGTGGATTTAGAACTGATGAAATTGGATAAAAGTTTTGAATTTCTGGGGCAATTACTTGGCAAAGAAACAGAAGCAGCTACTTGTGTAAATATGATTCGGAGTATTTATACCGATATGGAAAAGTATAAAAAGGGAAAAAGAGTGCCCGGAAAAGCTTATCTAGCGAATAATGCTGATGGACTTCGTACAGCACCCACAACCAGTAACCACGCACAGGTATTTGATGTGATGGGCATTCCCAACGCAGCAAAAGCGCAGTTAGATGCAAAAGGGTTTTCGGCAGTATCCATGGAGCAAGTTTTGGTTTGGAATCCCGAATCTATTTTTGCCATTGGGAAAGCCGAAAGCAGTCCGTACCGAACCATTCTGAAATCGGCACTGTGGCGAAATGTTACTGCGGTAAAAAGTAAACGGGTATTTTATGTTCCTTGCGAACCGTATTTATGGTTTGATATGCCGCCTTCGGTGAATCGGTTATTGAGTTTGATTTGGTTCTCGGATATTTTTTACGGACAACCTAACGAACTGACGAAACAGAAAGTGATGGATTTTTACCGAATAATTTACAAGTACAATTTGACTGATTCGGAGTATAAGAGTTTATATGTGTGGAAATAGTGTTTAAAGATGCTTATGTGTTGTTGTCGAAATTTATTGTTTCTGGTTGTTTTGTTTTTGTTCGTTATTCATGGACAAAGTCAAACTGTGTCCGGCAGAATCATAGATGAAACATCAAACAACTATCTTCCGAAAGTAACTGTTTCTCAGAAGTTCGCAACCCAAAGCAGCATAAGTAATGATGATGGAAAATTTTCGCTAAAACTCGGATTAAACAAAGTTGTAGAACTTACATTTTCCTACGTTGGTTACGAAAAGCAAATTCTTTCATTTCCAAAACCAATTCAAGATACAATCATCACTGTTTTAATGCACAAAAATGCTCAAACTTTGCGTGATGTCGAAGTAAAAGCGTCACCATTGAAACAAGTATTGACTGAAAGTTATTCGCAGACCACTATTGACCAGACTGTTATTGAAGAAAAAATAGTCACTGCATTGATTGACGTGTTGGCGGAAGTACCGGGAATAACCAAACAAGCCGAATATCATTCACCCATTATCCTGCGGGGTTTGGGTGGTAAACGGCTCTTAGTTACGAAAGATGGAAACCGCCGTATGGGAAATTTTCCCGGAGGTTTTATGGGGCAAGGTGTCAATGTGTACGAATTGGCCAAAGTGGAAGTTATCAAAGGACCTGCATCCGTGAAATATGGACCGGGAGCCATTGCCGGAATTATTAATATGGAAAGTAAATCGCCATTTTTGCAATCGGGCTGGCACGGACGTGCTTCGTCCACTTTTGCAAGCAACAACAACGAAACATCATTGTTGAGTGGTATCAACTGGAGTAATCTTGATCATGCTTTTTCGCTGAATGGACGATTTCGCAATGCCGATGATTTTCAATATGGCGGCGGTAGTAAAGCAGTGAACAGTGCTTACACCGACAAAGATTTATCCTCCTGTTATCGGTGGGAAAATAATAATGCATTTACGCTCAATGTGGAAAGCGATTTACATTTAGGTGGGCCGTGGGGGCGACCTGTTGGATTCAATGGTACTCAGTATATGCGCCTGACCAACAAAACAGACAATACCTGGCATTCGTCGGTTACAGGAAGTTGGAAGCCGGAAGGTTTCTTGAAGCAGTTGGAAGCTTCGGTGTATTATGATCTCGAAAACCGAAATCAGGTAAAAGATAGTTATGATGTTGGGAGTGGTTTACTTTCTTACACCGAAGAAGTACACTTCCAAAATTACTATTGCGGCTGGCGTGGTTTGGCGGTACTGAATGTGATGAAAAACATGGAACTAAATTTGGGAACAGATGGCGTGTTTTACCGTATTGAATCACCCACCACATTGACCGATTATTTTCTTGATACTCAAATTATCAATCGTGTTTCTAAAAATGCAGGTGTCAGTTTAGCCGGACTTTTTGCTGAAATGGATTGGAAATCGGCGAATGAAAAGCTGAAAATACGTGGTGGCTTGCGATTGGATTATTCTCAAATAAACGAGGGTGATGTACATGATACGCTTCAAACTACCGGACGAAATCAACAAATTACGGCATGGAACGGCACAGTTGGCGGGGTTTATAATCTTCATAAAGATTTGTTTTTCTCTTTGCAAGTGGCAAGGGCTTGCCGAATGCCCGATGCTGCCGAAATGTTTATTGTCAGTTCCAACGCCGATGGCATTGTATATGGAAATCCAGATTTGAAACCCGAATATGGTTTTAATTTTGACAGCGGATTGCGTGGTCATTTAGGCATAATTACGTTTGACTGTTCGCTCTTTGCCAACTTCCTGCACAATTTTATTTCGCAAGAGTACTGGCTAAATTCAGGTAAAAAGGGAATCAATTATATGTATCAAAATGTGGATAAAGCTCGGATAATTGGTGGCGAACTGGCTGTTGGGACAAAATGGAATGATTTTTTTCAACGTGATAATCAGTTGATATACAATGGAACTGCCGTGATTACTTATGGCGACAAGCTGACTGATATGCCCGATTGGTTTAGTTCCGGTGTGCCGCTCCGTAACATTCCACCATTTAATACCAAACAGGAATTGATGCTCAAACGTCGGTTTAATTCTGCTTGGTCGGCTTATTTGGGTGGCGATTTCCGGTATTATGCCATGCAAGATCGCATTGCGCCATCGGCTGATGGTGGCTATGTATCTTATAGTTATGTTTTGTTTGGAACATCTTGTGGCGTTACATGGTTGCACAATAGCTATAAATGGGATTTGAAAATCAAAGGCGATAATTTAGCCGACAATAAATATCGTCCGTTTGAATCGTTGGTATACGGTATAGGACGGAATTTCAAAGTATTGATATCGGTACAGTTTTAATGTTGGAAGATACATTTATGTAGGACAGCAATAAATTTGAATAATCGAAAAATGAATATATGGTTGTAATACAATATATTATGTCATTTGGTACAATAATTGACTTTATCGAAATGACAAGTTTAGAACAGAAACAAGTTTTAATTTTATTAATCATTTAAATTCAATCCATCATGGAAATTAGTGCAAGAAACAAAATTAAAGGAACTATCGAAGAAATTACCTTGGGTAGTGTAATGGCAAAAGTGAAAATCAACATTGGTGTCAATGTTATTAGCTCTGTTGTTACCATTGAAAGTGTTACGGACTTGGGTCTGAAGGTTGGCGATGAGGTTTATGCCATCGTGAAATCGACAGAAGTGATGATTGGTAAATAAAAGCCAATCTAAAAACTGACAACAGTTCGACTTCGGGTCGGACTGTTGTCTTCCTTACAGTGAGTTGAAAATAGTTTGTTGTTGATTTATTCATATAAGCTTATGAAGTTAGTAACCGTTTCAGGACCTCCATCGTCCGGTAAAACAGCTGTTCTATTGAAATTAATCTCCGAACTTATCCGTCAAACCAAAGCGGTAGGCGTGATAAAATTCGACTGTCTGTATGCTAACGAGGCACAACAGTTTAGTAAAATCGGCGTGCCCGTAAAGGTGGGACTTTCTGGTAATCTTTGCCCCGACCACTTTTTTGTCAGCAACATACAGGATGGCGTAGATTGGGGATTGCAACAAGGTTTCGATTTTCTGTTTACCGAAAGTGCCGGATTGTGTAATCGTTGTTCGCCCCATATTAAAAACGTTTTGGCAGTATGTGTTATAGATAATTTGATGGGTATGGATACACCTCGAAAAATAGGTCCCATGCTTCGAATGGCTGACATTGTGGTGATTACCAAAGGCGATATTGTTTCTCAAGCCGAACGTGAAGTATTTGCGTTTCGGGTTCGGCAAGCCAATGCGAAAGCACGGATTATGTTCGTCAATGGCATTAATGGACAGGGAACTTTTGAATTGTCCCGATTGGTATTGGAAGCGAAAGAAACAGTTACCTTAAATGAAGAAAAGTTGCGGTTTTCAATGCCCGCTGCACTTTGTTCGTATTGCCTGGGCGAAACTAAAATAGGTTCGGAATATCAGGTGGGCAATTTAAAAAAGATAGGGTTTTAAACTGAAAATTAAAAATGAAGAATGGAAAATGATATTCTACTAAAAGATTTCTCTACCCTAAAGCATGAAATGCCTTATGTGTTGGAGTTCTTTTTGCATTACGGTGTTTCATTTCAAAGTGCTGACTTGCCTATTGCAACGCAGTTGGATAATTTGTCCAACGATTTTTTTGAGGATATTGGTATTGGAAAAAAACATCTGATACAGACCTTTGAGGCATTTCTCAAAAATAGAGAATCACTTGAAAGTAACGATAATGTATTTAAAATAAATTCTATAACCATTATCGGCGGACACGATAAAAGCGGAACTCTTGAAAATAAACAACTGACTCTTCTAGCCGGTAGCATTACCAGTATTGTAGGACCAACTGGTTCGGGCAAAAGTCGATTATTGGCAGATATAGAATGGTTGGCGCAAGGCGATACACCCACAGGTCGTACGATTTTGATTAATGACGAAACGCCCGATTCGGAGTTGCGTTTTTCGTTGGAACGCAAACTGGTAGCGCAGCTTTCACAAAACATGAATTTTGTAATGGATGCCACCGTGAGTGAATTTATTACTATGCACGCTGAGAGCCGAATGGTTCATAATATAGCTCCCATTGTTGATGAAATTATCCGGCAAGCCAATTTGTTGGCTGGCGAAAGTTTCTTGCCCGAAACGCCACTCACAGCATTGTCAGGTGGTCAATCGCGAGCTTTAATGATAGCCGACACTGCTTTTCTGAGCACTTCTCCCGTGGTGCTGATTGATGAAATTGAAAATGCCGGAATAGACAGAAAAAAAGCCTTGCAATTGCTGGTAAAGAATGAGAAAATAATACTGATTGCCACGCACGATCCTATTCTGGCATTGATGGCAGAACAACGATTGGTGATTAAAAATGGCGGTATTCATAAACTTATTATTACTTCCGAAAATGAGAAGAATAACTTATCGGCTTTGGAGGCCATAGACAATAAAATGTTGACACTGAGAAATAAACTGCGTTCCGGTGAAACAATTGAAGATATTAATTTTTGAAACAATAGAATATGGAAGATATAATTATTAAACCAATAGGTGTAATTCATACGCCACATATCGATGTAAAAAATATGCCCATTCAGCCGATAGCAGCTGAAGGCATTAAAGGCTACATTGAGGTATTTCCTGAGTTTGTAGCCGGATTGAAAGACATTGAGGGTTTTTCGCATCTCACTCTTTTCTATCATTTTCATAAAATTAATGGATATGAGCTTGTTGTAACTCCTTTTATGGATACTGAGAAACGAGGAATTTTTGCAACGAAAGCTCCGAAACGACCCAATGCAATAGGTTTGTCAACAGTCAAGTTAATCGCAGTTGATGGTAATGTCTTACACATCGAACAAGTGGATATGTTGGACGGAACACCGCTGATTGATATTAAACCGTTTTATCCACGTTACGATAATCGTGAGAATGTGGAAATTGGTTGGCTGGAGAAAAACAAAGATTTGCCGTTGGAGAAACTGCGTTCTGACGAACGATTTAAATAATCCGAAATGAACGAAACAGCACAAATAAAGCATTCTGATAGTGGAAAACTGACATTGATTTTTGTCGGACTTAGTGTTATGCTACTTGCTTCCGTTCTGTTTTCGGCCTGTTTGGGGCGTTATCCATTGTCAGTGTCCGATTTAATTACTTACATATTCACCGGACGGAGTGTTGATGCCTCCTTACCAACAGTATTGCTGAATGTGCGTTTACCACGCATCATTGGGGCACTAATTGTGGGCGGCGTACTTGCCATTGCCGGAACGGCCTATCAAGGACTTTTCCGCAACCCTATGGTTAGCCCTGATATTTTGGGTGTAAGTTCGGGTGCCGGATTTGGTGCATCGCTAGCCATCACACTCTCGTTTTCGTTGATAGGCATTCAACTCATGGCATTCTTTTTTGGTCTGACGGCAGTTTTTCTGGCATTGTTTGTAAGCCGGATTATCGGCAAAAATCATGATAAAATACTGATGTTGGTTTTGTCGGGTATGGTTACGGGAGCTATTTTTAATGCGCTAATTTCGTTGCTGAAATACGTTGCTGATAGTAATACCAAACTTCCTGAAATCACTTTTTGGTTGATGGGCAGTCTATCAAGTATAACATTTGATGAAATTAAGATCGTTCTTCCTCTTGTCATTCTTGGTATTATTCCCATGTTCTTACTTGGTTGGAAACTGAATGTACTTTCGTTTGGCGATGAAGAAGCCAAAGCTTTGGGCATAAATACCGGACGGCTGCGTGTTATTGTTATTTGTTGTGCTTCACTTATCACGGCTTCGGTAGTCTGCATTGCTGGGTTAATCGGGTGGATTGGATTAATCATACCCCATTTTGCCCGCTTCTTGGTAGGCCCAAATCACAAATTCTTGCTTCCAGCCTCTTTTCTGTCGGGAAGTATTTTTATGCTTTTGGTTGACGATGTGGCACGTTCGGCGACATCGCTCGAAATCCCACTCGGCATTCTTATTTCGTTAATCGGAGCACCGTTGTTTCTGGTATTTCTATCTAAATCAACTAAAAAATCGTGGTAATATGATGAAGCTCGAAATAAAAAATGGCGTTTTCGGCTATCCCAACAAACCGATTCTTGCGGACATTAATTTTGAATTAAACACAGGGGAAATTGTTTGTGTACTTGGGAAAAACGGTGCAGGGAAAACAACTTTGTTCAAATCTATGTTAGGTGTTCTTAAACCACTTTCAGGATCCATTTTGCTCAACGGAAAACCGATTGAACATTGGAACAGACCACAATTTGCACGACTGGTCGGTTATATACCACAAGCTCGCTCATTGCCTTTTCCTTTCACGGTAATGGATGTGGTGTTGTTCGGACGTACGGCACACATGTCGGCTTTCGGTTCACCTGGAAAGAAAGACCGTTTATTGGCCGATGAATGTTTGGAATTGCTCAATATCACCCACTTAAAAAAGAGAACTTTTACTCATTTAAGTGGCGGTGAACAACAGTTAGTCATTATTGCCAGAGCTTTAGCACAACAACCGTCTTTCCTGATTATGGACGAACCAACATCCAGTCTCGATTTTGGAAATCAGATTAAAATAATTCGTCAGGTAAACGCGCTGAGAAATAATTCGTTGGGCATTATTATGGCTACCCACTCGCCCGACCATGCTTTTATGTGCGATGCGAATGTGGCTATCATTCACGAAGGGAAACTGTGGAAAACCGGACATTCTAACGATGTTGTTACGGAAGGAATTTTAAAAGAGATTTATGGTGTTGATGTGAAAGTTCGGTCATTAGGAAATAAACCGGAATGCAACCGATTGGTTTGTGTGCCTACCGTGTAAATTATAACAGTTTAATTGGATGTTATTTCCAGATCATAAATTCAGTTCAAAGATTTGATTTTAATCTTTACAAACTCATTAAAATGCTCATTAGTTGAGCTTTGATATGTACTCCCGCTTGCTTATGCTTTATTTCTCCATTTTTGAAAATCATTCAAGTGCTTGCACTGTTTTAAAAGCTTCCAATCCACTATCAAGGTATTTAGCAAAGGATTTTGTATCATAATCAGCTCCCTTTGGCTGTAAAAGCAGATTACCTTTGACATCTAGCAATACATAAAATGGTTGTGAGTTAGCGTTAAAGCGTGAAGCTTGTAAGTCGCTCCATTTATTGCCAATGGTTTGAATGTTTTTACCACTGTATTTATATCTGGTTTGTTCCGCAGCATCCAAATCAGTTTTATCGTCGATATAAAGTTGAATAACCACAAAATCGTTCGACAACCGACTAAGCACCTCCTTATCCGGCCAAACTGCTGATTCCATCTTTCGACAATTGACACAGGCATGTCCTGTAAAGTCTATAAACACTGGTTTGTTTACTTTTTGGGCATAAGCCATTCCTTCTTCATAATCGAAGAACGCATCTAAGCCAAATGGAGCATGAAAAATATCACCATATTTATGTTTGCCTGAATTGTGTTCAACAACTTCCTGACCGTTTGCTGATAGTATAAAATCCTGTGTGCTCATTGGTGGTAAAAATGCAGAGATAGCTTTTAGCGGTGCGCCCCAAAGTCCGGGAATCATATACATGGTGAATGAAAGGGTAATAATTGCCAATATTAAGCGAGGCGTAGAAACATGTTTCACATCGCTATCATTTGGAAGTTTCAGTTTACCCAATAAATAGATTCCCAGAAGTGCGGAAATTACGATCCACAATGATAAGAAAATTTCGCGGTCGAACCAGTTCCAATGATAAGCCAAATCGACGTTGGAAAGAAATTTAAATGAGAATGCCAATTCCAAGAAACCTAGAACCACTTTTACACTATTCAACCAACCGCCAGATTTAGGCATTGCTTTCATCCAAGCCGGGAACATGGCAAAAAGAACAAAGGGAATAGCTAAGGCAATAGCAAAACCTAACATACCGATAGCCGGTCCGAGCAGTTGCCCCATGGTGGCAGCCTGAACCAGTAATGTGCCGATAATAGGACCTGTGCAAGAAAAAGAAACCAAAGCAAGTGTGCCAGCCATGAAAAATAAGCCTACTAAGCCCCCTTTATCCGATTTACTATCCATTTTATTTACCCATGTTGAAGGTAACACCAATTCGAATGCACCCAAAAATGAAAAGGCAAAAACGACCAATAACAGAAAGAAAAAGAAATTGAAAATCCCGTTGGTAGATAATACATTGAGAGCATCAGCTCCAAAAATTACAGTGATTAATAATCCGAGTATGACATAAATCCCTACGATTGATAATCCGTAAATCAACGCACTACGAACACCTTTCTTTTTAGAAACTTCTTTTTTGGTGAAGAAACTTACGGTAAGTGGAACCATTGGAAATATACAAGGCATCAAAAATGCAGCAAAACCACCTAACAACCCAAGTAAGAAAATTGTCCATAATGATTGACTTTTGGTGAAGGCTGGAGCAAAAGGAGTTATTTGTTTTTTTACGATAGATTCGGAGACTTTTCCTGAATCCTTTTCTTTCGATTTTACTGTTGATTGAGCTGAGTCATGGTTTGAAACTGGTGCAATTGGAGTTATAGCTTTCGTGTTAGTCGATATAACTTTACCCTTTAGTTCAAATGCGAAACTAATATCTTCAGGAGGAAGACATTGAGTATTATTACAAGCCATAAATTTGAGTGAGCCATTGACTTTAGCAAAAGGTGCTTTTAACTTCACTTTTTGAATAAAAACAGCTTTTTTCTCAAAAAAAGCTACTTCCATCTCAAAAGCCTTTTCATAAACCTTTTGGGGTTTTGGTGATTCAGTCACTTTACCAATTAATTCATAATCAGGAGAAGGCGTAAATTTAAAAGACGTTGCCACCGGGCCACTTTCGCCAATAAATTGAGAATAGATATGCCAATTGTTATCTATTTTAGCTGTCAGCATCAATTCAAACTCTGTGTTTGAAATTTGTTTATCTGAAAATTTCCATGTTATTGGCTTCAGTATCTGTGCTGACATGTTCAATACGTAAATCAGAAGCACTAAAATTAAAACTATCCCCTTTTTCATACTATATCCCGGATGTATTGTTGATTATAAATTGATTAGAATGCTCATTAGTTGAGGTTTGCTATGTACCCCCGCTTGCTTGTGCTTTATTTCTCCATTTTTAAAGATCATTAAAGTAGGTACACTTTGAATCTGATACCGACTTGCTATCATCTGGTTTTGGTCAACATCAATTTTTATTACTTTCACCCGCTCTCCAAGCTCTTCGGCTACTTGTTTTAGTATTGGCGATTGTGTTTTGCAAGGACCACACCACAGGGCATGAAAATCGACAATCACAGGTCGGTTTTCATTTATAATTGCATCGAAATTTCCTTTCATCTTATTTTAAAATTTTATATTGTTTAATTGTTCTTTTCGTGTAGATATTCAGCAACGGCAAGGGCTGCAATTGTTCCATCGGCTACAGCTGTGGTTACCTGACGAAACCGTTTAGCAATACTATCGCCGGCAGCATATACTCCTTCTATGTTCGTTGACATATCTGATTCTACTATAATTTCGCCCCATTTATTCAACCCAACTTTATTAGAAATGAATTCTGTATTGGACATATAGCCAATAAAAACAAACGCACCATCTGTTTTGAAAAGGTTTGTTTCGTTTGTTTTCAAATCTTTTATTTCAACACTTTCAAGATTCTCATGCCCGTTAAAAGCAGTAATTACAGAGTCCATTAAGAAGTTGATTTTAGGGTGATTACGCGCTTCTTTAATGGCATAGTCAGTTGCTTTAAAATAATCAGAATGATGTACAATTGTGACTTTGCTAGCATATCTGGTAAGTGAAATAGCTTCTTCGATAGCTGTATTTCCACCGCCCACTACTATAATTTCTTTGTCGGTAAAAAAATCACCATCACAAGTGGCACAATAGGAAATACCTTTTCCTTTAAAATCATCTTCACCCATTACACCTAATGTACGTGAACGACCTCCAGGACTAAGAACTACAGTTTCTGAAGTATATGTATTGCCATCTGAAAGTACTATGCTTTTTGTTTTGCCAACTAAATCAAGGCTTTCAATCTCAATGTTTGATTTTATATCGCAACCGAAAGTTTTTGCCTGTTTTTTCATGATGTTTGAAAGTTGGTATCCACTGATATTTTCCACACCGGGATAGTTGGCAATTTCGTGTGTAAGTATCATTTGCCCACCGACTGTACCTTCATTCACAATGAGTGTTTTTACCCTGGCTCGCGATAGGTAAATACCCGCCGAAAGTCCGGCAGGTCCTGCACCTATCACTATGGCATCATAATGATTTTTTGCATTCATGGTATTATGCTTTTACTGTTGCTGAAAACTCTTTATCCAAAATGCTTGTAACCTGCGCTTTGGTTTGAATACTTGAGGTAGCTTTCACTACTTTCCCATTTTTGTAATATATGGTAAAAGGGATGCCCATAAAACCACTCACTTCAGGTAAGTTGCGAATAACACGAGATTCGGGATTGTCGAATTCCATATCACAAAATTTTACGTTTTTATATTCGTCTTCAATTTCTTCAGCAATTCCATAAACAGGAATACACATTGGACCCATGCGACCACATATAACCATTACATTTTCATTTTCGCTGAGAATCTTTGCATGTTCGTCAGCCGATTCGATGTGTTTTAAATTTGTGTACAACATACCTTTTTTATTTTAAAATTTATGATACAAAATTACGACTTGGTAAGCATTCCAAGAAATTTTTAGGCTTGATGTATAACAACTCTTTCATTGAAATAGAATAACTTTTTTATTGAAATAAATAGTAACTTTGCCCTTGAAAAACGCTAAAGGAAATTATGAAAACTATTATAGAAACTGATGCTGAATATATTTGTGATATACAGGCTCCATGCTTTCAAACTCTTACACACGATGAAATTGAATTGGTAAGAGCTAGCAAGATACAAGTGCAATTTAGGAAAGGCGACAACCTGACTAAACAGGGTGCTTTTGCTTCGTATGTGCTTTTTGTAATAACAGGCTTGGTGGAGCAATACATAGAGAGTGACAACAATAAAAGCTTTAATTTGAGAATTATTAAACCAGGAGAATTTATCGGTTTATCATCCGCATTTTCTAAAAACACTTTTTCTTATTCAACCGTAGGACTTACTGATTGTCAGGTTTTACTTATAGAAAAAACAGCTATTATTGATATTATCAAACAGAATGGTGATTTTGGGCTGGGTATCATCAAACGATATTGCGAGCAAAATACTGATTTGTTTGATACGTTCCGGATGGTAATGTATAAGCAGATGAATGGCAGGATGGCGGATGTGTTATTATATCTGGATAGTTTTAAGGTAGATTATCCCGAGATTTTTGAACTGCTTGGACGAAAAGATATAGCCAATTTTGCCGGGATTACGACAGAAAGCACTGTAAAAATCCTCAAAAGTTTTGAGAAAGACGGACTGATTGAGCTTACTAATAAAGATATAATTCTTCTGGACTTCCCCGGTTTGAATGAAATAAGCAAACGAGGATAAGGACAGATTATGAACTAACAGGCATGTATTAGCATTAGGCATTTTTGTAATTATTATTGATTTTACTTTTTTTTACAGTATGTCATTATCAATTAAGTCTAAAATCGTATATCTTTTATTTTCCAACCTGTTTTTTAAGACCGCTTCAATTATCATCCCAACACCATTTGCATAAGAATCATGCCCCAATACTTTTGTTTCTATTGTTACTTCGTCACTCCCATCTTTAATTACAATTTTATGATATGCATGTTTGTCTAAGAACTTTTTGGGTATTCCAATTGTATCTTGTTGAATCTCACGGTCTCTTATTGAAGCAATTTTGTCCAGTGGAAACTTTAATGAATTCGCAAAAGCGTAGGCAGTTCCAGGTTCTGTCTTTTTTGTAGACTGATGGGATTCCGTGATGGATATTTCATAATTTTCAAAATACCTACCATTTGCTTTTATCATATTTAATGTTTTCAATACTAAAATTGAAGTATTGGGACAAATAATAAGCGGAAAATCCGATTTCATCGTTTCTGTTTCTAGTCCGGTTGAAAGCTCTATAAATACAGTTTTGGTTCTATTACAGAATTCAAAGCACTCCTTTAATTGACGTCCAGAGCCTGCATGTACAATTATTGCCTTTTCATTTCTGGTTTGGTATTGCGACTCCCACTTTACGATCTCATATGATTGAACTAATAAATCAGAAGTCAATATTGCATTTGCTAACTTTCCTGAACCTACAATAAATATTTTTATTCTTTCCATTTGTGTTCTGTATTAATTTTCACCTCTCATTATCTAATATTCTATTTGTCACAAATTTATTAGACCCGACTAAATATATTTTGAAACCATATAAACTGCCACCACGAGTAAAAATACAGCAAACACTTTTTTGAATATTGCTGAAGGTAATTTTACTCCAAGTTTTGAACCAAAGAATGCACCCGCTAAAATGCCGAGAGCAATTAAAGCTGCATACAAGATATTTAAATGTCCGTTGTTGGCATAGATAATCACACTCGGCAAACCTACCGGCAATTGTAATGCTGCTAATGAAGTGGCGGCAGCTGCTTTTGGGTCGTAATGAAAAACGCCGATAAGCAAGGGTACAATAACTATTCCTCCACCTTTACCAAAAAGACCGGCAAAAATACCTGCTCCAATTCCCACTAGGAGATACATCCAAAAAGGTTTACTATTGGTATTATATTCCACCAGATCAGTATCTTTCTTTTTCCTGAAGTATGAAAAAACATCGAAATAGCTCAATGCTATGTATAGCAGAATACCGGCATACAACTTAGCCAAGAGACTTTCGCTCATATTAACCGCAAACTCACCTCCAACAAATGAACCCAGAAATAACCCCAATGCAATCCATAAAGCTTCACGTACCTTGATAAGCCCTGCTTTATAGTACGATAAGACTCCTAAAACACCTACAGGCAATAACATGGCTGCTAACGATGTAGCATTTGCATCGAGAATATCCATTCCAAAAATAACAATGAGTGAAGGAACCAATACGATTCCTCCACCAATGCCAAATAAGCCAGATAAAACACCTACTACGATTCCGAAAATCAATAAACCTATTTCTATCATTTGTTAGCTCTAAAATGTAAGTTGTATCTGTTTGTAGTATTTCATATAGTTTAAGTTCTAGCTGAACCTTCTGTAAGCAATTCTTTTCCTACTATTTCAGCCGCAACTTTCACACAGCGTGTACAAGGTCTTGACTTATAATAAGTTTCGTTTCGTTCCGACGATTCAGGATTTTGCGGTTCGTGTTTAAGCTTGAGTAAATCGGCACAGATATATGACCCCATAACCGATTTGAATTCGTTAGCAGTTCGTTGAACAGCTTTGTAATTGGTGTTTTTGGCAAGTTTATCCTTTGTATCAGTAAAAGGATACTGCAATCCCAATACAAGAAACATACCCGAAACTGCACCGCAGACTTCCCGCAATCGTCCCATTCCTCCACCAAAGGAAGTAGCCAGTTTAGCTGCTGTTTCTGTATCTATTCCGTAAATATCGGAATAAGCCATAAAAACGGCTTGCGAGCAGTTATAACCTTGTTCGAAAAAAGTGTTGGCGGATGAAACCCGACTTTCGATTTCAGTTTCTTTTATCATAAGTAGATTTATTTCTTTTCCAATTCCTCAATTTCAAATATTTCTTTGTTGAGTTTCCTAAATTGCTCAGAAATTGAATATTTAAAAGTATAATAAATTGAAGTAATATAAACAAGTATAATTAACGCAAACATAATAATCGATTCGGTATTGAATATAGGTTTTTGTATAAGCATAAAGAAAATTCCTATAATGGCGAAAGGCATGATTAAGTAGCGTATTTTCGTTGTTTTAATTTTGTATTTTTCAAGTTCTGCAATTTGTTTTTTTACTAACAATATAGCTCCTGAAAAATCAATCTTTCTAATCAATAAGAAGTATCTGATATTCCAGATGTAATTGATTATAAATAAGGTCAGAAACAAACTTAATCCAATACAAAAACTAGAAGTCAAATTAAATTTCATATCCATAACTTTTATCAGTAAAATAAGAATTACTGGCGAGAGCACATTAAATCCGGCTTTAATCTTAATCCAGTTGAGGCGTTTCTCTGGTTTAGACATCAACATTCGTTTTAGAATTTCTTTATTCAAATGCGTATTATCTGTGATTTTTTGGTCATATTGCAACCAAATATTTTGTAGTTCATTAAGTTCCATAATAATTAAATTTTCGTAATTGCTAAATTTTTGAGTTGCTCTTTAATACGACCAATTCGCGTTGCTACATTAGTCTTTGAAATACCCATGATTTCTGATATTTCGGCATGCGAATTGCCGTCGAGGTAGAGTAAGACAATGGCTTTATTAATTTCATTCAGTTCATCAATGCATTGATACAATACTTCTGATTCATCTGATTCTTCCTGCTCAACAAGCCAAGGTGTAATTTCTTCTTTCCTAAAATCGTTTAAGAAGGAAAACAAAGAGTCATTTTTCTTCTTTCGTTTGTAATTTATTGCTGTATTCAATGCTACTCGATAAATCCAAGTAGATATTTTTGAATCACCTTTAAATTTTTCAAATGATTTCCAAAGTTCAAGAGCAATGTCATTAATCAAGTCTTCTCTATCATGAGAAGTGTGTGTAAATGCTCTTGAAATTTTAATGATTATTCCAGTATTTTCCTCGAAAACACTAAGAAATTGTTCGCTTAGTTTATCTTTTGTCATTTTCCATAATGTTACTTTTAATTGATTTTTAAATTTATCTATGTACACATTTATATCAATTAGTAACATGTTATCTCAAAAATCACAGTCGTTGTTTTT
>Ga0302215_10000251_pt1 | contig 40583 bp, 13 predicted proteins | sample II_Fen_N3_1_FD_194580 | JGI IMG/M metagenome (GOLD analysis project Ga0302215, IMG submission 194580) | Peat permafrost microbial communities from Stordalen Mire near Abisko, Sweden - II_Fen_N3_1 | ecosystem: Environmental > Terrestrial > Soil > Wetlands > Permafrost | place: Sweden: Abisko... | reverse complement strand
AGTTAGCTCAATCAATAAATATCACTGCTCCGAATAATGTATTTGCAATTAAAGCAAACAGAGGTCGCTTAGTTTTAAGTGCTACTGTTCTTCCTACAGATGCCTTTTTGACGACTCCAACGTGGAAATTGCTGGATAATACAACAATTGGTGCCTACACAGTGGATGGAATAACTTCAACAACCCTTTATTCAACCGGCGCTGCTACAGGAAACGGGACAATACGTGTGGTAGCCTATATGATGGATGGTTCTGGTGTCGCTGATACTGTAAGTGTTTCAATTTGTGGACAAGGCGGAGCTTCTTGTGAGGTTGCAGTTGAAAACGTGAATGCTGACAATGTACAACTTTTTCCCGTTCCTGCAACAAATTATCTTAAATTAATACTTTCGACTGAATCAATAGGTCAGGTTTCCATAGTAGACTTAAATGGAGCAATTATTCATACAGAAGCAATTAAGAGTAGAGAAACAACTCTTGATATCAATTCATTGAGGCAAGGTGTTTATCTTATCAAACTAGATGTAGGTACAGGTCCAAAAATGCTCAAATTTGTAAAACAATAGAACAGGTTGATTTTGATTCAAAGAACTCCAATGACTATCATTCGATAATATTGGAGTTCTTTAATTTATCGCACTTAAATTGATAAACTATAATGAAGATTCTAAAAACATTTTTTTGTTGCTTAATCATAACGTCATTATGTAACGTTGTACTTTCTCAAAGTAATTTGGTGTTAAACCCGGGATTTGAAAGTGGTTCAACATCCTGGAGCACTTATGGAACAGGTGTTATTTCATCTACAAGTCCATATGAGGGTACAAAATGTGGTCGTGTTGGCTCTACTCAAAGCATAGACCAAGTTGTTAGCGGTTTATCTCCGAATACAACTTACATTTTGACAGCCATGTTTAAGGGCGATCTCGATTCCGTTTCAGTTGGTGCAAAAAATTATAATGGAACTGCTTCAACTTCCCGGTACACTAAAAGTAAAAACTGGGTCTCAACCGGTGAAATTTCATTTACAACCGGTGCAACGAGTACTTCTGCTAGGATATTCATGTATGGACCAACAAATTGTGCAGGTTATGCTGATAATTTTACATTAACTATGGTTGCTCCTGATATACAAGCACCAACGATTCCAACGAATCTGACTGCTTCGAATATCAATACTAATAGTTTTACTATGTCGTGGTCAGCTTCTGTGGATAATAAAGGTGTAACAGGTTACTATGTATATTTGAATGGAGGTTTTTATACTTCAACCACATCAACGTCATTAAATATATCTGGATTAGTACCTTCAACAAACTATTCAATAACTGTCAAGTCTAAAGATGCTGCGGGTAATATTTCTGCTGCGAGTTCAGCTTTGGTCGTTACTACTGCCGCTATTCAAACTCCAACAAATCTTACAACTTCAAATTTAATTTCAACTAGTTTTACATTGCTTTGGACAGCTTCAACAGATAATGTAGTGACAGGTTACGATGTCTATTTGAATGGAAGTTTATATGGCTCAACAACAGAAAATTCTTATAGTATTACAAGCTTAATTCCTATGACTTCCTATAATTTATATGTGGTTGCAAAAGATGCAAGTGGTAATAAATCTACTCAAAGTTCAGTTTTATCTGTTACTACTCCGGCTATCCCATACAAACCTTTAAACTTAAACTATTCGGCCCTCACTCAAACTACATTTACATTGTCATGGACTCCAAGTCCTGACAATGCAGGAGTAACTAGCTATGATATTTATAAAGATGGAGTTTTAGTTGGAAATACAACTGCAACTTCTTTCAATCTCACCGGTTTGCCAGCTTCATCAACGTATGCAATGACTGTTATCTCGAAAGATGCTTCAGGAAATAATAAAGCAACAAGTAATGTGTTGAATGTCACTACAAATCCGGCTTATAATCTTGTATTTAATGGTAGTTTTGAAAACGGAACAACTCCATGGACTACTTCCGGTACTTGCAGCATTAAATCTACAAAACCTTTTGTTGGTTTCTATAGCTGTTATGCGGCCAATGGAGGAGGAATAAGTCAAACAGTAACAAATTTAAAACCAAACACAAGTTATACGCTTATTGCTCAACTTAAGGCAGATACAGGAAGTATTAGCATGGGTGCAAAAACTTTTGGTGGAACTGATTTAGTTTTTACTACCACAAACCGAATCTGGACACGAGCATCGTTGACTTTTACAACCGGAGCTTCTAATACATCAGCAATTATTTATTTAAGTGCTCCCACTGGAGCCGGAAATATTGGATATGGTGATGCATATTCATTAGAGGTTACCAATCCATCAGATACTCAATTACCAACTGCTCCAACGAATTTAGCAAGTTCAAATATTGGAACAACAACATTTACACTCTCATGGACGCAGGCAACAGATAATGTTGGTGTATATGATTACGAAGTACTAAAAAATGGTGTGTCAATAGGTATGACAACTGGCATTACAATGAATATTACTGATTTAAATACTGCCAGTACCAATTCATTTCAGGTAATTGCCAGAGATTATTGTGGAAATGCTACTACAAGTACTTCATACAATGTAACTACAATTGCAAATACTTATACTTCTTCACCCAATTTATTTGGTATAAATCTACGTTGGAGTTGGCAGGATTATAGTGAAGACAGGATGTTTGCCGACGTAATAAAGACATGTAGACATTTTGCTGTGACAGGAACAAATGGTGGTGGAGTCAACGTGGCGGTGGATGCAAATGGCTGGCCAAACACTGATTTCGAAGTTGTTCTTTGGCATGGAATTGCAAATATGCATGGCACTTACAAACTATCCTTTGTATGCAGCAATCCTTCAACTATTAATTTCGGTTTCTCATGGACTGGCTCAACGATTACAAATAAACTTATTAAAGATAGTACATTAACCTGTGATGTTGCAATTCCTAGTAATGGATTGGACAGTCATGGCAATCCGAATATGACAGGTGCTTTGATGTTTTTTTACAACACAAATGGAGGAGTGAGAAATATAAAAATGATGCGCCCTGTAACACTTGGAAGCCCTGTTTCATATCCAGCAGGAACTTTGTTTACTGATCAAATTCAAAATTTAGTAGCTAAGTTTTCTACCATCCGTTTTATGGATTATTTTGCTACAAATAGCAATGATATGGTTACATGGAGTCAACGAACAATGCCTAACTTTCCTTCGCAAAACAAATCGTTCGGTGGTAGTTGTGAATATGCAATCATGCTTTGCAATGCTAAAGGTAAAGATATGTGGTTGAACATTCCATTGAAAGTCGACAGTACATTTATTGTAAATCTGGCAAAATTAGTCAAATATGGTAGTGATGGAGTCAATCCATATTCCAGTGTACAGGCAAATCCCGTTTTTCCTCCACTTAATTCAGGATTACATCTTTATATTGAGTATAGCAATGAAGTTTGGAACACAGCCGCTGCTTTTAAACAAGGAAATGACAACTATAGCTTAGCTGTGGCTGAAGTAACTGCAGGAAATTCTCCGTTGAATTTTGATCTCGTCGCTAATAACGGTTGGGGATGGGCAGCACGCAGGGTTGGGAAGAAAATTGTAGAAATTAGCAATATTTTCCGCTCTGTTTGGGGCGATGCGGCTATGATGACTACGGTAAGACCAGTATTACAAGGTCAACAGGGAACCTGCTCAACAAGTGCACTTATCTTTATCGATCAGGTTTATTCTAATAATTCGGCGTGGTGTTCAACTCCGCACCCCATAAATTATTATCTGTATGGTACCGGTGGTTCTGGTTATTATGGTCCTAATAACAATGATCTTACATTGACAATTGATAATTTTTGGAGCTCCTCTTCTATGAAATCCAGCACATTTACGAGTAACATGCGAAAGGAATCGGCAGTTGCACATGCATTTGGATTGAAACGGGTATGTTATGAAGGTGGACCTTCCATGGATCCAGCCAATAATCCGGCATCAGCACATGTGGATTCAGTAAAAGCACAGGCATATAATGATCCAAGAATGAAAGCCAGTATGGTTAATCTTTTTGATAATGCGTGGAGTGCAACAGGTAGTGATTTGTTGGTTTACTATTGTTCAACAGGATTTATTAATGAATATGCATGGTCTTTCACTAATGACATTTTTAATTTGAATACCCCAAAATTACAAGGCATTGACCAATTGAATTCGGTTAACAAAGTAGCTCCAACCATTTGTAGTGTGCCGCCATGCACATTGTTAGGAAATAATTGCGAATCAAATTTTGCATTGGGAACATATTCTTATTTTAATGGCTCGGCACTTCATGTAAAACAAAATTCATACTCTATTTTTATGTTCCGAATTACAACGGCAGGAACATACAATGTTAGTGCAAAACTGAATGCAAATACGGGTCCGCTAAGAATAGTTGTTGACGGTGTTCTTCTAGGAAGTGAAACGGTATCGGGTACATTGCCAAGTTATACCATGGCGAATCTTCAACCCGGATTACATACAGTAATGTTCAAAACATCAACAGGTGAAACAGAGTTTGTAACTGTTACGATAAATCTAGGTGTAGGTCAGAAAGGAATTACTACCTCAATAAATAATGCAGTTGAAAAAAATAAAATTAAACTATATCCAAATCCGGCAACTGATTTTGTGAATATAAATTTGGCGAATGAGAATGAATCCGCAACAGTGGTAATCTGCGAAATTACCGGCAAAGTTGTATTTAAAAAACAAATTACATCACACCAGAGTATCTGTCAGATTAATACTGAATCCCTGACTAATGGAGCTTATATTGTAAATGTTTTAAATGGCTCCAATTCCTGGTCTGGAAAATTATGTATATGTAAATAAAACATATTGTGCTGTTTTTCAATTAGTTTTTATGTGTGAAGTAGTTGAAAATACAGGAAAACAACTAAAAAAATAAATTTAAATTCAGATTTGTATGAAAAAACTTGGTTTAGTACTTATAGTTTTTATGATAGTATTTACACCCGAAAGCAGTTTTGCAAAAGTAAAACTACCTGCTATTTTCACTAATAATATGGTTTTACAACAGCAGTCGGATGTACTGCTTTGGGGCGAGGCAACTCCAAAAAAAACATTGAAAATCACCACATCGTGGAATAATAAAACCTATCAACTCTTTGTTGCTTCGGATGGGAAATGGAAAACTACAGTTACAACACCCGTTTATGGAGGACCGTATTCAGTCGAAATTTCTGATGGGACAAAGATAGTTTTGACAAATGTAATGATAGGTGAAGTATGGGTATGTTCAGGGCAGTCAAATATGGAATTTCCGGTTTCCGGCAATTTGAAGGTTTTAAACAACGAACAGGAAGTTGCTTCGGCCAATTATCCCAACATCAGGTTATATCATATTAAGAAAAGTAATAATACTAAACCGTTGGATGATACAGACATAATAAATGAAGGTTGGCAACCATGCACTCCGAAAACAATTCCGGATTTTTCAGCTGTAGGTTACTTCTTTGGCCGGGACTTGTACCAAAAAATGAATATACCGATTGGTCTTATTGAAACATCATGGGGAGGAACACCAGCGGAAGCGTGGACAAGTGCTCCTTCGCTTCAAACAATGCCGGACTACACTAATACTGCATTTGATATGACAAATTTCACACCAATTGACGAACAGCTAAAGAAATACAAACAAGATATGATTGCATGGAATCAGGCTGTTGTAAAATCGGATATTGGATTTTCAAATGGAAAAGCGCTTTGGGCGGACAAAAATCTAAATGATAAGGATTGGAAAACAATGAAAATCCCGGACAATTGGGATAATCAGGGACTTTCTACCTTTGACGGAGTTATTTGGCTGCGAAAAACAATTGATATACCGGCTGAATGGCAAAATAGAAGTTTAAAATTAGCGCTGGATGTGATTGACGATGATGATATTACTTACTTTAATGGAGTTGAAGTGGGCAAAACTGAAGGTTACACCATGGTACGGAATTATTCTATTCCTGCAAATTTAGTAAAATCAGGCAAAGCAGTAATTACAGTTCGGGTGTTCGATTCTTTTGGCGGAGGTGGAATTTATGGAAATCCAAATTCAATAAAATTAATCTTATCACCTGAAAAATCAATTTCTCTTGTAGGAGACTGGTTGTATAATATCGGTTTTAAAACAAATGAATTACCACAACCATCAATGTTAAATGGAGCTAATAGGCCTACGGTATTATTTAATGCTATGATTCACCCAATTATACAATATAAAATTCGAGGTGCAATCTGGTATCAGGGTGAAGCAAACGCCTCCAAAGCTTATCAATATCGTGAATTATTTCCATTAATGATTAAAGACTGGCGTAAACAATGGAATGACAACTTTCCATTCTATTTCGTTCAATTGGCTAATTACACGGCTCGGCTTACACAGCCTGCAGAAGCTGATTGGGCTGAATTGCGCGAAGCTCAACTCCAAACTCTCCACTTGGAAAATACAGGGATGGCAGTAACTATCGATATTGGCGAAGCAAATGATATTCACCCGAAAAATAAGCAGGAAGTAGGACGGCGATTATCATTGATTGCAAGTGCAAAAACTTACGGTGAAAAAGTGCCTTATTCCGGACCTATTTATGATTCGTATACGATTGAAGGAAATACAATTCGCATCAAATTTACTCATACAGATGGTGGGTTGAAATCAAAAAATGGAGATCCGTTGATCGGATTTGCCATTGCCGGACTTGATCATATTTTTCATTGGGCCGATGCCAGAATTGAAGGAACTGATGTAATTGTTACTTGCAAAGATGTTATCAATCCTATTTCGGTGCGATATGCCTGGGCTAAAAATCCAGTTTGTAATTTATATAATGGCGTTGATTTGCCTGCATCGCCTTTTCGTACTGATGATTGGCAGGGAATTACATATGGAAAGAAATAAAAAATATAATTAGAATTCATCAATTCTGATTATAACTGTATAGCGAAATTATATTAAACAACTGTTTCTTAAGTACAATTAATATAATAAAATTGAGTTTAAAAAATTAAAGTCTATACTAAATAAGCGCTGACCAAGCGGTCGGCTCTTATTTAGTATATTGTAAATCGTTTTAGGCTTTAAAGTTGAATCGAATTAAAGAGGGCAATCATAAAATCCAGTAATTTAAACTAAAATTGAATCTAATGTTGAAAAAGTATCAGCATTGGTCAAGAAATAATTATATTTATATGCCAAAACCTTTGCATCTTTGTAACGATAAATAAAATAATTTCTGGTTTGATAATCACAGCCGGAATTTTGCAACAAATTGATAATAAAATTAAATAATTATAAACTTTAAATTTAATGTAAATGAAAACAAAACGATTACATTCTCTCGCAATTGCATTGTCTATCGCATGGTTTACAACTTCAGCTTTCGCTGATGTTACAAAGACTGTAGGTCTCATTGGTGCCGACTTTTCAACATTAAAAGCAGCCTTTGATGCTATTAACGCCAATACCGGTGGTGTTTATACCGGTGTGATAACTTTACAAATAATTGACAATACCACAGAAGCTGCAGCAGCACAATTGAATGGTGGTCAAAATATTAGCACAACTGGTGCAATCACTGCAACTAATAAAGGCACAGGATACACCAATCCAACTTTAGTTTTTGGTGGTGGCGGTACAGGCGCTACAGCCTCTTTTACATTAGTCTCAACTTCACTTGCAACAGTAAATGTTGTAAACGGTGGTATATATACCAGTGTTCCTGCAGTAACTATTACAGGAACAGGAGGAAGTGGTGCAACAGCCATTGCCAAAATGACAACACCGGTGGCTATAACCGGGGTGGCTAAAACAGCTGCTGGTTCAGGTTTTCAAACCCCACCAACGCTTACTTTTATTGATAATGCCGGTGGAACAGGTTCTGGAGCAACTGCAACCGTTAACCTTACTGCTACAACAGTTGCTTCGTATGTAGTAACTGCCGGTGGTTCAGGTTATACTACTGTTCCAACGGTAACATTAACTGGTGGTGGTTTTACAACTGCAGCAACAGCAACCGCTGTATTGACAGGTGATGCAGTAACGAGTATTACTGTAACAACTGCAGGTGTTGGATATACTACTCCACCGGTAGTTACCATTTCAGGTGGCGGCGGTACTGGTGCAACGGCTATTGCATTATTAACTGCTACTTCGTTAAATACAATTACGTTGACCTCCGGTGGTAGCGGTTATACTTCACCTGCAATTGTAGTTACTCCAACTAATGGTGGTACAGGCGCAGTTTTGACACCCACTTTTGCAGCCAACTCAGTTGGTTCTGTGTTAGTAACAAACGGAGGTACAGGCTTTACAGTTATGCCAGCAGCTTCATTTACAGCAAGTACAAGTCTGCTTGGTAATGCCACCGCAATAGCAACTACTACAGTGACTCCTACTACTATGAACACGATAACCATTACAAATAAAGGAAATGGTTATACAAATCCAACCGTTACAGTTAATGATCCAACCGGTAGCGGAGCAGTGTTCCCTGCTTTAGCTGCAACAACGAATGCTTACACAGCAGTGAATATATATCCAACAGTAACAAACAAAACAATTGGATGTTCCGCAGGAGTATTTAATGTGATTTTATACGGAACTTCCAATGTATTTATTGATGGACGTTTACGCAATAGTTCAGGCAACCTGGTTAACGGAGATACCCGTGATTTGACCATTTCAAATACCAACACAACTGCTTACTCAGGAGTTCTTCAATTTACCAATAATGCCTCCAATAATACTGTATCTTATTGCAAACTTCTGGGCTCATGCGTGAGTTCATCCCCTGCTGCCGGTATGATTTTATTCAATTCAGGATCTGTACCTACAGGCAATTCCAATAATATTATCAGCTACAATCTTATTTCCAATGCTACAGGTGTTCTGACCACACGTCCTTCATATGCCATTTTAGCAAACGGAACTCCGGGCTTTCCGAATACAGGCAATCAGATTTTGGGTAATGAATTTAAAGATTTGTTGAATCCAGTTTCCGGTACTGCTTATATTAATATAACAGGTTCTGGCACTTACCTTATGCAAAACACCGGTTGGACAATTGCTGATAATAGTTTTTATGAAACGACTCCTTTAACAGGTTTTACTGCCGGTGTATCATTTATAAAAATTGGTGCTGAATATTTGTCTCAAGGAAGTACTACGGCGGGTACTAATTATACGATTACAGGAAATTTTTTGGGCGGTTCGGCTATCAAATGTGGGGGAACTTTGCCTTGGACCAAAACGCCTCTATCCGGTTATGCGGCACAATCGTGGGTAATCTATGGCAATTTTAATCCCGGAGGCTCCAATTTGATTGAAAACAACATGATATCTAATATTTCTCTCACAAATTATTATAATAGTAATGGCTCAAATTTGCCTTTCAGTGGTATTGGAGTGAACGGGGGGAATGCTATTATTCATTCAAATGTGATTGGCGCTGCTTCAGGCACAGGTTCTATCGTTTATCAATTTGCGCATGTTGGTACAAATGGTGATGGTGGACTTTTTAACGGTATCAATATTGGACCATATTGTACTGGTACGGTTGATGTGAATAACAATATTATCAGTTCCATTATTTGTAAAACCGATATGCATAATGCGGGTATTAACTTTAATGGTATTACTAAAGTATCAAATCCGGGTTTAACTACCATACGATATAATTATATTGGGAATGAAAGTGTACCTAATAGTATTGACATTCAGGCAGCTGATTCTACCGTTGCGATAAATCATTTTAATATTATAACAGGAATTTCTTATTCAGGAAAAGATGTGGATGGTTATGTTGACTCTAACGTCATTGCTAACATAAACAATCGTTCCACAAATCCGGTAACTGATAAAGGACCTAATAATTATTCAGGCATAGGCTATATGACTGGTATCTCAGCTTCTGGAGGTAAAATAACCAATAATATCATTCATGATCTGTTCGCAGCTTCTGCCATTGCCAATAGTAGTAACTATCCTTCAGTTTCAGGAATAAATCATAGTAATGTTACACCATTAATTGCTACGGGAAATACCATTTACAATCTTTCAAATTCTTTTCCTGGTTTCACCGGATATGTTGATGGAATAAGCATTTATAATACCGCAAATGGCAATACAAGTGTTAATACGGTCAGCAATAATATGATTTATGGATTGACAACAACCAATACTTCTACAGGAGCTAAAATCTATGGAATATCTTATGGTGGAAAAGCTCCAAATGTGATTAATACTAATATTATAAATCTGAGTACATCCTACAATGCAGCCGTAAATGGAATTTGGGAAGTTGCCACCATGGCTGATCCATCCTACAGTTTAACCATGTGTTATAATACCGTTTATGTAAGTGGTACTGCTACAAGTGGGTCAGCAGGATCGTATTGTTCAAGTTTAAACACTACAAATACTACCCGTACGATTAAGAATAATTTATTTGTAAATACCAGTGTGAACTCAGGTGCAACCGGAACGCATACTGCATTTTATGTGAAACAAACGGGAACTATTGATTTGAATTATAATGATTATTGGATTACAGGAACCAATAAAATGATAAGCAATGGTACTGCTTACACAACATTGGCTGCCTGGCGTGCTGCTGCAACAGGAGTGGATGTAAATTCCGTAAGCATTAATCCGGTTTTTGCAAATGCAACTACTGGTACGTGGACTTCGGGACTTGATTTTCAACCAACGTCGTTGAGTGTGATAGGGATTCCAATTGTTGGTATTATAGCAGATTATAATGGTACTCCCAGAAGTTCTGTAGTTCCTACTATTGGCGCAGTTGAAAATCCTGAAATAGCGAAAACAACAGCATTTAATTCGGCTAAAATGTCAGATATAAAAGTTATTTGCAATCAGGCTGGAATTGCAGTTCAATTGGACGGAAAATCAAATATAGAATTGTATAGTGTTAACGGTGTGCTGATTGACAAAACCACTACAAATGGATTATATACACGTAGCTTGAGCAATGGAATGTATATTATTCGTGTAAACGATCAAATTACAAAATTTGTAAAATAGAAAATTCAATTTGAAATTAAACGAAAAAAAGAGGTGTCCAAGTTAGGACACCTCTTTTTTTGTTGTAAAAGTATCAGTAATAGTAGAAAAAATATGAGTTTTTATCGCAATCTTGATATATTTTTGTAAGGTCGAAAAAATATATTCAATAAGGTAGAACTAAATCTCAATAATTAATAGTGAAACAGATTAATCTGCTTATTGTAATTCTTCTGGTTAGTTGCTCTGGTTTGAATGCCAATGAATTACGTGATAGTATTTCGTTGAATAATGAATGGCTTTTTCATACAGATCCCGAAAATAAAGGTATGGGTGAAAGTTGGTTTTCTCCTCTTAAAAATAGTTCTGATTGGGAATCTGTTCAAATACCTTCAAATTGGAACACAACAAACAAGTATTCTTTATACTTTGGTAAAGCCTGGTATAGGAAAGAAATTGAAATTCCGGCATCATTTGAGTATAAAGAGTGTTTTTTGAATTTTGAGGCTATTTATCATGATAGTAAAATATGGTTAAACGGAGAATTGATAGGAAATAGTAACAGCGGTTATTTTCCGATTACAATAGATGTTACAGGCAAACTTAAAACTGGCAAAAAGAATACGGTTGTTGTACAAGCAGACAATACTTTTAAAAGGGGTGCCACATTCAACTGGGGTGGAATTCGCAGACCGGCATATATAATTGGTGTTAATAAAGTTCATATTTTGGATCAGAAAATAACACCGATTACTGATTTGAAAACAGCCAAAGTAATTGTTGAAGTGAAAATTGAAAATTCTGAATCAATAAACAAAAGTGTTGAATGCTTAATTTCGTTGAAATATAATGGATATAAGCAAGATAAAAATACTTCAATTAGCGATGCAAAGTTTCAGATTATAGTTCCTGCAGGAAAAATCGTAATTGTACGAAAGGAAATTCAGATCAACAAAAATCAACTTTATCTTTGGAATTTTGATTATCCAAATTTGTATACTTCGAAAATAAATATTTTTGAAAACAAAACAATCCTGGATTCTAATTCGGATAAATTCGGAATCAGAAAAATAGAAGTTGATGGTTTAAAACTAAAACTGAATGGTGAATCTGTTCGACTTTGTGGCTATAATTGGGTGCCGGATGATCGGATTCATGGAAATACTCTTCCGTTCGAACAAGTAAAACAGGATATTGATTTGATGAAAGAAGCGGGTGCTAATATGGCCCGATTGAGTCATTTACCGTTGAATAAAGAAGTGCTGGATTATTTGGATGTGAAAGGGATTTTGTTAGTTGATGAATTACCCTTGTGGGGAACTGACAGATTAGTTGATCCTCAAAATGAAATTCCACGTCAGTGGATGAAGTCGTTGGTTGAACAGCACTATAACCACCCATGCATTATAACCTGGAGTATTGGAAACGAAATTGGTGAAAATCCAAAAGTATTGGAATATGAAAAAGCAATGCACAAGTATATAAAAACAGAACTTGACAGCACCCGGCTAATTGTCGACGTTTCAATGACCGCTCAAAAAGGACCCAATGATGCTTCTCAATTTTCGGATGTGGTTATGCAAAATGCATATGGACTTGGTGGAGTAAGGAATGCGTATAAACAAGTACATAATAATTTTCCTCAAAAGCCCGTGTTCTATTCCGAATTTGGGAATCATTTAATTGTTGAAGACCCTGATTTAGGTGAGTTGAATGCCAGGCAGTTGCTTGATTCTATTCGTGGTCGTGAGTATTTAATCGGATGTTCTTTATGGACTTTTAATGATTACCGGAGTCAGTTTCAACATGCAGATCCAACCTGGACTACTGCTGCTACTGAAAACAGAGCGTGGGGAGTAGTGAATGTTTTTCGACAAAAAAAGAGAGCTTATTATTCTTTTAGAAAGGAATTTGCACCGGTTAAGGAGTTGAGTTTTGAACTTGATGGTGATAAAATCAAAGGAATTAAAATTATTCCGCGTCAAAAATTTGATTTGCCTGCTTTCATTTTAAAAGGTTATAATGTTCAAATTGAAGTTCTTTCTAATAATACTTGGAATTTAAGTGAAACAATTCAAATCCCAATAATAAATCCGGGAGATAAATCTTTTATGTTACCTTGCAAATCTTTTCAGAATGTCGAAGCTGTAAAAGCCACCTTACGGCATCCTGTTGGTTACGACGTTTTAGACACAATAATTTACTTTAAAAAGCCAGGAATGGTGAAAGTAAATGATGTGATTCCGTATGATCATGGTGTTAAAGTTACATTTGAACATAATATAACTTCTAAAGAATATATTGCTCGTATTAGTAACGCAGATACAACTTATTATTCTAAATCGACAATAAATAATTTCCTGTTTGTCAGCAATTTTAATAAAAAACTACAATATAAAATTGAAATATTGGGAGTAAACGATGCAGGTAAAAGCGATCAGTTTATAACAAAGACATTTAATCTTTCCGATAAATCGCAACCTCCGACCATTTATGCTGTAATAAAGCAGAATGATGGTTTTTATATTGGCTACTATTCTTCTAAGTTTGATTATTTGTATCAGTTCGATATTGCCGATTCACCTGAAAAATTGGATGGAATTCCCGACTATCAGTTTACAAACCGGGGTTGTGGTTTTGTAAATTGTAACAACTTTAAGAAACCAATCTATTTCAGAATGAGAATCTTAAATCAGGTATTTGTAGACAGTGAGTGGAGCGAAATAATAACAGTGAAATAAAATAAAGACCTTTTAATATACTATTTTAAAAAATTACAAACAATGAAAAATCAATTAGGATTTTCAAAAATTGTAGGAATGTTCTTCTTACTTTTCTCTTTAAGTTTAAACCAAAGCGCCTTTTCGCAACAATTTTCTTCAGCAACTCAGTCACAAGCTAATATTGTTGTTAATCAACCATATGGTCAAGGTACAGTTAATCAACAGCTTTTGCTTGTAACCGTTACACCTGTTACCGGTACGGCTGAAACAATTACCCGGTTTGATTTCAGTGTTACCGGGTCCAATGAAATATCAAAAATAACAATTTGTAATACTTCTAACACAAGTACAAGCCCGGATCTTAATTCAATTTTTGGAACATCTGGCACCATTGCTGCAACAACTTCCGTATCGGGCAGTTATGGTTTGGCCTCAACTACAGTACAAAAATTTTGGGTTTTAGTTGATCTTAAACCTTCAGCAACACTCGGTAATCCAGTTGATCTTGTTTGTACAGGCATAGCGGTAAACAGTGGGGTGAAAGTGCCAGGTGCAGTAATTTTAGATAGAAATGCAGTTGTGACAGCTCCTTTGTCAGGAATTAAAACGGTTAAATCATCTGGCGGAGATTTTTCTACACTTTCATTGGCACTAACTGCAATTCAAAATTTAGGAATAGCAGATGGAGGACTTCAGGTTGTTGTGGATGATGATGCCACTTTTGTTCAAACAAGTCAATCGTTTGTAAATCAATATCAATTTATCAGTCAACCTATTGGAGCAAGCAATCCGCTGACTATCAGAAGAAGCAATACAGGTACAAATAAGCCGATAATTAATTATGCAGGTTCTACTAATACTGCCGATTGTATTATAGGTTTTTTAGGTTCGGATTATGTAACTATTGATGGACTTGATTTCAGAAATTCTAATACAGATGGTGAAACAAATCCGGTAGAATATGGAATTTTATTCCGTAGTGCCAATAATGATGGTTGTACATTCAATGTTGTAAAGAATTGTAATATAAACCTTAAACGGGGTAGTAACGGAGCAAGTTTCGGAATCCGTTTTGAATCTGTTGCAACAACAGCCGCCGGATTAAATTTAAACAATAAAATTTTCAATAACTCAATTTCAAATGTAGCAACAGCCATTTATTTGAAAGGTATTGCCGGATTTGTTAGTGAAAGTAATGAAATTTACAGTAATTCAATAACAGGTTATTTTGGAGCTAATGCTCTAGGTGCCATATCAATTGATTATTGTAAAGATACTAAAGTTTATAATAATACCTTAGATGGAGCCGGTTTTTCAAATAATTATAATGGACCAATCTGTGGAATATTTACAGGAATAGCATTGGGTTACTTAGATGTTTACAACAATGTGATTAAAAACATAACTAATGCAAGTACTGGAAATGCTGCATGTATCATTGGTATGCAGGTAACCGGCAATACAGTTCATATTTACAATAATATGATTTCCGGATTAAAATCTGAACAAAGCACAAAAACTAGCTATGATAATTGTGGAATACAATTAACGACTAATACGACACTCAATCCATATTTTTATGTTTGGAATAACTCTGTTTACATGAATCAGGTAAGTCCGGGTACTGGTGTTGCAACAACTTGTTTGTATATTGCCGGAAGTGATGGGGTAGCAGGACTTAATTTGATTAATAATGTTTTTGTAAATACGTCAACCGGAAAAAACAACAACCTCATTCAATCTCAATATACATATCGAACAAAATTAGATGCATCTACTGATAATAATTTGTTCTATCCAGAGCCAGTTTCTCCGGCAACTAACTTTGTGTATTTCGGAGCGAATTATCCATCTTTGGCATCATTAAAATCGGGTGTTTCTTCAAATCAACATTCAATTATTGCTATGCCGGATTTTATTTCTTCAACAGATTTGCATATAAATAGTGCTTCAGTTACCAGAATTGAAGGAGGAGGAAAGCAGATTTCACAAGTTACGACGGATATTGATGGCGATGTTCGAAATACCATTGCACCCGATTTGGGAGCTGACGAGGGTAACTTCATTCCGTTTAATGTTTCACCGGTAATGGATTTGATTTCGGATAAAGGTCCTATGTACAATAATGCAGGACAACAAACGGTAAGTTTAACAGGAATTGATGATTCAAATCCATCAGTTAATCAAAATATTTCATTTACATGTACAAGTAGTAATCCGGCATTAATTCCAAATCCAACAGTAGATTATGCTCAGGGAAGTTCCATCGGTACGCTCAAATTTACACCAGCCGGAAGTGGACGTGGAGTTGTAACAATTACAGTTCGCTTAAAAGATGATGGAGGAATAGTTGGTGGAGGAATAGATACAACACTTTACACGTTTAAAGTTTCATTACAGGATCCATTAATCAATACTAAACCAACGATTAATGTGATTTCCGATGTGACAATTTTCAATATTTCTCCGGCACAAACCATTAATTTAGCCGGAATTACTGATGGTGAAGTAATTCACTCACAAAATCTGACAGTGACATCTTCGGCTTCTCCGGCTAATATTATAAGTCAGCCAACTGTAATTTATACACCTAATCAAACCACTGGAACTTTAAGTTTTACGCCTTTAGCACCAGGAACAACAATTATCAGTGTAACGGTGAAAGATGATGGTGGACATACGGGTGAAAATCTTGATTCTTTGGTAACAACATTTAAAGTTACAGTTAATGATTTTGGGAAAATAGCATATACTGAAAAGTTTGATGGAACAAAAACAAATTGGTGGGTTTCAGCCGGTCAATATTATTTGACTGAAGGCGATGGTAATTTAAAAGTAGCAGGAAGTAAAAACTCAAAATGGGTTTCATTTGGATGTACATTGCCAACAAGCATTGATATAACCGCAAATCCTTATATGAATTTAAAAATTAGGCCAATAAACGCACAATATCCCTTTACAATTGATGCCTATATCAGCGATGGAACAAATTATAAAAATTTACAAGAAAAAGTATATTATAGTGATAGCACATATACTGAATTGTTCTATGATTATTCAGGTGTAACGAACGTAAATCTGGCTAAGGTCACACAGATTCTGTTTGCAGTTAATGGTAGTGCTTTAACATGGAATGGAACTGCCTGGATTGATGAAGTCAGTGTAGGTGCAAGTGTTGTAAAGGCAGCTAATATTTGTGCATTGCCAAATATTGATTGTGCTCAGAATGCAACTCAACAAAAAGTTCTATTATCAGGCATTGAAAATTCGGGATCATTAACTATTAGCAGTGGAAGTACTTTAATCCAAAATACTGCTTTTGCGCCGTTAGTTAACAAATGTTCTACATTAAGTTTTGATATAAAGCCCGGGGCTGTAGGGAAGGAAAAAATTACAATTACTGCTAACGGTAATACGGGTTATGCGAGTAAATCTGTTACCTTCTGGTTAAACGTTCAGGATAATTTACCACCAACCGTAGACCAACAGGCTGATATTAATGCACAAGTTGGGAAAACTACTGAAGTTGATTTGAGTGGAATAAGTGATGGTAATGCCAGCTCAATTCAAAACCTTACTATAACAGCAGTTGCAGATAATCTTACAGCTATTCCGTCTATAAGTGTTGTTTATACACAGCAAATGACTAAAGCGGCATTGAAATTTAAAGCTATTTCTCCGGCTAAAAATGTAAAAATCACTGTTACGTTAAATGATGGTCAATCTGCAAATAATATCAAAACGATGACATTTAATGCCAATGTATATAGTTTAATTAATAATCCGCCTACATTAGATCCCTTGGATAATATTAGTATTACTAAAAGTGGAGGTGCACAAAAAATTTACCTTACTGGTATAAATGATGGGGAGAGCTATACTCAAAATATTACCATCAACGCTGTAAGCTCTGTGGATTCAGTTATTGCAAATAATATTCCCCAAATCACATACGCTATGGGTCAGAATAAAGCAAGTTTTGATCTTATTCCATTAAAGGTTGGATCAACAACTATAACACTGACGCTTAAAGATAATGGTGGAAATGCAGATAATAATGGCGATCAAACCAAAACAGTACAATTTGTTGTGAATATAATTAACGATCCAGTTTATGGCTTGATAGTTCCGACAGAAACTTTCACTGATGACTTAGCAAAAGGAGTTTGGGTTCCTCAAACCGGTAAATTTAATATGCAATCTGCTTCTTTTGATGGATTTGACAATGTTATTAAAGTAGATATGGTTAATAAGAGTGACTGGGATGGTATATATTATAATATGAAAGAAGTAAATGTTACCAACAATCCGTATATGAGCATGGATATTTATCCGGTTACTCAGGATTTATATTGGCATGTTTATTTTTATGATATTAATAGTGATCGAAATGCAAATGGTGCGCATGCAGAAAGAAAGTTGTTGACAAAGGGTCAGTGGAATTCAATTGTATTGGATTATAGAACAGCTGGTTATTTGATCGATGCAAATGGTGTAAATATGAATACAGACCGTGTAAATGGGTTGTTATTTAATATGCATAATCCAAATTTTCCATATCCATTCACTAATTGTAGCGGGACTTTCTATCTTAAGAATATTCGTGTAGGTGACAAAACAACGTTTCCTAATACTGTAACTAAACCAACATTAGATAATGTTGTTGATCAGGGATTATTGTTGAGTTCAACTCCAACTGAAAAAACAATTAAGCTTACCGGTATCAGTGATGGAAATTTCAGTACAACGGGACTTACTATCACAGCTACTTCAACTAACCCGGCTGTAGCTAATCCTGTAATTGGGAATATAAATTCTGATGGAACAGCATTGTTAAAATACACACCTGGAACAGCAATTGGAGCTACAGAAGTAACAATAACTGTTACGTCACCGATTGCAGCATGTGTTGATACTTTTCATATTTCAATTATTAGCAATGATCCGGCAACTTCAACAGTTCTTACTGTAGATACACTTACAAAATACCAAAAAATTAGAGGGTTTGGAACTTTTCAGGGAGCAAGTAGATTTATTGATACTTATGCAGTTGATTTAGGTGCTTCGGCCATGCGTCTTGGTTTTATTAATAATCAATTTGAACCGGTTAATGATAATAATGACCCATTTGTAACTGATCTTTCAAAATTCAACCGTAAAGTCTTTGATTGGGACTATTTACGAGCCATGCGCGAAAAGGGAGTTGAAGATTTTGTTTTGACTTCATGGAGTCCACCGGCATGGATGAAAGGAAACCTTTCGTTAGATTATATGAGTGCCGGAGCTGAGGTGAATTGTGATAATACCGATAATAAGCTTGAATATCGTCATTATGACGAGTTTGCAGAAATGATGATAGCATTTTGTAAAGTGTTTAAAGAAGAAATGGGCATAGAGTTAACAGGTATCGGACTTCAAAATGAACCGGCTTTCCACGAGCCTTACCCGAGTGCTATTTTAGATGTTCCACATTTTGTACAATTAATTAAGGCAATTGGTCCACGTCTTGTTGCAGAAGGGCTTTCAACAAAAATTTATATGCCGGAGCAGGTTTTTTCATTAACAGGGAATTCAATGGCTGCCTATATTGATGGTTTACAGGCTGATCCGGTAGCAAATCAGTATTGTACTGCTATTGCAACGCACGGTTATGCGGCTGATGGTGTTGGAGCTGGTATTCCTGACTTTTCCAAATGGACTACCATGTATAATAATTGTAAGGAAGGAGCCTATCCGAAAGAACTCTGGATGACAGAAACCGATGCACCAGCAAATACTTTTAGTGATGCTTTGTATATGGCGAATGCCATTTATGGATCTTTAGTGGCAGGAAATGTGAGCCACTGGACAACATGGCATTTTGAAGATACATACTTTAATATGCAGGCAAATAAGCCAACAATGACTTTTTACACGTCGAAGAATTTCTTTAAATTTATTCGTCCCGGAGCGACACGCGTATCAGCAATTACAAGTACAAATCCCTATGTCATTGGCTCATCGTTTTTGAACAACAATGCTCATGGTGGAAATTTGGTTTCTGTTTTGATAAATAACGGAACAGTACCTTATTCTATTAAACTTAGCGGGTCAAATTTGCCGGGTCAATATGATGTTTATCAAACGAGCGAAGCATTGAATTGTGAGAAAGTAAAATCAATTATTAGTTCGGATATTATATTATTGCCAGCCAGAAGCGTAACAACCTTAGTTGGATCGTATGGAAACTTACAACCAACCATTGATCAGATAAATGATGTTGAAGTTGTAAATTCAATGCCGGCAAATCAAAAGCTAACCCTTACCGGGATTGATGATGGTGATTTGGGATTAACTCAAAATGTAACAATTATTGCCAGAAGCAGCAATCCCGGTTTAATTCCGAATCCTACAATTGATTATACTCAAGGGTCAAGTACAGCAACTTTAAACTATTCACATATTGGTAGTGCATTAGGATTTGCATTTATAACTGTGACTGTTAAAGATAATGGTGGAACTGCATTAGGATCAAAAGATTCAGTAGTTGTAACTTTTAAAGTAGATGTTATTCAGGAAGTTAATCTGCAACCAACAATTAATGCTGTTTTTGATCAGACAGTTTTGGAAGATGCTACAGGATTGACAATTCCGCTTGCCGGAATTGATGATGGTGATATATTATATCAGCAACCTGTTACAATCGATGTAACTACTGATAATCCAACATTAATTACATCGATTAGTGCGGATTATACAACTCCAAATTCCACCGGTTTGATTAATTATACCATAGCACCAAACCGTTGGGGAACTGCGAATGTAACTTTAACCGTTAATGATCACGGTGGAACAACATTCAATGCCGGCGATATGACAAAAGTTTTAACCTTCAAAATTAATGTTTTGCAGGTTAATAAAGCTCCAGTCATGGATAGTATTTATGATTTAACGATTCATGCTGATCAAGTAGAAAACATTATTTATTTAACTGGAATAGCAGATGGTGATCCTATTGATGTTCAAAGTTTTACTGTAACAACAAAAAATCCGACAAATAGAACACTTTTATATAAAGCTTTCAAACTTGAATATACAGCTAATAGCAGTTCTGGTTTAATTCGTTTTACACCAAGTGGAAATACCGGAACATCGACTGTAACACTTACTGTTTCTGATTTTGGAGGGACTGCTAATGGAGGTATTGATACAAAGGTTGTTACATTTAATATTACCTTTATTGAACCCACAAGTTTAAATGAGATGGAACAACGAAATGTAAAATTATATCCAAATCCAACAAAAGAGTATGTTCATTTAAATGTTCCAAAAGATATTTATACCGATTATACAGTTTATAATATGATTGGATCGGCAGTTTTACAGGGTAATATAAATTCTTTTGAAAACACGTTGACGATTAATATTGGTGGGTTGTCAAAAGGTTTACATTTAATAAAATTGACTGGTAGTTCTCGTTCATATTCGTTGCCATTTATTGTACAATAATTTAAAATAAAAAATATTTGGAATAAATGGAAATGTTGAATATTTAATTTGTATTTTTCAGAAATAATCAAAAATGGGAAATACAAATTTAAATATCTCAATAATTAGATTAAAAATGAGACGGTTAATCATATTTATATTTTTAATATTTTGCAGTAAATTTTCTTTTTCTCAATCGAAAAAAGATGCTATAACACCCAAGGCTCAATATGTTTGGATTGACAAACTTGGCGAAGGGAGGCAAGTATATGCTTATTTCAGGAATGAATTTGAACTAAAAGACATTCCTGAAAAAGCAAATATACAACTATATGCCTTTTCTAACTACTCGCTTTGGGTGAATGGTAAATTTGTAAATTACGGCCCGATTCGCAGTTATCAGCAACATCCGTATTTTGATTCTGTTGACATTTCTTCGTATCTAAAAAAAGGAAAGAACGTCATTGCAGTAAAGATATTAAATTTCGGAATGCAAACTTTTCAATTGCCTTTTGGCACTGCCGGATTTATTGCTTGGGGAAATATTAAATGTGGTATAAAAAACGTTTCATTTGATACTCCCGGAAGCTGGGTTTGCAGAAAAGCAGAAGGATATAATAAATTCTCACCACGTTTTTCGTTTGCCCAGGGACCGATTGAAAATTTTGATGCCAGATTGGAACCCGATGAGTGGCAATCTGACCACATTCTACCAAAGAAATGGCAAACACCGATATTGTTGAATAATCAACAATATTTCGGAACACTTTCAGCCCGAACAATTCCATTACTAACCAATACAGAGGTTGATTCTAAATCTGTTGTAAGCCGTTTAAATCTGAGTACAAAAGATCAGATTTATAATTGGAATACACAAACCGACGATCGGACAAGTAGTACTGGTCAGGGTTTTGGCGTGCTTAATTACACCTACTTGTTTTCGCCCGTAGATCAGGATTTGACTTTAGGTTTCAGTTGGGGTAAGTTTTGGCTGAACGGTCTTAGAATCAAAACGGTTAATCAGCCGGAGAAAGCTTTCAGAAGTAATGCAAAAGTGCATTTGAACAAGGGATGGAATCAACTTTTTGCCCGCGAAGAAATAATCTGGAATAATCTGGACGGAATGCTGGCAATTCCTTCGGATGCAGGGATTCAACTTTCAGTGAATAAAAAACTGAATAACCCAATGAAAATTGCACTCTCAGGACCTTTAACCAAAAGTGAAATGAAAATTACCGGAGATGACAATTCATGTCCTGATAAACCGGAGCTATTACCAATTAAATGGAATTATTTGTCAGGGAACGAGCCGTTTGTTAATCCTGCCAAAGAGATAGCATGGCTCGATGTCGAAAAAGTGTATGTAAATCGAGACCAAATTTCGAATATAGTTATTCCAGCGAATAAAAATCAGGCTTTGATTTTCGATTTGGGAGGAATCCAACTCGGACGAATTTTTATTGACGTGAATGCTCCAACTGGAACTACATTTGATTTGACCTGGAGTGAAGATTTAAAAGATTCATCTGTAACTTTATTTAAGAGATTGGAAGTGAATGCTGTTTCCCGATTTATTTCACATTCAGGTAAGCAGCATTTTGAAACCTTCAGACCTTTTGGTCTTCGGTATTTGCAGGTAACGGTTCGGAATCATTCTCAACCTGTAACTTTACTAAAAGCCGGAGTTTACAAACAGATTTATCCTTTTCAAAAGAAAGGTAGTTTTGAATGTTCGGATACGTTGATGAATGCTATTTGGGAGATGGGTTGGCGTACCATTCAAATGTGTTCGGAAGATTCGTATATAGATACACCGTTTCGTGAGCGAGGTCATTATGCAGGTGATTTTTTTCCTGAATTTGCAACGACATTGGCTACAAGCGGCGATCCACGTTTGGCAAAACAAACCGTGAGATTATTCAATGATGTCTATGCAAATAAATACAAAAACTTTGAGCCGGTCAGCAACGAAGAGTTTCCGTTGATAAACTTCATCGTAGCTTCATGGTATATTCGCCAATTTAGTGACAAAAAATTTGCCGAAGAGCTTTATCCTATATTCTCGTATTACTTTAATGAATGGCACAACAGACGTTGTGTCGATGGATTTTATCATCAAAAGAACGTTTTTATTGAATGGACTAATATTGATAAAAACTCTGATTTGACTTCATTTCAAGCTCTAATGTATGCTTCGTTCGACCAAATGTCGACCCTTTGCAATATGCTCGGAAAAAAGATAGAGGCAGATAAATTTAAGGGGTTTTCAGAAGAAATAAAGCAATTTATTCAAACCAAATGCTGGGATATTAAATCAGGGAATTTTATTGATGGAATGAAAGATGGAACTGTTTTATCGAGTCGTTATCCGGGCTCGAGTGCGTTTCCATCTATATGGAAAATTCCAACACCAGATCAGGAAAAAAGCATTCAGAATTGGTTTAAAGAATCATTAATTAATATTGGTCCGTCAATAAACAGGCAACAAACGTCAACTCCATACGGCGGTTTTTATGCTTTAGCTTCATTATATCAACAAGAAAATGTAGCAGTTGCTGAACAATTTATTCGCAAAAATTGGGGAAAAATGGTGCTTGAAGTTAATGATTTAACTTGGGAAGATTTTAATCGTGATAATCAGGCTACTATGAGTCATGCATGGTCAAGCTCACCAACCTATTTTCTAAGTACTCAGGCATTAGGAGTTGATTTGGGATTTCCGGGAAGTTTATCACCGGACACAATTTATATTCGGCCTCAAAGTGAAATACTAACATGGGCAAAAGGAACTGTTCCTCATCCGAAAGGGATGGTTACGGTTGACTGGAAAATTAATGGAAATAAGTTGCTTTTAAATTATTCTGCTCCAAAAGGAGTTTCGGTAATTGTAAAACCACGGGGAAGATTGGCCGGTTTCAATCTCCAGATAAATCAAAAATAAAAAATCAATCAATTCAAAATCAATCAAATTTTTATATTCATGAAGAAATCTGTTATTTTAGTTGTTCTATTATTCTTAACTGTTTGTTTAAATGCTCAAAAAATAACTCCTGAAGCAGTAAACAGGGCAAAATCTCTCGTTAATCAAATGACTTTGAAAGAAAAAATCGATTATATTGGTGGATTCAACGAATTTTATATAAGAGCAATACCTCGTCTTGGCATTCCGGAAATAAGAATGGCCGATGGTCCTCAAGGCGTTAGAAATAATACAAAAAGCACACTCTATCCTTGTGGAATAGCCACTACATCAACGTGGAATCGTCAGTTAATGAATAAATTGGGTGAAGGACTTGGTTTAGATTGTCGTGCGCGCGGAGTTAATATCTTGTTAGGTCCTGGAGTAAATTTATACCGCTCGCCCTTATGTGGAAGAAACTTTGAATACTTTGGAGAAGATCCATATCTTGCCAGCGAAACTGCATTACAATATATCAATGGTGTTCAATCTCAGAAAGTGATTTCTACAATCAAGCATTTTGCAGGAAATAATGAAGAATATGACAGACACCATGTTAGTTCTGATATAGATAAAAGGACTTTAAATGAAGTTTATATGGTAACTTTTCGTAAAGCTGTTCAACTAGCCGGTGTAGGAGCTGTAATGAATAGTTATAACTTGGTAAATGGAGTTCATGCAACAGAAAATGATTACCTTAATATTGATTTACTTCGAAATACTTGGGGATTTAAAGGCATATTGATGTCAGATTGGGATGCAGTTTATTCTGCTATTGGGCCTGCAAATGGTGGTTTGGATATAGAAATGCCATCCGGCAAATACATGAATTATGACAATTTATCAAAAGCCATTGAAAATGGATTAGTTGCTGTTAAAACTATTGATGAAAAAGTGCTTCACATTCTTCAAACACTCATTGCATTTGGAGTTTTTGATAATGCACAAAAAGATAAATCCATTCCGGAGAAGAATCCATATACAGAAAATATAGCTTTGCAAATAGCTCGTGAAGGGGTTATTTTACTTAAAAATGACAATAATGTTTTACCGTTAGAAGGTAAAACACTGGTATTAGGACCAAATACAAATAAACTGCCAACAGGTGGTGGTAGTGGATTTGTTGATCCATTTACAACAATTTCTTTATATACAGGATTAAAGAATTTGCCTAATAATAAAGATTTTAAATTTATATTTGATCCACTTTTATCTTCTGATTTACTTAATAATGGAGAATTTTTCACACAAAAAGGTTCAAAGATTAATGGTTTGAAAGCTGAGTATTTTAAAAATGAAAATTTACAAGGAAAACCTGATTTTATAGGAATTGAAAAAGCTATTTATTTTGATTGGCAGGATAATTCACCAAGAACAGATTTTAAAAAAGACAACTTTTCCATTCGATGGTCAGGAGTTTTTAAACCTAAAGTAACCGGGAGATATAAACTGAAGATCTCTGCCGATGATGGATACAGAATGTTTTTTGATGGAAAACTTGTTGCAATTGATTGGAGCATTCATGCGTTTTCAGGAAAAGAAGTAATTGAAACTGTTGAGGCAGGGAAAGAATATCCAATAGTAATTGAGTATTACGAAGGAACAGGTAATGCAGGAGTTGAGTTTGCATGCACGCAACTCAAGGAAGAAAATTTTGATGCTATACTAAGTGAAGTTAAGAATGTGGTAATTAATTTAGGTTTAAATAATAGACTTGAGGGTGAAGATTGTGACAGAGCATTTGAATTGCCTAAAGAACAAACTGATTTAATTGATAAAATCTCAAAGTACAAGAAAAATATTATTGTGGTTATCAATGCCGGTGGCGGTGTGGAAATGGCATCTTGGAAAGATAAAGTACAGGGTATACTAATGGCTTGGTATCCTGGTCAACAAGGTGGTCAGGCATTGGCTGAAATCATGACCGGAAAGATATCACCAAGTGGAAAATTACCTATTTCAATAGAAAAGAAACAAGAAGACAACCCGACCTTCAATAATTACTTTGATAACAGACCAAATGTCATTCACAAACGAGTTCAATACAATGAAGGTGTATTTTTGGGTTATAAAGGGTACGAAAGATCAAAAGTAGAACCTCTTTTCCCATTTGGTTTTGGGTTGACGTATTCGAGTTTCGATTATTCAAATCTGAAAGTTGAAAAACAAACAGGAAACAATGTAGCGGTTTCATTTACAGTTAAAAATTCAGGCAAATACGATGCTTCAGAAATTGCACAAGTGTATGTTGGCGATTTGGAATCATCTGTTCCAAGGCCGATAAAGGAATTAAAGGGATTTGACAAAATATTCCTGAAGAAAGGAGAATCAAAAGAGATTAAAATTGAGTTGAATGATGAAGCATTTTCATTTTTTGATGTCAATACAAACAAATTTATAGTTGAACAAGGGAAATTTACGATCTCGATTGGAGCATCATCAAGCGATATTCGTCTAAAACAAGATGTAACACTCTAAAGCCATTGTAAACCTGAAACTAATACTTTTGAGATAGTTCTAAATTCCTTTTCAGTTTTGAATAAAATATCAAAATTGAAAAGGAGAAATTTCTACGGAAGAATAATATGAAAAGATCCCTCTTGTTAGTCACTTTTATTTTGATTTATTTCTCAATTCGCTCTCAAAATTCATTGAAATCTGAGAAGTGGGAGATGAACATCTCATCTTTGGGTTATCTTGAAAACATTGTCTATAGAGGTGTTAAAGGAAATGACACGATTCCATTTTTTAAAAAAGGAAAAAAACAAGGACCGGAATTCTATATAAAAGGAGAGAATAAAGAAACGGATTCACAATGGATTTCAATTGGTTACAATCGTTTCAAAACAATCATTGACAATGTTGAATGTATTCTACAATACAAAGAATATAAGCAACAACCAGCCATTGAAATATCTTTGACGAATAGGAATTCAATACCTTTTTTGCCACAAAAAGCTGGAATAAAGTTAGGTGTCGATATTTACATGGATAAATATCCCGATTGGAACAATAAGTATTTACCAACGTTGATGAGAAATGAAAGTACACATTTTTATGGTTATTTTCAATCGCCAAAAGAGAATATTTTTGCCCTTGTTTCTGAGCAACCGGTTGCTTCGTGGAGTATCGACTACAATTTGGGTTATGATTATCCTCCAGGATATTGGTTCATGGGTCATAGACTTGAATCACTGAATCTTGATTTATTAAATCAACTGCCGCTTCCTGAACACAATCCTCAAAACTTGTATAAGCTAGATAGAGGCGAAACAAAATCATGGACATTTTCTTTTTTGAATGTTGACTCACTCAGCAATTTGGAGAAGGAAATTTTAAAAGTGGCTAATATTCCATTAATCAACATGGATAAGACTTCCTGTAATCCAATGGAAATAATCAGTTTTGATGTAATTGGAGAAAATCCAAAAATTAAAATTGTAACTGATAAAGGGAATGAATTAAAACTAACCAAAAGCAAAATTACGTCTTCGCTGACAAAAGTAGATGTAATGTTACCCGAAGTTGGGTTGTATACTGTTAGCGTTGATTGCAACGGTAAAATGGCGGAAGGCATTTTATCTGCCCACCAAAGTTGGCAATGGCTTATGGAAAAGGCGAGAGAGGCTGTAATACAGTATAATCAAAAGCCGACAACACATGCCGAAAGTTCATACGGTTTTTACACCGCTTTTATTGCTCAAAAATACTTTCCGGACAAAATTCTTGATAAAAAACTAAATGACAGGTTTGACCTGATATTCAATAAATTGTATAATCCGGTTAATTTGGAACCACTTTATGCACCTAACAGAATCCAAAATACCTCAACATTTATTGGTCAACTTATTGATCGATATGAAATAAATAAAGAAATTGCATATCTTGAGAAAGCACGTTTGTTGGCTGATTGGTTAATAAAAACCAGTCAACGACAGGATGGTGCTTATTATAATCAGGGAACTGTTTACACCAGTGTTATTTATGTGGCAAAAAGTATCTTGGAATTAGCAATTGTTGAAAAAAAACTGGGTGAAAAAAATCTATTTTGGCAAGCTGCTTACGAAAAGCATTATTTATCTGCCAAAAAAGCCATTGATCAATTGGTAAAGACTGATGGAAACTTTGAGACAGAGGGTCAGGCTACTTTTGAAGATGGAATGATAGCCTGTTCGGCACTACAGGTGGGAATGTTGGCACTACTTCAAAATGACGAAAAGGTCAAACAAAATTACACGAATTTTATGCTCAAAATATTGAAGAGCCATAATTGCCTGACACAGCTTCGTGTTCCGGATGCAAGGAGAAGACAAGGCACATTGCGTTTTTGGGAAGCGCAATATGACGTGATGATGCTACCGAACATGATGAGTTCACCTCACGGTTGGAGTGCATGGAGAGCGTATGCGACATATTATGCATATTTGCTTACAGGTGATGAAAAATGGTTGAAGCAGACATTTAATGCAATGGGTGCTTTTGCTAATTTAATCGATTCTAAATCCGGACAACTCCGTTGGGCTTTTGTTGTTGATCCCTCACTCGATGTTGAACAAACCACTTCTGCTGACACACGATTCAACTTCGATGATGTGACAAAAGGAAATCCTCATCCACGTCAATATCCAACTAAGAAATTTACTATTGGAGAACAATATGTAAATATGATAAGCGATTGGCAAACCTATAATACACAGGATAATGACGTTCATGAGGTTTTTAAATGTATGGGAGAAACAGTACTGACAAATGCATTTATAATAGAAAATACTGATGGAAGTTATTCTGCATACAATTGTTCCATATCAAAATCTCCAAACGGAATTAAGGTTATTCCAAATGAAAAGCAAATTACTCATTTGCATTGTAACTTGAAGCATTCTGTAAGTCTCGAATTTATAGGGCAAAAAAAGGAAATTCAACCAAATTTTCTGAATTGGGCATTTTAATCTCTTTTTAAATGAAAACCTTTTTTCAAAATAAATAATTCTACAAATTCAACTTTTGCATCTATGAAAAGAATATCAATTTTATTCCTTTTGAGTCTTTCAGTTTTCATTCTACATTCTCAAAAGAAAGATATTACCCCTAAATCATATAGTGGCATTTATCCTAAATTGGCATATTACAATTTCGAAGGCGAATGCGGTACCGGTGCGGTTGTACCATGGGCCAACCGATTATGGGTGATAACTTACGGGCCTCATATGCCATTTGGTTCATCTGATAAATTATATGAAATTACACCCGAATTAAAAGAAATAACCCGACCTGAAAGTATTGGCGGAACTCCTGCCAATCGAATGATTCACAAAGAAAGCGGGCAATTATTTATTGGACCATATATTATAGATTCTGTTCGGAATATTCGTGTTATACCATGGAAAGAAATGCCGGGCCGCCTTACCGGAATTGCAAGACATTTAATAAATCCGGCTGAACAGATTTATTATGGAACCATGGAGGAAGGATTTTATGATGTAAATGTAAAAACATTAAAACCAACCGTTTTATATGAAGATGGAAATGTGCATAGAAAACCGGGAGAGATGCCTCAGGAGAATTCACTATTACCGGGCTCGCACGGAAAAGGATTATATTCAGGACAAGGTGTAATGGTATTTTCAAATAATGGTGAAGCAACCCGGGAAGCACTGACAAAATTCGATATTGAATCCGGAGTTTTAGCAGAATGGAATGGTAAAGACTGGAAAGTAATTCGGCGAAATCAATTTGTGGAAGTTACGGGTCCGGGCGGAATTTATGGTAATAAAAATCCGCAAACCGATGCGATATGGGCTACTGGTTGGGATTTTAAATCGCTTATTGTAGGTGTTCGTGATAATGGAAAATGGAGTTTTTACCGATTACCAAAAGCAAGTCATAGTTACGATGGAGCACACGGTTGGAATACAGAGTGGCCTCGGATTAGAGATGTCGGAACTGCAGAAAGACCTGATTATTTAATGACTATGCATGGCTTATTCTGGAAATTTCCTGCAACTTTTTCATCTGAAAACTCAAAAGGTATTCGTCCATTATCAGCTTATTTGAAAGTGATAGGCGATTTTACACGCTGGAATAATCAACTGGTTTTTGGTTGCGATGATGCTGCCCAAAATGAATTTTTAAATGGAGGAAAAATAAAAGGTGGAATTGCAGCTCCGGGACAGTCAAACTCTAATATTTGGTTTACTTCGCTGCAAAAGCCGAATGAACTTGGACCTAATACTTCGGAAGGAGCAGTGTGGATTTCTCAAAATTTAAAAGCCGGTGAAGTGTCCGAACCTTTTTTATTTGCCGGTTGGGATGTTCGTTCAAGCTGGTTTCATAATGAAGGGTCAAAACCGGTCACTTTTACCTATCAGATTGATGAAAGAGGTAATAACACATGGAAAGATTTCAGAGCCGTAACTCTTCAACCGTCAGAATCAGCATATCTAACATTTCGACCAATTGACAGAGGAGAATGGATTCGTGTTATAGTTAATAATGACACAAAAGCTACTGTTCAGTTTTCTTATGCTCAAAATGAAAAACGCACTACAACCTCAGATTCAATTTTTGCCGAATTATCAACGATAGATCAATCGGTTTCTAATGCCGGATTAATATGGGATTTAAGCAATAACAGGAGAAAAATGGGGATGCTTGCCGGAGTTGTAAATGATAAAGGTTTTACAGAAAATGGTTATTATGAGCTTGATTCGCTAATGAATCTGGTGAAAAAAGAAGATTCCTCAACAGCAACATTTATTCGAGAAAAATTAGCTATTCCAAAGCATGTAGTTACTATTGATGAGGCTTCTGTTTTGATAATCGATGATAAAGGAAGACGGTGGCGATTGCCAAAAGGAGATCCCAAATTCACCACATTAACTGATAATGGCATCTTGAGAATCTGCCGAGAAGTTTCTACAGAACGCGATTTATTTAATTGCAGCGGAACATTTTATGAACTCCCGGCTGAAAATGCTGATGGTTTTGCAAAAATAAGACCCATATCATCCCACAATTTCCGAATTTATGATTATGCGTCATATCGTGGAATGCTTATTATGACTGGTTTAGATTCAAAAACAGGAAATGGAAATTTGCATATTATACGTTCAAATGATGGGAAGGCAAAGTTATGGGCAGGAACAATTGACGATTTATGGAAAATGGGTAAGCCGGTGGGACAGGGCGGACCTTGGAAAAATTCGACAGTAAAAGCAAATGAACCATCTGATCCCTATTTAATTGGATTTTATGATAAACGTAGTTTGTTGTTATTGCATAATTCGGATAAAATGGTTCGTTTTAAGCTGGAAGTTGACCCTATTGGAGATGGACAATGGATGGAATACAGAACTTTAGCAGTTCAAGCTGGCGAAACTATGAACGTGGAGTTTCCAAAAAACTTACTTTCACGTTGGATACGTATAGTACCAAATATAGATTGTGTGTCAACTGCCACATTTATTTATAGATAATTTTTAATGTATCATGATGCAATTCTACTTAACCTTTTTTTATTCTGCTGTATTTGTGTTGTTATAACTTTTTACTCAGTAAAATATATTACCGGAAAGAGATATAGATGATATGATAAATCTAATGAGTAACAAAAAGTTTAGTCCACTAATTGTCGTATTTCGGAATGAAATTAAGGGAAAAAAATTCTAATAATATGAAAATAATTAACATAATTCTTTTCTTATCATTGACTGTTTGTATACATGCCGAAAAGTATAGTGCTGAAGTGAAAAACTTCAACGGAAAACCTACATTGGTAATAAACGGAAAACCCGAATATCCAATGATTTATGCATTGACGGACTTACCCGGAGGACGCCTGACTTGGGAAGAAATGCCACAGCACAATATCAAAAGAATGTACGATGCAGGTGTTCGAATTTTTTATTTTTGTTTGTTTTTTGATGAAATGTGGAAATCGGAAAATGATTCTCTTAACATTATTGTGGCTCAAAAACAATTAAGAGGCATTACTGAAGTTTGTCCCGATGCCAGAGTCATAATCCGACTTCATGTACATCCACCTGTTTGGTGGTATAGTAAGTACCCGAAGGAATGTGTGGAATATGCAGATACAAAGGCGCTTGATATTGATCTGAATGGAAGGTTTAAAAGGATTCAGCATAACGACCCGGCAACGGTGATACGTTATAGTTTCGCTTCGAAAGTGTGGCAAAAAACAATGAATTTAAAAGTAGCTGAGTTTTGTCGAAAATTAGAAGCAACTGTAGAGGGAAATAGTGTTATTGGAATTCAGGTTGCAAGTGGAATTTATGGTGAGGGACATTACTGGGGATTCATGAAGAATATGCCCGATGTTAGTTTGCCAATGCAGATTCATTTCAGAGAATGGCTGAATGAAAAATATCATACTGTTGCTAATCTTCAAAAAGCATGGGGAAGTAAGACAATAACGTTTGATAATGCCTCAGTTCCGGATTTGAATGAAAGGAAGAATGCTGAAAGTGGTTTATTTGTGAGTTTGCCTGCTCAACAAAATCTGGTCGACTATTACAAGTGCCAGCACGAATTAATTCCTGAAATTATTATTAGTTTTGCCAAAACAATAAAAGAAAACTGGAGTCGACCAATTCTCACCGGGGCTTTTAATGGGTATACTTTTCCGGTATTTATGCGCGAAACTGCCGGTGGACATCTCGAATTTGAAAAACTATTAAAATCACCCTATATCGATTATTTGTGTGGTCCACAATGTTACTGGCCAGATGCTGCAAAACCCAGTGATCCTGCACGTTCAAGAGGGTTAGTTACTTCCTGCAGACTGAACGGAAAACTCTGGCTCGATGAATATGATACTCAGCCTGACCTTACAAAAATCACTACCTTGAATTCCGATAAAAATACACCGGGCTATGATAGTATAATAAATTCTGCCATTGCTGTAGTAAGAAGAAATATGTCAGTTTCTGCCATTCAGGGACAAGGTTTTTGGTTTTTTGATTTTGGTGTTGGTGGTGGTCGAGAATTTAAAGAAGCAAAAGATAATGGCAGTAACGGTTGGTGGGATTATCCTGAAATTCTGGCCGCTATTTCTAATACAAAAGCTGTATTTGAAAAACAAACTATCAAGCAGTTTACTTCAAACGCCGATGTTTTAATGGTCTATGATACGGAAATTTATTACAATCTGACAACAAATATTGAGTTGTTGGCACCGGTATTTGTAAACACTTACTGGATGTCGGCAGCTGCATGGAAAGCAGGAATTGCTGCCGATTATATTCATATAGACGATCTGAACAAAGTGAATATGGCACAATATAAAGTAGTTGTGTTTAATAACACATTTCGCATTACACCTGAACAGTTGAAATTAATTAAAGAAAAAGTCTTGAACAACAACCGAAACGTGATTTGGATGTATGCACCAGGATATTTTGATGGTAAAACATATTCAACCAATACGATGAGAACATTAACAAGGATAGATTTCACTGTATTAAAACCTGAAAAACCTTATGAAATCAGTATTGATCAACCCGATTTGAAATATAAATACGGGGTTAGCAATAAGCCTTTAAACCCGCTTTTTGTAGTGGACGATGTAAACGCTGAGACGATTGGAGTCTATACCGAATTGAACAAAACAGCTATAGCTAAAAAGAAACTGAAAGGATTTACTTCATGGTATGTTGGGTTGCCCGAATATGGTGATATACTCATGAAATATCTGTTTCAAAAAACCGGAGTACATTTCTATGGTGAGCAAGGTGAAATATTTTACGAGGGTAATAATATGCTGATTATGCACAGCATAAAAGAAGGCAAACATAAGATTCATTTACAATCCGGAAAAACTGTTGATTGTGAAATTCCAAAAGGCGGTGCGACTTTGATTTTCGATTCAGAAACAGGAAAGAAATTATAACGAAATAAATAACCGGAGACTCCAACATTTTTTTAGTTAGTTTTCGCGTGGAACTCGCATATCAAATTTTTAGTGCTTTTGATGAATACTAATGCCAACCGTTGGTTTAAGATCGATTGGAGAAAATAATCAAATAAATTTTTAGCAAATGAAGAAATGCATTCAACTATTATTAATTATTCTTTTGTTGGGTTTTCAATTGAAAGCTCAGGTAATCGTTCAACACTTACTTTGCGAGAATGTGATTAATCCGGTTGGAATTGATATTCAAAGACCTCAGCTTAGTTGGAAACTTCAATCCGCTCAACGAGGAATTTTTCAAACAGCTTATGAGATTATTGTCAGTAGTCAAAACGAACCATTCTGGAAATCAGGGAAGGTTTTATCGTCAGAATCAATTAATATCTCATATTCCGGTCCGGCACTTTATTCTGGAATAAAATATATGTGGAAGGTTCGTGTTTGGGATAATTCAGGGAAGATTTCGAAGTGGAGCGAACCTGCTTCATGGAGTATGGCTTTCCTCAAAGCAGAAGAATGGAAAGCAAAATGGATTGGTATTGACAGCACTTTTGCAGGAGAAGACAGTAATGGAAATTTCAGAAAACTAGCTGCCCGTTATTTACGGAAGGAATTTAATGTCAAGAAAACTCTTAAAAGCGCCACTGCTTATATTTCAGGTTTAGGTTTATATGAGTTGCATATTAACGGAGAAAAAACAGGTGACAGAGTGTTGGCTCCTGCATCTAGTGAATATAATAAAACAATATATTACAACACGTTTGATGTTACTTCGCAACTTAAAAAAGGGAAGAATGCTGTAGGTGTAATTATTGGCAATGGAAGGTATTTTGCAATGCGGGGAGGAAACATGATTAATTTCGGATTTCCTAAATTGCTGATGCAGATTGAACTTGAATATAAAGATGGATCGAGAGAAACAATATCAAGCGATGGAAGTTGGAAGATTACCGTGAACGGACCGATTATAGAAAACAATGAATACGATGGTGAAAAATATGATTCGAGACTTGAAATGACCGATTGGGATAAATCAGGATTCAATGATTCAAACTGGATGTTGACACAATTAGTTGCTAAGCCAACTGCAAAACTTAAAACTCAAATCAATGAACCAATCAGGGTTACCGGTCATATTAAGCCAATTTCATTAAAACAATCGAAATCTGGAGCTTTCGTTTTTGATATGGGCCAAAATATGGCAGGTTGGGCTTCATTGTCGGTTGTTGGGAAAAAAGGAGAGAAGGTGACATTGCGATTTGGAGAAAAGCTTGATAATAATGGTAATTTTTACACCGGAAATCTCAGGACTGCTCAAGCAACTGATTCGTATATTTTCAAACAAGATGGAAAAATTACCTGGGAACCAAAATTCACCATTCATGGGTTCAGATATGTTGAATTGACAGGGATTCAATCGGGTGTAGATTTAAATACTATCACAGGATGCATTGTGAATGATGATTTAACAAGTAATGGTTCGTTTGAATGTTCGAATGAAATCATGAATAAGATTTATAAAAATGCAGAGTGGGGAATACGTGGAAATTATAGAAGCTTTCCGACAGATTGTCCTCAACGTGATGAACGCATGGGATGGTTAGGTGACAGAGCAACGGGATGTAAAGGTGAAAGTTATATATTCAATAACGGAAGTTTATATCAAAAATGGATGGGAGATATTCGTGATTCTCAAACAGAAGACGGTAAAATTCCTGACGTATGTCCTACTTATTGGAAAAGATATGGTGAGAATATTACCTGGGATGGTACCGGAATTATGATAACAGATATGTTGTATAACCAATTTGGGAATATATCCGCAGTTACAGAAAATTATGATTCCATGAAGAAATGGTTACTTCATATGTATCATGAATATGCAAAAGATGGATTGATGCCACGCGATACCTATGGTGATTGGTGTATCCCACCGGAAGATTCAATTCTTATTCATAGTAAAGACCCAAAGAGAATGACAGATAATGTTCTGTTAGGGACCAGTTTCTTTTATCACGACACACGAATTTTACAGCGCTTTGCCAAATTACTCGGAAACAAAGACGACGAGAAACAATTTGATAATATGGCTAATGAAATGAAGATCAGTTATAATAACCAGTTTTACGTGGCTTCTTTGAACTATTATGGAAATAACTCGACTACTTCCAATATCTTGTCACTGGCTTTCGATTTAGTCCCCGAAGATAAACGAAAAGTTGTTTTTGACAACCTGGTCGAAAGGATAGAAACAGTCGACAATGGTCATATCGCAGCCGGCTTAATTGGTGTAACCTATTTACAACGTGTTTTGACAGAAAATGGAAGACCTGATTTAGCTGTTCGCTTTGCTTCTCAAACTGCCTATCCCGGTTGGGGATATATGGCAGATCATGGAGCAACTACTATTTGGGAACTTTGGAACGGAAATACTGCAGATCCTGAAATGAATTCAGGGAATCATGTCATGCTACTAGGTGATTTGATAATTTGGATGTACGAAAATGTGGGGGGAATTAAACCGGCCGAACCGGGATTTAAATCCATTGTAATGAAACCATTACTGACGGACAAACTGACGTTCGCTAATACATCTCATAATTCGCCATACGGCAAAATTGTAAGTAATTGGAAAGTGACTGAAAACAATGATTTTGAATGGAATATTGAAATTCCTGCAAACACGAATGCTACTATCTATGTTCCGGCCAATACTGAAAAATCAGTAACTGAAAGTTTTCAAAAACAGTCCGCTGGAACAAAATATTTTGCAATGAAAGATGGATATGCTATCTATGAAATTCAGTCGGGGGTATATCATTTTGTTTCGAACAATGTAAACACAAAAATCAATGAAGTGAAAGTTTCTAAATGGGTCAGTGTTCTTCCAAATGATAGTTCATCAAACTCATCCATTAAGGTAAAGATGGAATGCAAAGATAAAAATGCTGAAATTCGATATACGTTGGATGACAGTACTCCAACTGAAAATTCAGTTTTGTATTCAGGTCCATTTGATATTAGTAAGTCAAGTGTTCTGCAAACAAGAAGTTACACTTCCAAAATAACTCCTGGTTATGTAACACGCAGAATTTATGATATTTTCGACAAAAAAGTGAATGGGTTGAATTTTGAATATTTTGAAGGAAACTGGCAAAAAATCCCGGATTATAATATCATGAAGCCGCTCAGAACCGGCAAAGTAAATGGTTTTAATCTGAATGACATAAAAGTAATCGAAGATTATTGGGGTGTGCGTTTCAAAGGTTTTATCGAAATCCCGCAAGATGGTATTTACCGGTTTAGCTCCACAAGCGATGATGGTAGCCGGTTGTTTGTCAATGGTCAGCAAGTAATTGATAATGATGGAGTTCATTCACCCTTTTCATGTCATGGCAAAATTGAATTAAGAAAAGGGAAATATCCGATTATGCTGGATTATTTCGAAGGAAATTACGGGGAATATTTGAAAGTAGAAATTGAAGGTCCGGGCATTACCAGACAGCCTGTTCCGGTTTCAATGTTATATTTTGAATAAAGATTTTAAAAGGAGTCACAGCAAGTTATACTATGAATAATCAATTATCTCAATCTCAAAAATTTTCATTTCTATTCATTATCTTATTTACAGGTATAGTAAGTTCTTTTAGTCAAAATCCCAATCAGCTTTTGACGCTGATTTCACCTAAAGTAGTTCATCCGTTTGATGAAATAACAGTGATTTGTCCGGTATTAAAAGGAAAAATAACTGTTTCTGATTCTAAAATGAATACATATTTTAGTGCAAAAGCTTCTTCACGTATTGTATTTCTGGCAGGAGGTGCTGCAGGAACCCAAACAGTCTCTCTTAAAGATGAAAATGATAATATATTAGCAAAATCAACATTTTTTTTGGAGGCAAAAACCAGTGTAGATGACGGTGGCAAAATGACTGAATGCTTTAAGATTTTGTCAAAGAGCTTGTTAAGTAAAAGTGAAAATAATCAGGTTATTTGGCATGGAAGAGCGTATCATTATTTTGTACCATGGGCATTGGACAATAATAATACAGCTAATGGAATGAAATATTTCAGTCCATACAGTGGCGATTTAATTGATTTATTTCGTGAGACTCAATGCAAAAACGGCATGATTTGGAGTTTCGTAAAACCGAACAAAGATGATTATCAATACAATGAAGTGGCTTATGGTCCCTTAAATTATTTCCGAAAAGATAGTACAGTATGGTTTGCCCGCCAACCCAATGAGAACCATGTTGAATACAATTATGTGAATCTAATGTATCAGCACTGGAGATCAAGTGGAAATACAAACTGGATGAAATTGAACTTGGAAAGTGCTGCTCATGCCCTTGATTATTGTGTGACTGATACTGTTCGTTGGTCTCGTCGGTTTCAACTTTTAAAACGGCCGTATTGTATCGATTCATGGGATTTTCAGGTTGATGATGAGTATACTCCAAAGTCAATTTTAAATCCGACCATGTTAATTGTTCCCGGTCAAACCAGGTTTGGAGTTTTCTTTGGCGATAATACCGGCTATTTTGAAGCCTGTAATCAGCTTGCTGAAATGTATGATTTTACAAATGATAAAAATAATGCTCAAAAATACAGAACCCGCGGTCAGGAAATATTAAACCGATTAAAGAAATTATCCTGGAACGGACGCTTCTTTACACATTTCATTGATGAAGACTCAACAGTGGTTCGCCATTTGGGAGTTGATGAAAAATCACAGATTGCTCAGGGAAATATGTATTCCATCAATCGTGGGTTACCTCACGAAATGAATGTGGATATAATCAAAACCTATTTGAATTTGAAAGAAAACTTACCCGTTGGTTCACCCGGAGAATGGTACTCAATTTACCCGCCTTTTGAGAAAGGATTTGAGAAACATGATGAAAAATGGCAATACATGAATGGTGGAATTGCCGGTCATGCCATAGGAGAACTGGCTTTGGGAGCTTTTGAAAATGGATATGAAAAATACGGAGTGGATATTTTAACCCGTTTTTTTGAACTTGGTAAGAAATATCATAATAAAATCTATTTTGCTTATACAGGTGCGTTTCCAACTCCTCCTGCCATACACTATAAGTCGGTTGATATGTCGAAAACTGCCAATATGAATTTGTGGGATACTGATTTGAAAACCACTCTTCGATGGATGAATGATAAAACCTCAGGCAATGATATGAGGAATTTACCTCTTGGACAGAGAGTGTTCGACAATATAAAATTCAATATTATTGATCCATCGAAAAATCAGGGAAAAGCTGTAATTGCAGTATCTAACGTTGACAAAGCGCTTCCTTCGAGAGTACAAGTCCAAATTGACGATACGGCCAAAACTGTTTATTTAATGCATTCAATTTCGGGAATAAAAAAGGGAAATGTGGCAGGATCCGTCACTTTTTTATATCGTGATGGCACAAGTGCTTCACAATATATTTTTATTGAGAAAGATGTAATTGGATGGTGGTTTCCGGTTTTGAAAAGTGATAATTCAGGGATTGCCTGGCTAGGTTCAAATCCGGTTTGTACAAGAGTTGGAGTTTGCTGGTCAGCCATTCAAAATCCATATCCTTCAAAACAAATTGATAAACTCCGCTTTGATGCTTCATTGGAAGGTGGAATTTATGCCGTTTTAGCCATAACACTGGCAGATCAGCCTCACTATGTAAAACCTAAAGGTGAATCATTTGGAGGACCTGACAATTGGGCGGCAGCAAATGGCATAAACGCTTTGATGGAAGGACTTGCAGGGATTAAAAATACAGGATTAGCCTATGAAAGTTCTACCATATCACCTCGTTGGATGGTTTCAGGAATAGATTCTATAAATGTTACGGCTAATCTGTCAGCTTCCAATGGTTACATTTCCTATCAGTTCAAAAATGACAAGTCAGGTAAAACTATCACATTGAACATTACGGGAAGCGGAAAAAACTCAAAACTTCATTTATTGCTTCCCGAATCGACTTCAAAAATAAAAGCCGTATCAATTAATAATCGTCCGGTGAACTATAAACTTTCAAAAATTGAGAATTCTATTTACCTCGATGTTGATTTATTATTTCCACAAGTTCAAAAATTAGTGATTGTCTACTAATATCTCAAGGTATGGAATCCGGCTTTTTAGAATTCATCTTTTGTAATTAAAGCACAGGTAGTATGAACCGTTTATTGTTTTCACTGATCTTTGTATTTGCGATTTGTATTTCTGCATTTGCTCAGAATAATAATCTGGCTGATGGTAGTGAATCAAAACAGCTTTATTTAGTTTCGAATGCTCATTTCGATACTCAGTGGAATTGGACTGTACAAACTTCTATCAATAATTTTATTCCAAACACGCTGAAAGATAATTTTTATAGGTTCGAAAAGTATCCACATTATGTGTTTAATTTCGAAGGTGCTATAAAATATATGTGGATGAAAGAATAT
>Ga0302215_10000249_pt1 | contig 40654 bp, 56 predicted proteins | sample II_Fen_N3_1_FD_194580 | JGI IMG/M metagenome (GOLD analysis project Ga0302215, IMG submission 194580) | Peat permafrost microbial communities from Stordalen Mire near Abisko, Sweden - II_Fen_N3_1 | ecosystem: Environmental > Terrestrial > Soil > Wetlands > Permafrost | place: Sweden: Abisko... | reverse complement strand
TATTGCTTTATTAATTTTTTAAAATTAATAAAGCAATATCTATCCTTATCTTGATTGTGTTACTGGTGGTGTCATTGATTGATTCAATGGAATGACACTTTGTACTCTAGGATCTCCTGTTTGTTCCAAGACAAGTGCTGTTAATTTATTGATTATTTCATAACAATAATTTTCTGGAAATTCTAAAGTTTGTGAAATATCTGTATCTGAATCTAACTCCTCGTAAGTGAGATAGATATTTTTTGCGTTCCCAACCTTATCAGTCTTATTAGGAAGATAAGGTTTTTTTAAGTAATCTATTTTTAATGTAGTGGGTTTATAAATTGAATCATCTCCACTTTTAATTTCAACTTCATATGTAGTAATTACTGTGGTACCTCCAGTGGTAACACTATGTTGGAACTCATGCATATAAAGATAAGGTCTTTTATAAGAAGGTCTTGTGTAGTAATCTATCATGATGCCTGAGTACATTGGGCTATCTAGTTTAATAGCTGGATATTCTAAAGTGGCTTTACATGGGAAAGATGCAGAAGTTACTTTTGTTAAAGTAACAGTATTACTTGGTAACATATGCCAGTAATCTTCAGGAAGTTTATAAAAATTTCCTAAAGATTTACCAGTATTATCTACAAGATTGGCATTTGTTAGTGTTGCAGTGCGAGTCAGCACTCTTAAGTTATCTGTAGTTAATTGGTTTTGTTCATATAAGGACCACCATTGATTACAGGTTTCATTTATAGTTTTACCAAATAAATAATTAAAGGATTCTAGTAAAAGAGAGGGTGCTTCAACTTTATTAGTTTCCGTCAAAAGATAATCATATACTTCTCTTACTGTCATACTATTTATTTTTTAAGTGGTTTATTTACTGATGGTTTAGTTTCTACTGCGTCAGCTTTTTCTGCTTGAAAAACTGGTTTTTGATATGTGGAAACTATTAATTCTGGGTATGTTTCTGCTTTGATTGTGTCAAAGATAATTTTATTAACAGGTTGTTTAAACCAATTAACTACAGCTGCTTCAGCACTTCCTAAAATAGTTTCTCCGTAATAAAATAGAGAATTTCTATTTACAATTATATGTTTATCTGTAGCATCTAAAAGGAAAATTCTTAATTGGGTGTCACCACCAGTATATAGATCAATAACTTTTTCAGGATCTTTGCCCGCAATAATTAATAGATAATCTTGTACATCACTTAAAGGAACACCCTTCATTTCATGTCCTAAAATTCTTACTTTTTGATAAGTTCCTTCAGCAGAATCTCCCCAAATAAAACCTTCAGCAGTATGAACTAATTGTTTTCTATTAACACGATGTTTTGTTTCTAATCCTGGATGTTCTATATAAAATGTTGCATTTCCGTAACGTAAACCATTTCCATCAACAGTTAAATTTCCTAAAGCATCTTTCTCAGCTCTATCTTTTGCAATAGAAGGACTATTTTTAATAGCTTCCCACCAAGCAAAATCTACTTCGTCGTTTAAATTAAATTCCTTACCATCATAGATGTCAATAACATCATTTGCCTTGATAAAAAATTTATTGCTTTTTTTGTCTTCATCTGAGAGAATCATATCTCCTTTAGAATCAATTTCCCTAACTGTTGGGCCAAAGCGATTGGTTTTAGGATCCTTAGCAGGTTCCATGTGGCATCTAGTAATTTTCATTACCGCCCTAATAATAATTATATTTTCCATATTAATTCATTAATTGATTATTTCGCAAATATATGAAATCTTTTTCAATTAGTTGCATGTTTTGTTAAAAATTTTTGACAAAAAAAATAAGGAGTATTTCTACTCCTTATTTTATATAGTTATCTAACGATTACTGCTCTTTCATAATGAAACTTCTATACGGGTTGTAGAGTCCTATCCCTGCATAACCCATATGAATTATCTTACTACCTGCTACAGAAGTATTTACATCACCTGAAGTTACACCATCCATACCACCAACTCCTTTTAGTACGCCTCTGATGAATTCACCACCCTTAAGTGTGAACATCTGAGCTGCAGGAGTTCCTGTAGAAGCATCTGAAGTTAAGTCAACACAAATTCCATATCCTTTGTCAGGGTACTCATAAGTTAAACTTCTATCAACATGGAAAGTTAATTGGTTACCACCGAAGTTATAAGTATCGAAGGTTGCCCCTACTTCTACCATACCACCAGCTTTCTTCGAATAGAAGAATACACCATTTGTTTTCCAGTCTTTAAGATATTCTCTTAGAGTTCTTTGGATTTGTGACCACATTTTTTCATTACAAACGAATACCCATTGGTTACCAGTTGGTTCTTTTGCACGTTCACGCATTGTTTCGATCATAGTATCGAAAGCGTTGATAGTTAATCTAGCATAAGCATAGATATTTGCATATCTTTCAACTTGAGCAATAAGACCATCTCCCATTGGGATTGCACGACCAGTTTTAGGATCAGTAATAGTACATTTACCATTCTTGTCAAAGTTAGATTTACCAAAAAGTAATCCTTGGTTTCTAGCCAACATGAATGATTCAAGACATTCCTGTTCTTTTTTCTTCATCTTATAAACAACCTCTTTGAAGTTACCATTATTGGCACCATCAGGTTGACCAATTGAAATAAATACATCTTCTAGAGCTGCGAACTGACTAGAGAAAGATACATCATTTCTATGAAGAGAGATGTGATTTCTATGACGTTCAATGTTGCTTTGATATTTTGTAAAACCTTCTTCTGAAAGTTCAGGGTGATAATTAGAGATCCAACGAGTAGTAGAACCTACTTGTGTTGCAGTTGTATCTAAGATACTAGAGAAATCTGCATCAATCAATTGAACAATTACTTCCCAGTAATTATCAGATCTACGAATTGGAGAACTTTTTACAAAACACTGTTGACGAGATCCTTCAATACGGAAGGTATCATATTTTTCGTAGTATCTTTCTTTGAAGGCCATAATAATATCGGCACCATTAGCACCAACACCAACTGGAACAGCTGCGAATTCTACACGTTTAATGAAATTAACATCAATCTCCCATTCAAATACCATTGCATCAATGCTTTGAAATTTAGAAGCTTTGTTTTCATTGTAATAAACATTCAACAGAGATTCAGTTAAGAATGATGCTGTTAAATTAGGGTACATTTTTGAGACGATACCAAGTCTATGTGGGCGTAACCCCAAAAACTTTCCGAAATCTTCGTACGTTTTAGTCTGTCCCATTGAGGACTGTTGACTCGTAAAATTTGTTACTAAAGCCATAATTTTAAATTATTGGTGAATTAATCATTTATATTGCGGTAAAGGTCATCTAGATGAAGTGGCTTATTTCCAGTTTGTTGTCTAGGTTGATCTCCTACGGGGATTCTATTAATAGGTTTACTTGGTAAGCCTTTAACACCTTCGAGTTTTCCCTTTTGATATGCTGATTTTCCTACATTTTCAATTTCTTGTTTGTAGTAACTATGCAGAATATTAAAGGCCTCCTCTCCTTTAGAAATAAACCAAGCAGCTTTGAATAATTGAGCTGGGTCATCTAACGCTTTTACTAACGGAGTTACACCGTTTAAATCTCTATCTACAATTAGATTTATAATATCTTCTTTATCCTGATCTTCTAATGTTATCCCAAACATCTCCTCTGTATTAGCGGCTACATCTGCTAGAACATTAATTATCTGTGAGAATGCTGCATCTTGTGAAGCAATTTGTTCTTCTTTATCAGCTATTCTACTATTTTCCTCTAAGGTTTTATATTCACTCCTTATTTTATCTGTTTTTTTCTTAAATAAATCTGGACTTTCTAGAGCTTTTGTCAATTCAATTTCTAATTCTTCATTAGTCAGTTCATCATACTTGGCTTTTAAATCTAAAACGTAAAGTTCTTCGTCGGTATAATTATCTATTTCAAAATCAGTTTGATTTGCACTTTGGTACTCATCAATTGCCTCTTTTTTATAATATTGAATTAATTCGTCTAGAGTAACATTATTCTCTCTTAAAAAATTAATAGTTTCAATTTCATCACTTTCCAAACCGTAGTTAAGATCACTCTCATTAGATTCTAATATTTCTAATTGTTCCTCACGAGTAAGTTCATAAAAATCTTTAGTAATTTCTAATCCATCCTCATCTTCAAAAAGAATAGCATGTGAGTCAATAATTCCCTTATTTTTCAATAAGAGTTCTACTACATCTGTCTCTTGTGTTTGTGATTGTAATTGTTGGGATTGTAATTCTACCTGTTCAGGTATAATTTGTTTTACTGTGAGATCTGTGAGATCTCCTAAGCCATCCGCATTAGGATCCTCCATACCTTCTATAGGTATTAGTTCTCCGTTAATTTCTTCATTATCTCCATCATTATCAAAGTATGATGGGTCTACTATGTGCATATTTGCATTTTCCATATTATTTCATATTAATTAATTCCGCAAATGTATATTTTTTAATTTACAAATACAAATTTTTTTACTAAAATAATGGATTAAACCAATATTTTATTTCAGGATCATAGTAAAAAATTAAAAATCGACTCCTAACTTTTTGATTCTCAGAAAAAGCAATAACTATAGGCATTGTTTCAAAACCAAAGGAAGCTTCTCCATCAATTGTAGTAAAGTTAATATTAATAGGTATACTAGAAATTTCTTCGGTATCATTAATAATATTAAGATGTATTGTATTTAATTTATAGGGGTAAGCAGAAACTAATCTAATAGTTAAATTATAAGCTGATATAGTTGAATCTAATTGTGAAAGTTTCCAATTACATGAGATACAATCAAATTTTTGCATATCAATATCATATGAATAATCTGTAATTCCTGAGATAAAGTCCATAGAAGAAATTGGAAATACTCTTGGCACTCCTATAGGTTGAGCAACTAAATTAGTTATATCCGTAAATTTTCTTCCCACCTGTATTGCTACTTTACCTTTTGATTGTATAATGGTGTCATACTCAGCAGAACCTAATATTAGTTGCTGTTTATTTTGAACTGTTTCTAATTTAACTACTTTGTTTAAATCCATTTAAGTTGGTATTAAATCATTTGTTATATGTTCGGAGTTACAACATTTGCAACTACATTTACATTGATCTTTTGTTATAAATCCTGAATCATTCGTTAATTGTGAAGTCTTTGTAGAAATAATAGGTTTATTTAAAATTTGTGCAGACCAGAAGTTGCATTCCAATCAGAATTAACTTGAAGTATATTTCCAATATTTAATATATTGGGTAATGTTAAAGCGTTGATTAAAAGAGTTTCCATAATTATTTAGTTTAAAATTAGTTAACCCTAAAGTTACATTTTTATTAAACTAAATAATTATAATTTTCTTTGTTGATAACTATAAATTTTTAATATCATTATTGTAAATACATTGAGCCATAGTAGTCATTGCTGCCCATGTAGTATTATCTGTGACATTTGGAATTGGTGTTCCATCATTTAATTTGGTGCATTTCCAATTCAATGCAGTCCATACCTGAGTTCCAATTTTAACCAAAGGATAAACATTCCCATCTGCATCGGTTACCGTATCTCCGGCAGTCCACTCCGAATCATCCTTAATCATTCGGAGTGATGCACCTATTCGCTTGTCTATTTCATACCCGTTAGTATCGTCTGTTGCCGCCATTGTAGCATCGTTGTGGTATAATAGTGCGGCGGGTGCGTAGTTTAAATCCGCCCAATATTCCCCTCTGCTCCAAAATATAGAATAAAGTTTTAATGATGAAAATAACCCATCCATAAGCCTATACCCTGAACCTACCGCATTGAAGTAAACCTCATTTGTTGCTCCTGTATTTGGACTATCCCAATGAGTTAAACCCACCTCTTTTAGTTTGCCACCCGCCGTATTTACCGCCCCTGTCCCAGTCGGCTCAATTGCGTGTATTAAGTCCATCCACTCAGAAACAACTGGAAAATCATAAATTACGTTTGCAATGTGAAATCCCACAGGTGCGATACTTGCCGTTTCAAATGCGTTTGCCTCGTCATTGTTATAGGCGCAATAACCACCTGTTGTTAATGCACTCCAAGCTGCATTGTCGGTTACTTTGGGGATTAAATCACCATTGCGATATTTTGTTTCGGCAAGGTTCTCGGCAGTGTACCATATCCCATTGATTAGACAGCATTTATAACGTCGAAGGTTGTTGCCAACGTAAATAGCTGAATTTCCGTTTATTTCAGTAGGGGAATCAACTATTAGGCGAATGGCGTTTCCCATTTTTATATCAATAGGTTGTAATAGACCCCACGTAGAATTATTGGAGAAGCCATACCCGTAAGAATTGGTCGCATCGTACATTTCTAATGCGATATAATTAGACCATTCATTCTTGCCTCCAAAACCCCATTCTATATCTGACCATTCAGACCTATCTCCAGACCCACGAGAACTAAACCCATATTGATTAGTTACTCCTGTATTAGGATTGTTCCAATGAGTTAATCCAACTTCTTTAAGCTCTCCACCCGCGTTCGGCCAATATCCACCGTCGGCATCATAGACGTCAACGTAATTTAAAAGAGTTTCCCACTCTGTACGACTTGGAACATGAGCATTACTCGCCGTGATATCCCTTACATCAGTTGCCGCATACCAATTATACAAATACCCATACTTAACCTTCGTTTGCGGTTGCGTACAGAACCAATTATAAAGTCTTCCATAACCACCTATTATTTTTTTAGCCATTATATAAAGTAATCTCATGTTCTTATAAGTTTAAGTTTACCTCGTAAAGTAGTTGGTGCACCTGTAAATCCTGTAGAAGTATTAATAGTAATTTGATTACCAGTGACAACAGTTTTTAATGCTGTACTTGTAGTTTCTGTTATAGTTGTAATTGTGACAGAAGAAAGTGAAGTTACTGAAGTTGAATCTATTTTTATGGAAACTCCGGTTAAAGTACCTGTATCTGTTTCTGCAATTAATGCTTCTATAGTATAACCAAAAGATGCTTTAATATCTAAGATATAAATCTGTGCAACTCCTGGAGTTATATCTCTAAATTCAAATGCTATTTCCTCAATAAGTCCAGCAAAAGAAGTTAGATAAGAACCAGCCGGTTGTTTAGAATTCCAATTAATAATATCAGAGGATGAAATACCATCCAACACACTTTTATTTGCATGAGCATGTGCACTATTAACAGCTCCATCCCAAGCAGTAATTGAAGATTGAGTAATAGATTTAACCCATGATGGTACAGTAGGATCAGTTTCAATAAAGGTTGTAATAAAACCAGGATCATTTGTAAATGAACTTAATGATGTAGGTTTACCATTCAATGATGTCCAAGTACCATCAAATAAAGAAGGTTTATTACTTAAAGAATTATAATTTCCATCAAATATTGATGGTTTATTTATTAAATCAGAATAATTGCCTGAAAATAAAGCTGGTTTGTTGAGTAAATCTGCGTAGCTTCCTGAAGTTGCTACAGTAGCAAAAGTAGGTTTTAATAATATTTCACTCCATGTAGGTACATAAGATAAAGGTTTGTATAAACCTGAGTGATCACCCCAACTATATGATAAATTCCAGTTAATTATATCTTGTATAGCTATATTTAATATCGGAGAAGTCTGCCTCGGAATTAACACTATTTCTTTTGCAGCAAAATCAATTGGAGATATATTATCTTCATAAATGATGATAGGATCATCAAAATGAGAAGGAGATACATTTATTGCAGTAGGTACTATGAGTACAGTATCAGTATTTCTAGTAGGAGTATTTTCATCTTGGGTAATTATCTCTCCATTTAAAATTATAGGTTGTCCCATATGAGTTCGTAATATTTTTGTGGTGAGAGTAAATTCATCTCAAAAGTTTCTATTGAGAACTTTAGATCCTTATAAGGTAGGGGATTACCCACCTCATAAGATTCTAATAATTTAATGAAACTCATAATTAATTTAAGTTGTAGTTCATTCATGGCATCCGCAGTTTACATTGTAAACACTTACTCCAGAGAAATTACATATACTACAAGAAGCTTTAATAGATTCTATAATCCTTTGAGCTTGATAAACTAAACCTAGTTCAGCTGAGAATTTAATAGAAGAGAGAGCCATCTGCAATAGATCACATACTTCCTTCTCATAAGCAGTAGTAGTACATTTTCTATATAATTTGTCATCTAAGAGTTTCTGAAGAATCTCTTGATAACAACGTTCTATATCAGTAATTACTATAATCTTTAATGAATCTTTAGTTAGTGCAGTATTAGTCAACATAGTAGTATAATCTGTAACTAATACAGTATTATAGTATACTTTACCTGCTGTAGAATAATATCCTGTTGGGCCTACAATAGTGGAGAGTATCATTTGATCTATTTGAAATACACCATCTTGTAAAAAATCATAAGTGCTACTGGCATTAGTTAGAAATGATTGTACTAATACAGTTTTATCTAGACCTAAATAACTTACCGTAGTAAGTACTATCTGATCTACCAAAGTAGAAGCATTTATGGTAAATCCCGTTTTATAATTTGTTATGTTCATGCTATATTTTTAATTTCATCATTTTTATTATTACTATCTCCTAATTGTAGAACCTCTGCTTGAATTTGTTTTTCTTTTAAAGCAAGTTCTCTAGTTTTGTATTCTCTATCATCTTTAAGTTTAGTAGCCCCTTGTTCAGTCTTCATTTGCAATTCTCCTTGCTTAACTTGAATGTCTGTTTGATCTTGACTTTGAAGTTTAGTAGTAAGTTGTTGAATTTGACTTTGAGCTTCTTTCAGTTGTTGTGTTTGTTGTGCAACTTGTTGTTGAAGTTGTTGTGTAACACCTTGTTCTTCTTTTTGTTTCTTAATAGCATTAAGACCAGACTCTTTAAATTCAGTTAAACTCTCTGTAGTAATAGTTTCAAAGAGAAGTTCAGGTTGTACTAAACCACCTTTCATTAGTTCCATAGTCATACTCTTAATTAACTCTATATCTCTTGTAATTTGTTCACTATCTCCAATATGGATATCATGATCAGTAAAAGATAAGTGTTCTGGAAGCACTGTAAAAATTTTAGAGAGACGAGAACCTAATATTAAAGAGCCTTTAAATTCTCCCTTTAAAGATTTTTTAGCCACATTCAACATATCTGTAAGAAGTTCTTTTACAACTCCATCTAATGTATTAAAGTATTGCTTAGTAATAACTGCAGAATTTTTCATACCTACTGCAACATTTGTTACAGCATCTCTTTGTTCTATATCACCAAGTTTTTCTCTAAAGACTCCGGTAATAGCTGAACATATATCTTCTGTTTGAGTTATAGCTAATTGTATAGCCTGAATAGATTGTCCTGAAACAGTGTCATCAAATCCAGCAAATGTAGTGTTCATTGGTTGGCCTCTACCTTCTTGAGCCGAATTAAATAATGCTGTACCAGATTTTTTATAAGCTTTATATTTTAAAAGTCTTTCTTCTGGAGATGTTCCTAGAAACATTGGGAGAGTAGAGACATCCATAAAGTCCCCTTTAACACCAGAATTAGCAATTAAAGTATCACGATACCAATGTAATAAATCATATCTATCTTGTAAGTTAGCTGTGGATAATACCATGGAGAATGGTTTACCAGAACGTGAAGTCATTTGTATTCCATTAATAGTCAATGTACAACTATAAGGATCTTCCATACTACGTACTACATCCTCATCTTTGCCCATATCTAAATAGATTTCTGAACCAATTCTAGCTCCTTTATATCTATCTAATTGATAATACTCTTCATCTCCTACCTCAATCTTATTATTTTCTAACCATTCCACATAATATACAGGATACCTATTGTTACTTGAAAAATTATCATTATAATAAGGGTAAGTTCCTGGAATAGTTGCTTCTACATTAGAAACAATACCTCCCGATTCTGCTCGTATATAATAAACATTATGAGAAAACGCTTCAAGGTTTACTCCTTGTAACATTTCTAATTCATCCTTGCTCATTTTATCTCCAAATTCAAAAATAATTTCTTCTTTAGACATGTATTTTACATACACTATTCTACGAGATTTATTTATATAGGGAGAGTTGGAATTAATTTCAGGGAATACATCAAAGGGACTTAATACATCAACAGTTGGAATAGGAGATCCTTTTCTTTTAACTGTTTTATAGTAACACTGCCCTCCAATAAGTAAATCTTTAAAAAGATACTCTCTTTTTAAATTTAAATTGATTTCTCTAGATTGTAGGAAGAACTCAATCATATTTTGAGCCGCAATCTCAAATTCAGAAACAAAATCTCTCTTAGTAACTTCTTTTAATTTAGTAATCTCATCTTCTGTAGCATTATCTTCTGGAGGTGGTGTAGGATTATTAGGATCTTGAGGTCCTTGACCAAATATACCTTGAATATTTACAGATAATTGTTGTTTTAGTCTTCCTAATTCTGCTTGATATATTGCTTTTTGACTTTCTATTTCTATTTTAGAAAGAGTCTCAGAATCTTTACAAGTAATTTTAGGTTTAAGTTTTGATAATAGTAGTTCTCCTATTAAAGCATCCACATGTCTTTTAACTAAAGGTACAAACTCTATAGCAGTTGGTGTTCCTATACCAAAGTTTTCTTCTAGATGACGAAACTGATCCTTATCTCTAATACAATTATAGTAGTTATATGCTTTTCTTAAATAGTCTTTATCCATAACTAGTTCAGTAATAGCTTTATCTATAGTACTTTTTAAGTATTCTTCAGATTGTTTGTCCTTCTCAGATAATAATTCTGAGGAATTGTAGTTGAATATATTCATACTTTAAATATTGTTGTATTAATTCTGTTGAACCAGCCTTTTTGAAATACTGTTAGTCTTGGATTTTTTGCTATGATTGAAAGATAATATCCTTGTCTAGCTTCTTTATATTTTGCAATAATATCTCCAGGATAATTATTAGTTGTTTTAATAGTAATAGGTCCTATAGTTCCATCCTCAGTTAATCCTAGGATTCTTTGTAGAAGTTTTACACCAGTTTTTACACCAGCATTTACGCCATGATCAAATATATGTAATTTAAGTTCTTCATTCACAAGTCCCTCAAAATGCAAAGGATCCCAAAAGAACTTTTTATAAAGTCCTTTGGAATCATTTACTGTAAGTGCTTTGATATCATCACCATCTATATCACCATCATGATCTATATCGCCCTCTGCTAATACTAATCCTTTTAAAAATAAAAGTGAGATGCCATAATTGGTTTTACCACCTGGATCACTAGGATGGTCTACATAACCTCCCTCATGTCCTAATATAACTGCAAAGTAATCATCAAATTGTCTCATTATTGATTAGTATTAGGTTATTAAAATTTATTCTTTTATAAAATTTTCTAAGATACTAGAAGGTTGAAATTCCATCTCTGTATGTTTAACTTCTTCAAGGTCTAACATATATAGAGTAACGTCACTTTCTTTCTGTAAGAATTCATTATATTCTTTTGCTAATGTTGTATGTAATTCTTTTTCTTCTTCTGTTAGAGTTGCAAAGCCAAGTTGATAAGCATTGGTTTTATCTTCCAAATCTTTAACTAAGTCTTCTCCAGCACTATATGCTTTCTTTTCCAAAGCAATCAGTTCTTCAGAAATACTATCTTGAATAAGTTTAGTTGCTCTTTCCAATATACGAGCATTTTTCTTTAAGCCATAATTAAGATAAGTATTTTTTATCTTGTTTTTTGAAATATACTCAACTAGGATATTCAAACCTTCCCATAGGTTTTTAACTTCAATGTGTTTCATATTAAAAATTTATTAATTCATTTTACAAAAATACAAAATAATTTTATAATTACCAAGTTGTTAAAGCACTTCTTACCCAAGTATTAGCATTTGTACAAACATAAATGTAAGTTGCTGTTACTCTTATTTCACCTAATACTCCTGTTGCTGTTGCTGATGCTGGTGCTGTATTTAAAGCACTTATATTGTGTTGTGTTGCGGTAATCATACCAGAAATTGATTGACTTGTTGAAAAATTGTTGTTCTGATTTTTGTAGCATACATTAGTTAATATATTGGCTGTATTTATGTTATTAGCTCCAATATAAAATCCATTAGCTGATGTTACAGTACTTGCAGTAATAGGAACTGATGTTAAATTAAAATTCTTTTCAGTAAAAACCTTATACCAAGATGGTGACCAATTTCCTGCGCTCTTATATCTCTGATAAATATCTCCATACCCTGAAAATCCTAATTGATGCGCATAATTAGAATCAGTGTATGTAGAAATTGTTAACACACTATTTGCATTATTATCAACAGGAAATATATTTAAAGATGCTTGTAATATCTGTTTATAATTTAAGGTTAAAGCAACTGTATATGTGTTTAAATCAGGTTGTTGTTGAGTTGTTACTAAATCTTGATGCGTATGTGTTGTAACTGAATAAACTGTTGCATCACTTGAACCATCAGCTTTTAAAAATTGTGCTGCTGTACCTCCCGTTTTTATAAATGAGGAAGTAGTTAAATTACCTAATACTGATACATTTCCTTCAAAATATGCAGCAGACATTCCAGTACGAGCAATTACATTTAATTGATTTGTAGAACTTAATACATCGGTACCTATATTCACAGTTTGATTAGTATCGTTATTAATAACTAATCCTGAATTGTTTCCTATATATGTTTTTGTTGAAAACTTTAATGGAGTTCCTCCACCATTTCCGTTATTGCCTCCAACTGTTGCTATTGAAGCAAATGTTATAGAATCTTGAACTAAAACTAATGACCTATAACCCGCATTTGTTGATACCTTATTATTATCAATTTGCATTAAGGTTCGTGTAAAGGTACTGGGTGCCCCAAAAGCAGGCGCAATTGAAAATCCTATATTTACAGCTTGAAGATTATTATAGTCAATCAGCATTTGCCCCCTTGGATAACCATTCCCTGGACTATATGCTGTATAACTTACAGATGCAGATGTCACAGAACTTTTTATTTCTCCATTAACAGTTAATGCACCTGTTAAAGTACCACCTGACAATGGTAAATAATTCAATGCTGGTATATCAGAACTTAATAATGCTTTAAAATTTAATCTTGTATTAGCTGAATCCCAGTATGCAAATTGGCCATTTGTCGGGGTTTCAATTCGCGTCGCGATCGGTTGCTCATTGCCTACATCACCAACTCGCGCGATGCCGGCATTATCAAATACAAGGTGCCCGTCATTGACACCATCATACAGTTTCGCAAGAAATCCAGCATATGCCCCGTTTGCTAAACCTGCTATTGCACCATCCCTGAGAATTATATAATCCTTTTGTGTGTAAACCTGTTCGGCATGAGTTTCGTAATTAACCCCTGATTGAACTATACTTCCGTCAATATGAAGTTTTCCGTCGTTGCTAGTGTAGACAAAAGGATTAGTCCCGTCTGGTTGGTATAGTTGATAATGCTTATGTCCTTTTAGAGAAATTACTTGTGGTTTAGTGATATCGCTATTATATAAAGATAGAGAATCTTCCTCTTTATTATAAAATACTCTACCTTCCATATAAGTTGGTAGTATATAAACTAATGGAATAGCATTAGGGTTTTCTACTTGAGTTTGAAAATCAAGTGATATCATATGGGTTTCACCTTGAAAATCATTTAGACCTGTAAATAAGTTATCCTTTAAACCATATATTAAATCATCTACGGATATACCATGTACATCTCCAAATGTTATAATTGAGTGTTTATAAGCAGCATCCCAATAGGTATTATTGTATCCTACAATAGGAGTAATGCCTGAGAAAAAATTATCAATTTCCTTTTGAGTATATGAGGATGGACCTTCTAAATTACCCCAATATACAGTAAGACCATCTGTTAATAGTGATTTTCCTACATGTCCCTCAATTGAGGGGATAGGTGTAACTATAGATAGTTTTCCTTCTTTAATTATTAAAGATGGGTCTATTGTTAAAGAGATTTCTTTCGTCTCAATATTTATAAGTAATGGTAAAATAGCAGTTAACAACCCTGCTGGATTATCATTATTATTGTAGGATATAACTTGTAAACCCATATCATTTAATGTTTTAGTGTTGTTCTAGTTTTTCTTTAGCTTCTTTTTCCTCGGAACTTTCTGCATGAACTAGTTTAAAATAATCTATTGTGGGAAATCTTCTTTGTTTTAATTCTCTAATTGCAAAGTTAGTAAATTCTGTTAGAGTTAAGAATTGTCCTGAGATAGTAATAGGTTTATTTTCTTGGTTTAATACAAATTTACTTGTAAATCTAAAGATATCTCCATCATCATAATAGTCTATGGTAAAATCTGAGATATAATCTACATTAAAAGTATCTTTATAGAACTGTCTAATTGAGTCTTTAAAAGGTGTTGTGTCCATATAGTGCTGATTTTATAGCATCTTCTGCTTGTTTACTTTTTTGTATAATTCCGTATTGGCGTTTTCCATATTCATCAGTATAATAACCTATGTCGTGCCATACATCTTCTTCTATCTTTTCTTGTTTAGGGGCAATTCCCATCATCTCTTCATCTCCAATCTCACACATAACCATAGAGGAAACAATATCATAGTCTCCTTTCTTTTCCCAACTCCAATTTTGTAGTTGTTCAATTATCTGGATAAAATCTATAGTATGACAATAATCAATAATATAGTTTTCTATTAATTCTATCCCATGCATAATCATTTTTTCAGTACCTTGTGTACCAAATGCATTAGGTGGATTTTTTATGTCACCTTGTAGAGCATATTGAGGACGTTTCATTAAGAGATGTATCCAATGTTTTTCTCTAAAATATCCAACAATTCCAATCTTTGTATCCTCTACATTAGCTTTACAATCATACATTATAAGTAATTGTGCTGCTTTAACATATGCTTCTCTAACGTCAAAGGGTCTATCCATATAAAAAGCAACATATTGATTACCCCCATTCATACCAAATGTTCTTTTCTTTATGGTAATACAAAACTTAGATCCATTTGTTACTATAGAATCTCCTGTACCTTTATCAATAGAGTCAATCCCAGCAACATATAAATCATGTATATGATTTCCCTTCTTATCTTTAACAGGTTCCTCTACTATATAGGTAGTTCCTGTGGGATGTTCTATAAATTCAACTCCGATTATTTTAGTAGTTGCCATATTTTTAGCATCTTTCTCATAGGTCCATTTAGTATAACCGCGTTTTACTTTAGGAGTAGACTTATTAAATACTATTTCAGTATATTGATCTGCTAATTTTTCCTGATCAAAGTTATTATTTCCTTGACGAGATAGAGCTTCTTCAGGATAGAAACAATATTCTGCACAATATTTTGAGTAGTCATTAAAATTCTTTATTTTAAGATCACGTGTTCTCTGATAATATGCTTTTCCTTGTTCTTCATTAGCTACTCCTCTACTATCCATAGCATCCATTACAGTGGCCCAAGCTGGTATAAAGTAACCAGTGTATGCTTCCTCTCCTTTCTTTGAGAAATGATGTCTATATGGAAGTACACTGTATGCTTTAGGATCAAGAAACATTCTTTCTAATCCCTCTAAATTTGGACCTTCAGAACCTCCAGTTCCATAAGCTACACGAATACCATGTCGCCTACCATTAATAATTACAAGAGCTTCTCCTACAGTCCAAGAATCTGTAAGATATTTATTACTACCAGATTCCTCATAAAACAATCTATCGACACGATCCCCTCTCAACTTATCAGGTTTATCTACAATCTGCCCTGAGAGTAGAGACATATGTCCATGAAGTTCACCGTTTCTATCTTTTAAAGCTGCTTGTTTTTGATAGGTTGTATCAGGTCCCATACGAACTCTTCTCATCCCACCATTTGTATTTAAGTTTAACCAGTCTAATTGTTTCCAACATTTTCCTAAAATACCCTTAGGTGGTTCAAGGAAACTATCAGCATAAGCTACATATAGAGCAGAGTAACCTTTAGTAGTTGTATATGGGCGTACCCCTAAAGAAGCTGCAACCTCAGAGGCTCCAACTCCACGAGCTTTTAAAACAACTGCATCGTAGCCAAGTACTTCACAAAGTTCTATGTAGTGAAAAAACTCATAGTGACTTGCCCAGAAATCTGGACGTCCCTCAGCTCTACCAGCACCAGCTTTCTTAGTGTCTTTCGATTTTGGCATAGTGTAAAAGTTTAAGAAGAAATAATGGTCTCCTGTTACTCTATATCCATTTATTATTAGACCTTCATCTGAGATCTTATGTTGATTCAGCCACCAATCTCTATGTGCTTTAGATTGTGTTGGTAGTGTTGTGAATCTTTTAGTTGAATCATATGTTCTACCTACTTCTGTGAAAGGTGATGGATCAAAATCTAATCCTTGTGTTGCTGTGATGGGACGGTAACCAGTAATTTGATAGGAAAGAGAAGCGTCAAAAAATGCATTTCCTTCCTTATGAAGTTTTAATATTTCTTCAGTGGTTATATCCCATTTTATTTTAGTAGCCATAATTAATAATCAAATAATCCGGGAACCGCATCCCCACGTAAATCCTTAGATTTTTCTCTCTCCTTCATAACCATGTATTGTAATTGTTGGAGTCCCTCAACAGTCTTACCTAATCCGGCTATCTCTGCCATGACATTCTTGGTCTGAAATATCGGTTTTCCCGCAAGATCTCTCTCAGTTAGATCCAAGGTATCAAAGTAAAGTCTAAGTTCATCTACGGCCTTGTATGCAGAGTTGAGCAACCTTAAAATTCTTGTGTCTTGCAGAGATTCATATTTTTCTATTGCTACTTTAACCAAGGGATCATTTGCCCACTCAGGTTTTATTTGACTATCTAATACAGCAGCCTCTTGTCTTTCCTTTAAAGAATACTCAGAGTAAGGAGTTTTCCAATCATATACTAAAAAGATATATGCTAACTCTCTTTGTGCCCGAATTTTATCAACTCCTTTGGTGTCCCCTGGCATCTTACAACGTTGTGTCTCAAACAAAGCCTTAAACTCTTTAATTAAAAAGACATCAGGTTTGTTGATTACTGGTTGCATATTTTCATTTATTGTAAATAATTCCATATTAATTCATTTATTTTATTTCTCTATTTAGGGATACGAGTTGCACTTAATGCATCTTGGACGGTACGAAATTGTCTACCTCTCCAATTAAATTTCCGAACTCCCTTTAATTTATTTTTGAGTAATGCTTGAGGATAAGATAGTTGATTATTTGAGGGTTCTTCCTCAGGTTTCATACTAAACTTTCCTCCTTGTTGCATCACTTTTTTTTTGCTGATTTCTTTAAGTCTTTCAACTTTTTTAATTTACCTCCATCCTCAGAGTACATTGGTTTAGGTTGCCCAGGAGTAACTCCTGGTTGAGTACCTGTTGGAGTAAATGTTGGGATACTTTGCTTACCTAGTGTAGGAGTATTTTGCGCAGTTACTGGATTCATTGCTTGTGGAACTTGTGGATTTATTCCAACTTGTGCAGTCGGCATAGTCTGTGCAGTAGTTGTTGGGGCCATTAAAGATTTAGCAGTCCCAAGAATTTGAGATCCTGTATTAATTATATTACCAGCTTGTTGTATACCTTTACCTATCTTCATAGCAGTTGAGGCACCCTGTGCAAGTTTGCCTGCTGTATTAGCACCAGCAAAAATTGCTTTAGCACCAGAAAGTATTGACCCTAAGAAAGCTTTAGGGACTGCTCCACCTTTTTCCATTTTCTTTCCACAACCACAGTTTACAACTCCACCTTTCTTTAAAAGATTAAGACATTTAAAGTAATCTAAAACTCCACCATCTTTATACTCAGATGTTTCACTTGAATAATTAGAATCTTCTACACCTCCACTTTGGTTTTTAAATTCTTGGTAAGCGGCTTTTAGTTTATCAGGTCCCATACCTGTGAGGGCTGCTTCTAAATCTTTTTGTGAACTCACTTTCAATTTCTTAGCCATGTACTGTAGAAATTCAGCACTCTCTTGTTTTTCCATAATAATTGTTTATTTAAAATGACAAGAAAGGCCTAGATGAATCCAAACCTTTCTTTTTATATCTTGTTTATACTTTTCTCAAATCTTTTGTGGAGAAAACATTTTCTTGATATTCTCCTGTTGTGGTAAACCAATAACAGACAATACCTAAGAGAAAATCTTTCTTTAAATCTAATGGGTTAGGGCGAATCGTTTTAGAGTATTTCTTTTTAACCACCATAAGTGGTTTATTAGGAATGTCTTGTTTGATTTCGCAAATATCTCCTGGGAGATAATATACTTTAACTATTTCCATTACTCAACTCCACATAGGACATTCTGTTCGTTTGTACAGAAGTAACCTCTACCATCAAATGGAATTGGGCGTAAACTTCTAGTATCAACATAAACATCATCTCCGGTTACATAATACTTACACTCTGGTCCTACAGCAATAATTTCTGCGAGTGCTATAATTTCTTCTAAATTTTTTTCAACTTGCCCAGTCTCTTGTGAGAAATGTAAACCATCCTCGGGAAGAATAAGACCACTAGCGGTTACTTTTTTTCTGTACTTGTTGTCGACTACTTTAATCACTATATTGGAGTGATTAACTTTTAACGTTCTTTCATTACTCATAATTCATTATTTTAATTTATTACTCTATTACTTTTTATCATCCATCTATATAGAGTAGTATAGTGGATATTTAATTCGTTTGCTAAGTTAATAATATTTTCACCATTTTTTATCCTATTAATGATTATAATTTTATTTTCTTGTGCTATTTTCTTAGTATCTCTACTTTGTAAGGTAGAGATACTAACTATTTTATTTTGTTCTTGAAGTTTAGTAAATGTTTTATATTTTCTATTTAAATATATAGAAGATTCCTTATATAATTTTATAAGGAATAGCTCTGTATTTAAATTTCCACTTATGTGGGTTTCATACACACTTCCTCTTTTTCTAATAGTTTTCTTTAAAGATAAATCATTAGTTATTAAATTGGCTGCAGAATTACAAAATTCTTCTGTACTAATTATTGACCACTCTGTATTTCTTATATAGCCATCTCCATCACTGTACCCTCTTAAGAAATGCCAAATAAATTTAATAGGGACTTGTTCTGCAGTCGGAAATTTTAAAGTGAAAGTTTTATTATTAGACATTCCTAATTTTTCTAAATCTTCACAAATCTTTTTAGAAGATATATTTAATCTAACTAAAGGTTTACATATATAGGTTTTATTTTTTAGTTTACTATACATTATTCTTTCAGGAATATTATGTAAAGGCCCAGTATAATGAATATCTTCTTTAAATCTTTCTATTATTTCTTTATCCGATTCTAATATTTGAATTTCAAATCTATTTCTTTTTCCTAAATAATTTGTACCATCTGCATATAATAATCCTAAAAAATATGCTTTATACTCTGTATCTATTACAGAGAAGTAATTCTCATCTACTGTATATAATCTATTCATTACCATTTATTTACAATGCATCTAGCATGTCTTAGTGCAGTTTTGGCATTTAATCTACAACCACAACCGCGAATAGCTCCTTCAAAAAATACATTAGAACTTTCATTCTCCTTGTTTATCCATTTGTCTGGATCACATAATGGTCCAGCTATTGTACTCTTATAGATTGGGCAGTTCATACAGATTGTTAAACGATGCTCACTTAGATCTTTATGATTACCTAGAAGTTCGTTGATATGCCCCTCTACTATGTCCTTAATTTGTTTCAATTTCATCTTGATTTACTCCTTTCTCTCTCGATATAGTTTTTCTTTTTAATGTCCTTGATTATTTTATCAATTTCTCCAGGCATATAAGGAAGTTCTATATCAGTTTGTTTCCCATCTCTATCACAATGCTTAATTAAAAGTAATTTAATGTTGAAGTTTGGGTTAATTTTTTGTAGAAGTCTAGCATAAAAACTAAGTTGAAGAATATAATGACCTTTATCGCAATCCATTATAGTGTTTACTGGATACTTCATCATCTTATAAGTCTTAGTGAAGTTATTGAAGTAAGATTTTTCTTCAACTCCTTTAGCATTTGTCTTGTAATCTATAAGATAAATGTTATTTCCTTCTTTTATAAGTAGATCTATTTGTCCTGAGATACGTAAATCTTCTTCTTCCCATGAGATAAGATACTCTGGGTAAACTCCATACTCTAAATCCAACTCATAATTATCTCTTCTACAAACAAAGTCTCCTTGAAATCTCTTATCGTATTGATGAAGATTAATTGTGGGGGCATTATAAAATTTAAGTTCTTGTTGGAGATGGTATGCAGTACCATAGTCACATGCTTCCTTACTATTTTTCTTGTACCCCTCTGCTATAGTTCTAGCATTTTCTTCCACATCTATAGGATCAATTCCTAATTGTGTACAGTAAGAGTCTTTCCACACTTTAGTTTTAAGTAATTCAGTTTTAATTCTTGTTCCTTTAAAATTATCTATACCATATAAAGCTTCTAAAGCTTTATAGTGTGACCAAAATAAGTCATCAAATGGTTCATAATAATCAGCGATACAAGTTGTTACTGATACATATTTTTTCTTTGGGTCTCTGAGATCAAAGTATGTGTGATCAGAATCTCTGAAGGCTACATTACCATTTCTCTTATCATATATTAATTCATTCATTTATTTATTTTTTATTCTTTTTATTCTTTTTATAATCCGAAAAGTGTAATTACTTTTCCTACTCCACCTGCTGCAATTAATGAGATTAAAATCATTCCTATAATTGTACTTGTCTTTGGGTACTTTCTCATAAAAGTAAAGAGAAATAAATCTTCTCCCATTTGTAGTTTATAGTCATCAAGTTCCTTTTTAATAGGACACGATAAAATATGTGTACTATTACGAAGTTCGGTTTCTTCCATCTTTGCTTCTAGTTTATTTACTCTACCATTTGTTTTAGTAGTTTGCTCTTTTATAGCTCCTAATTGTAGATTCACGTTTGAAAATTTTTCGGTTAACACTTCATTGTTCATGTCAAATTTCAAATCTAGGTAATCCTTAAGTTCGTGTAATTCCATTTATCTATATTTAGTGTGAATTAATAATCTTTATCGTTTGCAAATGTATAAAAAATACTTTAACTTTGCAAATAAGTTTAACGTTAAATTTTAAAATATTATGAGTGTAAAATTAATACCAAAGAATCAAAAGGGTGGAAAATTTGAGGAAAAAAATCCTGAAAAACAAACAGGTAAATCAAAAGTACAAGAAGCCATATCTTTAGCTAAAGTAAAGAAAAATCAAGATGGAAATAAAATAGAGGTTGTTAAAAAAAGACCACCTTTAAATGATCCTAAACAAATGACTAATGTACAACAATTTAGAAATGACTCTACTGCAAATCTAAAGACTCCTATTATGAATACTACAAAATCTCAGAGAGAAGATTTGGACAAATCAAATGCTGAGATCGCTGCTAAAGAAAAGAAAGACAAAGAAGCTAGAGCATTTGAATCTAGACAATTGGCATCTAGTAGGAAAGAAAGAGGATATTAATTTAATCTGCCATGATCTTACTAATTCCTAAAAATAAAAAAGGAGGTTGGCTTAAGGGGGCAGTAAACCCAAAGCATGAGGGGTACTGTACACCAATGACTAAGCCCACCTGTACTCCTAGGAGAAAGGCCTTTGCGATGACTATGAAGAAACATCATGGTTTTCATAAGAAAGAAGATGGGGGAGAAATTGAGATGACTACTACTGGTGGGAAAGGTCCTAGGAAAGTTATTGTAGAGAAAAACGGCGGAGTACTTTATAGTCCTATGTTAGAAAAAATGCTACAGCATTAAAAAAGCCCACTAAATGTGGGCTTTTCTTATTTGGCTATAAATACTCCACCAATAAAAGCAACTGTTCCCCATAACCAGGGTTTCATATACCATTTAGAAGTGGGTGTGATTATAATTTGAGATCCATTAGTTATTTTAGCAAGTGGATCTGAAAGAGAAGTGGTTACTATATATGATTTTCCTTGTTTCTCTGTGACTGAATTAATTTTAGTTTGATACATATATGTGGCATCAAATTCTTTATTTTTTATTTGACCATTTAAAGTTAAAAATTTATTACTCCAAAATATCTTTTGTAAAAGAATCGGTCCAACAATTGTGTCATGTATAATAGAGTCTTTAACATTTGTATGTATTTCTCCAGCAGCAGCTAATTCCATCTTTAAAGTTGAGACTACATCTCTCCATGCTACTTTTTCCGCTTTCAATTGTTTTAAATCAAATCCTTGGGCTTCTAATGATTTCTTTAGAGCATTTCTTTCTACTTCTATAGATTGAGTTTGGAAATAAGCTTCCCCAGCTTTAGTTTTATACATTACTGCAGAATCTGTCTGTGCCATAAGTGAGACTGCTTGTATTTGATTCTTCTTATCTAAACTTTTATTCTGGTAATATAAAACTATTACAGTAATTAATAGAATCCCTACTAATATATATTTACCATATCCCAACCATTTTTGTAGTGTTGTTTTAACTATCAGGGCTTTATCCTGTATTACTTGTGTGTCCATATTATTTATTGTATTGGTGGCAACGGAGTTGTTGTTTGTGATTTATCTATTGTGGTAGTTGTTACTGAACTTTCAGTTGTATCTTTTACTCCAGTCTTTGCTTCTGCAAATTTCTGTATTGCTTTAGGAACTACCGAGGCAATTACTAAAATTACAAAGATATCCCAATCTATTCTTTTAAGTTGAGAGACTAACATATTGTAACTTTGTTCTGTTATACAGTTTGTTTTTAATAAAGTTGTGTATTCTATTAGTTGAGCATTGTATGCCACAAAGGAAAAGAAAGTATAGGCACATAATAATATGAAGAATAGAAGTTCTAATAACCTCATAAAACTATTTGCTACAGAACCATTTGCTTGTACTTCTTGAAAGAAACCTATTTTTGCTTGTGTACCCATATTATATAGTTTAAAACTGCGAAGTTAATTAAAATATTTGTACTTTTGTATGGTAAATCAAAATAAATTTTATATGAAAGTAACTCCAAAATATCAAACTGGTAATAAAATTACACAAGACCAAATAGATCAAGCTGATAAAAATCGTACTTATTTAAATCCTTCTACTTTTAAAACTCCAGAGTTAAAGAAAGTTGAGAATGATGCTAGAACTGATGAGAAGACTACTAATTTTATTACTGATATGGGTACTGGTGCTTTAACTATGGGTAGCCAATTTAGATTTCCCTCTCAAGATGAACTAGAGAAAGGTAGAGCAGGTTGGAAAGGTAGAGTTCCTTTACTAGCACAAGCAATTACTTATGGATTAGGTAATGAATTAATGGGTGGAACAGCTTATAAAACAGCTGAAGGTATAGGTAAAGTAGTTGGGGGAATTGAAGATGCACTACCAAATATTACTAAGAAGTTAATGAATATTCCTGGAGTAACTGCAGATGCCCCTGAGAAAGGATACCATGCATTAAATTTGGATCACTGGGCTTTACATCCAGGCAAACTAGTAGAAAAGGTAGTTGACTCTGAAGTAGCAGTTCCTTTAAAAGATAAGTTATTACTATATGGAGAAGCTGCGGGAAATAGAATTATGTCTCCATTAATGAGGACTCCTTTAAGTACTCCTATAAAAAAGCTAGCAGAAAAAGTAATGAATATTTCAGGGGGGTCTCCTACAATGTCCTTAAGTAAACTTAAAAATATATCATATGCAACTCCTGAATTTGGTAAATACGCCGGATCACTTGGTGGTGAGACAGATATAAATCGCAATTTAATTAGGACATATTTATATGGAGAACCAGGTTCTATGGTTGAAGCTGGGAAAGATGTTGCTAATATTCCTTTAGGTGAGAGATTTGATAAACTATACCCTAAAGCTAAGACTTATATGATGAATTCTAGTATAAAACATGGAGAACCAGTGTATTCAGACGCTTATGCCCTACCTACTGTTGAACAGGGTGCAGTAGGAAGAACCAGGTCCCCAGCAAGTCCTATAGATGATATTGGAGGCCACATGATTCAGAATAAAATAATTAATGGGAAGCCTACTTTAATCACACAAGACTTATGGAAATTTAACCCAAAAGATTATTCAGGTAGATGGGGAGGATGGGGAGGAGAATCAAATCCTTTTTTGAGATTAAAAGCAGAGAAGGAAGCAGGTATGTTAGATAAAGTAGGTAATCCATTTTATCTATTACAAAACAATCCTATAGTTGAGGTTGGTCAAGGTACCCCTAAATCAACTAATAGATTTAATCTTAACCATTTTCAAGATATTGTACCAAATTATTTAAAAGAACTTCCAAAAGAAATAATTTTTAAAAGAAGAGGTGGTAGATTAATTCCTAAACATCAGACTGGGAGTAAAATAACAGAACAACAAGTATTAGGACAATTTCCTGGACTTAAGGCTATGCAAGGAAAGATAGTTCTACAACCTAATAGTAAAGGTGTGCATGGTGTAGAGTATATAGGACCTGATACTCCATCTATTAACTATTCAGATTCTGTAAAGATACCCCATCCTCAACCTGGTAAACATGCTGATATTTATAATCCTGAGACAGAGACTCCACAAACTTTAGCTTTAGATTTTGTATCTCATGGTCTCTCTAAAGAAGATCCAGCATTCAACTATCATAAGGAAGAGTTTAAAAAGAATTTCTTAGCAAGTCCTGCGGGTAAAGATGCTACTTATTGGGGAACAAAAAGATTTAATGAACAGCAAGGAGATTATAAAGATAGTAAAGATGAGTTGATACAGAATGAAGTAGATGGAGGATTGAGAAATCTTTTATTTAAAGGAGACTATAAAAAGTTTAGGTACTATGACAAACCACAGGAATGGCTGGCAGACCCTAAGTTAAAAGAATCCTTCCAGAGATTACAGGATTATCTACAAGTGCCTGGTTCAATTATGTTGCCAGAGGCTAGTGTTACTGCCAAGAGAATAATTAAAAAGTAGTAACTACAGAAATATTGTTTTAAGTTTGTGTAGTAATACATAAGTTTGTGATTAACTAAATATATTTATTATGGAAACTATTTCAAAGAGTTGTTGTCCTACTCCTACTTTACCTCCTGTTAAATGGTAATAGGAAAAAGAAAACCCCAGGTACTAAGAGTACTTGGGGTTTTTATTTTATAAGAGTTTTCTCATCCATATATAATTTTCTTTCTCATGATCTTTGTAGTCTGTGTAGCCTCTTCTTAAATACCACTCATGCATCCATGAGTTTTTTTCTACCCAAAGATAAGAGTCTTTTTTACTTAATTCTCTTCCAAGATCCTCACATAAATCTAAGAGATTATTTCCTAAACCTTTCTTAGTATCTGTTACATATAGACTTGCTATATAAAAAGATAGAGGGTCATCATGATACCAGTATACTTGAACAAAGCTCTTGCCTTCTTTCTCTATTATTGTGAGAGTGTCTTGTACATTATCGGGGGATAGATTAGCGGAGAACTTAGTTGGAATATTAAATAGTTGCATTACTCTATGTTGTTATATAAATCATCAAGAGTCCCAACATTCTTCCAACCACCTTTATAGATGCCATTATCTTTAAAGTTCTTCCCAAAGGAACGTACTATACTAGCTATTCTATTCTCTTCTATTTTAATCTCTAAAATTTTAGCTAAACCAGGAAGTTCATTAAAGTTTAGAGTAAAATCTTCCTCAGAGTTTAGAGTACTTCTCCGTAATTTAAATCCCCCATAAATAGTTTCTTTTAAAACAATAGTTAAAGTAGGATCAAACTCTGCGGCTTTTCTCCATAGTTCTTTAATAGGTTCTGTTTGAGTTATTGCTAAAGCAAGTTTCTCGATAGTCTCAGGAAGATAAAAATACTTTACTGCTTCTTCTAAAGTTCTTTGACCTGTATGTAAGATAGGTCTATTATACATGAGGACAGATAGTTTATAGGACTCTGAGTACTTTCCTGTTATCTCTAGTTTTAGAGATAGATCCTTGTTGATTCGAAACAAGTCATCAATTAATTTTTCCATATTAGTTCATTTAATTTCTCATTATTGAGCCAACAAAGATACGAATAATTATAATGATGAGGAAAAAAATTTTTATATTTTTTAGATGAGAGGGAATTAAGAAGCATCTTTTAGTATTGTTAAAAATTCTTCATTAGGTAAAGTGCCTTTCATCCTATTGTATACCATTCTAATAAATTGAAAATTATTTTTGACGTACCCTTTAGTGGAGTCTATTCTATCTATAGAGAGCATGTAATTTTCATCTCCCATAATAAATTCTTTCTTACTAAAAGCACATACTTTATTCTGTTTCAAATATTGAGAAATTAAATCCTCCACAGTTAAATTAAATGCTAAATCTCTTTTAGTAGCAGATCCTCTAATACAACTAAATTTATATTTAAAATATTTGGCAATATCTATAATTTTTGAATCATGTATTCCAGAAGTACAATGAGTACAACAACTTTTACTTTTCTTATTAAACATAGTTGGATCTGTAGTTCCACATACTTTACATAAATAATTTTTTGGTCTCCCAGTATCATGATATATATATTTTAAATAACCATTTGTATCTCTAACAGTATTTGATATAGTTCTATTTATATAGTTTTCATTAAATAATTTATCTGTAATACCTCCATAAGGTTCTAAGGATTTTAAAAAATTATTATATCCTAACCAAGTTGGGCAATTAAGTAATTTCATTTGTTTAGTTTTAGTAAATAAAAGATTGAATTCATTATAGTTAAGATAAATCCTACTTAAATATTCTTTAGTAATTCTAGGTAAAGGTAAACTAAGAAATTTAGGAGGAGATAGTTCCAAATTTAATAACACTTTATATTGATATACATACCCAGTTAATCTATGTACTTCAATATACTTTTTGTTTTCTAATTCTTTAATACATTTTCTTAAAGTATCATCATTACAACTCATAAGTTTTGATAATTCTTCTGCAGTTTTGTCGTCTCCTACTATAGTTCTTAATGCTAGGATTGTTAATAATTCTCGATTGTTCATTTTTAATAATTTTGATGTATGCAAATATACGTATTATTTTCGTAGGGGGTTATTATTTTTAAATAAAATTTTAAAAATTTTTTAAAAAATTGATATATAGTATATTAACGCGAAGGGTCTATACTCTCAAGCCCCCTGCCGTGAGTTAGTGGTAAACTAAAAAATAAAAAGACATGCTGTTAAATTCAGAAGTAATCGAAAGAATGGTTGGTACTCCTAAAGCAATTGATATTGCTACCGCAGAACTTGGTGTTGTCCCTGGCGGAAACATCTGGTCATTTAATGAAGGAGATGAGTTGGTAATCGACAAGGCTAATTACGATGAAGCCGAAGCAACGATGGTAGATGGCAAACGCGTAACAACTGCGTTGACTCCAGCTCAGGAGAAGAAGGCTACTAAGACTACCTTTAAGTACATCAAAGTCGAAGGTGGTAAACTGTTGAGCCTAGGAACGTTACTAAGGCGCGACCGTGAAGGTAAATTTCATCCGCAATCCAAAGATCTTCCAACAAGCATCAGCATAGCTGAGATACTTGACGAGATCGATGGGAAAACGATTAAATGCGTAGCTGTTGGAAGCTTCAAAACTCCAACCTTCGGTACTGACCGTAAACCTGCACTTGACGAAAAAGGTCAACCGGTAATGCGTGATCAGAAACATTACGCATGGGAAGTTGCATAACTCCCCAAAAATTAACGCTTGAGCTCCTAACGGAGCTTAAGCATTAATTTATGTATTAATTAAACTCAAAAGACATTAGGCGAAATTCGCCTCTTTGCTCTGGCTACGCGAGGGGAAGCCGTGGCTATGCCTATTGGAATTCGTCATAAAGAATTAGGTAGAATGTAATGACTAAGCCCAACCTGAGCTAAAGTAGTGAATCAGGTTACGTATACTATGTATTGGCAAGACAACACAAGGAGGGATAATAGATCCTATGGAAGAGGAACATCTTTAGTGACAGTATTATCCAAGGTAACTATCTTGGAGAGCTATAGAATGTTCATAGAAGGAGAGGGATGGATAGCTCCAAATAGTTACACAGACTTGCCTTTGAATACAGAGATATTTTTAACCTTAGCTGAGAATGGAGATAGTAGATTCTTAGTTGATTGGTTATGGCCATAAGTGGAGGGTTAGTTCGATTCTAATAATGGTCACTTTAATCATGGTAAATTTCAAAATGTGTAATCCCGGAGAGTGAGAACTTCGGGGTTATATTTATTATATTTATTATGGTTATTATTCGTTCTTATAATGATAAAATTCCCAAGAAAATCTATTGATATACTTGGGGATTAGTACTTATTTTAGTACTTATTCTAGAGAGATTTACCACGATATATCTTCTATAAGTAATTAAGGATTAAGGGTTGGGAGATGCCTCTGCCACTCTCCCACTCCCTATATTTCCACTATTTCCAGAATCTCTCTAAGCCCTAATTATGCAAGTAGGGGAATTCACAGATTTAATCAATTATCACTACTATAAATCATTAGTATGTGAATATAGATGTAAATCTAACTCAAAATGTTCCTTGGGATGAGTATAAATATCCCTAAATACTCGGAGTGCATGGTAGCTCAAACTCAAAAAACACAATTCTCATGGAAAAGATAGACATTAATGGTCATATTGCCGTCAATTTTGGTAGTAATAATTATTCTCATGGAATGAAAGCAGTTATTTTTAATCCTGCTACAATTTCAGTAGAACAAGTAAAAGCTTTACCTTCCATATATTTGCATCCAACTCTAAAGCCAAACTCATTGGAAATCTTTGCTCTCATGGGCTCTGATAAACAGTTTGAGGAATTTTACAAGTCTGCCAAAGAAACCTATTGCTCTCAAAAGGCAGTAGAAAAGTTTGGAGGTATTCCTCAATACGATGATAAGGCTACATGGAAGCAAATACATGATGAAGAAGACAGACTATGGAATGATTTTCAACCATGGTACGAATAAGAATAACCCCTGAAAAGAACGAAAGAACTCAAAACAACTTATATATGAATGAATTGATTAAGAATCTCCAGATGATTCAGGATCAAATTGATCCTAATTTGTATGTCACTTTATTAGCTATGTTGAGGTCTAACGATCTAGACAGCGTAAAGAATATGATTGAAGCATGTTTAGACACTGAGTATTCTATGTCTTTAGACTGGTTTTATTCTATATTACCAGGACAAACTGTAGTTAAAGTATTAACCTTTTAAATTTCAGCAATGAAAGCATTAATAGCGTTTTATCGTGAATTACAAGCTGTTGGGATGGAAATACCTGCAGCTGGATTAATTATCATTATTATAACTTGTGTAATATTTTAAAGATGAGAAAGATATCGATTGAACATTACGTAAGATTAATCAATTATTGAATGCTGATGTTTTGATTAAAGAAGCTGAAAAGTTCATGAAAGAGGACATATACTAAAAATCTTGAGTTTCCGAAAGCCTTGTAAAGGGTGAGTAGGAAACTTTAAAAACTCAAACACATGTTAGATATAATAATTTTTGGAATAGGATTAGCATTTGGTGTTTTAATTATACTTGTTTTTGCAAAAGCACCACAAAAAAAACTTGAAGAAGTTGATTCATTTCCTTCTAAGGTTTATCTTTCCCGTGAAATTATGCTTTGGCTAAAGCCGGAGAATTTCAAAGTTGTGGGTTTTTACCCATATACAAGTATTGTTACAAATCGGATATTAAGTCAGGGACATAATCACAAAACTCCTGAACATGATTTTGTAGAAGAATTTGGATCAGCAATTAAAATGAAAGCTGAGGATCTTAAATGCCCTTGGGATAATAAGGTTGTTTGTGAAATTGCTTTAATTGACCACATGAAAAATTCCAACAATTCTAATCTATTTATCGGTTACAAAGATGGAATTATTTCAATTGGTTTAGGAATTTGGCAACCTGATTCATGGACAGCTAAAGAAAATAAGAAATTTTTATAACGCTTGAAACATTTAATCCAATGAAGAGAATTAGTTTTGTTATCATCATGCTATGTCTGATATTGGCATCGTGTGGATCAAAGTCTGGACGAAGAAGTATTGAAAGGACTACTGAAGTAACATTTCAAATTCCTACTGATCCCTCAATTGTTGAGGAAAAAGTGGTGATGTTGACTGTTAAACGTGAAACATTCTTTGCAACTTCCCCCAATCTGTACACTTATAAGATTAAGAGGATTGCAAACAATACAGTGACTTTTATTCAAATTAAGTCAAGTGAGCCTTATCTCCCTAAAGACACAATTATGTGGAGATTTAATAAGTAAAAATTAGTAAAGAATACAAACACCAAACTCCCAGCAAGTACTAATGTTGGGAGTTTACTCGTAAAAGTTCCGAGTATCAATTTACTAATAAAGCTATTTCTTTACGCATTTTTTTAACTGGATATTTTAAGTAAACTTGTTGTAATTCTAATCTAGTTATTAAATTTTTACGATAATCTCGTAATGCATTTTTACGGAGTCGTTTTCCTGTGTAATACTCATAATTAATACTTTTTGAATCATTTCTTAAAGTATATAAATGATTATCAATAATAAGCCTTTTGATTTGGGCTTCAGTTAAATCAATGTATTTTGAAATCTCTTTATAAGATAATTTCTGTACATATAAAATATTAACTTGATCAATTAAGTGTTGTGGAAACACTTTAAATCGAGTTTGTTCTTTTTTAGTAATTACAATATTCAAATGTAAATTACTTTTAATAAATTCTTTAATTTCTAAGGAATAGTTAAACCATTCATTTCGATGCAGTAAATTAATAAACTTAATGTGTAGAGCTGATTCTAAAGTTTCGTCTCCTTCAAGTAATAATATTAGTTCAACATCAAATGGCATTCCACGTGTTATTGCAGAAATTCTTTTTATAGGGTCTTTGTATTTAGTGTAACCAATTTTGATGTAATCTTGTTCTTTAATTTTTATAAAATATACCATGTAATTATTTATTTAGTAATTTACAAAGATAATAATTATTTGGAGTTTAAATGCAATTTTACTAATTATTTAAATATATAAAGCTCAAACTCTAAAAAAAAGATTATGAAACGTATTTCAATTTTTGTGTACAATGTTACTAAATTGACAGTGCCCACACTTGATGATGTGATTAAGACAGTAGGATTATCTGCGGAAAATTTCACGCTGATTCATTCAGGTAGTGATACACATCTTGGTTGTGAAGCCACTATGAAACAAGATAGCCTACCAATGGTTATGTTGAAAAATCATTTATCAACGCTTGTTAAAGAATCAAAGTAAAAATGAAAAAACTTTATTGTGTCATCATGATATTATTAGTTGTAATAGTCATGAGTTCTTGTAAAGCTACTAAACTCGATAGGAAACGTAACAACATGATCCAAGAGAATTATAATCGTGGGTGTTATGTTCATAATCAGTACGCTTAAAATGAGTAAACTATCCAAATTCCTTGAGTTACACGGAAGTGTGCTCAAGGAAAATGAGAGTGGTTCCTCATATTACCAAATATCTGACAGAAGAATCAGAGTACCTAATCATTTAACTTCTAGTAATATCCCTGATCAACTTTCAATTCTTTTACCAGAGAATTCTAAGAAACAGTACATTGTAGTGTTGATGGGTAAATTATACATACATGATTCTTATACTTCGTTAAGAGTATTTTTAGAAACATGGATGGTAGTAGTAAAAGGATATGAATTCAAACAATCTGTTCTTCAAAACGATAAAATTGCAAAGTTAGAAGCTAAATTAATTGAATCTAATAAACTGATTGCAAAGCTAAAAAAAGAAATTATTTCACCAAAGTTTCAACCTCCTGTATATGATTTTACTAACTTTAATGATCTTACAAAGAATCAAAAAGGTGCAGTTACAAGGACTATTAGTATAGGATTAGATCCTACAAAGCAAATTGCTGATTATCAAATAATAAATGAACAAAATCGTCTGATTAAATTAATAAAAAAGAAAAAGAAATGAAATTTTTATTGACTGGTATTTTAGTCCTATTCACAGGACTTATGTTAGCTGGAGCTAATACGTCTGTATCTGTTTTTATAGGATTTATTGGCTTTAGTGCCGCTTGTACTTATGTGGTAATGCTAATTACTGAAGATCCAATGTTTGTTAAAGATTCTTCTGCAAAAAATGCTGCTTTCACTAAGATTATTAAATCGATTAATTCTTGTGTAACTACGAAACAATTGTCTTCTTGTAGTAAAATGGTAAGTAATTTTGAGAATCTTTTTAAAAAAGACTTTCCATTGATGAGCGAAAGTGATTCATTAACTTATTTAATAAAAGTACGTAATGGCTATTTACAGAGGTAACGAAAGAGAAGTGGAACTTATCTATGATGATGAGTTAGAAGGAAAAAGAAATCAACAAATTTCTAAGAAAAAACAAGCACAATTTGAAAGATTTCTCGAACATCGTGATTCTTATAAGGCAAAGAAAGTACAAAGACGTAACAACGATAAATACCGATGAAACAGGCTGATCATTTAAGGAAACTAGCTGAAGTCACATGGTCACATGCTTTAACAATTACATCTTTGCGTAAAGAGCATGATAATCTTGTTGCAGAAATGCGTAGAGATTTCAAAGAAGCACAAATTAAACGAGATGCCTATTACACTCAACAACTTGTTGATTGTCAGGAAACTATTACTCAACTAAATATTAAAGCTTCTAAACCATGGTGGAAGGGAAACTTTGTATGGTAAGTATTCAACTCGTTATATTTATAGTAATACTATTAGTGTTGCTGTATCTTAGTTCCAAAAATTACGTAAAGGATTTCAATATCTTTGGTCCATTAATAAGTATCTTTTGGATAATAATCACTATTTCATTTATCCTCATTTGGGGAGGAATATTTTGGTGGTAAAAATACAGGCTATTGGTTTGCACTATTAGCTTTGTGAAATTCAGAACTTCCGATTCATCTGCCGTCCGGCGAATGTGAATTGTTAGCCGTATAGTTGGCCATATAAAATGTACTAGTATAGTTTAGTCTATAGATGTAGCTTGTAACTTTTTGGGAGCAATCACCAAAAGCCAGGGAACGCACATTTCAACTCTGATAGCAACGTACATTTTTACCTTATAACTCTTTATAGAGTTAGGTTTCTAAGGAAACCCTGGGCGTGTAATTCAAAACTTTTACCTGGTAGCCTTTAAGGACTTGGTACTATCCGTTACAGTCGGACCCATTGAGAACTGGACTAATCCACAAGTGCACAGAGTGGAGAGATAAATAGCTTACCTCTTAGGAGTCTGCTTACAGAGGTTCAATTCCTCTATCTCAGTATAATAAAGAATAGATATAGGAAGCAAATCCCTATATCACTGAACTATTCTTTTAAAGGCTATTAGTTTACTAAGAGCCTTTCCAATTAATATCAAAAACCAATATATAATGGAAGTCAAAATGGATGTCCTCGAATTCAAAGCTTTAGAGGACAAAATTGCTAAATTACAGGCAGATAAAGCTGATTTAATCAGCAAGCAGAAACAAGTGGTTGTGTACCATAAACACTTTAATGGCACTGTTGTTATTAATAGAAGTGCTAAAGCTGGACAACCATTCTCTGTTTCAGGAGTTGCCAGAAAATTTGATTATGATCGTGCTTTTAATGGAGGTATATTTAATGAATACCAAACTCATGATATAGATTTAGCTGATGCTGTAAGAAGAGGATGGTTAGAAATAGACATCAAAGAAGATTCTACTAAAACAACTAAAGACTATGAGAATCTCTCTGAAATCGTTAAAGATATTCGTGAAGAAGAATTAGCTAAAGTTGAGATAGAATTATCAAAAGCTCAATTACGTGCATCAATTGCAGAACAGTATACAACTACTGTAGAAGATAAATGCACTAAACAAATAATCTCTATTAGAGAAGCTCATAAAGATTTAGTTGATGGAATTAACAAAGACCATCAAGAGCATGTAGCTAAATTAACTAAAAATGCTGAAACAGCTACATCATATATGGGAGAACAACTTAAAACTCTCTCACAAGAATTTGAAGATTTTAAAGCTGATAAGAAACGTTTAACTCTTGAACAACAATTAGCTGAAGCAATTAAAACAATTGCGGAATTGAAAGCTAAGAAATGGTATAAATTTTAAAACTTAACTATATGTCTGTTATTCTTGTTGGGACCTCTGGTTTTGGATCTATCCAAATTGCTGAAAAATTTGATAATGCTCATATTGTTACCAGAACAGTAGGGTCAAGTATATTAGAATTTGCTCAAGAATTAAAAACAGCAATTCTAGAACATCCTGAAGCAGTGATTATAGCTGATGATTTGCCACATGAAGTAATACCTGGGATGGTTCAAGTAAGAGAGCCTATAAGAAATGTTGAACCTTTTCTGATAAGCAATACTTTTGAACCATTAATACAGGATACAACATACTATCGCGAACCTAAAAATACTTACAATAAGTATCAAAAGGGACGAGACAAAAGAAATAGGTAACACTTAAACCAAGCTTTACTTAGGTAAAGTATAGTGACAGTGTTACTTTAACAATATTGCCTACCTGGGCAGTAAATGAGTGTATTCATTCAACCTTTCCTCGTTTCAAATGTAAACGGGCGCTGTAGTATCTTTGCACGTATATCAAAGACTCTTCCTTAGTTTATAAGGGGCGATGGGTTAGGTACCCAAAATAACACGAACACCACATGCCAGAAGATCACTGGATAACATGTGGTGTTTTTAAATGAAATCAACAATACATATATAATGACACCTGAAAAACAAACTAATTTACTCATTGAGTTTCTCAGAAATAATAGAGAAATATTAGTTTTGAGTAATACCGAAATCTTAGATTTATTTAGAAAGCATATAATTGCAAACTTTAATTAAACTCATTTAAAAACAATGGAAATTGCACCTCATACTATTTGGATGGTTTTATTAATTTTTATCATTCATGCATTAATTCATAATTTCTCTTACTGGTGGTATAGTAAAACAAAGACTTCTGAAGATTACTTTTTCATAGGATCTTTAATGGTACTGGAGACTATTTTAGTGTGTGTAATAATTTTTACACTACTGTGTACTACTCCATTTGTAAGGAGTATGTAAATCCTAAAACTCTGGATTTAAAAATAATGGTAGATTACTGATGAAGGTTAGGCCTGATTCCCATGAAGATGTAATCATAAAATAAAGAGTTTCAACATGAATCACAAAGCACAACTGGATGGTGCTGTTCCTCGCAGGGAAAAGGTTGAAGGTTCGAGGCCCACTTATGCGACTATACTTGACTGAGTATTAACTAAAAGGAGGATCGGCTATGAAAAAGCACCTTTGACGAAAATTCTGATCCAATAATTCTGTACATGTTATAGAATCTTACTCAACACAAATAAAACTAATAGTAAGTAATTTGCAGCCGTTGATAATATAATGGCTGGACGTGGGAAGGCGGTGTCCCAAAGATGAATGTATCATTTCAGTTTCCTAAGGACTGACAATTAGAGCAATGTTAGACCATACTAGACTATATGTCTAGGGCAATGTCACATTGTTCTAATTGAATACAGGAGGATCAAAAAATTTAAATCATTAAAATAAAATCTTATGCTTACAAAAAGACAAAAATGGAGTATTCTCCTAATGATTTCAATAAGTTTTTTTCTTGCTGTAGTAATAGCAAGTTGTAGGATAGCCCCTGAATCTCCTAAACATTTTGATCCTACAGTAAATTCTCGGATTAAACTTGTAGAAAGAACTGAACTTAGAAATCATGTTTATTATATCATCTCTGTAGATGGTGTTGAATATTTATATGTGGTTGAAGGTGGAATAATAAAACTTGAAAAGAAATAATTAAAATAATTTTACTTACGCGTAAAAAATTAATAAAAAAGATGAAAAAATTTACTGATGGTATGTCCTTATCCGCAAAGATTAATATTTTGTGTGAAGGTGATGAAAATGTAAAGGCCTCTATTATTGCAGCAGCATTATCTATGGGTCCAAAATGTATTCCAATGTTTAATAATTTGGATGAATTAGGAATTTATGGTAAAGATGTTACCGTGCTTCTGATCGGAGTATGTGAAGGTAGTATAAATACTGCTGAACTTGCCCTGGAAATTGAAATGGAACTCAAACAAGGTGATTTGCAAAAGTTTATTGCTAAACGTAGAGCTATTGATCCAAATGAAGATTATATGGAAATTGCCGTTAAATTGCGAGATAAAAAACTTGCTGGATTAAAAGGTAATCCTCAAGTAATAGAAGGAATTCGCAATAAAATTACAAAAATATTGTCTATGTTAGGAGTTGATCCGGATCGTTTTAAAGAATCAATAGGTGTGCAAATTCCGAAATCAGAACCAGATATCCTTGCTTCTTTACCTAAAGCAAAGAGCATTAAGTAATGGCTATTGTAAGTGACCTCTCAAAATTCGACCATATCCCGCTCTCTGATATAGAGCGGGATATAGCTGATACACAGGTAGAACTCGATCAATATGAAAGAGAATTAACAGCTCTTGAAGGAGATCGAGTAAAGAATAGGCTATCAATTTATATGGCTGAGGGTCATATTTCTGGCCGTAAATCTTTTATAAAAAATCTTGAACAGATTGTAAAATACAGAAAAAATAATTAAATATTAGTTGCATATTATCTAATAATAACTACCTTTGTAGAAATAATTATTTTGATATGAATACAACTTTTATTTACGCTTTAATTGATCCTAATACTCTAGAAACAAGATATGTAGGAAAATCTGATCATCCAAAATCTAGATTAAGTCATCATATAAATGATGCTAAGACTAAAACAAATTGTCATAGATTAGCCTGGATTAATAGCTTATGGAAATTGAATCAAAAGCCTATTTTACAAATTTTAGAAGAAGTTTCTATTGATGTTTGGGGAGAAAAAGAAAACTATTGGATTAGTCAATTTGATAACCTTACTAATATGATTGATGGTGGAAAATTTTGTCCAATGTCAATTCCAGAAATTGTTGAAAAAATGAAAGCCACTAAAAAGGCAAATCCACAACAATTTTCTGAAAAAACGAGAGCAAAGTTATCAAAAAGTACACAAAACCGTTGGAATGATGGAACATTAGTGTACAAAAAAAGATCTAAGGATTCTTATGAAACTCAATCAGAAACTTTAGTTAAGAAATGGGCAAAAAAAACAAAAAATGAAATTCAAAAGATAGGACAAAATATTACTAAAGGTAAGAATAAATCTATAGATCAATATGATATTGATATGAATTTTATAAAAACTTGGGAATCTATTGGTTCTGTGGAACTTTTCTTCTTTAAAAGAAAAAAGAGTTTATTAACTAAAGCTATTAAAGCTAATCAATTGTTCCAAGGATTCTATTGGAAATTTGCACAAAAATGAATTAAATATATATTTAGGCCATTTATCAGTTACTTCTACGATATAACTTAGGCTTCGAAACCTGAGATTAACTACTGATAAAATTCCTTGATCATCACAAAGTGGCTACGTGATAGTTACTTCTACAAACATTTGAGCCCCGTTAACGGGCCCGCCAGTTATTACTATCACAATTTCTCATTTTAAAAAAAATAAACATGAAACTTTCAAAAAATGTTATCTGTTTTCAAAAAGGGTTTATCCAGTTTAATGATGCTGGAGTAGACAATCGTTCAGTTGCTATGACTGTACAAGCAGAGTTAATGCATTTTGGCTATATGCTAGATGACGATGCATTTGTTATGCTTGGTAAAGCTGATAAGGCTGATATTGTTGATTTTCACAATCAAATCATTGATTACCTCAATGATATGACTGGTGGAGGTAAAACATACAGATCTTTTTATCCCGGTTTTCCCGCCCAAGTTATGGATATGAATGCCACACAAATGTGGTGGGATCAAATTCATAATTACCATACCTATGGAAAATGGACTCCATCTGATTGGACAAAAGAGTTTCCAACTGCTTTTGAAACTGTAAAATATAAGGAAATTACCCCAGGAACTCCTGAGAAATTCTTAGGTATTTTCACAGATCTTTGTAGTGTGAGTCAATCATTAACACCAACTGATCTTGCCACCATCAAATGGTTTGTGAGTACTGATCAAAAGTTAGTTTTTCCATCGAGCATTCCTTTTAAGGAAAATCTTTGTACCCTTGCTGGTATGGGACTTGATGTCCCTGTAAAAACTACCACTGATGTTCTTCGTATTGCTGTATTTATGTCGGGAGGTGACATCTCATTACCTGCTGTCCCTAAAGCCATGAAAAAGCAAAGAACTACTGTTCGTTATCGCCGTACTATTGAGACTGTAAAGAATCCTGAGAGGGAAGCTTTTATGTTCAAGAAATTCAAGAGAAGCGAAAGAAAGCATATCCTTGGTCTTCTTGAGAAGACCAATTGCGATGTACGTGACATGAAACTGAAAGTTCAGAGATGGCTTCGTTTGGGTGAAATTATTCACCCAGGGGAATACAAATCTGAGTTTCCTAGGGCATATGCAGCCTTTGAGAGGATCAGAAATCATAAAGTAACCTCTTGGTATGGCCAAGTAGAAGAAGCCTTTAAAATAGGCTTTGGAGAAGGTTTACGTAAGACTGCTGAACGTCCTGGTGAGTTTCTTAGGAGACTTGATTGGTGGGTGAGAACAGGTGGAAAAGCAAATCTACCTTTAATCTTAGCATCACTTTTTGATATTGCTGTAAAAGCCTCAAACAAAGTAATCTTCGAAGTGTTTACTCATTTTGAAGGAAGAAATGTTCCCTTGGTTAATCGCACAATATTCATTAAAGGCGCAAGGAAGAAAACTCCTTTACCAAATTTAAGTGCATTGCCTGCTGATGTGATTGCTGCTATTCAGGATACTATGTTTTTAGCTTTAAAAGAAAAGATTAAACAACTTGAACCAATTGGTGATTGTTGGGTTGATCCGGATCTGAAAAGAATCCCTCTTCCAACTAATATGCGTAGTATGAGTGAAGCTATTGTTCCGGTAATTAGAGGTCAAAGAGTTCCTATAGGTGATGTAACTAAAACCTTAAGAGCTTTTGTCCATATTCCTAATAAATCACGTAGTGGAATAACTATTGACCTCTCTACAATTGTAGTTGGCAATGATAAAACTGTTACAGTAGATTGGCATAATTTAAAAGAGAGAACCGGAATGATTCTACATTCAGGAGATTCTTATGGTAGGGTTGGAAATGTGTCCGAATATATTGACTTTGATCTCGTTAAATTGAGAGAAACTGGGTTTAAATGGGCATTGATCCAAGTAAACAACTATAGCAGTTCTCCGGAATTAGTCACAGGTACTATCTTTGGATTTTGTGAAGTTGAATTTCCTAACGCTAATGCTAAATGGCAACCTGAAACTATCATCCTCTCGATGAAGCCTAAGATTCCCCATAAAGTAAATCTTCTATTAATAGATTTAGTCAATCTTGACTATATCTTGCTCGACGAAGATGGTGAAGGAAATGGATCGAAACTTAACAATATCTCTTCGCAAGATATCGAGAAAGTCATTGCTCAGTATTCTGAGTTTCCAAAGTTATCGGTCTATGATCTCCTCCAATGGCATTGCGAAGCTAGAGGTAGATTGGTAAGTAAAGAGACTGCTAATAAACACTTCCTTTATGAGGATTTTAGTACAAGTTACATAGAAACTCTCAAATACATGGGAATCTAATTGTAAATTTCTCGCATTTTTTGTATCTTTGTTTTAATGAAAACATATGATATGAAAAATGTGGGAATTTATAAATTAATTAGTCCTTCTGGAAAAGTGTATATAGGACAAAGTAAAAATCTTAAAGTAAGATTTCAAAGGTACAAAAGATTACATTGTAAAGGACAAGTCCATTTATATCATGCCTTACAAAAGTATAGTTTTGACTCTTTTAAAGTAATTACTTTAGTTTCTTTTTCAGAATATTCTCCATTTATACAGACTATACTGGATAAATTAGAAATTCATTTTATTAAATTATTTAAAAGTAATTTAAATGGATATAATTTACAAGGAGGAGGTAAAAATGGGAGTCATGCTAAAGAAACTATACAAAAAATGAAACATGCCCAAAAGGGAAGAATATTTTCAGAACTACATAAAAAACATATTTCTGATAGTAAAATAGGTATAAAACATAATTTAACTATAGAAAAAATGTTACAAGTAAAAATTTTACGATCTAAACCAGTGAAGCAATACAGTTTAGAAATGCATTTCTTAAAGCAGTGGAATACTATTACTGAAGCTTGTCAATTTCTTGGAGTTAATGGAAGAAAAACAATAGCAGCTTGTGCTAGAAAAAATTGCCCAACAGTCTACGGTTTTATTTGGCAATATTAAAAATATACAGGCTGGAGAGATTGATATCTCTTCAGCTTACTTTGGGGGCCATGAGTTAGTTACTTCTAATTAGAGGTGTAGCTCAATTGTCAGAGCACCTTGGTGAAAGCCAAGGAGGTTGTGGGTCAAAGTCCCGCCTCCCCTGCCAAAATTTACTTAGGCAATTTCCAATTAAATCAAAGTTCCCATTAACTCAGTTGGTAGAGTACTCCAAAGTAAGGGAGGAGTCACAGGTTCGAGCCCTGTATGGGTAC
>Ga0302215_10000248_pt1 | contig 40705 bp, 37 predicted proteins | sample II_Fen_N3_1_FD_194580 | JGI IMG/M metagenome (GOLD analysis project Ga0302215, IMG submission 194580) | Peat permafrost microbial communities from Stordalen Mire near Abisko, Sweden - II_Fen_N3_1 | ecosystem: Environmental > Terrestrial > Soil > Wetlands > Permafrost | place: Sweden: Abisko... | reverse complement strand
CATCCGTATTATCGGTAAGGCTTAAATTAGTTACACTCCAGGCAAACGAAAGATTACTTGAAGGTGGATTGCCCCAACTTTTCCAGGTGCTGTACGGAAAGGTAGTGGTTGTGGTGGTAAGGGTGCTGGTAGGCGGTGTTGCTGCCACAGCCGGAAAGAAAAAAGCCTCAAAGAACTGAGCCATGGTTTTGCCGCCGGCTCCCAGATTTTGTCCCGTAACACTTAATCCTGGCAAAGTGATATTGCGGTCGATATTAAAACTGGCATCTGCAGGTATGCTTAGCATTGTACGGACTGTTGCAAGATCAAGAGCCTCAGGAGTACCGGCATTGGTAGAATTTCTGCCTATAAATGAACCCGCGGACAGATCATTCATTTTTGCTAATGTAACAGCTTTATCGGTTATAGTTGTAGTATTTCCAATCGAAGTGACTTCACCCGTGAGGTTGGCATTGGTAGTAACTGTAGCAGCAACAATCGGACTCAAATCAACAGAAGCTTTTATTCCATTTACAGAGGTTTCTAAAGTATTTCCGGTTAAAGTGTTTGTAAAACCGTTTACAACATTTGCAGATTTAGAAACATTATTTACATTGGTAGTCAATGTATTCCCACTAATGGAGAGGTCATTAGTAATAGCAACAGCACTGGCATCTTGATTTACGAGTTTTCCAGTAGCGTCAAATCCTAATGTTTTGGCAACAACTCCGGTAGCAGGTGTCAAATCAGAGATCACACCATTCACATCACTTTTAAGAGTATAATTATCATTTGCGGTTAAACTATTAGTAGTATTTGCAGTAACAATTGGACTCAAATCAACAGAAGCTTTTATTCCATTTACAGAGGTTTCTAAAGTATTTCCGGTTAAAGTGTTTGTAAAATCGTTTACAACATTTGCAGATTTAGAAACATTATTTACATTGGTAGTCAATGTATTCCCACTAATGGAGAGATCATTAGTAATAGCAACAGCACTGGCATCTTGATTTACGAGTTTTCCAGTAGCGTCAAATCCTAATGTTTTGGCAACAACTCCGGTAGCAGGTGTCAAATCAGAAATCACACCATTCACATCACTTTTAAGAGTATAATTATCATTTGCGGTTAAACTATTAGTAGTATTTGCAGTAACAATCGGACTCAAATCAACTGAAGCTTTTATTCCATTTACAGAGGTTTCTAAAGTATTTCCGGTTAAAGTGTTTGTAAAACCGTTTACAACATTTGCAGATTTAGAAACATTATTTACATTGGTAGTCAATGTATTTCCACTAATGGAGAGATCATTAGTTATAGCAACAGCACTGGCATCTTGATTTACGAGTTTTCCAGTAGCGTCAAATCCTAATGTTTTGGCAACAACTCCGGTAGCAGGTGTCAAATCAGAAATCACACCATTCACATCACTTTTAAGAGTATAATTATCATTTGCGGTTAAACTATTAGTAGTATTTGCAGTAACAATTGGACTCAAATCAACTGAAGCTTTTATTCCATTTACAGAGGTTTCTAAAATATTTCCGGTCAGAGTATTTGTAATAGCGTTAATGATGGATACTTCATCTGCAACTTTACCATTAACCGTAGTCTTTAACTTATTGCCGGTTGAGCTATTTGAAACAGTAGTATAATTTACAATTAATGCTAGCAATTCATCAGAATTAATCACCCTTGACCACTGAGTTGAATTCCAATAGTAAATTCCTTTTGCCTGGGCACCTGTACCATCGGCAAAAATCAACATACCGTTAACGGCTATTCCATCTAATGTCCATTTAGTAACATCGTCCAGTGGAATACGTGGTAAAAGTAGTCCTTTGGAAGTGCTTTCCAATTCTAGTAATGATCCGCCATTTATCGTTGCAGGATTATTGCCAATTTTATTCTGACCATATATTAATGCTGTAAATACCGTCGACATTGTAAATAATAAAAAGATATACTTGTGCTTCATAATTATAGTTTTGTTTGAAACATACTTAGCTCATTATACTGATACTAATATTATTGATACTTACTTTCTCAGGTTAACTTTCGAGCCATTAACATAGAACTTATTTAATGTTGCCTAAAATCAGTTTGTTAACTTAGTTTTCCTATTAAAGATGAAGATGATCAATTCATCTCCGTTGATTTCGATATGCAGGCATTTTTATCCAGTTCCTTCCTGACTTCTTTCTGGAAATTAAATTACCATGCTGTCTTACCCTGTTTCAACTCCCAAATAATCATTTTTATATAATCCCGATTGGGAAATAATTCATCTTTTCGGTCATTAAACTCTTGCACATTTTTTATTCTAAATAACTGTTGAGCCGGTTGATTCATTTCCACTAAGTTGCTTCTTTTATCAAAGACAAGCGTATAAGCAGGCAGAGACTTCAACATCACCATCATCTCTTGTGAATTTTATGCAATTGAAAGATATTTGTACATAATAAAAATCAGATTTAAAATGAAAATAGTTCTGCAATTAGATATCAATAATTAAATTCGATTTTGAATAAACTAAAATATAGATCATGATATACTTAACAATACCGGTAGTGCTAAAATATTTATAATCTCAAGTTTGACTAATCACTAATTTAGCTTATCAATTATTTAGTTAAAAAAAGGTATAGTCACTTCACCAAAAATGGGAGATGATTATAAACACTACAGTCCATATTATTATCGTGATAATTAAAAGTATTAAAAAGGAATACTTATATAAGTTACTCTCAATCATTATAATATTCAGTGTTTTCAACATCAGATTTCATAAACGTTAATTTTTTTTGGGTGAATTCCTCGCTGCTAGCTGCGAAAAACTCACTAACATAACGACGGGAATAATTAATTCCCTCCACTTGCGGCGTTGGAAGTTTATTTGTTTTATTTATATCTGCATTGAATAATTTATGTCTCATCTTATTCCAAACTAGTTTAAACATAAATGATATTAAGTCCTCAAGGATGCATACCAATATACCAATGATAGCCATTAAGATCAAAATTGGAGTAAAAAAAAATCTCAAACCAGATAAAATATAATTTCCCATATCTTTTTGCTTTATATGTTATTCGCAATTAAGTACAAGCTATGTTATTCTCAAATTAATTTAGTTTTGACCTTATATATAATGGCAATACAGTCTATTTTTTATATTTAAAATATCACATTATATGTGTTGACTACTTATTATTAAAATTTACATTTTAATCTCTTTATTTAATGCTCGGCAAAAATAGAAACGAATGATTAAATAAAAATAAATTTAAACGGGACAAGTGGCAGACATTTCTAATTATATTAGGCTTATTGTCATATTATCAACTACATAGCGTTCGTGTTGTCGTATTTATTGTGTCAATTAATATCTTTAAGTAATATACAGTAATCACTAAGATGTGTAAATTGTGGTTATGATATAAATTCTTCTTAAGTAACAATGTTTGACAAATGCAAAATTCTTTTTTGTGATTATTCCCCATCATAATAAACTTTCTTTATTTGGCTTTCTTTTTGCAATCTAGCAAGGTATTCGGTATGTGTCTTAACTGTAAACCTTAAATTGTGAATCCATCGTTAAAAACTTGAAAGAGTAACGAAAATGACCATAAGTCATACTGTGCGAAAGAAAATTCTACAGCCTAGATGTGTGAATTATATAAGTTTTTTCAAAAGTTATGTAATAGAAATTATATAAGTTAGTTGTATATTGAATTTGAAAATGAAATTCTATGCCACAGAGTGGTTAAATGTGAATAACTCCCAGTGAAGCTTGCGAAACTGGGGGATGTGATGAGCACTCACAATACCAGTCCGTCAGCTGACGGACTAAACAATACTATAATCTGTTATTATTGAATCCTTTCAGGGCTCCGACAGTTTATGTGATTCTCCGTCGCCGGTTTTACCAGCGGTTATTAGCTTACGCTGACCGTTGGTTCACATTGATTCCTGTTCGACTGAGCTCACGCCAAAGCCTTCATGAATCTAAAAATTAGATATTATGTATTATTAGTCATAAATCAACGGCATTAGAAGTTCAAATAAGTAAACTTTTATAATGTCTAATTCGTTTGTTATTTAATTTATGGAGATTTGTAATTTGAGAATGAACTAAATATTTTTTATCACTCCAGAATCAAAAATTGGCTAAAAAATGGGTGGGATATAATCATAGTTCAAGACATAGGAATCGGTATATTCTTTTAAAAAGGGAAATTAATACGCAAATGCTTAATTGACAAAAAAAAGTGTAAGAACAAAATGTGAAAAAGCTGCAGGAATTAGATTTATAATTGTCAGAGTTGATAGGCATTATATGTATTATATATCTGAATAGTTGATCATTACATTAACTATAATAGAGAGTAATCAGGGATAAATAAAATGTTACATATGGACCATAAAGGGAATGTATTTATTATTGAATTTCTAATACTATAACACTAAATAAATGAGACAAATATTGATAATAAATGATAATCAAGCCGCAATAACAGTTCAAAAGGCTTTACTTGAAAAGGCTGGATATAAAATTCAATCTGAATTGAAGTCAGTCAATATAATTGAGACTTTTCATAATATTCACATGGAACTTATCATCCTTGATTGGCATGTGCCTAACAAAGACGAAATGGAAGTGTTGAAAGAAATTCGGAGCTACTCTGAATTGGACAATATTCCTGTTATTGTAATTTCAGAAATTTATAATAACACGTTAGATCTGAAAACTGCATTTGAATCCGGAGCATGGGATTATTTAAAAAAACCAATAGATGAAATAGAACTTGAAGCTCGAATTGCTAATGCTTTTCGATTGGTTGATTATCATATAAAAGAAATGAACATACTAACTACGCTTAAAAACATAGATGTTAATATTATCGAGAATAAAGCAGATATATTACAACTTGAGTTAGATAAGAAAGATCGAGAAATGATAACAGTAGCTATAAACACCATTCAAAATAAGAAATTTATTGCTAGTTTAAAGTTTGACTTGTTTGAGAACAATGTTAAGTTTGATATACATCATATAAGACATTTAAAAAAAATCCTCAATAAATATGAAAGCATCTCTAAATCGTTAAATTGGGACTTGTTTGAAAAAAGATATATTGAACTTGATAGTAACTTCTACAGCACTTTAAGTACTGAATTCACGTTGCTAACCTGGGGTGAATTAAGGCTTTGCGGCCTGTTTCGAATTGGGTTTACTATAAAAGAAATAGCTGCTCTTAACTATTCTAGCTATGACACAGTTAGAAAATCAGTGTATCGTATTCGAAAAAAACTGGGAATAAATGAAAAAGTGGACATTAACTTGTTTTTTCAAAAGTATTAACTCATCTAGTCGTCTTTATTTGTCCGTAAGTTAAAGTAAAAGAATATGAAATTGGGCGAATTTCTGACTTAATCCCTATTTTGTGTGTATTTGTGTGTGTGTGTGTGTGTGTGCGTAAATAGAAAACACTTATATACGGAATGTATATAAGTAACTACTAAAATGATTAATTAATTCAAAAGTGATGTAAAGTCGGAATTTTCAACCTAAACACAATCATTCTTGATTTATCGACACTGATATTGTTATATAAAATTTTAGAATTAAATAAAAAAAGAGCCAATCTTTATAGATTGGCTCCAAATGTGTATACATGAAATGATCTCACATTCCTTGTAGTTTATTTATTTTTTTTGCATAACTTTCCGTCAAGAATAACAATATTGTCAGAATTAGAATTCATATAATTTTAAAATTATCAAAATGAAGATATGCTTCATTCAAACTCTTATTCTGTAAATTCTACAAATTACGATTCTGACTATTTTTCTTCTCATTTGACAAGCCAAAGAAAAACTTTTCGCACAACGTAAATCACTCACATGATTTTAAAACTCAAATCACGCACAAGATCTACATGCTCCTTACTTTTTCAATTGCTTATCAGTCTGAATTTCGATCATTTCGAAATCTGTACAGAATCTTTAATGTTAAATAATTTACTGGCTTCACTGTAAGGCATATTTAGCAACTTACTTTTAGTATTGTATTTTATCGCTGCAGTTTTTAAAGCGGTAGAAGTTCCCGGAATGGCAATAAATCTAAATTTATCATTGGCATTGAAAGGTTGTGTACTCATATCGCACGTAAACTCAATACTTCCATATTGGTGAACCAAGAAACTCCAGTTTGCACCTAAAGCATAAGCTGGTAATGGTCGAACCGTAGCTGAATTGTATAAATCACCTGACAGCCACACATAAGCCAATACCACTCCACTTTCTACAACGCCTTGAGTCAAATCGGGAGCTGAAGCATCGAAATACCAATCGCCTGCAGTTCCTGACCAGGCTGTTGGACTAAACCATTCGGAGTAATACACATCTGCATTTTGTCCATCGGCTCCGGCCGGCCCCTGAATTTCTTCTTTTGCACATCCAGTGAAAGTAACAACCGTAAATGTCAGTAATAAATAAAATGTACTGATTTTTGTTTTCATAATAAACTGTTTTTTTAAAGATAAAAAAATAAATGCTTTTACTATTAAATTCGGTTAGCAAAGTTATGGGTTGGGGACAATGAAATTATTACATAACAATAGAGAAAAGTTACATGATTCACACGTTTTAGAACTGGCTCCAGTATTAACAATGCTTACCCTGATTTTTTATAGCATAAATCTTGCCAAAGATTTTGTGTAAAGTGTTCTCACTTCATTCGACTAAAAGTAAAGCCTCGTTTCTTCGTTGTTGGTTTGGTTTGGACAACCTCACGTTATATAAAAGAATAAGGAAAGCTTTGCTTTCCTTATTCAACGACATTTTCTTCTTATATTGGCAAGCCAAAAGTTTGCTTTTAGCTTGAACAAAGCGGGACGCTTCACAAAACAGCATACACGCTAAGCTCAACTGGTCTTTTAATTCATTCTCCTTATATAATCAAAATCGAATATTTCAATTTTCTGTCCTGAGCATTTAGATAAAAGGACTGTTGCACGACAAACCTTATTTAAATCTCCATCAGTAAGAATTATTCGTTTTAATATAGATTTGAGAGCAATGTAAGGCGTATCTGGTTTAATTCCCAAGAAAGAAAATAAGTCTTCTTTGCTTTCATCCTTGTATGCGCGAATATAATCAAGTTTTTTCTCTTGAATAATTTTATCCGCAATTCGACTTTTTAATGGATCTTTAGAAAATCTTTTTATACTGTCTAAATAAACTAATCCTTTAGTATCACCCACTCTAAATTTGTCTACAGCAAGCATAAAATCAGGCATAACGTTTAAAACTTCCATGAGTTTGGTATTCGATATTTCAATCTGATCTTTCACCATTTTGTCCACTCTTGTCTCGATTTCTTCCTTTGCTGTTTTATTAATTAAATCTTGAATATTATTTCTTTTGAAAGTTTCTTCGACCTTTTGTCTAGAAGCAATTAAAGCTTCTGTAGTAGCCTTGTCTTTAATGTCTAATATCGTATTATTAGCTTGTTCTTTTACTTGAGCCGTCGTATTTATTGCAACATCATTTACTTTTGCAATTTCTTTTTTTGAATTGTCAAGGCTATACTTGATTTCATCTTTAGTTTCTTTCAAATTGTCTTTGATCTCCTGTTTGAAATCTGTAAAGCTTGTATAAGTAAACCAAATTCCAACAGATATAATAATTGACAAAAAAAGTCCCGTAATAGAAATAGCATATTTAAAAAAACTTATTAAACTTTCGTAGTGTTTCTGTTCTTCTGTACTCATTGTCTAGTTTATTAAAATTAAGGATAACATAAATATACAGACTCAAATCTTTGTATATGAAGTAGAACTTTGTATACTCCTGTTTACTTTTTGATATCTCAGTCCGATTTTAATTAAATTAAGCCCCAAAGATAAAAACAATATTTTACATTAACGGCACTTAATTAAATTAATTTCCAGTTTATCTACCAGACTTTTTGTTTATCTAATCTATTGATGCTAATGTGTATAAATGCGGGTGTTTTTGGGTTTGTTTGTGACACAGTTTATTGAATAGACCCTGTACGTAATGCTCTATTACTTGTATGTAATGCTCTTTTACTTGTACATAATAACTTATTACTTGTACGTAATGCTCTATTACTTGTAAGTAATGCTCTATTACTTGTAAGTAATGCTCTATTACTTGTAAGTAATGCTCTATTACTTGTAAGTAATGCTCTATTACTTGTAAGTAATGACTTATTACTTGTTAGGAATGACGATTTACTTGTAAGGAAAACCATTTTACATGTAAGGAAACTCAAATTACTTACAAGGAAAAACAATTTACTTGTAAGGAAAACCATTTTACTTGTAAGGAAAAGCGATTTACTTGTAAGGGAAATCAAATTACTTACAAGGAAAACCAATTTAGTTGTAAGAAAAATCGTTTTTATAACCCAATTTTACCTTGTTTGGAGAAGTCGAGATTGAATACGATGCGGATGCGGTTATTTATTGACCCTGTAATGGATTGAATATTGCGGGTGACAAGCAATGGGATATGAATTTCGAAGAGATTCCAAAGACCGAATTTAATTCCGGCTTCAGCAAAGAGTGGAGAATTATTGGTTGGTTCCAGACCATGATCGTTTAGTAATAAGTTGACAAAAGGTTTTATGCCTATCTTACCGGCTTTTCCGGGTAAGTTGCTCGACAAAGAGAGTGAAACCAACCACTTGCTGTATCCGAGCTGTTCGTTGACAGGTGATACCAAACCACCTTCTGAAATAGTCATTTGCCGGGAGAAAAAAGTAGATGAATAAGCGGCAAAACGATCGGGGTACGTGCCTTCGTACAGGTATTGCTCCCCTCCTCGCCTACCGCCTGCGGCTAGTGCATAAAAAGAACCGGGAACTGTGTTTCTCAACATGGTGCCTGCAAAAAGTCGCATTTCAAGTCCCATATCACGCCCTGTATAGCTCTGTTTATAATTTAGTTCTATTGCTGCTTTCTGATATGTTTTTCCTGATTCCAGAGAAACGGACAGGTTGTATGGATTTACTAAACTTATTTTCTGCACATTGTAGCCAAGTTGCATATACGAATTGAGAGTGGCTTTCTCTCCCTTCTCCACCTGATAAAGATCGGATGCCAATATGTATCGACCGTACATATTTTGCCGGATAGGATTGGTAACTTTGTTTGCCCTGAAAGAAATATCCACCCCCATCATGATTTTCTTATAATATTGATTGTTGGGAGCACCAAATTGGGTTCCTTCCAGCGTTACTTTTGCCAAACGAATGAAACTATTGTAGGGAGTAACGTTGTATGACAACTTGCCGTAGCCTGCCAGTTTATAACTATTAAATGCATAGAAAGGCATAAGAAGGTATTCAAACGGTTTGGGAACTACAAAGCCATTGTGCAGCGCCACACCAATCATAAAACCATCTTCGCGGTTCCAGTTGGCTGTAGGAATATACATCAACGGATGTTTTTCAGGATCTTCGATGCTGAATAACAACTGCGGCTGTACGGGCGCTACTTTAGGAAAAAGTCCTGTAGTGCGGATTGTATTATTCAGTCTGCAAATTTCGGGCATCACATGATCGGGATCAATTTTACATTCGGTATAATTGCCTGCCGGAACGTCAATCCATTTCTGCCCACGGAAACCATCCACCCATTTTTCAAAACAAACCGAATCTTTGTTCATTCCGGCAATAATCAATGGCGAAGCCAGCTCACCCACATTCTGAACAAGCAATCGCCCGGGTTCATACCGAACCATTTTATAGTCGAGCCGCTTGGTAGTTCCCAGCAGGTCGTCAAAAAACCAACTCAAGTCTTTATCTGTTCCCGATTGAAATACGCGGCGAAGATCATCGGGTTGTGGATGTTTAAACTTCCACCGACGGTAATAGTCATGTATGATAGAATCAAACAAGGAGTCGCCCAGATAAGCCCGCAGATAATTAAAACTGATAGATGCTTTGTTATAAAGCATCAGGTTATAGTTTCTGGCATCAAAATCAGTAGAAGAAAGATTCACCGGTTGTTCCAGGTTATTGCGGGCAGAAGTCAGCCATTCCAGTTCCATGATTTGTTTAGCAGGCATTTTGTCTATGTGAAAGAATTTTGCCTGTTTCAGTTTGGATACATAACTCTCCCACAGTTTCTTTTCAGGATATCGTTTGGTCATATATCGTGTTTCGTACGACGTTGTCATTCCTTCGTCCATAAACGGAAAACGTCGTTCGTTGGAGCCCAATGCTCCATAAAACCAGTTATGACAAGTTTCGTGTGCTATCACATTATCCAGTGAATAAGCATCCTTGGTAAGTCCAACCACCGTAATACCCGGATATTCCATTCCCAGACCGGCATTGAGAGCACTTTGTACCGCTGTAAAACTGCTGTAAGGAAAATCACCAATCCATTCGGAGAAGTCAAGGATGGCATGATTAATATAAGGGATGGCATTTCTCCATAGCGCCGACTGTTGATTGGTAAACATCAACCAGGTAGTTACTTCTTTGCCCGAATGAGGCAAGGTGACTTTGCTTTTTAAAACATGAAACCGCTTGTCGGCAAACCAGGCAAAATCATGGATATTATTTATCGTATAGTGCAATGTCTTGGTTTGGAGCGATGAGGGTGAAAAGCTGACACCTCCGTGTTTAGAACTGTTGATCCAGGTGGTGTCTGCCGCCAGCTTATTGAGAAAAGTTTCTTCCTGTTTATCTTGCAGGTTTCCACTTGCACCCACTATGTAATTATCGGGCAAAGTAATGCGTACATCAAAGCTTCCGAACTCCGAATAAAACTCACCCTGATCGAGATAAGGCATTTGATGCCAACCGGTATTGTCATAAACAGCAGGTTTAGGATACCATTGCGATATTTGGTAGGATTCGCCAATATGCCCCAAGCGTGAAGTAACTCCTTTGGGTATCTTGACGTGAAAAGGCGTGGAAACAACGAGTGATTGACCCGGATAAAGCGGCTCATTCAACATGATTTGGCAAATGTCCGGTTGGTTTGCCAGCAAGTGCCACTGAACCGTTTTATTATTAACTTTAAAGTTCAATGAATCTACGAATCCTCTCAGGTCGGAATCATTAAACAGCCGTTGTTTGCCTTTTATAATGAATTGTTGTTTTGCTAAATCGGTGTTATTGCCGGAATAGGCATTTGGCCACAGATGGAAATAGAGAAACCGGAGTGTATCAGGGGAATTATTAATATATTCCACAGTTTCGAAAGCCGATAGTTCGTGGCTTTTATCGTGCAGTATAACATCAATGTTGTAATTTACTTTTTGCTGAAAATAAGATTGCGAAAAAGCCTTCGGAAAAATCCCGACTATTATCAAACAAAGCATTAACAACAGTTTCCGCTTAGTTGATCTAAAATGCTGTCTGGTATCTTTCACTTAATATTGTGGTTGTTTGAGTAATTAATAATCAGAAATAGAGCTCTGTGAAAAATACAGAGCTCTATTTTATGCCAGTAAGTTTATTGATTATATCAACAACAAGATAATAATAATGATAAGAAGTGTACTTCCACCAACATAAATATAGGTACCATCTTTGTGCATGGTTTCCTTAATCTCTTTCAGTTCGCTTTTCAGTTCTTTTTTTTCACTTGATGATAATTCGGATTTATCCATATCACGAATTTCTTCAACACGAGCCCTGTAGGTACTAATTTCTTCTTCAGTCAATTTAGTAGTGGTTGCAGTAGTAGCTTCAGTTGCAGTTGTCGAACTTTTAGCTGCAAATGCAGGAACAGCACTTAACGAAAATATCGCTAATAGTGCACAGAAAATAGTTTTTTTCATTTTCATATGTTTTAAAATGTATAGTGTAATTGTTCGATGTAAAAGTAGGTCATGCAACGACCCGTTCTGTTACACAATTATACAAATGAGTTACATAATTCATACGTAGAAATTTGTTCCGGGACTTACAATTAAAACAAAACCCCAAAACAGAAATACTGTTCCGGGGAATTATAATTACGTTTAATTAAAAATCAGGTTTGTTGATTGTGATTATCGATGATCATTATCAATAACTATCACTGCTTTAGGATGGTCTTCATGTCTTTCGCGTTGGTGAAACCAACCTCTTCGATGATTGCCGTTTTCGGAGTGACGACTTACTTCGCATGATGCCATGCCCACTAAAATAAGAGAAAGGAATAAAATTGTCACTATGGTTCTAAGCTTTTTCATAAGATTTATTTTTTATACAAAGTACGCTCTATTCAGGCATCAATGTGTTACATAATTTTCTGAATATTTTACATGATTCACATATTATGACTTGGTTGTAAATGGCAATGCTGATTTATGACAGATAAACAGTCTTTTGTGCCGGAGACTTGTCGAATACTTGTAACTTGTAACTATTTACTTGTAATTTGTAACTTGTAACTATTTACTTGTAACTCGTAACACGTAACTATTTTCTCGTAACCATTTATATAGAATTAATGGACAAAAGCATCATTACCTTTTCACGCATCTGTACAAAAATGGAGTTGCTGTCTTTGGTATCTAAAGCTTCATGTGTTTTATAAACCTTTGCAAAAAACCGCATCAGTTGTTCGTTATATTGTTCTGGTTGTTCCATATTACTTAAATGAGCAGCATGTGGAATAATGTACATAATGGAATCCTTTATGCTTTCATGCATTTGGAGTGAAACTTTAGGTGGAGTGATTTTATCTTCTTCGCCAACTAAAATAAGTACAGGCACATCTATGTGGGATAATTTGTTACAGGTTTCGTTACGTGCTGCTAAAGCAAGCAAAGTGCAACTAAGCGATTCTTCAGAAGTATTGCATATCATTTCCTTTACAGAAATAATTTCGTCCTCATGAGTGCTGAATGATTCTTGCGCAAAAAGTTTTTTCACACTTTCGTCGGCATAATTACTCACACCGTTTTCAAGGATATTATGAATCGCTTTCATTCTTTTTTCTTTTGCTTCAACGGAGTCTGGTCGACAATTCGTATCTGATAATACGAGTGCATCAAACCGTTCAGGATAATTTTCAATCGCATTTAAAGCAATATATCCACCCATTGAAAGTCCACAGAGCGAAGCTTTTTCAATCTTCAACATATCCATAAACTGTATTAAGTCGGTTGCAAAAAGATCAATAGTGAAATTATCATTTCCTGCATCAGAATTTCCATGTCCACGTATGTCGTAAGCGATTACCCTGAAACGTCCCATTAGAGCTTCTACCTGATTATTCCACATAATTTTATTCAACGGAAAGCCGTGAATAAAAATAATTACAGGTGCATCATCCAATCCCTGATCGGTATAACTAACTACCAGATTATTTACAAATAGTTTGATGTCGTTTCCAAAATAGCGCATATAGCTTGGATTGTTATATAGGTTATTATATACTTTAGGGAATAAGATAAATATAGTTGTGACTAAATTTCAGAGAGTAAAACTTGAAGCGCGCAAATAGATGCTTATAACAAGTTATATCTCTTCGGTTATAATAAAACTTTCAGGGATTTCTAATTTTGACAACTGCTTTTGTATTGCTTCCATCATGGGAGGAGGACCACACACATACACATTTTTGACGGAAACGTCCATATTAGCTTTCAGAAAGTTTTCAGTAATTTGACCGTATGCATATCCATCAGCCTTTTCATCCGAAAGAATATTGATGAAATTCCGTCCTAATAAATCTTTGAATTCCTGTTCCATGATAATATCCTTCTTCGTTTTGTTAGCAAATATGAGTTTATTCTCACCGATTACATTCTTTGATTTCAGATATCTGAATATGCTGATAAAAGGCGTTATACCTGCACCTCCGGCAATAAATACACCTTCGCCCATATACGAAATTGCACCAAAAACATCATGTAAAATCAACTCATCCTCTTTCCTTAACTTCAATAATTCGTTGGTTGCACCTTTGTGCTCAGGATATGTTTTGATATTAAATTCCAGAAAATCATCTTCGGGTAGACACGTGAATGTAAAGGGATTCTTTTTCTCCTTCCATTCGGGTTTGTTTATCGAAACTTCGGTGGCTTGACCGGGAGTGAAATTATAGTGGGGAGGTTTGTCAGTAATAATTTTCAACACATCATGGGTTATGAGATCTGTTGATTTTATTTTTACAATATGCTTCATATTCGTATTTCTATTATTGTAAGTCAAACATTACAAGCACTATAACAGGACAAGATTATATTATTGAACGGTCATTTTCTTATTAGCATGGCGGATATTCACAACCGGTAATTCCTTTTGTAAATATCCGCGTTAAGAGGCTGTGAGTTAGCTTGCAGGATTCTCAGTTTGAGTAACCAGATAATTTTCTAAACCCATTTGTTCAACTTGTGAGCGCTGTTTTTCTGCCCAATCTACATGTCCTTCTTCCATTTTGAGTATTTTGGTAAGCAGGTCAACTGATCCTTGGTCATCAACTTCACGTCCTAGTTGAATAGCAGCGTTGTATTTATGGACAGCATCAAGTTCATCAACATTGTCGTTTTTAATCATTTCTAAAACTGTTTTACCAATTTTCATCGGGTTGAGATTAGATACTGTAGGTGCACCATCCAGAAAGATGATACGTTCAATAAGCCATTCAGCATGGAACATTTCATCCATTGCCTGTTTTCTGATTGCCTGGTGAAGTTTCCCATAACCCCAGTTTTCGCACATTTCAGAATGCACCATATATTGATTTATAGCAGTAAGCTCGTCTGCTAAAAGCGAATTCAATACAATAATTAACTTTTCATTCCCTTTCATAATCTTAATTTTTAAAAATTGAACAGTATTTTGAGTCTACTCTAACAGACTCAGTTGCAAAGATAAATAAGCGCAATTTTGTAACTGTTACATAATAACACGAAAAAGTTACATAATTCACACATTTGCAACTCTAAGCAGACACATGAGTCTGATAAACAAAACATAAAATAGTGAAATAGTTGGAGAACTCCCAAAGCAACAGAAAAGAAGTTTTACAAAGCAGAAAGCAAAATGTCCTTGAAACTTTCGGCTCATAAATCGACTTTTCCATTGCTTTTAATAAGATTTATCTAATTTTCCAACGAAATCACAGTGTTAATTTCATCCTTTTTTCGGGTTGGAATAATTAAAATTGGTATTTCTGTTTGTTGTAAATCATCATCAGTAACTCTTCCCATCACTATTTCTTCCAACCATTGTGTATTGTGAGATCCCATAACGATTATATCAACATCCATTTCTTTTGCTGTTTTTAATATCGCCTCAGCAAAATCTCCCTGTTTTACAATAACCTGAATCATATCATCAGCGGGAGATTTCTTTGATTTTTCAAGAAAATCATGAGCTGTTACTCCAAAATTATCAATGCTATCGAGTTTCAATGCGCTCATTTTTTTATAAGTCAGAAAATAGTTAACCAGATCAATCCTGACATGTAATAATACTACAGTAGCATTCATGTCTTTAGCCAATGCATAGCCTGCTTCAATAATCTTCTGAGAAGAAGGATGAATATCCAGTGCCATCAATATTTTTTTCATAGTTAAGTTGGTTTTTATATTAGTAGTAAAAACTATAACCTTCAACTTTTAGAATCTTCTTCTAAACTGTCATTATCATCACCACCAAGGCTATAGTAGTTATTTTCTTCATCTTCGCTTCCGATTTCTTCCTCATCATCATCAAGTTCAGAACCGGGGACATCTAAGTCACTACCCGAGAAATCTTCATCAAAATCTTTTTGATTATTTTCTCCGACTTCTTCATTTTCTTTGTCAATTGTAACTTGCTCCGGATCGATTTCTTTTTCCTCTTTCTCTTGCTTGTAAATATCTTCATCATCGGGATAAGTCGGATATCCGGGAAGATTATTCTTTTCGTCTGCATTCGGTTGTTCAGCCAATGAGTATTTGTGATAACTTATAATCTTCACTTGTTTGACAAGCGAGTATTTATGGTCGGGTATGCTTTTCATACGTTCATTATTATTGAAAATTAAGAAACTGTTAAGGGATAAATCTGAATATACATTTGCAAATGAAGTGTATAAATCTACTACTAAGTACTAGAAAGAATTAAATGTCATATTCTGAAATCCGACCTCTCCCTAAATCCCTCTCCCAAAGAGAGGGATTTTAGCATGTGTAGTGTTGAAAATTATACGACATTAATTTTTATTTGTTACTTAATTCCGTTTACTTTGAAGAATCATTTTCCAATACTCTTTTAGTATCTTCATATTCTTCTCTGGTAATCTGACCAGATGCAAGTCTTGCTTTCAAAATGTCAAGCGGTGAATCTTTCCTTCTTCTCTGACCGGGAATATCATAAGGTACAGCAAATATCCAAATCAATAGAAAAAACCATACAACCCACCAAATGATGTCCATTCCCCAAAAATAATTTTCGTAATACATGATTTTAAATTTTTATATGTAAATAAATATTAGTCAAAAACAAAAAGGAAAGTTCTCCTATTGTTTATTTATTGCTACATAATTTATTGATAATCTACTGTTAATTCATTATCTACAGATACAATTCCGGGAGCCTGCCATGCAATACGGCTTGCTTCGTCTTTCTGATACCATGAATGAACAGTTCCATTCAGTGTTACTTTATTTTCTGAAACTGAAACCAGAATTTGTTTGTCTTCTAAGGACCAGTTACGGTTCAACGCATTTTCCACATCTTCTTTTTCTACTTTGGCAACTCTTTCTGATTTAATGGTGATATTGTTAGTTACCCATTTCACATCAACAAGATTGGTTGCTATTTTATTTGCAGCTTCTTTCTGGTAGTTCCAACTAAGTTCACCTCCCAGTGTAACCCAACCGGCTTCTACTTTTACCTGTATTTTGTCTTTCGGAATTTCACTACTCCAATTTAATGCGCTCAATATTTCAGAAGCAATTTCGCCATCGTTCTTTTTCCCCGAGTGACCTGACTTAATTTCAATTCCTTCGACAACAGCTTTTACGCCTGCCACTTTTTTAGCTGCATTTTCGGCTTCTGATTTTTTAATATAAGTATCAACAGTTCCGGTAAGAGTAACCACACCATCTTTTGCAGTAACACCAATTTCAGCAGCATTCAATAACGGCTCCCATTTGATGGCATCCTGAACATTTTTTTGTAAAACTTCATTCGTTTTCATTATTTCTATTCTTTAAACTGTGGTTGATTTTTCGCAGTACACAAAGGTCAGTATTTATTAAATGAGCATAGTTACAAAATTATTTTATAAAATTGCAAAATTCACAGGTACAACGGTCTACGTAATTTTTCCTGCGTCATTCTTCATCATTAAAATTACTAAGCTATTGATGTAACCATAATCGATACTGTTCCTATAGGTTTAGTTCTTACACCTGCTGGAATCGATACTATTCTAATAGGTTTAGTTCTTACACCTGCTGGAATCGATACTATTCTAATAGGTTTAGTTATTATACCTGCTAGAATCGTTACTATTCCTATAGGTTTAGTTATTATACCTGCTAGAATCGTTACTATTCCGATAGGTTTAGTTATTTTTCTAACCAGAATCGTTACTATTCTTGTTAGAACTATTTGACTATAAACAGATTTATAAAAGAAGACTCATAGCGTTAATGACGAAGTTCCTTGTAGTATTTGCATAATAGAGATTATTGTACAGACCTTGTCAGTGTCATCATTGATAATTAACAATTGATCAGAATTGTCCGATAAACTTTATAAGTTAAGGTTTTGTTATAGTTTTTTCACTTCGTTCGAAATGACAGTCAACGTTTTATATATATGGGATGGGGTAGGTTGGCGGCTTCGCCGCCAACCTACCCCATCCCACTACAAAGACATTGTAATGATTTGTCATTCTGAGCGAAGCGAAGAATCTAATATTTTTTACCGGACAATAATTATCATTAACAATTCACCATTGATAATTAATCATTATTCCTGACTTCATCAAAAAACGGTGTACATCTATCCTCCACACATTTTGCAGCATAGAGGTAAAGTGCAGCACTCCAGGTTTGCCAGTCTTGCCCCATCGGTTTACCATCCTGAGCCTTTATCCATTCATTAAATCCAAATTCAGCTTTGTCGGTTCTTGATTCTTTCACAAAATGAGTGAGTACCGCAAGTTTTTCTTCAGCAAGTGTGTACTTTTTAGCTGCAACCAAAGCTGCAATATAAATGCCGCTGATAAAAGGCCAGATACCTCCGTTGTGATAATCGCCCGGATTGTTGTATTCTGCATAGCGTTCGTTCCATTCCGGATCGGTAGACTTCACATAAGGGAAAAAATTAGGAGGCAGATTCACTACCAACTCTCCTTTTTCGCGCATAGCAGCACATTCCTCTTCAATCCACGAAATCATTTCATTAGCCCTGGTAGGCGAAGCAATTCCCGATAGAATAGCCAGACTATTTCCCAACAAATCGAACCGTTCACTACTTAATATTTTATACGACCACATAGCGTAGTAAGGTTTATGTTTTACCACCAACCCTGTATGCACATGACGATGTATGGTTCCTCCGGTAATGGTGAATTTACTCATCTCATCAAGCATATGCTCAGCCCGCTCATTCAGTCCCAACAATCGTAGATAACTGTATATAACCGTATTTACAAATAATCCATAACCAAGCACCCATTGTTCATCGCGCCAGTCGCTGGTGGGCTGTTGTGCCACCATATACCGGTCGGACGGACTCTGGTATTCCATCCAGACAAGAGCTTTTTCAATTGCTTCATGCAGGAACTCCGACTCTCCGGTAAGTTTTCTAAAGATAGCAGCACCAAGCAAAAACAAAGGTGTGGTATCACTCGATCCACGGTCTTCACTATCGTGAACCAACGACGGAATATGTCCGTGTTCACTCTGATTCTTTGCCAACGTTTCCAATACCCGACGGATGCTGTCCTGCAGCTTTTTATTGCCGCTGACAGCAATTCCAAAGATTGAAAACATTAAATCACGCGTATAAGGTTCGGGGTATCCCCAGCCTGCAGTACGTGGAAGTCCCATATAAGGACCATGTGCATTATGAAGCAATACTTCCAGTGCTGCTTTTTTTGCATCTTCAATTTCTTGTAAATCTGTTGTTTTCATGTAGTTTATTTGACCCCCAACCCCCTAAAGGGGGCTTTAAGACGAAGTGTTTACAATCTCATTTATAGATATTCTTTTCAAAGAACCACTCTTAATCCCCCTTTAGGGGGTTGGGGGTCTTCTTTTTCTTTTTTGCTACGTCAAAAGCTATTGCTATAGCCTGCTTCTGCGCTTTCTCATTCGACTCCGGAGTTGATGTTCCTATTGTTCCGGTCTGATGATAACTGTGCATTATTTCTTCAATGTTCTCAGAAATAACTTTTTTCGACTTTCCTTTTTTTAGTGGCATAATTTTTTGATGTGATAATGTGGTGAAAATATTGAAAACATCTTGACTTCTCAAAATCTGATTTCATTTTGGGTCACGCGAGTTCCAACTCGCGGTATTTAAATAATGTTCTGAGTCAAACTTCGAAAGACCCGATGCAAAATAATGATAAATGCTCTGTGAAGAATGATATTATAAAAGTCAAACAGCTTCAAATCATTACATCATCACCACATTATCACATCATCACATCACTCTATCCCCAACCTCTCACTCATAATCCGAAGAAATTTCTTAGCCACTACACGGTAATCAAAATTTGCCACAACCCGTTCATGTCCCGCCTTGCCTAATCTATCACGCAAAGAAGCATCGTTCATTAGTAACTCCATATATTTGGCAATGTCCGGCACATCGGCACGGTAATCAACAATACGTGGAGTATCAAACACCACTTTATGACCCTCTTTAAATCCGGCGGCAGCACCAAGGATAACTTCATTCACTACTATTTTCTGTGCTACTCCGGCAAGCAAAGCCGTTTCGTCGTGCACGAGCGTGTCCAACATTCCCATAGCATTTATGCTCAATACCGGCTTACCGCAAGCTCCGGCTTCCACTTGTGGCATGCCGAAACCTTCCAGTCGTGATGGTGCTGCATAAATATCGCAGGCACCAATCAGATAAGGCATAAAGTTTCGTGAGATAGTATTGACAGCATAAATAACCTTTTTCTCAATGCCCAGACTTTCTGCTAATTCCTCGTCAGATGCATCCTGAATGCTAGTGCGCTTTTGTGGCCACACTTTACATACATATTTCCATTTCGGGACTTTTTTATCGATAATGGCAAGTGCCTGCATAACTTCCCTACCACCCTTGGAAGCCGCATCACCACCTACAGTCAGAATCATCAATTCATCCGGTGCAATACCCAATGCTTCACGCACGGCTATAATTTTCGGATCATCTTTGCTGTAAGGTTTAAACGTATCGGTATCGCAGCCTACAGGTAAAACTTCAATTTTATCGCCATTAATTCCATCACGTACATACATTTCTTTCACCCAGTTGGACGTAACCAAAATAAGTGGAAGTTCATTCAGTACATCCTGATAATTGGCAATATATCCATCGGAAACCAACCAGGGAACGGCAAGTGCACCAAATTTTTGCGGATTAAGAACCAAATGAGGCGTATATCCCCAATAACCTATTCCAACCACAACATCAGGCTTAAACCAACGATAATACCATTCCTTTTCCTGATCCGATTCGAAATGTGCTGCATGAACATCAACGCCCAGTTCCATCAACCCTTTGTATAACAGGTCTCCCTGTGTTGCCAGTCCTCCCGGAGTCGGGGGATATTCATACAATACCAATACTTTCATAATATATATTTTTTGTGTAAAATGAAGATTTTCTAATTCTAAATACAACAATATGACTTCCAAGTCTGAAAGACTTGAATGTGAATAACCGCGGGTGAAACCCGCGGATAAAACAAAACATGAATACGAACCCCGAATGGGGTTCAATATCGTACATTTATAGATTGAACCCCATTCAGGGTTCTGATTACCTTATACTCACGCCACGGGTTGTACCCGTGGTTATTCACATTGAATCCATTCTGGATTCCAAAACATGAGCTAAAACTTAGATATCAATAGATTTCCACTGGTAATATTAATGAGAACATCTCTGACTCCGTAGGAGCATTCTGTTTGTTACACATGTTCAAATCTTATAACCCCTCAACCTATTTTAATTTTCTGCTTTGCACTATGTGGATTTTTATATTGCCAAAATGCTTCAGCCAGGGGGGTTGTTTCTCCTTCCCAACTGCTTTCATCGAAACCATACGTTCTGGTAATCAGCTTGTATTTTTTCAACCAGATTTTTTCGGATAGCGATTCGAATATGTTGGCGTAATCTATTGCTTTCGGGAAATGAGCTTTGTTTCCATCTTCGTAAGCAAATGTCCAAAGTTCGTTAGCCGTAATTTTGTCATTTTGCCAGAGATTTACTACCGCTTTGTTGACTTCTTCGTGTCGCAGATGCTTGGTATATTCACCTGCAGAATCGTGTGTCAAAATCAAATCGAAATGAGTATCCGGCAATAATCTCAATATCTCATCTTCCACTACCTTTTCATCCTGCGGTTGTTGATCAGGACCATCATCCAAATCGCCCATAATCCCTTTGGCTTTAAGCACTACCAAAGCATTCTTAAACCTTTCAGACCGGTCGCAGTCACTTGCCCGGCAAAGACACACAATAAACCAATCGTTCAACGGGTGTTCAAGTATTGTTCCACCTGCCCACAATGTTTCATCGTCGGGATGAGCCACAATGACTGCAATTGACTTTCTGTGTTTACTGTTCATTTTTATATTTTTCTACGGTTAAGCGCGCCATCAGGTAACTTACCGTTGACTCTGCGCCCTGATTCAGATTTACATGCGTTTCTTCCAGTCCGTCGTAACACCCACCTGTACAAGGGTTATAAATAATCTGGTGCAATCGGTTATCGCCCAAAAACCAATCGAAAGCAATTATCATTTTCTTATGGTATTCTTCATCCATAAATACATCGTAAAATTTACTAAGGGTCATGATGGTATAGGCTACATCAATAGGTTGCTCACCAAAGCGTCCGGCTTCCTGTCCTTTTTGCAACCAACCTTTATTGGAAATCACTTCAATTCCGTTTTTATTAAATATTAACGATAAAAGGAAATTTAATGATGTTCGGGCAATATCTTTATAGATATTTTCACCGGTCATAAGCCATGCATATAGCATAGCTTCCGGCAAAATACTGTTCGCGTAAGTCATATAACTTTCGTACCATTCCCATATAATGTTCGATTCGTGTTTATACATCTCAAGCAAACGATTGGCATATATATGTACGATATCCAGATAATCAGTCGATTTTTTGCCTTTATGAAAATAGAATATCCCCTTCATGGCAAAAGACATTGCCCGGGGAGACTTTACCGATTTCATATTTAACATGGCTTGTTCAAAAATAATAATAGCTTCAGAAACGATGGCTTTGGGTAAAATATCTTTTAACGAAACTACATACCCCAATGACCATACTGCTCTTCCATTAGAATCATCTAAATTGACCTCATAGTTCTGTTCTGTAAAACTCTGTTCCTGATCGACATAATTTAAAAAGTTTCCTGTAGGTTGCTGGCAGAATTTTAAAAAAGCTAGATACTTTCTAATATTATTCAGGCTTTCCTTTTCGTGGGATAATTTAAAATACATGCAGGTAGCCACTAAAGCACGTGCATTATCGTCGACAGTATAACCTGATTTAATATTGGGTTGATTAATTTTCGAAAACTGAATCATACCAAATTCGGTGGTCATTGCTTTTAAATGACCTAAATTTATTTCCGGCAAATTATACTGAAGTTGGATTCTGTTGCCCGACATATATTGGAATAACATAGCATGTGACACCGCTGAATTTTCCCAGGCGGTGGACACAATTTTCTGAAGTGTATTGGAAATAATGCTTTTACGTAACGGATAGTCATTGAGCAAAAGATTGACACCTTCGGCCAACTGTTTTGAATTTTCAAAGTCAATTATGATGCCTGTATCCTTTGTCAATACTTCTTTGGCATGTGGTATAGGAGTAGAAATAATAGGACAACCGCAACTCATAGCATAAGCAAACGTTCCACTTACAGCCTGATTCGGGTCATTGGTGGTAAAAAGATAAATATCTGTGAGTTGCAGGTATTCAAGCAAGGTTGGCAAATCCAGATATTTATTGATAAATTTTACGTGATCCTTTAGCCCAAGTTCTTTTACTTTTTCAATAAGGCTTTGCCTATACACTTCGCCATCGCATTTTACAACTTCGGGATGTGTTTTCCCAATGACCAGAAATATCACTTCGGGACATTGCTTTATTATAGCCGGTAAAGCATTCAAAGTTGTTTCAATGCTCTTTCCGGAACTAAGTAAACCAAAAGTTGTGAGTACTTTACGACCGGTTAAACTGTATTTTTCTTTCAAAAACTTTTCGCTTAAATGTGGAACAAGGTGAGTTCCATGAGCTATCACGTTTATCTTTTGCTTTGAAATCCCATAATCGTTCATTAGTATTTCTTCCGAAGTCTTAGTCATAACAACTATGGATTTACTGGCGGCAACAATATTTTTCACCATCAATCTTAATCGAACACCAGGCTTGGGAAGTACAGTATGAAAGACAACCACAATAGGTTTAATAAGCTCATACAATAATTGCAGGAAAGCTTGTTCCTGATCTTTATAAAAGCCAAATTCATGCTGAACAAGAACAATTTGAATATGATCATCGTCATTAATTTTTTGGGCTAATTCCATATACGATGTAATGTACGATGTGTCCAGTGTGTATTTCACCTCCTCAGGGTACTCATAACTATCCTTGCCGTTTTCTAACGCACAAATTTTAATAGATAATGAATTACTGAATTTCTTATTTAAAGCCAGAATCAAATCCTGCGAATAGGTTGCTATGCCACATTCACGTGGAGGGTATGATGTTATAAATAGAATCTCAGCCTTATCAACATCGTGATTAGCATGAGTATGATGCATACTTTTCCGTATTGAATTAGGCGAAAGCGTTGTACTATCATAGCTGTATATGGCTTCCTGACTAATAAGTCGGTCTATTTTTCCGGGAATATTTTCATTTTTCATTTTTTGGTTTTTTAGTTGTTTTTTTAGATTTATGCACAACTGTCGACTCAGTTATATTGACAGTGTCTGAAATCTTGTTTTCAAGAGTAAGATTATCTAACAATTCATTTACTAAATCAGTGAATTTGAGTGAAGCAGTTGCAATATAAGAATCGGCTGCCCCGTAATAAATAAATAAGGTATTACCAAACAAAGCAGTTCCGGTTGGAAAACAAACGTTGTTAACCTCACCTTGTAATTCCCATTCTTCTTCGGGTCTGAACAATGCTTCCGGCAATCGTGCCAACTCTTTCGATGGGTCGTTTAAATCAAGTAACGCAGCACAAGCCGAGTATACAAGTCCATCTTCGGTTTCTTCTACTCCATGATAAATCAGTACCCAGCCATGTTCGGTTTCAATGGGCGGACAACCGCCACCAATGTAACTCGATTCGTGCTGTAGGACAGGATCCATCACAATATGATCCTGAAAATTGAGAAAATAATCATTCCAGAATTCAGGAGTCAGATCTGCAATTTCCTTAACAGATACCAATTGAATACCGGGTCTGATACGATGCAGAAACACCAAATTCCCATTAATTCTACGTGGGAAAAAAACCACATTTTTATCCCACAACAAAATCTTTTCTTCCGGGTCAGATTCCTGATAGTAGAACTTGTGATTGTGGTAATAATTCTCGTTTACTTTACCGGCCGACTCTACTAAGAATACAAAATGTGCATATGAAATGGGGGGAACTATCAACCCTTGTTTTTTAAAAGTTACCAGGTCTTTCGATGTCGCCAGTGCACCGCGGGCATTGATTCCATCATATCCGGTATAGGACATATAATAAGTATCATCAATCTTGGTGATACGTGGATCTTCAACTCCTTGTGATTCATAATCAAATTCCGGAAACAAAATCGGCTTCTCGCATCTTTCAGTTATATTCAGCGGTCCATCTAACCGACAATAACCAATTGTAGATTGATTCCATAATTGAACTGCCCGATAAAAAATATGAACACTATCGCCCTCACGAATAACTGCCGGATTTAATATACCTTCATTTTCAAATTCTAATTCAGACTTTGTCAATAATATTCCTTCTTTTTTTACTTCTATCATGATATATGTTTTATTTACAAGAATTTTAGTTACGGGTTACGAGAGTTTAGTTCTAAAACAATCTGACTTCACTCCTTACTAACAACTACAGGCTTGCTACTTCTTTTTAAAACCGGCATACTGTCTCCCAGTAAATATCCCCAGGGTTTGGTAGATTCAATATGATCAAAAATCACTTTGACAATGGCCAGCAATGGAAGAGAAAGAAACATACCGGGAATTCCCCAAAGTGCGTTTCCGACAAGTACTACCAATATGGAAAAGAGTGCATTTATTTTTACTCTCGAAGCGACTATTTTGGGAACTATATAATCATTGTCGATTATCTGAACTAAACTATGAACACCTAACACATACAGGGCAAACCAGGGTGATGCTTTGGTTACCAGAGCTACCATCATGAATAGTCCTACTGCAACGATACCACCTATGTATGGAATCATATTGAGCAAAGCACCAAGCACTCCGAGTAAAATGGCATATTGAATTCCAAGCAACATAAGTCCTGCGGTATTAAGTATGCCAACAATAATTGCTTCAATGATTAAACCCACTAGATAATGTTGCACAACCGATTTGGTTTGAGTGACAATAGCACGTACCTGATTTTGATGTGCATCGTCAAAAAGTTGGTGGATAAATTCTATCAGGTGAGGCTGATAATACAAAATCACAAAAATATACACAGGAACCAAAAACAGGGTTGCCAAAGTACTTCCTACAGTGACTATGGTTTGTCCTATTAATGTACTGTCTATGGTAATAAGTTCATGCTGTGTTTTGGTAATCCAGGCATGTATGAGTGATGGTCTTATATCTAAATAACGTGATGCATAACTTATGCTATCGTTGAGAATAACAGTGAATTTTTGAACAAATATGGGCCATGAATCACTGAAACTGACTGCCTGTGTGTAAATAAGTGCTATAAAAGCGGCCAGAATTATAATTGTCAATAGCAATGTAATCATAATAGCTATGATTCTGTTTATTTTCATTCTGACAAAAAAATTAACAACCGGATGAAGTAATATGGCAATGATAAAAGCAAAGACTAATGGAATAATAATACCCTGAGCTATATATAATATGGCTAACAGGGCAGATAAACCAACTAAAAAAATGCCGGCCTTAGCATAGAATGGTAATATAGATTTATTCGCTATCACTCTTTTCTGTTTTATTTTCGGATTTGTGAAATAACTGTTGAATTATAAAATTACCCGCCGTTTTTAATACTTCAGGATTTTGCGCTACCAGATTTGTAACGCCAAATTGCAACACAGAACCTATTATTTTTCTGAATAAACTATGCGAAGCGCCCACAGCTATTTTTTTAGACACATAGCCACTAATCAATCCTGTCACCGCACCCATCATATTATCGATTAAGTAGGGCGACGAAGTTATTTCGCTCAGGGTATTTTTAATTAAGTTGGCTGGTTTCAGGTTATTGTATGCAATAAAAAAATCTTCTTTCAGCAGTTTTCCCTGAAGGTTGTGTTGAAACTCTAATTCCTGAATGGCAATTTTAAGTTCGGCTGCACAGGTTATATTTTCCATCTTGATTTTATTTAAGCAGTTGTTTAATCATATAATCGTATAGAATTCTCTTTAGCCATTTTCGCATAAAAAAATGCATGACAAAGGCTACAAATGCGTAAAAAGCTGCAACTATAAAAAATCCGTAAAAGAGTTCGCCCAAAATTTTTCCAAGCCAAATGGCTAATCCCAGATTTACAAACAACAGAAAGTTACAAACAATGACACCTATTACAGTATTGGGCAGAAATGAAGAAAGACCGTCAGTGGTCTTATCTACAACCTTCAGTTTTACCAGTTCGTAGCTTGTTTTGCCATAGTCGGTCACTCTTTCGAGTAGCGATTCTATTAATTTCGTATTATCTTCCATAATGTGGTTTTCTTTTAATAAGGCAGTTTCAATTGGTATTGGAATAATGGATGGAGTTGTAGTTTGTAAACAGAGTCTGCTCCGAAGAACCTAAGGCAGGCTAATTTATGTGTAAATTATTTTTCGGAGCAAACTCAATTTTGTAAGTTTCAGCACTATTTTTTAGAAGCTTTCTGATCTTTTTCAACTTCTTCAACTTTTAACTCAACGTCATCAATTAAATCAGTTACATCATCTTTTACCTTTTCAAAGCGTTCAGTGATGCTGTCAACAAAATCGCTGAATTTATCTTTCAATGCATCTACTTCGCGTTCACCTTTACGGCAAATTGATCTGCGTGTTACTGCACCTCTTGCAGGAGCAAATAAGATACCTAATAAAGCTCCGGTGGCTGCGCCGGCAATTACGCCTAATACTACTTTTCCAGTACTCATAATGTTTTTTGTTTTTATATTGATTTATACCTTTTTGAATAATACAAATGTATGCCTCTTTGACCTTTCAAAAGTTACACTATTATTGAAAAAGGTTGCATAATTCACACATGAAACAAGTATGAATGTAGACATTAGCTTTGCTGACCGTTGGTTTACCAAAGAAAGTGATAATCTGAAATGCAAGCTCCATACAACCTAAAAAAACAATTATTCTCGTATGAAAATATTTGATAATTAGAGTTCAGACAGAAAGCATCAGAAACAAAATTAACCCTTCGCTTGGTCTATTCGACGGCAGAGAAGGGTTAATCAATTATCACAGCACTTTTTTCAGAGCTTGTTTTACTTGTCTGTTGTTCCGGATAATTATAGTCTGAAACCTACAGTAGCTTGCGCCCAAACGTTTTTATAACGGGGAGTTGTTGAGGTTCCGTCGCCATTGTTATTATACATATCCATACCAACCCTTGCTCCAAGAACAATATTACTCATGTTAATATCTACTCCACCAACAAGACAGAAAGTATTCTTACGAATGTTATCTGTATTAAAATCCGTGTTAGTTTCAATATTGGTAATCGGATTTGTAAACTTATCATTCTGTTTCATCAAATAAGAATACTGTGGACCGACAAGTAATGTTATCATTTCACTGGGTTTTATAGCCAGAAATACCGGTACATCAATATAGTTTGTGGTACGGGTCAGCTTAACATCAGCACCCAACACACTACTTGTAGCTGTAAATCCTTTTTGTGAAAACAGTATTTCAGGTTGAATACCTAAATACATACCAATAGGAATACTAACAAAAGCACCGGTTGCAAAACCGATTTTACCATCAGCATTATACTTTTCGCCTTTTGAATCGTAAATGTTTGAATAATTACCACCAACTTTTAATCCAATATGGATTTGATCACTCGAACTTGAAGCCGCATCCTGGGCATTCATTGTATTAGCCATTAATATAAGGGCTAAGATTGCAAAAAAATTCTTTTTCATTTGATTTGTTTTTATTGAAAATGAGAACTATTTTTTAGCGTATCGAAATTCCAATGGTTGAAATTCCGGTCGATAAATCAAGAAATGCACCAATATTCCGATTGAAATGATATCTTGCACCTAAATGCAAATCGAGGTATAACGGATCAACAGAATGATAATATGATCTGTCTCCATTATAATTGGAATCCCAGGTTGTGTTTACAATGGCTACTCCCAGCGATCCTGCTGTATAGAAATCCCAATCACTTCCTGCATGTAACAATTGATCCAGATAGAGCGTACCCTTTACACCAACCGGCGTAACTAATGCTCTGTAATTATCGTCCGAGTATGAATAAACGGTTAAAAATGGAGCCAGTGTGAAATTTTTAGCTACTCCAAATTCATAATTGATATCAAAAACCGGCAATGTATGCCCGTAGTAACCGTAATATCCTGAATATCCGCCAATACCTAATCCGATGTTTAATGTATGACCATATTCATCCGAATATGAACTATGACGTTGTGCAGATAAATTAGTCCCTACAGTTAATAGAACCAATGCGATAATAAGAGTTATTGTTTTCATTTTCTATATATGTTAATTGTTTGTTTTCTGAGATTTTTATTTGCGGTTTCCGTTATCATGACCATCTTTCTTGTCATTACCACGTTCTTGCTTTTTGTCATTCCCGTGTCCACGACCTTGGTCATTTCCCCGTTCCTGATTATTGCCTTTCATCTGGTCGTGGTCATTTCCTCTGCCATTATTTCGGTTAGGCTGAAAGTCATTGTGCCTTTCCTGATGGTTATTTCTTTCGCCTATATTCCGTTGTGGATTTCCACGATATCCATGAGCATATTTCATTCTATGTTCCCTGAAATGAGAATAAGGTGAGTTGCCACGATAGTCGTTCATAACCACTTTATAGCCTCCGTATAAATCGTAATTTTTGTAACGAGCCGGTAAATAGGCTCTGTGAACCCATCTGTTACCTGACATGTAGATAAACATAGAAGATTGAACATCATAATAGGCTTCTACGTCTGGCAGATAATAATAACGAACATCATTATATCCGGCCGGACCCCATGCAGGAGGTGTTCCAATGTGTACTCTTACAGATAACTGACTTTGTGCTGAACCCGCAAGCATCAACAAAATCCCAAATACAAGTAATTTTAATTTTTTCATTTTTCTTTGTTCTAAATATTAATTAATTTCACTGTACAAAGGTGAGATGTTTAAATAACGAAAGCGTTACATAATTTTAGTCAAGAGTTACAAGATTCACACATCATGCAATAATGATGATAAATTTAGTTCTCCAAATTAAAAACAGGGAAGAAACATCCAATATTAATTAAACTGATAAAAGAACTGATATCAGTATATGTTTATTGGTAAAGAGGAAGATTGTAAAGTGTGCATTAAATAAGAAGACAGCAGTAAAAAATAAACCAATCATTTTAATTGTTGTCTGGTAAAAAATATTAGATTCTTCGCTTCGCTCAGAATGACAGATCATTACAATGTCTTTGTAGTGAGATGGGGTAGGTTAGCGGCTTCGCCGCCAACCTACCCCATCTCACAAACATAAAACGTTGACTGTCATTTCTAACGAAGTGAGAATTGAAAATCGGCGTTAGCCAAATCTCTAACAAAAACTTAATTTATAAAGTTTACCGGACAATACTGAATCATTTTAATGGGTTGTGTATGGATATTAACTATATTTGCAGGGAGAAATAAAAGACGTTCTATTAAAAACACTTTACAAATAAGGTCAACAAATAAGATAACAGAAAACACATATGACAACAATAACAAAAGAACTGGAAGCATTTCACATTATTGGAATTTCAGTAAGAACTACCAATCAGGAGGGCAAATCGCAAAAAGATATCGGAGAACTTTTCGGTAATTTCTTTCAGAACAGACTTATTGAAAAGATTCCGAACAGAGAAACTGATGATATTTACTGCATGTACACCGAATATGAAAACGATTTTAATGGACTTTACACCACCATTATTGGCTGTAAAGTAACGTCGTTGGAAGATATACCGTCAGGATTCATTGGTAAAGCTATCCCAACAACAAAATACCTTGTTTATACATCCGTAGGGAAACTCCCCGAAAGTGTGGGCAAAACCTGGGGAAAAATCTGGCAATCGGACATTAACCGAAGCTATGTCGCCGATTTTGATGTGTACGGACAAAAATCTGTAGATCCTGAAAATGCAGAAGTAGAAACGTATATTTCTATCAATTAATGCGAGTTAGAAATAAGAGAATAGTTACTTTTACAAATAAAGAAATGAACGCATGAAAAAAATTGCTCATATCCTTTGTATTCTAATCACCTTTCTAAGCCCTTCTTTTGCACAAACGAAGTCTGTTGTTTATGGAGATAATCCGCAAGCGGGACATTACGCTCCTGTTAATGGCATCAACCTGTATTACGAAACCTACGGAAGTGGCAAGCCATTAATCATGTTACACGGCAATGGTGGTTCAATTGCGGCATTTAAAAATCAAATCCCATTCTTCGCAAAACATTACAACGTGATTGCCATCGATAGCAGACTTCAGGGCAAATCGGGTGGAACGGCGGATACACTATCCTATGAAATGATGGCAGCCGATTTTGCCGGGTTACTCGATTATCTGCATATTGATTCCACCTATGTATTAGGTTGGAGCGATGGTGGAATAGACGGTTTAATTTTAGCCCTGAATTATCCGGCAAAAGTAAAGAAACTTGCTGTTACAGGAGCTAATATCGTGCCCGATTCAACGGCTATTTCTGCTGCCGACATAGAAGATATGAAGAAAACTGTTACGGATCCCAAAACCTCTCAAAAAGATAAGACTTTAAACCGAATGATGATATTTCAACCACAAATTCCGTATTCCGATTTGAAAAAAATTCATTGTCCGGTATTGGTTATGGCAGGTGACCATGATATGATAAAGCCTGAGCATACTTTAAAAATATATCAATCACTAACTTCGGCTTTTTTATGCATTTTCCCGGATTCTCACCACGGTGTTTGCCAACAACATCCGGTATTATTCAATGAAACAGTGTTGACATTTTTCAACAAATGAACCATTTAAAAACAAATTCATTCAGAATGAACAACGAACAAATCATATATCAAACAGCAGAACACATAAAATCAAAGTTGATGGGCGAAGGTTCCGGTCATGATTGGTGGCATGTGTATAGAGTATGGAAAAATGCCATTCATATCGGTCGGCAGGAACAGGCGGATATGTTCATTATTGAACTGGCTGCGCTGCTGCACGACATTGCCGATTGGAAGTTTCACGATGGCAATGAAGATATTGGTCCGCAGTTAGCCCGTGAGTGGTTGGAAAGTTTAGCTGTTGAAGAAAATGCAATTACGCATGTATGTCAAATCATTCGGGATGTTTCATTCAAAGGAGCCGGAGTGAAAACCACCATGAAAACTCTCGAAGGCTGTATTGTGCAGGATGCTGATCGTCTGGACGCATTAGGTGCAATCGGAATTACTCGCACTTTTGCTTACGGAGGCAGTAAAGGCAGGGAAATGTATAACCCTGATATAAAACCTGAAAAACATCATTCGTCTGAACAATATAAAAACAGTCAGGGCACCAGTATCAATCATTTCTACGAAAAATTGTTACTATTGAAAGATTTGTTGAATACGGCAACAGCCAAAAAGATAGCCGAAAAACGACATATTGTAATGGAACAATTCCTACAGCAATTCTTTAGGGAATGGGACGGAGAAGATTGAAAAAATATAAGATCCCGCAAATTACGCGGAAAAATGCAGAGATGAAGTCTGCATTTTTCCGCGTAATTTGCGGGAGTAAAAAGTCTTTATCTTCCTGATTGGGTGATATGATTTTTTAGTTCATTATTATAATCCTCTTTTTCAAGCAAGTCTTCCATGTTCAGGTGCATACGATAACGCCAACTACTCATAGAATTGGAAGGCACATTAATACGTTCATCGTGTGGATTGCTGCGACGAACTGAGTCTGAAATACTCAATAAATCCTGCAGTTGGAAAATCGTCCACATGGCCGGTGAATATAAATGTTGCAAAATAATATCACGACAGATCCACGATTCACAGAAATACGGAGCTTCTCCCCAATGTCCGAGTTGGGAATTAAAGAATCGCTGTGTCACACCACGATCTTCTTCCCACCAACCACGTATTGTACTCATATCGTGAGTAGAAGGTGTAACTACTGATAAATAAGGTGCATCATTTGGATGGAAAAATTCAATCTTACTAGACTTTGGAGCCCGTTGAACTTCGAGACTTAAAATCCCTAATTCTTTCATGGCTGTGGTCACACAAGGTGTCATCATGCCCAGATCTTCACCACAAATCATCATATTGGTGGCTCGTTTAAGTGCCGGAAGCTTTTCCATACCTGACTTATACCAGTTAGCATCCTGACGGCGATAGAAATAATCGACATATAACTCACGAAGCCTGTCTTGTGTATAATAATCTAAATCCCGAAAAGTGCGTAATGACTCCATTCCAAAACGAGGATAGAACTGAGTTCCGTTACTTTCTTCTACTTCAAAAAACAGGACATTGGAAATCAAATCAAATAAACCCCATTTCACACGTTCTGATATTTCACCAGCCTGATAGAGTTTATCCACTGTCAACTGACTCAGGAAACTATCTTTCAGCCGAAGGATCCAACCATCTTCTATTTGCATACAGTTAGCTTTCACCCATGATGATTCTTCTCCAAAGAAATCCCATAAAATAGCATCAGTGATATAGGGTTTGCAAAAACGATTATAATCAAACCACAATCCTTTTTGTGAAAATTCATTGACATGTATCGGAATAGATGGATTCAAATGACCCATAATTCCTTCTACCTGACTAATTGGAATCTGCCAGATGCGGAAGAATCCCAAAATATGATCAATACGGAATGTGTCAAAATAATTCGACATTTGAGAAAACCGTTTCTTCCACCAATCAAAACCGGTATGTTCTATTTCTTTCCAGTTATAAGTTGGCAATTCCCAGTTTTGACCTTTTATGGCAAACATATCGGGCGGTGCTCCGGCTTGCATGTGCATATGAAAAAGTTCCGGCGAAACCCATGTATCCACACTGTTACGATTTACACCTATCGGAATATCACCTTTCAGTACCACTCCATGTTCGTGAGCATAAGCAGCAGCTTCAGATAATTGAATATGAAGATGATATTGAATATAATAATTTACTGCAATGTCATCAAAGTGAGGTTGACCGACTGAAGTAAATTCAGCCATTTTTATTTTATCATACGTCGAAAACTCTTGCCATTCACGATAGTCAGGCGTTCCGAATTGATCGCGTAACACACAATATGCAGCATAAGGCATTAACCAGTATTCGTTTTCAGCAAAGAATGTTTTAAATTTCTTATCTGCCAAAAATTTATCTTTATTTTGCAAATACAATTCCTTTGCGTACTGAAGCTTATAGCTAATCACATCCATGAACGCGATTAATTCCTTCGCATTTAAATCTGCTTGTTTAGCTTTATACTCAACTTGCAACGGATGTGTTGCCGGCAATTTACCCATAGCAGGTAAATTCAGGAACAGCGGATTCAGTGCAAAAGCTGAAATTGCCGCATAAGGCAATACGTCAGCATCTGTGTGTGTTCCAATGGTATCGTTGAGAGGAAGAACCTGAATCAGTTTCAATCCCACTTTTTGTGCCCAATCTACCAGTAACTTCATATCACCAAAATCGCCAACTCCAAAACTCTTTTTCGTTCTGATGCTAAAGACAGGCAACCCTACTCCTGCTCCCTTCCACGAATGATTCGGAATTCGAACAAAACCATCCGAAAGTATCACTAATGTTTTCTTTGAATCGATTATGGGTGCTGTATGATCGGGACCCGACTCAAAGTATCGAAATTGCTTATCTTCCGGATCGTAAACTCCGTATTTATAATGAACATCTACTTTTGATTTACTTAAATCAACTTCGGTCGTCCACCAGTTTCCATCGGTCTGACTCATAATAATCGGCTTATTAGTAGACCATTTACCCAAAGCTTCGCAATCTCCTATCAAGCAAATAGCCTCACTATTTTTCAACATAGGCATCTTTACTTTAAAAAGATGGGTATATTTATTACTTGATTTTGAATAGGCTGTAAAGTGATCATGTTGCAATAAAACTTGCTCGAAAGGAGCTGTCAGGAAAACGTTTTCGATGCTTCCCGGAGCATTCCATGAGTCGACACAGAAAATATGATCTGTTTTTGCAGGATCGACAATTATATTCCTGTCATCGCCCCATTCTTCAATAAATTGCCCTGTGCTTTCGTTAAATAAAACATATTTGTAATTCAGTTCGAAACTGTCTGTCTGATTTACTTCAATTTCATTCGACCAATTTTCAGGTTGTTTAAAATTAAGAGACAATGCTTTTGTTTTATCATCATTTCCCAACTCTGGAATATTCCCGATAACAAGAAGCTTTTGCCCCCAATGAGTATAAAAGGGCATTTTAAAGTGAATTCTCATAGGTATTTGAATTATAGATAATTAGGCTACATGTATTAAACACGAACAAAAATAGTGTTATTTTTACTAGGTCTATTTTAGCTATCTCAGAAATAACGCGAAATTTGATTTCAAACGTTTGCAGTAATTATTGAAATAACCTACCTCACAGCAGAGTTGCCGAAGTATTACTTGAAAACAGTTTTTTCTCAGAAGCATAGTTTCGGGAAATTTAATCCAAAAAGAATAAAATTAAAATCAATCTGATTCAGATAAAATATTTATAAAAATTAAAACTGTTCTCTTATCTGGCGATACTGGAAATTGAAAACTACATTTATGTATTTCCTGTTTATAAATATTCATCGCTATTTAATCAAGAATTCTCATCCTTTTTATAATTATATTCAGTACTTTTGCAAAAAAATCTCCAAAACTAAATTTCACATCAATCCATGCCAGCTTCAACTTCACCTTTTAAAGTATTTTCAGGCACGAATAGTCGTTATCTTGCCGAAAAAATCTGTCAAAGCCTAGAGTGTCCACTCGGAAATATGAAAATCCAACATTTTTCTGATGGTGAATTTTCAGTTTCCTATGAAGAATCAATCCGTGGTCAGTACATTTACCTGGTTCAATCAACATTTCCAAATTCCGACAATTTAATGGAATTACTCTTAATGATTGATGCAGCTAAACGTGCTTCTGCTTACAAAATCATTGCTGTAATACCTTATTTTGGTTGGGCTCGTCAGGACCGAAAAGACAAACCCCGTGTATCAATTGGCGCAAAACTTATTGCAGATATGTTGGGAGTAGCAGGAATCGATCGTTTAATCACAATGGATTTACATGCAGATCAAATTCAGGGTTTTTTCGACATACCTGTTGATCATCTTTATGCATCAACGATTTTCGTGCCTTATATCAAATCTTTGAGACTAAAAAATTTGGTTATAGCATCGCCCGATGTAGGTGGTTCTAAACGTGCTGGTTCTTACTCAAAATACCTGGGTGTTCCCATGGTAATTTGTTATAAAACCCGTGAAAAAGCAAATGTTGTTGGCGAAATGACAATTATCGGTGAAGTTTACGGAAAAGACGTAATTATTACTGATGACATGGTTGATACTGCAGGAACACTTTGTAAAGCAGCAGATTTAATGATGAGTAAAGGTGCCAGAAGTGTTCGTGCTATTGTTTCGCACGGCGTTATGTCCGGTGAAGCTGCAGAAAGAGTTATGCAATCGGCTCTTACCGAAATAGCATTTACAGATTCAATCCCTTTTGAAGGAAATAATTGTCCTAAAGTCAAAATTCTTTCTATCTCAAAAATGTTTGCCGATACAATATTCCGTGTTCAGGAAAACAAATCAATCAGCGAACAATACCTGCTATAAGTAAAAAGTTTGTAAAGTTATAAAGTTTATAAAGTACAAACCTGCTATAAAGTATTCTTTATTGTTGTCCGGTAAACTTTATAAATTAAGTTTTTGTTAGAGATTTGGCTAACGCCGATTTTCAATTCTCACTTCGTTCGAAATGAAAGTCAATGTCTTTGTAATGCTCTGTCATTCTGAGCGAAGCGAAGAATCTAATATTTTTCACCGGACAACAATGATTCTTTATAAACTTTACGAACTTTTGAACTGAGACCTTTTAGTCCGCGAGTTCTATTCTCGTTTTCATATTTTTAATCTTCTCATTCTCGACGAGTCGAAGGACTTCTTTTACTTTATTGACTTTAATAGCCACAAAAGAATAATACTCTTTCACCTCCACCATACCTAATTCATCTTTGGCTAATTGTCCTTTTTTGAACATAAACCCAACCACATCCATTTTACTGAGTTTATCTTTCTTGCCTTTACCAATATAAAGCGTTGCCCATTCCGGTTTAGGTGGTGCCGAAGTAAGAAGTGGCAAAGGAAAAAACTGAGGAAGCGGTGTTATAAAATCTGGTAAATTTTCATTGGCTGTAAGAAGTATAAAAGCCGATCCTTCAGCTTCCATGCGGGCAGTACGTCCATTGCGGTGTACAAACTCATCATTACGAACCGGTGCATCGAAGTGAATAATGTTTCTTATTTCGGGAATATCCAATCCGCGCGAAGCCAAATCAGTAGAGATAAATGCGGTACAACTACCGTTACGAAATTTAGAAAGTGCTCTTTCTCGCTCCGGCTGTTCCAGTTTACCATGAAAGAATTCGTTTGGAAGTTTTCTATCAGTCAAATAGGCATTTACTTTCTCTACGGTATCACGTTGATTGCAAAATATCAGGGATGAGTCATTTCCCAAATAGCATAACAAGCGATAAAGCAAATCCATCTTATCATTATTCTCTCCCTTTACCGAAAATATTTTTAGTCCTTTCAATACATTATCTCTTTCAGAAAAATCAAGTTTAACAGGGTTTTGAATACCTGTAAAATCCGGAATAACTACAGCATCGGTTGCCGAAGTAAGAATCCGTTTCTTAAGCGAAGGAATTTGACTAATAATCACTTCCATTTGTTCAGTAAAGCCCATCTCAAGCGATTTATCAAACTCATCAAGCACAAGCGTCCGAATAGCATCAACCTCAAAATTAGCACGTTCAATATGATCCTGCAATCTTCCAGGGGTTCCGATAAGTAATACCGGTGGTACTGCCAGTTCGCGCTTCTCACCATTCGAAGGACGACCTCCGAAGCAAGTATTTACTTTATATCCGGTACCCATACTTCGCCATACTTGTTCAATTTGCTGAGCCAACTCACGCGATGGAGCTAAAATAAGTGCTTGCACCTTTTGAATATCGGGATTCAGACTCATCAAAACAGGCAACAGATATGCCAGTGTTTTCCCCGAACCTGTCGGTGATAACAAGATTATATCCTGTTCTTTTTCGTTTGCTTCGATGGTAGCCAATTGCATAGCATTGAGCGATTCGATACCCATGCTTCTCAGCGTGTTATCAATTTGATTGGAATTATTTTTCATACTGCAAAGATAACGTAAAAATAATTGGGATTTAATTAATTTCATTTCTAATATCTCAAACACAAAAATTGAATGAATGAAATGTTACCTGAGATAAGATGTATCATCCGAAAAAAATAGCTACTTTTGTATTTTATCATATCACTCAACACAATATGGAATATACAACCTTACAAGGGAAATTAATTATGCCTGAATATGGGCGAAACATACAACAGATGGTGGCTCATGCGCTGACCATTGAAGATCGCGAAGAACGCACACGCTGTGTGAAAACAATTATCAACATTATGGGTAATCTATTTCCATACCTACGCGATGTCAACGATTTCAAACATAAATTGTGGGATCACGTAGCCATCATGTCAGATTTCAAACTGGATATTGATTTTCCCTACGAAATTCTGCAAGAAGAAAATTTATATACTCGTCCGGAACCTATTCCATACAAAAACTCCCGCATTCGTTACCAGCATTATGGTCGCACATTGGAAGAAATGATTGAGAAAGTAGCTGTATACCCCGAAGGTGAAGAAAAAAACGAGCTGATTCGTCTGATAGCCAATCAAATGAAAAAATGTTTCCTTACCTGGAACAAAGAAGTAGTCGACGACAGGAAGATTTTTGATGACCTACGCGAACTTTCTAAAGGCAAGCTGGACATTTCCGAAGATTTCTTCAAATTAGTTGAATCGAGAGACGTTTTATTCAACAAAAAGAACAAACCGAAAAAGAAAAAATAAATACAGTTGTCAGTTAATAGTTGACAGTTGACAGTTAATGATTAACTATTTTCAAACAACTTTCAACTTTCAACTTTCAACTTTCAATTGAAACCCGATAACTGAAAATCTATGTCGTCATTTCAAATTGAAGGCGGTCGCCAACTCTCAGGCTCTATCACACCTCAAGGTGCAAAAAACGAAGCATTACAAGTTATTTGTGCAGTGCTTCTGACTTCCGGTACTATAACCATAAACAACATTCCAGACATTCTTGATGTCAACAATTTGATAAGCCTGTTAGGCGACATGGGTGTTGAAATTAAACATGAAGGTATTGGCATTTATAGTTTTAAAGCAGATAACATCAACCTTGATTATCTTCAAACCGATGATTTCTACAGCAAAAGTGCCTCGCTTCGTGGTTCGGTTATGATTGTAGGACCATTGGTTGCTCGATTTGGCAAAGCTATTATTCCAAAACCTGGAGGTGATAAAATTGGTCGCCGCAGGCTGGATACTCACTTTATCGGTATTCAAAAATTGGGTGCTGATTTTCATTATGATCCTGCAGCCAAACGCTACGAAATCTCTGCAAAAAAACTTAAAGGTTGCTACATGTTGCTCGACGAAGCATCAGTAACCGGAACAGCTAATATCCTGATGGCTGCAGTGATGGCCGAAGGTACCACCACCATTTACAATGCCGCCTGCGAACCTTACCTCCAACAGTTGTGCAAAATGCTGAACGCTATGGGTGCCAAAATATCCGGCGTAGGGTCAAACCTGCTAACCATAGAAGGCGTAAGCGAACTGAGTGGATGCAATCATCGTATCTTGCCGGATATGATTGAAGTAGGTAGTTTTATCGGTATGGCTGCCATGACGGCTTCGGAAATTACCATTAAAGATGTGGCTTATCCTGAATTGGGTATTATCCCGGACAGCTTCCGCCGGTTAGGAATTCAGCTGGAACAACGGGGCGATGATATATTTATTCCTTATCAAAAAAATTATACCATAGAATCGTTTATCGACGGCTCTATCATGACCATTTCCGATGCACCCTGGCCGGGACTTACACCCGACTTACTCAGTGTGTTTCTGGTTATAGCCACCAAAGCCAAAGGCAGTGTGCTTATTCACCAAAAGATGTTTGAAAGCCGGTTGTTTTTTGTGGATAAACTGATAGATATGGGTGCTCAGATTATTCTTTGCGATCCGCACCGCGCAACAGTTATCGGGCAAGGAAACCACTTGCACCTGCGCGCTTCTACCATGAGTTCGCCTGATATCCGTGCAGGAATAGCATTGCTTATTGCCGCCATGGCTGCCGAAGGAACAAGTATCATTCATAATATCGACCAAATAGACCGCGGGTATCAAGACATTGAAAAACGTCTGAACGCGCTCGGTGCAAATATAAAAAGGATATAAGTAGTATCCCGACAAAACTTGAAAAACGCTTCTGAGATTTTATTCACAGGAGCGTTTTTTGCCTATGGAAAAACTAAACAATTTTTCTAGTGATATAAATGCGGCATGCATGGAGCTTAAATAATAATGCGTATAAGATATTTTTCGCACACTTAAAACAATACTGTGCATCTACAAACAGAAACGCAAAAAAATGCACAACTTTTCTTACAATTGTCACATAAAAAACCCTTATTTGTGTATAAACATACTTCAAAAAAACACTACTTTTGTCTGTAATACTACACGAAGCTATTTTCAATGTATTCTTTATAATGAAACAAATAATACCTCCGATTGACAGAGAAATTCTAAAGCAAGAACTTTCGGTAGATAAGTTCTTACGACCGACCAACAAAGCGCACAACGAAATATATGTGACAACTGCACATGAATCTCCAAATGTAATGCTCGAAATTG
>Ga0302215_10000246_pt1 | contig 40775 bp, 41 predicted proteins | sample II_Fen_N3_1_FD_194580 | JGI IMG/M metagenome (GOLD analysis project Ga0302215, IMG submission 194580) | Peat permafrost microbial communities from Stordalen Mire near Abisko, Sweden - II_Fen_N3_1 | ecosystem: Environmental > Terrestrial > Soil > Wetlands > Permafrost | place: Sweden: Abisko... | reverse complement strand
TTTTGTACAATTTCCATGGGTTCTAGCTGTTCTAACTTTGCTTTTTTTGCAAACTTATCATCACCTTCATCTCTGTCGCCTTCCAAGTGTCCTGCATCGGTTATATTTCTAACATATCGAACTTTATAACCTAAATATAATAAGTAGCGATAAATTAAATCAAAAGAAATAAATGTACGGCAATTGCCTAAATGCACATCGCTGTAAACAGTTGGACCGCAAACATACATGCCCACTTTATTGTCGTGAAGTGGAATAAATTGCTCTTTTTTGCGAGTTAATGTATTGAAAATATATAATTTGTGTTCCATAAACAAATTTATGATTTTAGATTATTCCACGTTGTTTTTTCAAACTTTCGTATGCTTCATTTACTGAACGGAATTTTTCTGTTGCTGATTTTTTCACGTCTTCACCCAATTCATTTACCAAATCCGGATGATATTTTTTTGCCATTTTGCGATACGCTTTTTTGATTTCATCGTCAGTTGCAGTCGGTTCAATTTCCAATGATTTATACGCCCAATCACGGTCAATTGTTTTCATATAAGGCGCTTTGATCGATTCAAAATCAAGTCGGTCTATGCGAAATTGGGTCGCAATTCGTTGAATTGTATTCAGCTCCGAAGCAACCACTTCACCATCGGCATAGGCAATCTGAAAAAGCAAATGCAATAATTCCAGCTTGGAAGAATAATTCAGATTCTGACCAATTTGTGCTGCAACTTCTGTTTCATTTATGTTTTGTTCCAACAGGTTTTTCAGAATTTGTAATGCATCCAGCGCACCTTGTTCTCCAAAATTGACAACCAAAAACTTCTTTACCACTGCCAGTTCCGACTTATCAATTCGCCCATCGGCTTTCATAATGCAAGCCATCAAAACGAGCAAACTCATTTTGAAATCGCCTTCAGAAGTGCGGTTTAAACCTGTCCCATTGCCCGAAACCGAAATCTGGGTACCATCGAACATGGAACCAACTGCAAATCCGATTAATGCACCAATTGGACCTCCTAATACAAATCCTAAACCACCACCTATAAATTTCCCAAAACTTCCCATAACAACTTTATTTGAAATGATTTTTAAGACGGCAAAGATACGAAAAAATGTGCCAATAAGCCAATGCGATAACCGGATAATTAAAATTTCTGATAGTATCGCATTCAACATTATCAAACAATTATGAATTATAAATTATGAATTATGGATTGAAAAGCGTATTTTTGCACTCACATTGGTTCACTCATTCCGGTTCGCGGAAGGTGATTAAAAGGGAATGCTGTGAAAATCGGCAACAGTCCCGCTGCTGTAAGCTTCATTTTGAATTGACAGTTGACAATTGATAGTTGACAGTTAATTAGAAAATCGTTTTGAATAAATCTTTTGCCACTGAATTTCGGGAAGGCGTTCAAAAACGGAAGTAAGTCAGAAGACCTGCCATGTTATTTCAGTTTTAAAGCTTTCGAGGACAGAGCTAAAAACCAATACAGCAACCGATTGCTTTATTGATTTTTCTTTTCTTGCAAGCTATTTGAATAATTTTTTATACAAATAGATTGTATGCAAATCACTTTCACACAAAATTTGAAATTCCGAACCGGCATAATGTTGCTGTTTTCGCTCTTTTTATGTGAATTGATTTCATCTCAACAAACTCAAAAACTTGATACAACTAAAGTGTATTCAATCACTGAAATTACAATTACCAACCAAACTCAAAACGCTGAAATCCGATCGAGCTCACCACTCCAGATACTTTCTTCCAAAAATATAGAGCAACTGAATATCCTTCAGGTTTCGGATGCCGTAAAGTATTTTTCGGGCGTTACCGTAAAAGATTATGGCGGAATTGGTGGTCTGAAAACCGTTTCAGTTCGAAGTCTCGGAGCAAATCATACTGCCGTAAGTTACGATGGAATTACGTTGACTGATTGCCAAACCGGACAAATTGATTTGGGTCGTTTTTCGCTGGAAAATGTGGATATGGTTTCTCTGAATAATGGTCAGAGCGATAATATTTTTCAACCGGCTCGCTTATTTGCGTCTTCTTCGGTTCTGAATATAAAAACACTTTCACCTGTTTTTGTTGGAAATAAAAATATCAACGGAAAAGTTTCTTTGAAACTCGGTTCGTTTGGTTTGTTAAATCCTTCATTTTGGTTGGAGGGAAAAATCAGTTCTAAAATTTCTGCCTCACTCAGCAGTGAGTGGCTCTCGGCAGATGGGAAATACCCTTACAAACTTTATAACGGTTCAACTGTTACCAGCGAATTACGTCAAAACACAGATGTCAAAAATCTGCGGATTGAAGGTGCATTGTATGGAAATTTCTCAGAAAATTCAACCGGTTCTATTAAAGCCTATTTTTATCAGTCTGAACGTGGATTGCCCGGAGCTACTATTTTATATAATGCCGAAAGTTCTTCCAAACAACGACTTTGGGATAATAATTTTTTTACTCAGGCGCATTACCAAAAGGAATTCACGAAGGAATGGGTTTTTCAGACCAATGCAAAATACAACCATGGATATTTACATTATCTAGACCCGACTTATCTAAACTCGGACGAGAAGCTGGACAATTCTTATGTACAGCAAGAATCATATGGTTCGGCTTCGGTACTTTTCAGAGCATTCGAAAACCTTTCATTTTCAGCGTCAACCGATGCTGCTTTTGCAACCTTGAATTCAGATTTGAAAGGGCTTTCCGCTGCAACACGCTTTTCATTTCTTTCTGATATTGCAGCAAAATATGTTACGAATAGGATTCTTGCAACTGCCAGTTTGTTGGGAACCGTGATTGACGAAGGTACAAGCACCGGAAGTACAAATCAAAAGTATCAGAGACTTTCACCATTTATCAGTTTAGCCATAAAACCGTTCAGTAAAGAGGATTTCAGAATACGATTATTTTATAAAAATGTATTCCAAATGCCAACATTCAACGATTTGTATTATCCAAGTGTTGGAAATCATGATTTGAAACCCGAAACTGCAAATCAGTATAATTTGGGATTGACTTATTCAAAGTCAATTGGTAAATGGGTACCATTAGTGACGGTTACATTGGACGGTTACCACAATGATGTATTGGATAAAATCGTTTCGTTTCCTAATAAAAACACGTTTGGCTGGACAACTGTAAATTTAGGAAAAGTAAGCATTGATGGTTTGGATTTAACAGCAGAAGCGGCTTTAAAACCATGGAAAGAAATTGGAATTATTATTGGAACTTCATACACTTACCAGCGAGCTTTAGACGTTACAAATCCCAACAATCGAACTTATAATAATCAAATTCCGTACACTCCACGGATTTCGGGTTCGGGGAAATTTGGAATTGAAACTCCACTTGTAAATATTTCATATTCACTTCTGTGGTCAGGTCACCGGTATATTTTATTTGAAAATTATGCCGAAAACCGCTTACCAGGATACGCCGATCACAGTATTTCTGTAAGCAGGAATTTTAAAACAAAGCATTATTTACTTCATACCAATTTGGAAGTGCTTAATTTATTGAATTCTAATTACGAAATTATCAGATGGTTCCCCATGCCGGGACGCTCATTTCGCGCAACTTTCTCAATAAAATTTTAAATTAGTTCAATTTTTGAATTGAAAGATTTTTGAATTCAAGTGGTTTTCCTTCATTTTGAAACCCGATAAACCCATTATTAACAGTAAGTCCGGAAACCTTATTTTGAAGTTCTCCATTTACAAAAACTGTAATCGTATTTTTCTTGCACGTAATTTCCATGGTATTCCATTCGCCTAACGACTTCTCATTCGATGGCTTCATTTTGTTTACGGAAAACTTCACAGAATCAGTACACTCTTTTGCCCAAAGCCCATTCATACAAATAATATCACCGGCAGCATCCGCTTTTTGCTGAACCTGATAACAAACAGGCCAAATGCTGTCTTTAGCTTGAATATGAACTAAAACGCCACTATTTCCGAGTGTTTTTGTCCAACGCCATTCGAGTTTTAAAATGTAATCAGAATAAATTTTCTTTGTTCTCAAATATCCGCTTGACATTCCCGAAATTTGTAAAATTCCTTCTTTCATAACAAAAACATCCCCCAATTTGAGATTCTTATCTTTAATAACATAAATCCAGTTCGAAGCATCTTTTTCTGTGAAAAATGATTGTGCTTTTGATGTTTTTTCATTCAATTTCGGTTGAGAAAAAGCGGAAAAACAGTTAGCCATAATAAAGACTGAAAATAATAATTTGTTGATCTTCATGTATATCTGATTTGTAATTTATTAATGAATTAAAGCTCTGAAGCAGCCTGTTTATCTAGATAAAATTCAATATTCCCGGAAACTGAATGAACATAAGCGGCAGGATATTTTTCACTCTCGGGCTTGTGTTGAATAATCTGACGCAAGATATCTTTTTTTGAATCGCCGGTAACCAGAAAAACAACCTGATCGGCCTGATTAATGGTTTGTCCAGTCAACGTGATTCGTTTCTGACCACTGGTTGGATGTACCGAAACCGAAACAGCCAAATCAGAGTGCAGTAACTGCATATTGTCCGGAAATATGGAAGCAGTATGACCATCATCGCCCATTCCTAATAAAATAAGATCAAATTGTGGAAATTCGTTATGAATTGGAAGTTCATTTTCAAGTAATCTCTGGTATCGAGTTGCTTCTGTTTCAGGTTCAAGTTCACCCTGCATTCTGAAAATATTAGAATCGTGAATGGGAACCTGTTTCAATAAATTATCATATGTCATTCCGAAATTACTTTCTGCATGAGTTGGAGGAACACAACGTTCATCCACCCAAAAAAGTCGAACTAAATTCCAGGGAATAGAATTTGCATAATCTTTGGCAAGAATTGTAAAAAGTAGTTTTGGCGTGTTTCCGCCTGACAAAGCAATATTAAACGGCAGCGATTGCTTGTTTTTTTCTTTTGATTTACAAAGAATTAATTCAGCAACCGCACGGGCTGTTTCGTTTGGAGTATCGAAAACATGAAGAATCGGATTCATTATTCTGATTTAAATTTTTTAAACGGTGCCCGCCATTTCAGCTCTTTATTCCCAAATAATGCATTGGCTTCCTTTGGTCCCCAGGTATTACATTCGTAAAAATACAATGGAATTTCCGGATTATTTTTCCAGGCATCTAAAATCGGATCTACAAACTTCCAGCTGGTTTTTACAGCATCAGCACGAGCAAAAAGTGTGGAATCACCTATCATACAATCCAATAACAACCGTTCATATGCTTCCGAAATTTTATTTTGAGCCAAATCGGAATAATGAAATGCCATATTAACATTTTGAACTTTATAACCGGCTCCCGGAATTTTCATTCCAAAATCGACAGCAACTCCTGCATCCGGACTAATCCGTAAAATAATCATATTGGTGGATTGAGCCACACAACGCTGTTTAAATAATTGATGCGGTGCGGGTTTTAAATGAATAACAACTTCAGTTACACGTTCCGGCAAATGTTTTCCCGTGCGAATGTAAAACGGAATATCGCCCCAACGCCAATTATCCACAAAAACACGCATAGCAACAAAAGTTTCGGTTTTTGAGTTTGGTGCCACATCTTTTTCCTGTCTGTATCCTTTTTGAATAATATCATCAACCACTGTTTCAATATATTGACCACGAACCACATTTTCAGCCACTTCTGTAGGTTTTATCGGGCGCAAAGCCTGCATAACTTTCACACTTTCATTTCGAATGGATTCCGAATCAAAAATTGCCGGTGGTTCCATGGCCACCACGGCCAACACCTGAAGCAAGTGATTTTGAATCATATCGCGAATCGTTCCTGATGTATCGTAATATCCTCCACGATTGCCAACACCTATTTTTTCGGATGCAGTTATTTCCACCCGATCTACATATTTACGATTCCATATCGGTTCGAAAAAACCATTGGAGAAACGCGTAACCATAATATTCTGAACCGTTTCCTTTCCCAGATAATGGTCAATACGGTAAATCTGATCTTCATTAAAACCACTGCGCAACTTATTGTCTAAATCAACTGCCGAATCATAACTGTAACCGAACGGTTTTTCAACAATGATGCGTTTCCAACCATCTGTTTCGGCATTTAATCCGTTTTTAATCAAATTTGCAGCAACTACTTCGTAAAGAAACGGTGGAATTGAGAAATAATAAATGATGTTTTGTGGAATATCCAGTGTAGAAGAAAGCTTTTCAATATAGTTTTTCAACAAACCAAAATCTTCTTCAGCATGGTTATTCACTTTTTTATAAAAAATATGTTCCAGGAAATCCTTGAATTTATCCGGATTTTCTTCAACACCCTGATTTGAAAATTCCTTTAAAGCACCGCCAACATCAATCCGATTGGTCTCTTCGTCTTTTTCCTGACTTCCGGCACCAATTACAACAAAATTTTCCGGTAATAAATTATCAAGATAAAGCTGAAAAATGGCCGGTAAAAGTTTACGTTTTGCCAGATCCCCATTCGAACCAAATATAACCAGAATCTGGTTTTCAACCGGATTTTTACGTATTTTTTTTATTACTTCTTCCATTTACATTTGATTTAGGAAAATTAAACAAATCCGAACATTACAGTATATTATTCTTAAAACAAATTAACTTTCGAAACGTTCAGATTAAAACCACTTCTTCCTTTTAAAATACCAGATCATTCCCGAAATAGTAAGCAACATGATGCCCCACATGACAAAATAACCATACCGCCAATGAATTTCCGGGAAATTCTCGAAATTAGTTCCATACACGCCGACTATAAAAGTAATGGGAATAAAAATAACCGAAATGATAGTAAGCACACGCATGATGTCATTCAGTCTGGTGCTCATTGACGAATGATAAATGCTTAGTTGGTCGTAAAGAATTTCACGGTAACTATCTGACAATTCGGAGGCTTCATTAATGTTATCCTGTAATTCTTTGTAGTGAATACGATTTTCAGTGTGAATAAATTCCGACTCCATTTTGGCCAGATTCAAAATCATTTCTTTAGCCGGCTTTATATGTTTTCGGAGAAAATTCAGTTCACGTTTATAGGCATTGATACTTTCAAGTAATTCTTTTTTCGGATCGCTGGTCATATCATCTTCCAGATTTTCGATTTTTTCACCCAACAAACCAATGATATAAATATAATTATCAACCACCACATCCAACAGAGCAAAAGCCAGATAATCAGTCCCTGCCGTACGAATTTTATTTTTATGCTTGCGAATACGTTCACGAATCGGCTCAAATACCAGATCCGGCTGTTCCTGAAATGAGATCAGGGTGCTTTCGGTAAAAATCAAACTCAGATTTTCAGCAGTCAAGCTATCGGTCTTCTCATTATAATTCAGCATTTTAATGGTGGTAAAAATTCCGTTTTCGAGCTCCTGAACTTTTGGGCGAGCCTCCGGATTCATTACATCCGAAAGTACATTATTTTCAATTTTGAAAACCTTTGCCAGATTCTCCATCAAAGTAATATTATCCAACCCATCGATATTTAGCCAGGTAAGTTTTTTCGACTTTCTTAAATCCAACAACTGCTCAGGTACAGTTATTTCAACTTCTTTGACATCCTCGAGGTCAAAATCAATGGCACGCAGAAGTATTTTATCAGTTTTCTTTTGACCTCTGAATACCAATGCATAAGGAGATAACCCGATTTCTTCTTTTTTCTTTTTAATATATCTGGACATAATCTAAGCTGTTAATTATCCGTGTATGCAAAGATAAAGATTTTTTCGTGTTACTTGTGAATATATGAGAATAAAGTTAAGATATGAAATTTAAAATAATACAGAAATAATTAAGTAGCACAAAATAAGACAAATAACATGTTATTCAAGAGAATTCTTTCGTGTAACACTTTTTATAAACTCTGCTTTTCGGAAACGAAGAGCACTCCAGTCATCATCAATCGAAATCTGGCGAACTGCCAACATTTTGTAGGGTGCAAAAAGCTCCCAGCTTGTATCACGATTAAAATCGCACTTGTATTTTTTTGAAGTTCCTTTTGGATATGCAGCCCAAACAACTGCATCACCGTGTAAATTTTGAAATATTTGAAGAATCAGATCTTCCAGTTCTTTACTTTTTGTTGCAAATATCAAAACAAATTCAACCAAATCTGCCGGCTTAACTTCCTTTTTTACAACCAATTCAGGTTCAATCGTATCCAATTGAGATTTAAAATCCTCAGGATGATTCAGTACAAATATAGTTTGACCTTCTTTGTAATTTAGTTTTGCGAAAAGTGAATTCATAAGAAATAATTAAATGATATATTTATTTTAACGAATGTCAAATGAATTTGTTCGATAAAAGGATTTCATAGCGGATAAATAAAAAAGGAAAAGCAAAAACGCTTCTCCTTTTAATTTCTGTAATTGACCTGAATTTATTTGTGTATAACTGTTCCACTTCCGGTTATAGAAGAGTCAACAATTGGACTTCCAGAATATTCAATATTGCCCGAACCCGAAATAACAGCTTTTAGAGTATTATTAGCTTTTACATAAATGTTTCCGCTTCCGGTTATTGTACAAGTTGCACCGTCAGCCGTCAAATCAGCAAATTTTATATTTCCACTTCCCGAAATTAATGCTGTCAAAGTCTTTACATTTCCATAGGCGGTAATATTTCCACTACCAAGAATGCTTGCATTTAATTTATCTACATTCAGATTTTGAATGGCAGTAATATTTCCACTTCCGGTAAGAATCATGGTATTCAAATCTTTAAATGCGGAAGTAAGATTCAAATCACCACTTCCTGATAAAGCTACTGATTTTAACGAATCAGGCATAGTAATAGTTACATGTGCTTTGCTGTTTATTAAAATCTTTGAAATTGGATCTGTAGAAATAATCAAATTATTAGAAACCACTTTTACGGACAAGTTTTGGATAATATTCTCGTAATCAGACACTTTTACAATAAATGTATCGCCTTTTATAATATCTACTTTTGCAGATGTGATCAATTGGATAGATTGAAAATTTGTAGCTGTACGACTTTCAGTAACAATATTCCCTTTTCCGGTAGTTCCAAACAAGTCGATACATGATGTAAAAAACATCGAACTGACTAAAATAAAAACAAACGAGGCAGCAATTTTTTTGTTCATAAGAAATAGTTTTTATGTTTTTACTTGTTTTATGTAAATTAAAATTCGTAAAACAAGAATAATGCCAGGTTTAAAAAAGTTTAAAATTAATTTTAATCAATGAATCAACTCTTTCATAATAAGCGTCATAAGAGGTTGTACAGAATTTCCAATCTCCTGAACTTCTTCGTGGCTTACTTCTACAATTTTTCCAGGAACACCTAAATCAGTGATAATGGAAATTCCAAAACAACGAATCCCGGCATGATTTGCAACGATAACTTCCGGCACAGTACTCATTCCAACAGCATCAGCTCCAATTGCTCGGAAATAACGATATTCCGCGGGAGTTTCAAAAGTTGGGCCGGTGGTACCAACATACACACCTTCAACCACTTTAATGTTATTTTTTGCAGCAATTTGTTTCGCTTTTGCAATCAGTTCTTTCGAATAAGCTTCACTCATATCAGGGAAACGGGTGCCTAATTCATTCAAGTTTTTTCCGCGTAACGGATGTTCAGGGAAAAGGTTGATATGATCGGTAATGATCATTAAATCACCAATTTCGAAATCTGGATTTACGCCACCCGACGCATTGGAAACCAACAACGTTTCAATACCAAGTGCTTTCATCACCCGAACAGGAAATGTAACGGCCTTCATGTCGTAACCTTCATAATAATGAAAACGACCTTGCATAGCCAATACCTCCACATCTCCCAACTTACCAATTATCAGCTTTCCGCTGTGACCTTCCACGGTAGAAACCGGGAAATTTGGAATTATTTCATATGGAATTTCAGTTTTATCAGTAATTTGTGTTACTAAGTTTCCAAGTCCAGTACCAAGAATAATTCCTGTTTTGGGGTTAGAAAAAATTTTAGTACGAAGGAAATCAGCGGTTTCTTGAATTTTCAACAACATAGTTTTTAATTTTTTGAATAAATAAATTTTCTTGATTATGTAAAATCTCCACCCGAACCGGCAGAGTATAAGTTCTTGATTTTAAACTTTGTGGGAAATCCGGATTGGAAATCAAACGCGATGCATCTTTTTGTGTTACCAACAGAATTTTTTCATCAGTTGGGAATTTTTCATATACTTTCGACATTAAATCAAAATCTTTCGGCAAAAAAGCGTGATGATCAGGGAAAAAGAGCGTTTCAACATTTTTTGTAAATTTATCTAACTGATTTACAATTGAATGTGGGGATACTATTCCAGTCATCAAAAGCACGCTAGCATCATTTTCTTTCAACCTGTTATAAGTCCATTCTTCAGAAGACAAATCGGGGAAAACAGGCAAGAGCTCATCGTAAATATAGCGCGAAAAAAACAGAAGTTGATTCGTTTCCGGTTTCAATTCGGTTTCAATCAATCTCATTCCTATCGGCGTAAAATCATCCGGACATTTTGTAACCACAATAATATCAGCACGTTTACTTCCATTTTTCCATTCACGTAGAGTGCCGGCAGGTAGAAGCAAATCACGACTGTATAGATTTGAATAATCTGTCAGCAATATGGATAATCCTGCTTGAATAAAACGATGTTGAAATGCATCATCCAAAACAATTAATTGTAGATCAGGGATAATTTCTTGCAGTTTTTTAACTCCATGTACCCTTTTTTCATCAACTGCAACAGTTACGTCAGGAAATTTTTGGAAAATCTGAAACGGCTCATCGCCAATGATCAGACTATCAGATTTTTCATCAGCTAATTTAAATCCTTTTGTCGAACGTTTATAACCACGACTTAAAACAGCTGATTTCCGTTCATCCTTTAAAATGGAGAGAATAAATTCGGTATGTGGAGTTTTTCCTGTTCCTCCAACAGCCAGATTTCCAACAGAAATGATTGGAATTTTGAATCTGGTTGATGGAATAATTCCCTGATCAAAGAGGAAATTCCGAATTGCTATGACTAAACCATAGAGAAGCGAAAACGGATAGAAGATTATATGTTTCAGTGATTTTTTCAATAGAATTTGGTTAACCACAAATTTAATGTGAAAAGCAAAGATACAATTTTTTTAATCAAAATAACTTTTTTCAACGGTTTCAAGCTTTGCTAAACTAAAGAAAATCATGGAACCGGATTGTAACCACTTCCACCCCACGGATGACAACTGCTTATCCGTTTGATTGACAGCCAACCACCTTTCGCGATTCCATGTTTTTTTACAGCTTCAATTGTATATTGCGAGCAGGTAGGAGTATATCTGCATTTTGCAGGGAAAAGCGGCGAAATGCTATAACGATAAAAATACACCGGAAGCAAAACAATAAATTGGAGTATTTTTTTCATTTGAAATTTTAGTATTAATTGAAGCTGATGAATAGAAAACAGACTAATAACTTATCTGATTATCAAATTGTTCGATTCTTTCATACAATTTATGAAGAGCAAATTTCATTTTTTTCTCAATCGATTCGAAATCCATTAAATCATCGGACACGTAATTAAATGCTATTTGTATTTGCAAATTTTTTTCGTTTAGTTTAGAAACAAATTCATGATTGTTGAGTCTGTATACTTCTCTTATTAAGCGCTTTAACCTATTCCTATCAACTGCTTTTTTAAATCTCTTTTTCGGAACACTTATCACTACTTTAGCTGAATCTGTGTCTTTTTTTTCCGGGAATAAAAAAACCACACGCAAAGGATATGCAATAAATGCATTCCCTTCTGTGAATAAGCGGTTTATTGTTATTTCGCCACACAAATGTTCTGATTTTGGAAAAGAATTGGGGTGATTCATGATGCTAAAAAAACTATCCCAAAAGTACGGAAAAACTTCGATACTTTTGGGATAGAATAAATGATTTATAGTTTCTTATTTCCTTACTTTTTTGTTGTTTTCCTTTAAGAAATTTTCTAAAGCCATTGTCATGGAAGGAACTCCGGGTAGCGGCGCTTCCAAATCCAGTCTTAAACCGGCATCACGAACTGCTTGTGCTGTTGAGGCTCCAAAACTTCCAATCTGAATCTCACCCTGTTCAAAATCAGGAAAATTTTTCACTAACGAACTGATACCTATGGGGCTAAAGAACAACAACATATCATAATTAAATTCTTCGTGAGGTAGGAAATCGTTACTAACTGTTTTGTACATCACGGCTTTGTCGAAAACAATTTTTGATTTTTCCAACTGTGATAACGTATCCTCATTTTGAACATCAGAAGTAATTAAAAGATATTTTTCTTCAGCATGTTTGTTCATAATGACAACTAAATCAGCCATTTTACCTGAAGCTCCATAAAAAACTTTACGCTTCCGGTAATGAATGTAACGCTGTAGATACAAGGCAACAGACTCTGAAACGCAAAAATACTTCATGGTTTCAGGAATGGTTACACGCATTTCTTCACATAATCTGAAAAAATGATCAATTCCGTGACGAGCATTAAAAATAATGGCAGTATGATCCAATATTGTCACACGTTGAGTCCTGAATTCTTTAGCGAAAATCGGCTCAACTTTTATAAACGGACGAAAATCAATCTTGACATTGTACTTATCACTAATATCAAAATAAGGTGATTTTTCGGTTGTTGGACGAGGCTGCGACACCAGTATCTTCTTGATTTTCAAAGCAGTGTATTTTAGAATAAACAAATTAAACGATTAATTTATACACCTGATATAAAGCAATCAGGGGTAAAATTTCGAGCGTGCAAAGATACAACAATATGTAAAAAAAAGCTACTGTTTTATGAAAAAATATTTGAAATAGTTTAATAATGATAAGAATAAAGGAACTTATGCTGGTAATCAGGCTTAAAATGATGATTATCCTTATAAATATTGTAGGAATATAAATTTGTAAAATCAATAATGGAAACATGATTATTCCTAAAAATGACACAATATTAAAATAACTCTCTTTTGCCATTTTAAAACTCGAAGGATTTAAAAATACATATCCGATTAATTCAAAAGTGAGTGATTTAAATCCGAAAAAGAGCATCGTAGTCAACAGAAAAAGAGCAAACTTCGTCAACAAAAATTCATCCGGGGTGTGATAAAAAACAAGATACGAATACAAACTTAAAACCGCAATCGAAAATAATACAAGTATCAATCTGAATCGCGTGTCATTAACTGTTGCCTTACTAAAAATACTGGAGCGTTCCTTAACCTGAAAAAAGTTCTTTAATATATCATTAATAAAACCGGATGATCTTGAAATTGAAAACACAAAGAGAATAAAAAGTAAGAACAAAGTGACAAAAACCCAGATTTCTGTTTGAGGAAGTGAGGGGTGTGGAATACCAACAAATCCGGTCGGAATATGAACAATCGATTTAATTGAATCAACTGCCCGTAATGAATCTACGCGAGCCAACGAATCAATTTTTGCCAGTGAATCTGTCGCAAAAGATCGTGTACTATCGTTTAGAATTTTTATGGAATCCGGTTGAATCATAGTTTATTATTAAAGTGCAGCAAAATTTCGTGCATTTTCATCCCATTTTAATGAATTATTTATTGCATCCAAAACTTCGCTCGCATTTTCTACAATACTCCACATCTGACGGTGTTCTTCCCTCATAAAATGTTCGTCTACAGCACGATTAAGCATGGTTATTAATGCATCAAAATATCCTTCAATATTGACAATGATTATTGGTTTTGTAAATATTCCCAATCGTTTCCAGGTTATTACTTCCAATAATTCTTCCATTGTTCCACAACCACCGGGCAAAGCGACTACCGCATCAGCCATCATGGCCATTTTTTCTTTCCGCTCGTGCATGGTTTCTACCAAAACTAATTCTGTCAGTTTTGTGTGATTCCATTCTACTTCACACATAAACCGGGGAATAATTCCAATTATTTTTCCGCCGGCCTCTAAAGCACTATCAGCCAATCTTCCCATAAGTCCCATGGAACCACCTCCGTATACAATCGTAAGATTTTCATCAGCAAGAATACGGGCAAGGCTCGCAGTTTCACTGAAATAAACCGGTTTTACCTGCGTACTCGAGGCACAATACACACAAATAGTTTGCATAGAACTTTTATAAAATGAATCTGATTTTTTGTAAATTTGAATGCAAAAATACAGTTTTCTTTCCGTATTTTTGAGCAATCTTTTAAAAATAGACTAAAAATGATACTGGTAACCGGAGCTACAGGATTGGTCGGTGGAAATTTGTTGTGGCATCTATTGCAACAAAATGAAAGAGTGACGGCTATTCGTCGCTCCACGAGCAATCTTGAACCACTTCGAACGATATTCAGATTTTACACTTCAAATCCGGAAGAATATTTGGCCAAAATTAATTGGAAAATTGCCGATGTACTTGATATAAAATCAATTGAAAATGTAATGAGCGGCATTTCAATTGTTTATCATTGTGCCGCTGTGGTTTCATTAGGCAATAAAAGTGATGTAATGTTGGACACCAATGTTACCGGAACAAAAAATATAGTTGAAGCAGCAATCAAAGCAAAAGTCATCAAATTTTGTTTTGTAAGTTCAATAGCAGCCTGTGGTAAAGCAACAGACAATAGATCGATGAAAATTCAGTTTGGAAGGAAAATTCTGATACGTCGTTTTATTCACAAAGCAAATTTTACTCGGAGCAGGAAGTGTGGAAAGGAATAAAAAATGGATTGAATGCTATAATCGTAAATCCCGGAGTTATTTTAGGTATTTCTGGCAATGAAACCGGAAGTTCTCAATTGTTTTCTCCGGTTCGAAAGGGATTGATGTTTTACACAAATGGTGGTAGCGGATACATTGATGTTCTGGATGTTGTAAAATCGATGATTGTGCTTACAAATTCTGAAATTTCAGGCAATCGATTTATTTTAGTCTCTGAAAATTGTTCCAATAAAGACATTTTAAGTTGGATGGCGGATGGTTTTGGAAAACGTCGACCCTTTATTCCAATTGGGAAAAGACTTCTTTGGCTTTTTGGAATTATTTCAGAAATTTCAGGAAAGATATTTCATTTCAAACCACTGATTGACAGAAATACAGCACAATCTGCAACCAATCGAAAATATTATTCCAATGCAAGAATAAAAGATGAAATTGGGATTGAATTTACTCCTATTGAGAAATGTATTCGGGAAGTTTGTGAATTTATACTTAAAAATTAGAACTGGAGTCCAATTTTCAGCCCGTAATTAGTCATGGAAGTATTTCCATAATAACTAAAAGTCCCCAAATCGTTCGTCTCAATCTGATTGGTGGCAATTGAGTTGATTCCGCCATAAATTCCAAGTGAAATATAAGTTTTGTGGCTTATTTTATAGGAGATTCCAGCTGATAATTTCGCAAATAAACCACCTCCATAAGTATCATTTAGTGCAAAAGCATATCCTGCATCCATTCCAATATATGGCGAAGTTCTGCTGGTAGAAAATGTGTTTTGCATACGAATAAACAATGGTAAAAAACTCACCACTTCGGATTTTGTTTCGATTGAGGTAATATTATAGCCAATTCCGGCACCAAAAAAAAGTTGTTTGCCCAACACCGACTTATTGCCAAAGATTAATGAAACCTGTGTATTTGTGGATGAATCAAACGCATTTTTAGCTGACGAGATTCCTCCGGCAAATTCAATTATTCCGGTAAAATTATCTGAAGAGGTTTTTATTTCTGTAACTGCGGAAGTTTGTGAGTTTGATTCTTCGACTGAAGCTACTTTTTCAATCTTACTTATTTCAGATACCTGAAACTGAAATTTTGAACCATCCTTTGTCTTTATCATTATCAGATCGTCGGTTTTGACAACAATCTCACCCACATAAACATCCCCGGTTTTTAATGTAACTTTGTCTTGAAGTGCTGTTACCTGACACCACGCATTCAAAGTGAACAATATACAGATAATGAGAAAACTAATTTGTTTCATTTATTTCTTTTTTTCAATTTCGACGGTCGATTGAATGACGTCTTTAAAACTACATAAAAATAAATCCGCATCCGATTTTGAGAGACACAGTGGTGGAAGCAAGCGGATTATATTTGTTCCCGTAACCCCAGTAAATATTTTTTTATCAAACAATAATTTGTTTCTGATTTCTTTAATAGGTTGTTCAAATTCAATACCAATCATCAATCCAAGTCCACGAACTTCTTTAATTTGAGTAATTTTTCTTAATTCATTCATAAGGTAATTACCCACTTTCTCAGCATTTTCCATCAAACGCTCTACTTTCATAATATCGAGAACAGCAATAGCAGCCGTACAAGCCAAATGACTTCCGCCAAAAGTGGTTCCCAACATGCCGTGCGAAGCCTCAAACTTGGGGCTTATCAGAACTCCTCCAACCGGGAATCCATTCCCCATACCTTTGGCAATGGTAATTAAATCGGGACGAATACCAGCAAATTGATGTGCGAAGAATTTTCCACTTCTTCCGTAACCGGATTGCACCTCGTCTAAAATAAGTACGGTTTCGTTTGCCTTGCATTCGGCACTTAAAGCTTGTAAAAATTCAGTTTCCGGAATACGAATTCCTCCAATTCCCTGAATTCCTTCAATAATAACGGCGCAAACATCCTTGTTTTGTAATGATTTTCGAACCGATTCAATATCGTTCAATTCGAAAAAATCAACTTCAAAACCTTCATTAATGGGCGCAACTATTTTTGGATTATTTGTAACACGAACAGCAGCCGATGTTCTTCCATGAAAACTTTTATTAAAAGCTATTACTTTTTTGCGACCTGCATGAAAAGATGCCAGTTTAAGTGCATTTTCATTCGCTTCGGCACCCGAATTCACTAAAAACAACGAATAATCTTCGTAACCCGAAGCCTTTCCCAATTTCTCTGCCAGTTCAATCTGTAATTTATTTTGTACTGAGTTAGAATAAAAAACTAATTTTTCCAGTTGCTGAGTTAGCTTCTGAACATAATAAGGATGTGAATGCCCGATAGAGATAACAGCATGTCCGCCATATAAGTCGAGGTACTCAATTCCATGATTATCATAGGTTCTGCAACCAATTCCTTTGGCAATTTCAATATCAAATAGCGGGTAAACATTAAATAATTTCATCTGTTCGGAGTTAGTTAAATTGATTTTATTTTAAAAAACGAAGTCCGAAAACCTTGTTTTTAACCTTTTAAGAAAGTTGGATACAAATGTAATTCAAAATTTAGATACCTTCAAATAAATACATTTAAAATAATTGATGTAATTTTACGGCGATTTAATCGTTTTAATATCCTAAATATCCAAAGCATGGACAAACAAGTTACCATTTATTGTAAAAACACAAAATCTTATCATGATTACCCATTGGGAACTTCGCTCATCGAAATTCTTCAGGATCTTAAAATCGAGTTAAATTATAAAGTTGTTGCAGCCCGTGTTAATTACAAAGTAGAGGACTTGAATTTTTTGATTTATAAGCCAAAAGATATAGAATTCATTGATTTAAGTACGCCATCTGGCATGCGTGTTTATGTTCGGAGTTTGAGCATGGTGCTTTCAAAAGCTGTTTCCGAACTTTTCCCACAGGCAATTCTTCGTATCGAACATCCAATTTCTAAAGGTTATTATTGTAAACTCGATAATCTGAATCAGCCGATAACAAATGAAGTTATTAGCCAAATAAAGGAACGGGTAAATTTGATTATTTCGCAGGGTAAAAAAATTATTTGCGAAGAAAAGCAAACTAAGGAAGTTAAGGAACTATTTATTAATCAAATTCACCAAAAAGACAAAGTTGCTTTATTTGAAACACTCGGAGATCCTTATTTTCGTTTTTTTAGAATTGATGATTTTATCGATTATTATAACGGCGTTTTATTACCATCCACAGATTATCTGTATTTATATGATTTAATTGCTTATTATGATGGGCTTTTACTTCAGGTTCCAAACAGAATTAATCCGACAGAATTAGAAGAAGTAGTTTTTTTACCGAAAATGTTCGATATTTTCAAAGAATACGTTGGTTGGAATAAAATTATGAATCTGAACAATGTCGGGGAGTTTAATATTGCCTGTCGAAACAACCAGACATTTAATCTTATAAAAATATCGGAAGCTTTACACGAAAAGAAAGTGGCTTCCATTGCTGATATGATTTCACAACGATCTGAAAAAGTGAGATTTGTGTTGGTCTCAGGTCCTTCTTCTTCGGGTAAAACAACATTTAGCAAACGACTTTCCATCCAATTATTTGTAAGTGGTTTAAAACCGGTTGTTTTATCACTCGATAATTATTTTGTAAACAGAGATGAAACTCCATTGGATGAACATGGTGAATGGGATTTTGAACATTTACACGCACTTGATTTACAATTATTTAATGACAATCTGAAACGGTTGCTGGAAGGAAAAGAAATTGAAATCCCTTTCTTTAATTTCGAAGATGGTAAACGCTATTACAAAGGAGAAAAGCTGAAATTAACTGAAGACAGCATATTAATAATGGAAGGAATTCATGCATTGAATCCTGATTTAATTCCTGATATTCCGCAAGAAACTACATTTAAAATATATGTTTCTGCCCTCACTACTATTTCTATTGACAATCACAACTGGATACCAACAACAGATACCCGTTTGTTACGGAGGATAATTCGTGATTATCGTTTCAGAAATTATTCTGCCCGCGAAACTATTGGCCGTTGGCCGAGTGTTCGTCGTGGTGAAGAAAAGTGGATTTTTCCGTATCAGGAAAATGCTGATGTTATGTTTAATTCAGCACTTTTGTTTGAACTGGCTGTTCTAAAAAGACATGCCGAACCGATTTTAGCCGAAGTTCCAAAATATTGCGATGAATATACTGAAACACATCGCCTACTGAAATTTTTAAACTATTTTGTTCCAATTCACGACCGCGAAATACCGCCAACTTCATTATTACGCGAGTTTGTTGGTGGAAGCAGTTTTAGATATTAAACTTTTAAAATATTTAAATTCGACAACTTTATGTTTGAGTGTTAGAAAATTTTCCTTTTTTTTTGTATTTTTGTCACCAAATTCGCTGAAAATTAAATAATTCTAGTCCAGAATGAAAAAAATCCTCATACCTGTTCTCATTTTTGTGCTTGTTCTCCCCGGACTACAAGCTCAGAGGCGAAATGGATTAATTGGTCGGAGAATTCAAAGTATGGGGTTACTAACCTTTTCTATAGGACCGGGTGTTTGTCTGGGGGACGCAGGATCATCACGAAGCGCAGGGAATTATTTTAATAATACTTTTGTGGACGGAATTCACAACTTTGATATGGCTATTGGATTCAGACATATTCTTCAGAATGGTTTTAGTTACAAGGCCGATTTCGAATATGGCAATTATTCAGGTAGTGATAAAAATACTAATTTAGAATATCGTAATTTCTCAAACATTTCAAATGTTATAGAATTTTCTGGAAAAGGAGAATATTCTTATTATTGGGGACGCAGATATGCCAGAAACAGACCTCACTCCATATATGGATTTGCTGGTGTCGGCGTATTGAATAGTTTTACTAAATACACCGGATCTCCTCAGTTATTCGATGAAGAACATTCACCGATATTTGCAGCATTTATTCCTTATGGAATTGGTTATCAATATCAGTTAACTCCGGAATTCACAATTGGGGCAGAATTTGGAGGGCAGTATGCTCTTTCTGATTTTGTGGATGGATTTCATTCCATTCGTTGGTCCAGAAGCAATGACATTCTTGGAAATTTAAAATTTACAATTGCTTATAAAATATTTTAATCAGAACTTCCTTTTTTGATATTTTTTGAATAGAAATCCTTTTCAAAACAATTTCTCATTTATTCAGCCTTCACTTTCAGCACATCATCCAGTTTTGTACTATAACACGGCGAGAGTTTTTCATTCTTCAGTTTCCATTTTCGATCGAAACCCTGAGAGGCAATTTTTACTTTTTGTCGACCGTATGATTCATTGAGGGAGTCCATCACCGTCATTACTTTATTGAACTTCTCGCGGTTTCGGGTATCAAATAAATCGGCTTGCAAAGGACGTTCCGGCACAATTTCACTGATTATCACACCGGCTTTTTTGAATTTGTAGCCTTCTTTAAAAATAGATTTTAATCCCTGTAAAGCAATATTTATAAGTTCAGTTGTATCATTGGTTGGAACTGCCAGTTTCATTGATATCTGATTGGAATATTGTGGCAAATTAGTGGCAAAAAGATTGGTAAGAATAAAAACATTCAATACTCCACCGTACGAATGCTGTTTCCTGAGTTTCTCAGCACAGCTGGCTGCAAAATTGGCAACTGCTTCAGATACCGGAGCCAGTTCGGTAAGTCGCTCACCAAAACTTCGGGAAGTACAGATAGATTTCTTGGAAGTTGGCCGTTCCATTTCAATACAAGGCGTCCCGCATAATTCCAACCAGGTCCGTTCTCCTGTTACGCCCAACGTATGCCGCACCCAGCTTTTTGTCCGTTGAGTAAAATCCCAGGCTGTATTTATACTATAATATTGTAATTTCTTCGAATTTTGTCTTCCTATTCCCCAAACATCGCCAATTTCAAGTAATTTCAGAGCTTTTTCACGTTTTTCATTGGTATCAATAAGGCAAACTCCTTTATAATTCTTGTATTTTTTAGCAAACTTATTGGCTGCTTTGGCTAATGTTTTGGTTGGTGCAATTCCCAAACTAACCGGTATACCAGTATTTCTAATGACTGTTCGGACCAGTTTCTCACCCAGTTCTTTCAAATCAACGTTTTCAAAACCTTCCAATAAAAGAAAAGCTTCATCAATAGAATAAATCTCCATTTCCAGAACAAAAGAAGCAATTGTATTCATCACTCTTTGCGACATATCGCCATAGAGCACATAGTTAGACGAAAAAACATTCACCTTATTCGTTTCAATCAATTCTTTCAGTTTATAGGCCGGTTCACCCATGGGAATGCCCAATGCTTTTGCTTCTTTTGATCGCGCAATAACACAACCATCGTTGTTGGAAAGAACAACAACAGGCTTGTCATTGAGCGACGGATTAAAGACCCGTTCGCACGAAGCATAGAAATTATTACAATCAATTAAACCAAACATAGTGATGAATCAGCCTTTTCTCTTGTGATTTTTAACAAAATACGTTACCACTCCCCAAATGCAAAAATTATTTTCTTCAGTCACCTTTATGGGTCTGAAATTCGGGTTTGCCGGAATCAGAAAAACAGCATCCGGCTCTATCTTTATATATTTTAATGTGAATTCACCATCAATATAACAAACCGCCGTGTCACCATCCTGCGGTTCCAGACTTTTGTCAATCACTAAAATATCGCCATCCATAATACCGGCATCCTGCATCGATGAACCTTTTACGCGTCCATAAAACGTACTTGACGGATTAGCAATCAGTTCTTTATTCAAATCAATTTTAATATCAATATAATCCTGCGCCGGACTCGGAAACCCTGCTGCAATTCCGCCATCAACCAACGGTAATTCTAAAACACTACTTGTATTTGCTGAGTAGAAATCAATGGATGATGATTCGGCTATTTTGCTGATTTTTTGCATATTAAATCAAGACAGAAGTTCAACTATTATAATGACAAAGTAACACATTTTGTTTCATAAAAAAATCATTTGTTTTACGAAGTCTAATAAAAAACTGACTTTTTCTGACAAGTCTGGTATTATAACCGACAATCCGCTTTATTCTTATAATATCAATTCCCGAGTGTTTAGCAAACGGATGTTTTTTTGTACTTTTGCAAAATATTTATTGAAATTGCCAAAATATTTTTCATTTACTCAATTACCAACCCCATTTATGAACATTATTCAAATTTTAGACAAAAAATTCACCTTGTCCATTCCGGAATCGGAAATTCTACAAGCAGTAAAACGGGTTGGTGAAGATATCAATCGTGATTTATCAGATAAAAATCCGCTTTTCATTTGCGTGCTTAACGGTGCATTTATGTTTGCCGGCGACTTGATGAAAACAGTAAATGTACCTTGTGAAATTACATTTATCAAACTTTCGTCGTACGAAGGACTTTACACCACAGGAAGTGTGAAAGAAATAATCGGTTTGAACGAAAGTGTTGTGGGGCGCAATGTTGTTGTTGTAGAGGATATTGTGGATACAGGCTTAACTATGGAACGGATTTTAGAATCGTTACGTGCAAAAGGTGCCAGCGAAATTCGTATTGCAACTTTTTTACAAAAACCCGATGCGTTGCAACGCGATATTCAGGTGGATTATGTGGCTATGAAAATTCCAAACGACTTTATTGTAGGTTACGGACTTGATTACGACGGATACGGCCGCAATCTGAAAGATATCTACACTGTTGTTCCGGAATAAATTATTTTTGAAAAGATAAAGAATGCTCAATATTATTATTTGTGGTGCGCCCGGCTGTGGAAAAGGGACGCAAAGTGATTTGATTGTAAAAAAATATTCATTAACCCATTTATCAACAGGCGATTTACTTCGCAAAGAAATTGCAGAAAAAAGTGAATTGGGACAAATAGCTGATAGCTATATTTCCAAAGGAAATTTAGTCCCTGACAAAATGATAATTGATATTTTATTAAAAAATATTGAAAATCAAGCGAATGACAGCAATGGAATCATTCTAGATGGATTTCCACGAACGGTGGCACAAGCTGAAGCACTGGAAATTGTACTTCATGAAATGAATAAAGAAATTTCGGTTTTAATTGATGTAAAAGTTGATGAAGAGGAACTGATAAAGCGGCTGATAATGCGTGGCGAGACTTCGGGACGATCTGACGATAATCTGGTAACAATCAAAAAACGATTGGATGTATATCATAGATTAACCAAACCTGTAAACGAGTTTTATAAAAATTCAGGTAAATATGTTTCTATAGATGGTATGGGCACAATAGCTGAAATTTTTGATCGGATTTCGTCGACTATGGATTCAAAACGATAATTATCAACATTTTAAAATAAAATTCAAAACACATCTGAAACTAATTCCGGTGTGTTTTGTTATCTCATAAACTAAATCAACTAAATGGCAAGTTCGAACTTTGTAGATTACGTAAAGATATTTTGTCGGTCGGGCAAAGGTGGACCGGGTTCAAAACACTTATACCGTGACAAACTGACGATGAAAGGTGGTCCTGATGGTGGTGACGGCGGACGTGGAGGTCATATTATTTTGCGTGGCAGTAAAAATCACTGGACTTTGATTCATCTGAAATATGCACGGCATATTCACGCCGGTGATGGCGAAAGCGGCAGTCTAAGCAGAAGTTTCGGCAAAGAAGGTGACGACAAAGTCATTGAAGTGCCTTGTGGAACTGTAGTTTACGATGCAGAAACCGGTGAATTTCTGTGCGATATTACCGAAGATGGACAGGAAGTTATTTTGGTAAAAGGCGGACGTGGCGGACAAGGGAACTGGCATTTTCGTACATCTACCAACCAAACTCCGCGCTTTGCACAACCTGGTGAACCACAGGTTGAAAAGACAGTTATACTTCAATTGAAAGTGCTTGCCGATGTTGGTTTGGTTGGCTTTCCCAATGCCGGAAAATCTACGTTACTCTCAGTTGTTTCGGCAGCTAAACCTGAAATTGCCGATTATCCGTTTACTACGCTGGTTCCAAATCTTGGCATTGTAGCTTATCGCGATGGAAAATCATTCGTAATGGCAGATATTCCCGGAATTATCGAAGGTGCAGCCGAAGGTCGCGGACTTGGATTACGTTTTTTGCGGCATATTGAACGAAATTCAATTTTGTTGTTTATGATTCCGGTTGACTCGAACAATCTGCTCGACGAATACAATATCCTGCTTAACGAACTTCAGCAATACAATCCTGAACTCGTTGATAAACAGCGCATTTTAGCCATCACAAAATGTGATATGCTCGATGAAGAATTGTTGACCGAACTGAAAAAAGAATTACCAAAAGATATTCAGACCGTTTTCATTTCATCGGTTAGTGGACTAGGAATTTCTGAATTGAAAGACCTTATCTGGACAGAAATAAACAAAGAGTCGAATAAAGTGGTGGAAGTAAGCCATCGTCCAATGGAAGTAAGCCATAATTTAATTGATGCAGAAGATTGGGATGAAAAGGAAGACGAGGAATGGCAGGAAAATGAAGAGGATGATGATTTGAGCAAGTACAAAGGAATTGGTTGGGATGAACTCTAACATCGAACAGTTGACAGTTATCAGTTATCAGTTATTTGAGAAACATAATGAGATTGCCCATTTTTGCACAAGCCGTGAAGGCGGTGTAAGCGTGGGCAATTATGCATCGCTCAACTTGAGTCCGTTTTCAGGAGATAACTCGGAAGATTTTAATAAGAACAAACAGATTTTATGTGGAAAAATTGGAATTGAACCGGAGAAATTAATCATTCCATTTCAAACTCATGGAACTGAAATCAGGGAAATTGACGAAGCATTTTTTCAACTTTCTCCAGCGAATAAAGCTGAATTTTTAAATGGCGTTGATGCTTTAATAACAAGAATTCCGAACGTTTGTATAGGAGTGACAACTGCAGATTGTGTACCACTGACATTTTCCGATCCGGTTCAAAAAGTAATTGCAGTAGCTCATGCCGGTTGGCGCGGAACATGCGCACGAATTGCAGAAAGAACAGTTCAGATCATGATTGAAAAATGCGATTCCAATCCTTTTGACATCTTAGTTGCCATTGGACCATCCATTTCAGCCAATGTATATGAAGTTGGGAAAGAATTGGTTGAAAGTTTTGAAAACTCCGGTTTTGAAACAGAACAAATCTTTGAAAAAAGAAACAACTCAATTTATCTTGATCTTTGGAAAGCCAATCAATTAGCACTTGAAAAAGCAGGCATTTTGCCAAAAAATATAGAAGTTGCAGGTATTTGTACCTTTACCGAACACGAACGTTTTTTCTCTGCCCGTCGACTGGGAATCAAATCCGGACGCATGTTGAGTGGAATAATGTTGAGAAAATAGTTGATTAGTCTATTGGTTAATTGGTTAATTAGTCTTTAAAATGGAGATTACAATTTCAAATAAAATTAGGGAAGTTTGCCCCAATCTAAATCTGGCAATTCTTACCTGTGAAGTCAACAACTCAGAGACTTCATCTGATTTTTGGGCAGAAATGGAAACTGAGATTCAACGAATCAAATCTACCTATTCGTTGGAAGAAATCAATAAGCGTCCTGAAATTGCATCAACCCGTAAAATCTATAAAGCCTTTGGGAAAGATCCGAATCGTTACCGCCCATCTGCAGAAGCCCTGTGCAGGAGAATTGTACGCGAAATCCCAGTTTATAAGGTTAGCACGTTGGTTGACAGTATTAATCTGATTTCAATTCGAAGCGGATTCTCCATCGGAGGTTTCGATTCGGACAAAATACGGGGAGATATAGAACTGGGAGTCGGAACAGCCGAAGATGAATTTGAAGCCATAGGGCGTGGATTTATGAACGTGGAAGGTTTGCCTCTTTATCGGGATCAATTTGGTGGAATCGGCACGCCAACCAGCGACAACGAACGCACCAAAATTTCAGAGAATACAACTCAACTTCTCATGATTATCAACGGTTATTCCGGTAAATCAGGATTAGAGGAAGCTGCAACTCATGCGCTGGAATTACTCCGGAAATATGCGGATTTGAAAAAGCATGACTTAATTTGGATTGAGTAACAAAGCGTTTTTAAATAAAAAATCCGGACAATTGCCACTGCAAAAGTCCGGATTTGTTTTATTTATTAAGCCCAATTTATTTTCGGCCAACTTCCGTTCCCCAATCACCCCGGAAAATCAGTTTCTGATCGTGAATTTTAAAAGTAAACTTACCATATTGGACCGTCACTCCTGCCGAAGCATTTACAATCCAACAATTATCGGGTATGGCAAAGAAATTCTCTGTAGAAATCGTTTTTTTATCTAATTGATCCTTGATTGAGACGGTGGCCTGCGGTCCGACGTCCCAACCCAAATGCGTGTTGAAACTTACGCGTAAATCATCAATCAGTTTAAAGTTTTCTTTCGTTTGAATATTGGTTTTAATGCTTCCTATTTTTCCGCCATTCAAATCCTTATCCGGCGTTACTTCAATCGATAATTTTGGTAAATCAAATGGCTTTTCGGAATCTAAAATTAGAATTGATTCCGTTTTAATCAACTTATTATCCTTGTTATAAAACTCGAATAAAAGATCCATATCTTCAATTCCTTTGGGTACAAGAGCTAGCTGATCGGAAAAATAACCTTCTTTGGTTAGGTTTTTAGAATACAAAACCTTGTCATTCAGTTTTACTACCACCTTTTTAGTTTCTTTATCCGTGTAAAGTTCCAATGGAATTTTATTCGTAGTATAAAATTCTTTATTCTTAGGACTGATTACCAATGCTTTCATATAATCTCGCAAAGCGAACCAAACCGGACGCGGAGAACCGTATTTATCATTCTTATCGCTGTAGCCCCAAAAGCCAAACCATTCTTCGGGTTGTTCCGCATTATGAAGGTCTGCATTACCACCTTTCCACCAACCATCGGCATAATAAAACGGACACATTCCCACGGCACCGGCATCCAGCAAATCGCGATAATTCTCTATCAATCCGATAGTCTGTTGTGCTATGGTATTTCCACCATACTGGCCAAAACCTCGATGAGAAACCGAGTAACCAAATTCTGTCGTAATCAATGGTTTTTTCAAACCGTTTAATTCATATAATCCTTTTATATAATCCTTGAAACCAATAGTAGCCGTTTGCGCCTCGGTGTGATCATAGCAATTGTAAGCATAAACATCAAAAATATTTTCATCAATATAATCGCTGATCATGGCATTAGCCGAAATGGTTACCGGAATTCCGGGGTGCTCCTTGTGAATGATAGTCATCAAATCTTTCATCAGGTTTACAAAGGCTTTTCCGGTCACTTTATATACATGATCGGTTTGAGGTTCGTTGAGAATGAGATACGTAATAATACAATCGTATTTGTTGGCATAACTCATTACTTTTCTAACCAAATCTTCGCAATCCTTTATAAACCTAGGATCGCCATAATCTTTATCCGGCGACACTGCAATTCCCATAATCAATTTCAAACCGGAATTCTGAACTAGCTTTAATTGAGGTTCTGAGAGCTGACTCCAGGTACGAATGGCATTATAACCTCCTTCTTTGATGACTTTCAGGTCAAATTTCATCAAGTCCAGATCATCAGTTCTGATATCTTCATAGGGATGTTGTCCGGGACGGGCGCCGATTTCATATCCAATGGCTTTGACAAAATACTTTTCACCGTTCAGATAATACCAGTTATCTTTTATTTCAATCGTCGTTTTCGCCTGGGAATATCCTGTAAACAAACAAGCAAGCAAAGACAGGAAAAGCATAATTTTTGTTTTCATATTTTTTAAATAATTTATTTTCAACATAATGTATCGGGATAAGTTAATCCAGTTGTTCGAGCATTTTCTCCAGTTCTTCGTCCAGCTCATGCAATTGTTTTTTGCAAAGATCCATCAAAATGGCAGCTCTCTTCACTTTTTCTGAAATTACATCCATGTTCACTTCCGAATTATTCTCCAGTTCCGCCAAAATTTGTTCCAGTTCTGCAACGGCCTCGGTGTAGGTTGGTTTTTGTTTCATGATTAGTTAATTGATTAATTAGTTCATCGGTCAATTGATTAAAAAATAGTAAATCATAACTGATAAAATGGTAAATTAATTTTATTCATCCGAAAAATGCACCAACACATGCCGGTATGAATTAAATATTTTCGATTTGGAGCAAAATCCCAGATACACTTTATTATCATCAACAACAGGCAAATACCACGAATTGGTATCTTCAAAAATATCCATTACCTTTTCCATTGGCATGGTTGCTTTCAGTGTTGCCGGAGGAGAAGTCATTAATTTGCTGACTTTGAACCGATCATACAAATCCTGGCGGAACATGATATTGCGGACTTCGTCAACCAAAACAATCCCGATTATGACACCGCTCAGAGGATTTAGAACCGGAAACAGATTTCGCTTGGAGTGCGAAATATTTTTCACCAATTCACCCAGTGACATTTCGGGATATAATACTATAAAATCAGTTTCAATAAAATTCTCCATTTTCAACATGGTCAATATCGCCTTATCTTTATGGTGAGTCAATAATTCGCCCTTTTGAGCTAACCGCATGGCATACAAACTGTGCGGTTCGAAAAGAATAATCGTCAGGTAAGAAACGGTGGAGACAATCATAAGCGTCATAAACAGATTGTAGCCGCCTGTGAGTTCGGCAATCAAAAAAATGCCGGTTAGCGGGGCATGCATTACACCCGACATTAAGCCCGACATACCGGCCAACGCAAAATTTTCAATCGGGATATGAAATCCCAACACATTCAACACTTTTGCCACCACAAAACCGGTTAAACAACCGACAAACAAGGAAGGAGCAAAAATTCCACCTACACCACCCGAAGCCGTTGTGGCGGCTGAAGCAAATATTTTGAAAACAACAATCAGAGAAAGATAAACTATGATAACCCACGGACTGCTTCCCAATCCCAGAAATAAACTCTGATCGAGTACCGAAGCCGAATGACCATTTAGAAGCGCTACAATCGTATCGTAACCTTCACCATAAAGCGGTGGAAAAATAAAAATGAGCAAACTCAGTGTAATTCCTCCAAAAACCAGTTTTGTATATGGGTTTTTATATTTACGGAAAAAGCCTTCAATCCGGTTCATTCCGCGGGTAAAATACAACGATACCAATCCGCATATAACTCCCAACAGAATCAGGTACGGAATCCGGGTGATAGCAAAAGGTTCGTATGTTCCAAATTCAAAAGTAAATGAACTACCTGAAAAGAAATAGGATAAAGCCGTGGCAGTTACAGACGAAATAAGCAACGGCACAATGGCTGTCAGCGTCATATCAAGCATCAATACCTCGAGCGTGAAGACCAAACCGGCAATGGGGGCTTTGAAAATTCCACCAATGGCTCCGGCAGCTCCGCAACCGACCAATAACATCAGTGTTTTCTGATCCATTTTGAAGAAATTCCCTAGATTGGAACCAATGGCAGCACCGGTTAGCACAATCGGTGCTTCCGCTCCCACCGAACCACCAAAACCAATGGTTATAGAACTCCCAACCAATGATGTCCAGATATTATGAAGTTTCAGAATACTTTTTCGTTGCGAGATGGCATATAAAATACGCGTTACACCATGACTGATATTGTCTTTTACCACGTAACGAACAAACAGTGAAGCAATAAAAATACCAATTACCGGAAAGACCAGATACCAGTAATTCACCGTGAGTCGACTGAAATGACTAGTTAGTAAATTTTGAATAAAATGAATGGAGGTTTTGAGAAGAAAAGCTGCAATAGCTGCAAAAAGCCCGACAACGAAACTTAATATCAGAATAAAGTTCCGTTCATTGATGTGGTTTTCGCGCCACGCGATCATTTTTAAATACCAACTACTATTTTCCATATCTTTTAAAAAACTATTACAAAGATATAGAAATAACCTAATTTTTACATGCCTTTGCCTTTAAAAATAATTTCAAAGGTGTAAATCAATATTTTGACATCAGTAAGAAGCGACATATTATCCATGTAAATGATATCGTAATTGAGTCGTTCAATCATTTTTTCAATGGTGTCGGAATAACCTATTTTTATGGGTCCCCACGAAGTAAGTCCCGGACGGATTTTGTACAATAAGCAATAATAAGGCGCGTCCTCAATAATCCGGTTAATATAATAACGCCTTTCGGGACGTGGCCCGACAAGGCTCATGTCGCCTCTCAGAATATTCCAGAACTGTGGGATTTCATCAATGCGATATTTCCGGAGAAACTTACCAAAATGAGTTATCCGGTCATCATTCGGGCTACTCAGTTTTGGAGTTCCGTTCTCAGAGCCAAGAAACATGGTTCTGAATTTGATAATATCAAAAGGTTTTCCATACCTTCCGATTCGTTCCTGACGATAAAATGCGGGTCCTTTAGAATCTTTTCGAATTCTAATAACAAAATACAACAAAAAAGGCGAGAGAATAAGCAATGCAACAAAAGAAAGGATAATATCAAAAAAACGTTTCAAGCTGGCTTCCCAATCACTCATCGAAGAACTGGTAATATTTACCAACGGACTCATTTGCAATCTGTTTATTTTTGCACTACCTGTTAAGATTTCGTATAACCGCGGAGTAAACTGAATATCAACATTAAGCCTGTAAAGCAAATTTATTATTTTGAACAATTCTTTTTCATCGGCGTCATTATCCAGCGCTACAATCGTTTCTCGAATATCATGTTTTTCAATTAAACCTGCAATCTGAGATATATTTCCAAAAATCTTCTCGGCAGGAACATCGTATTTCTTGGATGTGGAAACAAAACCAATAATTGTATTTTGAGGAGCATATTTTTCAATATCCGTTGCAATTTTAAGAGCATTTGATCCTGTCCCTACAATAAGTGTGTTAATAGTCCATTTTTTTGTTTTGTAGTTATTTTGAATTTGCGAAAAAATCACATTCCTGAAAATCATGGTAAATGCCATTTGCAACCCAAATAATACCAACAATGAAAAATAAAAATATTCGTAAGAAACGACTACATCGCCCAACTTTAAAACAAAAAATACTGAGACAGAGATAATGGCCGAAGAGGTTAATGTGCTGAGAATTAGATTTATCCTTGACTTCTTGAGCGTATTCAGATAAAAACCGGACAAATAATGAATAAAGACACAATAGAACGGAAATGCCATCAGACTTGTGATATAATTGTAATTCGGGATCAAAATCCTAAAGCCATTCAGAATAGGAATATCATTTATCGTCTTCCTGAAAATAACAAATGCTACCCATACTGACAAAGCTGCCAGCATATCGTACAGAATATATTTAAGCAAGAGGTTATTTTTATTCATGTATGCCAACTAATTATTCTCTGATTATTTGTATAAGATTTCCTTTACCCAATTTAATAATAGAAGATGGTTTAGGTTGCGAAATATCATTTTGACGGTAATTAACCACATAGTCAACAGCATTTTTAATGGATTCGGAAATCTGACTAAAATTAGCCGGAGTTGGCTTGCCACTTATATTTGCTGATGTAGAAACAATCGGTTTCCGAAACTGACTGCACAGTTTACGGGAAAATTCTTCACCGGTCACCCGAATTCCAACTGTTTTGTCATCGGCAATCAGATTTTCAGCCAGATTTTTAGCTCCTGGATAAATAATTGTCAGTGGTTTTTCCGTCAATTCAATTAAATCCCAGGCCATGTCCGGAATTTCTTCCACATAGGCCTGAAGTTTTGCAGGATTATCAATCAAAACCAGCATCGCTTTTGTATCAACCCGTTTTTTGATTTCGAAAATTCGTTTTACTGCTTCTTTATTCGTTGCATCGCATCCAATTCCCCATACTGTATCGGTTGGATACAGAATTATTCCTCCCGAACGAAGCACTTCGATTGTTTTTTTAATTTCTTCCTGCATCTCTAATCACTTGCTTGCAATCCTTAAAAGTAAGTTAACGTAATAAAATGAATTTTATTTCTTTTCCACTCAATAAACTTTATCGCAAAGATACTTATTTAAGAATAAAATTGATTCAACTGAATCCGCAAACATTTGAAAAATGCATTCTTGTTCGTTTCGAAACTTTTCTATACCTTTACAGCACAGAAGAAACAAGGAATTAAGAGAAGTTGAATCGAGATTAAATACTTGAAGAAAAGGGGTTTGTTTTTTCAAAGAGGATGAGAAGAATCCTCACTGCGAGCAGAAAAATATAACACGATGATAAATACATGGATTTACAGAACTCTTACAGAACAACAAATTGAGATACAGAATAAATTAGCCGAAGAATTAAGTATTAGCCCCGTACTCGCCCAATTGTTAGTTCAACGGGACATCGTCACTTTTGAAGATGCCCGTAGTTTTTTCAGACCTGATTTAGGTGATTTGCATGATCCGTATCTGATGGCCGATATGCAAAATGCTGTGAACCGACTCACCAAAGCCATGCAAAAAAATGAGAAAATTCTTATTTATGGCGATTACGACGTTGACGGAACCACCTCGGTGGCATTGGTTTACAAATTTCTGAAACAATTCTACACCAATATTGATTTTTATATTCCCGACCGGTATAACGAAGGTTATGGAATTTCCATCCAGGGAATTGATTTTGCTGCTGCCAACGATTTCAAACTGATTATTGCACTCGACTGTGGTATCAAAGCTATCGAAAAAGTAAAATATGCCTCAAGTGTTGGTGTTGATTTTATTATCTGCGATCACCATACGCCTGATGCGGTTTTACCGCCGGCTGTCGCCGTGCTTGACCCAAAACGACTCGATTGCACCTATCCGTACAAACATCTTTCGGGTTGTGGTGTGGGTTTTAAACTTATGCAGGCTTTTGCCATCACCAACAACATTGATTTTACGCAACTCACCCCACTACTCGATTTGCTGGCTTTAAGTATTGCTTCGGATATTGTTCCGATTACCGGCGAAAACCGAGTGTTGGCATTTTTCGGATTAAAGCAAATCAACAGCAATCCAAGCGTCGGGTTAAAAGGAATTCTTGAAGTTTGCGGATTAACCGACAAAGAAATCACCATCAGCGATATAGTTTTTAAAATCGGACCACGCATCAATGCTTCGGGGCGCATGAAGCTTGCTTCGGAAGCCGTTGAATTATTGGTTTCGTCCAATCATGCTTTTGCCAAAGAAAAAAGCGATACGATAAACGAATATAATAACGACCGGAAAGATTTGGATAAAAACATTACCGATGAGGCCATTGCACTCATCGGAGCTGATAAACGGTATGCTCAACGGCGATCAATCGTTGTTCATAAACCCGACTGGCACAAAGGTGTAATTGGAATTGTAGCTTCACGCTTATCCGAAGAATTCTACAAACCAAGTATCGTTCTGACAAATTCAAACGGATTTTCTTCAGGCTCGGCTCGTTCGGTTTCCGGTTTTGATATTTATAAAGCTATTGATTCCTGTCGCGATTTGCTCGAGACATTTGGTGGTCACATGTATGCTGCCGGATTGTCGATGAAAGAAGAAAATATTCAGATTTTTACCGAACGATTTGAACAGTATGTGGCTGAAAATATTTTAGAAGAACAAACCTATCCACAAATTGAAATTGACTCCATTCTTCAGTTTAAAGACATTACACCGAAATTTTTCCGCGTGCTGAAACAATTCGGACCTTTTGGACCCGGGAATATGAAGCCAATTTTCGTTTCCAAAAAGGTATTTGATTATGGCACCAGCCGGTTGGTAGGAAAAGAGCAGGAACACCTGAAACTTGAACTTGTCGATTCCAGCTCCGAAAACGTGATAAATGGCATTGCATTCCGCATGCATGAATATAACGACCACCTGAAAGCGCTGAATCCACTCGACATTTGTTACACGCTGGAGGAAAATTCATTCAACGGAAACACATCCATTCAGTTAATGATTAGGGATATAAAGATTGAAGGAAATTAAGAGATACGAATTTTCATGTATTTTCATGTTTCACCTACAGAATGAGAACCCAGAAGGTGTATTGTCGTACTGTAGCCTACAGAGTTAAAAACCAGATGGTGTATTCCCGTTCTGTAGCCTACAGAGTTAAAACCCGGAAGGTGGTTGCCATTCTGTAGCCTACAACGCCAAAATGTATCTCAGTTATTTCCTTTCTGCACTTTCTTCAACCGGAGCAGTAACTTCTTCCGGTTTGCTTTGTTCGAGCACAAACCGTTTGTAATACGAAATGATAAGCGTTGTCATGGGCAGAGCGATAATCAGGCCAACCATGCCCATAAGTGAGCCCCAAATGGAAAGTGAAAGGAGAATAATAGCCGGATTCAGTCCGGTGACTTTACCCATAATTTTAGGCGTCAATAGTAAATCTTCAATTACCTGAACAACGATAAACACGATGGCAATTCCCAACAGAATTGAGCCAACACTCTGTCCTGTTTCAAACGATTGAAGCAAACCAAGAATCAGGGTTGGAATAAGGGCAACGATTTTCAGGTAAGGCACCATGTTCAGCACTCCGATAAGCAGACCCATAACAAAGGCCAGCGGCAGACCGATAATACTAAATCCGATTATGAAAAGCACAGCGACAATTAAAGCAATGAGCGCCTGGCCTCTGAAATAGCGGTTCATGCCGTTTTCCAGATCAAAAATCACTTCGGTAATCAGTTCCTTGTGTTTGGGAGGAATGATTCCAAACATGGCAGCCGAAATTTTTTCATAATCCAATAATATGAAAATCAGGTATAAAATAACGATAATCACCACCGAAAAACCCAGCACAAAATCGAGCGAACCATTAATGAAATCCCACAATTCAGGTGCAAGTTTCCGTACCCCATCCATAAGATTTTGATCTTTCAAGATAGATTGGATATTCAAATGCGAAAGGTAATGCTGAATCTCGCGTTGCCACGCAGCTGGCAAAAATGAACCCACATTCAGGTTCTGACTGTAAGAAACTACTAATTGTGAAAGTTTTTGAACTTCGACACTTATAACCGGAACCAAAATCCATACAATTCCCGTCAAAGCACTGATAAAGAGTAAAAGTGTGGCAAGAATAGATAAAAACCTGCTTTTGAATCTGAGTTTATGTTGAAAAAAAGAAACAAACGGCTGTAATAAATAAGCCAACAACCAGGCTACCAGAAAAGGCAAAAGCACATTACTAAGCCGTAAAATCAGCAAATAAAGAAGAACCAGAACACTTATACCAATAAGTATCCGTACAACCCTGTCAAAAGTATATGGTTTTGTATTCATTGATGGTAAAACAGGTTAATTGGTCAATTGGTTCATCAGTTAATCGGTTAATCCGCCAACCAATCTTATCTCTTTGTTTTATTATAACAATCTCTGCAAATTGGCTCATATTCGGCCATCTCGCCCAACAGAACGCGTTTATCACTTTCCACCAAACGATGAGAAACATACGCCAAAGCTCCACAACGCACACAAATGGCATGTACTTTATACACATCTTCGGCAATGGCGCAAAGTGCAGGCATAGGTCCAAACGGAATTCCCTTGAAGTCCATATCCAGTCCGGCTACAATCACCCGAATTCCCTGATCGGCCAATTGATTACAAACATCAACCAATCCTTCATCAAAAAACTGAGCTTCGTCAATGCCAATCACATCCACGTCATTCGACATCAACAAAATACTTCCCGATGCATCAACCGGTGTTGAACGAATCGCAGTCCGGTCGTGAGAAACAACTTCATCTTCGGAATAACGGGTATCAATTTTCGGTTTAAAAATCTCTACGCGTTGTTTGGCAAAAGTAGCCCTTTTCAACCTCCGTATCAACTCTTCCGTTTTCCCCGAAAACATGGAACCGCAAATTACTTCAATACTTCCCCTTTTTTGCTGAATTGGATGGTTTTGTTCAGAATAAATCATCTTATTTTATTGAAAATTAGTTCAACTTCTTTTCTAATCTCTTTTGAAAATTGTAACTTTACAGCCGAAAACAACATTTACAATGTAAAGTTCGCAAATTACAAGTGGCATTTTGTGAAAAGCAAATTCAATTTTACTATTTCACGTAAATTTACACTGTGCAAAGATAAAAAAATAACAAGGATAGAAATTGATTTTATAAAAAAAGATATGAACAGAAAGATAATTGTTTCGTTGCTGCGCAAAGACATTCAGGAACTGGATTTGATTACCGAAGGATTTATGGAAATAAATGAATATCCGAAAGCTATTATCAATTTAGCCTTGCGAAAATCACTGGATATTCAATCCTATATTCAACAGTTAGCTGATAATAAAGCGGAAGTTGAAATTTCTGATACACCCATTAAGAATGAAGAAGAACCACATCCTGTTGAAACGAATCTTCAATTTACTACAGAACCTGAAATTGAAACGGAATCAGAGAAAGAAACTGAAGAAGATTTAATTGAACTGGTGATTGAAACTGAAGAAATTACACAAACGGACAATGGCGTTTCAGAATCTCTTGAAATAACTGAAATCCACACAACACAAACGATAACAGAAACGGCAACAGGAGATTCTAAAACAGTAATTTTAGCCGAAAAAATCAGTTCGTATACCCAATCGCGCAACGAAATGCTTTCAAAAGGAGGAAACTCAATTATCAGCTCTCTTGGTAACAAAAAAATTGATGATATCAAACAGGGCATTAATATTGGAGATCGTTTCAGGTTTCAGCGCGAATTATTTCGCAGTAACGGTGAAGATATGAATAAGACATTAACCTACATAAACCAACTGGCTACACTGGATGAAGTGCAATCGTTTTTGCAATCGAAATATGCGTGGGATCCGGAGAATGAAACCGTTGAAGATTTCTATCAAATTATCCGGAGAAGATTTCTGTAAGAAACAAAGAATCATTTAAATTATCTGCCTTGCAACATGGACAATTCAACCAACAAATCGTCGAAACATTCCTCCCAAAATACTAGTGGCGCTAAATTATATGTCGTTCCAACACCGATTGGAAATCTGGAGGATATGACTTTCAGAGCCATTCGGATTCTTCAATCGGCCGATTTAATTTTAGCAGAAGATACCCGTACGAGCGGCTTTCTATTAAAGCATTTTGAAATTAAAACTCCAATGCAATCGCATCATAAATTTAATGAACATAAAACGGTTGAAAACGTTGTACAACGTATCAAAAACGGACAAATGGTTGCTTTGATTTCCGATGCAGGAACACCTGCCATTTCGGATCCCGGCTTCCTGGTTGTACGGCAATGTGTGGAAAATGATATTGAAGTGGAATGTTTGCCGGGAGCTACTGCTTTTGTGCCGGCATTGGTGGCATCCGGATTACCAAACGACCGGTTTTGTTTCGAAGGTTTTTTACCTCAAAAAAAAGGGCGTCAAACGAAACTAAATGAGTTGAAAACCGAGAAAAGAACAATGATATTTTACGAATCACCTTTTCGACTGGTAAAAACATTAAGCCAACTTGCCGAAGTGTTCGGAATTGAAAGAAAAGCATCCGTTTCGAGAGAAATATCTAAGATTTTTGAAGAGACAAAAAGAGGAACACTAACAGAACTGGCTCAGTATTTTACCGAGCATAATCCTAAAGGTGAAATTGTTCTGATTGTTGCAGGATTTGAAGAATAACATTACCTTTGCACCCGAAAAACCGGACACGGAAAAGATTGAAAAAGTTAGAGTTATGTCAGCCAGCATTGATTTATTTAACTCCAACTGATTCTTAATAGATTTGATTTTTTATTTATATTTTATCGCACAACTTCAAACTCATTATTCGTATGAAACCTATTTTTTTTACGTTAACCATATTGGTTGTATTGTTAACATCGTGCGGCAAACACTCATCTGAATATCAGGCATTAAAAGAAAGGAATGACTCGCTCATGAATGCCAAACAAGCTTTACAAAATGAAGTTGATGGTTATTTCTCTGCCATGAATCAGATAGAGCAGAATATTGAGAAAATCAAAAACACAGAAAATACAATTTCCCTACAACCAGTTGGTAAAGATTTAGATGACGATACGCGAACCAAAATCAACGAAGATATGGCTTATCTGAATCAGATGTTACAATCCAATAAAGATGAACTTGCCCGCCTGAAATCAAAACTGAAAAGAAGTGCTTTTAAATCGACGGAACTTGAACGCACCATTGTTCGGTTAACAACTGCTTTGGAAGAAGAAACCACAAAAGTAAATCTATTGCAAACTGATTTGGCTAAAAAAGATTCACTTATAGGTCAACTCAGCACAACTGTAAATGAGTTGGGTAAAAATGTTGATAATCTAACCATCGAGAATAAAACAAAGGATACAAAAATTAAAGACCAGGATGAAACCATTCATACTGCCTGGTACGTTTTTGGAACCCGAAGTGAATTAAAGGAACAAAAAATAATCACATCGGATGGATTATTTAGTTCGCAACGGGTACTTCAAAGTGATTTTAATAAAAACTATTTTGTTCGCATTGATGCACGTAATACAAAATCAATTCCCTTATATTCCACGCACGCCAAAATACTCACAAGCCATCCGAAATCTTCTTATACGCTGGAAAAAGAAAATGGTAATTTTGTGCTTCTCATTGTCGATCCGGCAGATTTCTGGAGTGTAAGTAAGTATCTTGTTATTGAAGTGGACTAAAATTCAATGCATAATGTACAATTTCATAATGCATAATTAAACAAAAGTAATGCGTTTTCCTTCTTTGGAAAGCGCATTGTTATTTTTATTGAGAAACCTATTGTTACAGCATCATATTTATGAATTACAAACATGTTTTTATTGATTTAGACGATACTATCTGGGATTTTCACGGCAATGCAAGGGCTGTGTTGGAAGAGATATATGATGAGCAGAGATTGCGCCAATATTTCAAAGACTTTGACGAATATTTCCGGATTTATGCCAAACGCAATCTTGAATTATGGGAATTGTATGGCAAAGGAGAAATCACGAAAGAGTTTCTGAATGTGGAACGATTTCGCCATCCCTTACTACAAGTAGGCGTGGATAATATTAAACTTGCCGAAGAAACAGGCATCAAGTTTCTTGAAATGCTTCCAACTAAAACCATGTTGATTCCGTTTGCAAAAGAATTGCTGAATTACCTCTCCGCAAAATATCCGCTTACCATAGTTTCCAATGGATTTATCGAAGTTCAGTACAAAAAACTGCATAGTTGTAAGCTGGAGCAATACTTTACGCATATGGTACTATCCGAAGCCGCTAAGGCTTTAAAACCCGACAAACGTATCTTTGAATATGCACTTAGCTTAAACTGTGCTAAAGCCGCAGAAACCATCATGATTGGCGACAGTTATGAAGCAGACATTGTGGGAGCACGAAATGCAGGAATTGATCAGATCTATTTTAATCCGAATATTACTATTTCTGAATTCAAAAATAAAGCTACACATAATGTAACTGAATTGGAAAAAATTCCTGAAATCCTTTAGAATAAAAAGTCTACCAAATAAAAAAAACCACACTTTCGTGTGGTTTTTTTTATTTAAATCTGCTAACAGCTTATTTTTGGACATATTCATCATATCCAACTTCGCGGTGACCAGCTAATGTGTAAGTAGTGGCATAACCAACGCCAGCAGTATTTGTGTCATCTGAGAATTGGATTTCAAATGAGATACTATCTGTACCAATTATTTTTCCATTCATAATTTTAACACCAATACCATAGCTAGGTACAGCATTTGTTGATAAAGCAGTTTGAAACGTTTTAGCCGTCATGTCAACTGCAGCTTTAGCATGGAAACCCCAGAAGTTTCCGTTTGAACTTGTAGTTGCATAATCGTCAACAAATATGGAATCTTTTCCAAAAGCTGAATTGTATGTTCTGATTTCATAAGGACCTCCTGCTTCAGCTCCGTCAACATAGGCTTTTACAGCCCAATCCCCGGCAACCGGGTATGCCCAGCTATACGTTTTTACATAAGTAGGCTGACATGATGCCACAACAATTGTAAGCATCAAAAGAATTATATAATTTATCTTTTTCATATTAGTTACTTTTTACAATTATAATTTAATAAATGTTCTGACAGCAGTTCCGTAACCAGAATTTACAACTACCCATTTATACAATGGTTTTGCTCCTGTAGCATCATAGACACCTCCGGTACAAGACATTGTACCAATGGCTGTGTTTTGAACCGGGACTTTTAATACCGTTGCATCAGTTTGGAACATGTAAAAGAAAATCTGATTAGAGCCTGTCATTGCTATACCGCCTGGATTATCATTAATATATAATCCCGGATAAGCTGTTTTAGCAATAGTTGCAACTCCAAGCGCACCCGCATTTCGTTGATATTGCCCTGAAATATCCATTGCAGACGCAGCTGGCGTGATTACACCTACAAATCTGGTGGCTGTCAATGTCAAACTATCTTGTGGATAGATTTTACCTGCGTTCTTATAGGTATAATTGATTGTATAAACTCCTGCAACTGCAGAGTTAACCGTTCCACTGATTTTTACTAAACTGCTTAAATCAGTTGTACCTTCTTTTACAACGCATCCTTTTTCTACATAAGTGCCTCCAAGAGGAATTGTTAAAGCTTCATCCCCGGTCAATGTCATCGATGGATAAGTAACCACAAATGACACTCCTAAAGATTCTTCTTTGCATGAGCTTAAAACAAAAGCCGCTACTAAAGTTATCAATAATATTTTTTTCATAATGAATTAATTTTTTAAAATTATTATTTAGCCCACCATACCGGAACTGTTATAGCAACCTTAGCCGGTGTATTAGCATTTGAATTACGTTCACTTGTAGGGAAGAAGAAACGTTTTGGTCTGTCTGTTCCATTCAACACCGAAGTAATTGATTGTGTGAAGAAAGCCGGATAACCGGTACGGTTGTAATCAAAAAACGTTTCGATTCCATTTTTGTTTGTTTGTGCAATCCATTTCTGTTCCAAGATTGACTGTACACCATTATAGGCATAGGTTACAGCTCCACTTGCTAAACCATGGCTTACTAAAGAAGCATTAATTGCAGCTGTGTAAGTTGTCTGAGCAGTTGCAGAGCTACCATAGCGTGCTTGTGCTTCAGCTACAAGGAATAATGCTTCTTCATGAGAGAAGAAATAAACCGGATCAACA
>Ga0302215_10000243_pt1 | contig 41085 bp, 29 predicted proteins | sample II_Fen_N3_1_FD_194580 | JGI IMG/M metagenome (GOLD analysis project Ga0302215, IMG submission 194580) | Peat permafrost microbial communities from Stordalen Mire near Abisko, Sweden - II_Fen_N3_1 | ecosystem: Environmental > Terrestrial > Soil > Wetlands > Permafrost | place: Sweden: Abisko... | reverse complement strand
GCCATTTACCTGCAAATAGGCGATTACATTAGCGAGCAGATTCTGCTTGGTCGCTGGAACGAAGGCGATCGTATACCGTCGGTAAGGGAATTGGGAGTGGACTTGCAGGTTAATCCCAATACTGTAATGCGCACATTTGACTTTTTGCAAAACAACGAAATTATATTCAACAAACGTGGCGTTGGATACTTTGTGGCTGTTGATGCAAAAACGAAAATCATTTCTTACCGTCGGAAGCTATTTCTGGAACACGAACTCCCTTTAATTTTCAACAGTATGAATTTACTGGGAATGACTATTGAAGACGTAAACAACCAATACATAATATATTCAAAATCAAAAAGCAACTAACATGAAAACAACTAACAAAAATTTAAAAGCTATCGTGGTAGTAATGGTAGTTGGGTTAGGATTAGTCCATAACATGGAGAGTAAATATATATTGACGAACTCGTTAAGTCAAGCTATCGAAGGCTGGGAAAATTCAGCTGAAGCCGACTCTGTCAAAGCATCCGGAAATGGGCTCGCCGATTACACACAATCAATTATAAAAACAGGCATTCAACATTTAATTTCAAATTTATGAAAACAAGCAATAAATTACTGCTCGGACTCTTTGCCGTTATTGTAGTAAGCATGATTATAGGCAATATCGTATTAAAAAGCGAGGCAAAGAAAAGTATCAGCATAGAAAATCAAATAGAATCGGCCGATAAAGTAGACTCTGTTTCGGCTGACAGCTCAGCAATACGCATACACATTAAATAATCTGAATTAGACAAATGAAAAAGCTTGCTATACATACATTTATGCATGTCCCTTTCGAAGGACTGGGCTGCATGGAACAATGGATTTCTGAGAACAATCATACAGTTTCCTACACACATTTCTACGAAGATTACAAACTTCCTGAAATCAATGACATAGATTGGTTAATAGTTATGGGCGGGCCTATGGGTGCCTACGACGAAGCTATTTGCCATTGGATGGCTGAAGAAAAAGCATATATTAAACAAGCCATTGAGAAAGGTAAAACTGTACTTGGAATTTGCCTTGGTTCTCAATTAATTGCCGAAGTACTCGGAGCTAAAGTGTTTCCAAACAAACACAAGGAAATTGGTTGGTTCAACTTACAACTCACCGATGAAGGCAAAACAGAACAGCTTCTAGATGGATTTGAGGAATCGTTTCCGGTATTTCATTGGCATGGCGATACATTTGACTTACCTGTGGGTAGTAAATGTTTATTTAAGTCGGACGTAACAAAAAATCAGGCATTTATTTACAACGAAAAGGTGCTTGGATTGCAATTTCACTTTGAAGTAACCGCCGAAACAATGAAAGAAATGGTTGCCAATGGAGCAGGCGAATTAATTGAAACAGAAACCATTCAATCGGCGGAAAAAATTCTGCTACAAACCGATTTTATTGAATCAAACAATAAAAAAATGTTCAAGATTCTGGATTATCTAAAAAAATAACCTCTAGCCCCCAAAGGAGGACTAGAGGTTAGTCTATTTCTAACAACATTATATGCTGAGACAATTCCCCTTTAGGGGTTAGCTTAGCATTTGATATTTAGCTCATTTAATACTACACGTATTTTCTCGTAAGTCTTTATTGTATTGGGTACCAATGGCAAACGAAGTTTATTTTCAACCATTCCCATTACAGCCAACATACTTTTTACACCAGCAGGATTTCCCTCCACAAAAAGCAACTCAATAAGTTCTGTGAAACGATGATGAATTTTGCGAGCACTTGCATAGTCGCCTTCAAGAGCCAAACGCGCCATGCGACTGAATTCCTTTGGGAAAGCATTACCAATAACAGAAATAACGCCCACTGCTCCTAACGTAATCAACGGAAAAGTAATACCATCGTCGCCCGAAATAACCATAAAATCTTTCGGTTTATTTTTGATAATATCATCAATTTGGGTAAAATTACCTGAAGCTTCTTTTGTTGCACAAATAATAGGGAATTCTTTTGCCAATCGCAAAGTTGTATCGGCACTCATATTCACTCCGGTACGTCCAGGCACATTGTATAGCACCACAGGTACTGGCGAAGCCTTAGCAATAGCTGCGTAGTGCTGATAAATTCCTTCCTGAGAGGGTTTATTGTAATAGGGAGTCACAGAGAGAATGGCATCGATACCGCTAAAATCGTAAGTCTGAAGCTTTTCTACAACAGCTTTGGTGTTATTACCGCCCACACCCAATACTATAGGCAAACGTCCGGCATTACACTGCAACACAAAGCGTGTAACATCTTCTTTTTCCTGTTCGGTAAGCGTTGGAGTTTCGGCTGTAGTACCACACACAACCAAATAATCGGTACCGTTTTTAACCTGATGCTCAACCAATCGCGCTAGGGCATCAAAGTCAATCGATTCATCATTCTTAAAGGGCGTAATCAACGCAACGCCCATTCCTGTCAGTTTATTATTAATCATCTATCGAAAAATACAAATTGTTTGCAAAAGTAAGGTTTTAATCGTTAGTTTGTATGCTTTTCAGGTAAAAAATTATTTGTTCAAAGAGGTAATTTTCGTCAATCGGGTTTTCTTCCGGTTCTGTTCCTTCAGGTGGTGTGGTTGGTAAAACATCCACATCAAGCACAAAATCATAAATTTGCAAGTCATTCTTTCTGATACCCGTTTTGCAAGAAGCTTTTGCATACATAGCTATATATTGCAACGGTAAAATTTCATGTACCGATAAATCAATCAACAAATCGAATTCTAAATCTTCTAATTCATTAATGTATGAGATCAGCGGTTTCTGAAAGAAATCAGTTTGTTTATGATGTAAAATTCTAAAATCCGGCAAAATGGATGTTGCCACTTCCTTTTTATCAATAAATCCCCAAGCCGACACCTTTTTGCCATCTTGTTGCATCTGAGAAATCATTTTACGAATGTTTGGGTTTTTCTCCGTGAACTCACTCTCAAACAACAACAGAATCGTTTTTGCTTTTTCGTAACTTACAAAACGTCGCTCACGTGGAGTCTCACTCAAATACTTTTTGGCTCGATAGCGAAACAAAAAGTTAATTATTTTTTTAAACATATATTTTTATTTAAAACAATAATCCTGTTGGATTATCTTCTTTACTATCAGTATTAATCATAGCCAGAAAAGCGTTTTCGTCAAGGAGTTTTACGCCTAACTTTTCGGCTTTTTTCAACTTTTCTGGTCCCATATTCTCACCAGCCAAAATAAATGAGGTTTTAGCAGAAACACTTCCCACATTTTTACCACCATTCATCTCTATCATCGTTTTATACTCGTCGCGCGAGTGTTTCGAAAATGTCCCGCTAATTACTATCGATAATCCAACCAATGAATCGCTATGCGCCTGCATTTTCTCTTCCGAAAGACTCATTTGCAATCCATATGATTTCAACCGGTTAACCATTTCTACATTGGCTGCATCGGCAAAATACCGAACTACACTTTGTGCAATACGTTCACCAATTTCGTCAACAGCTACCAACTCCTCAAGCGTGGCTTGTTCCAAGGTCTCTATATTTTTAAAAGCAAATGCAAGCTTTTTTGCAATAGTTTCGCCCACAAATCGGATTCCTAAAGCAAAAACTACCCGTTCAAAAGGCACATCTTTTGATTTTTCAGCACCATCTTTAATATTATAGGCCGACTTAGAACCTAAACGTTCCAATCTCGATAAATCCGGAATTTGGAGCTCGTAAATATCGGCGATATTGTGTAATAATTCATTCTGATAAAGCAAATTTATTGTCTCACTGCCCAGCCCATCTATATTCATAGCCTTGCGACTAACAAAATGTTCCATCTTTCCTTTTATCTGAGGAGGACAGGCATTTTCATTCGGACAATAATGAGCTGCTTCGCCTTCGAAACGCACTAAAACAGCTCCACATTCAGGGCAGTTTTTTATAAATTTCACCTTGTCACCAATCAAAAAACGAGCATCCTTATCAACTGCTGTAATCTTGGGAATAATTTCACCGCCTTTTTCCACAAAAACCATATCACCTACATATAAATCGAGGCCTTCAATGATATCAGCGTTGTGCAACGAAGCTCTTTTTACAGTTGTGCCTGACAATTGTACCGGATCCAGATTGGCCACTGGAGTTACAGCCCCTGTCCTACCCACCTGATACGAAACTGAGTTGAGTCTGGTCACCGCTTTTTCGGCCTGAAATTTATAGGCAATTGCCCAACGTGGTGACTTAGCTGTAAAGCCAAGATTACGCTGTTGACTTAGCGAATTTACTTTAATAACAATTCCGTCTGTTGCTACAGGCAAATTTTTGCGTTCCACATCCCAGTAATTGATAAACTCAAACACTTCGACTAACGATTTGCAAACGCGGGTAGCATCTGAAATTTTAAAACCCCAAGTGTGAGCTGCAGCTAAATTTTCGGAATGTAAATCCGAAGGCAGATTCTCGCCAAGCAAATAATATAAGTAGGCATCAAGCTTACGTGAAGCAACAATAGCCGGATTTTGTAATTTCAGCGTTCCCGAAGCAGCGTTTCGTGGATTGGCCATAAGCGGTTCTTCCTGAGCCTCGCGTTCGGCATTTAACTCGTCAAAAACCTGCCACGGCATCAGAATTTCACCGCGAATTTCAAATTTTTGCGGATAGTTACCCTGCAAACGCAAAGGAATTGTTCTAATGGTTTTCACGTTAGCTGTAACATCATCTCCTTTTTCGCCATCACCACGCGTCACTGCACGCAACAAACCGCCGTTTTCATAAGTCAACGAAATAGAAGTTCCGTCATATTTCAACTCACATACCAGTTCAAATTCTTCGTTCAGCGCCTTGCTTACTCGCTCGTAAAAATCCTGAACTTCGCCCTGTGAATAAGTATTTCCCAACGAAAGCATTGGATAAACATGAGCTACCTGTTCAAAACCGCTCGCAATATCACTCCCAATCCGTTGTGTAGGTGAATTTGGATCAAAAAACTCAGGATATTGAGCTTCCAGAGCCTGCAATTGTTTGAGTTTGGTATCAAAATCAAAATCAGAAATAGTAGGTTCCGACTTCACATAATAGTTGTAATTATGTTGATTAAGCTCGTGGCGAAGTGATTCTATTTGGGATTTCATATCATTGAATTGTCAATGGATAAAAACCAATGACAGCGTGCATTTGTATTTGTAATTTGCAAAAATACAAAAAAATTATTGAAGAAATGACCATAAATAAAATCTGATTTGGAACACATTCTATTAACAAGAAAAAACAGATAGTAATATATAACTGATATACGGTTAACTTAAGTTCGAACAAAAGAAATATCAATAAAAAATTATAATCATTTGTGGTATTTTAAATTACAATCTACAAAACTAACTACCACAATAAAACAGATTATACTAGCACAGTTTGCGTAATAAAAACTACAAGTTATAATGCTGATTATTAAATTATTAAATAAATTGAAAAAAAGTTCATCTAATATAGTGCAAGTATCAAAATAGTATATATATTTGGCAAATAAAGTCTTAAAATTATGTTTTATTTCACATAATCTAATTCAGATTTCTACAAAATAAAATACAATTAAAACGACTTGAACTTAACATAACACTCTCTATAATGAAAAGAGTAAGCTGCATATTATTTTTCATTTCACTGTCAGTTATATTATTAACTCAGTGGCAAATATGTAATGCCTCACCATCATATAGCTGCAATACCTTTTTTATTAAAACTGAAACAACAAATGTAGACGGAGCAAAACTTGGAGTAAAAGCTGGTGACACACTTTTTATTGAATCCGGACAACGCGACCATCTGAGATTTGTAAACATACACGGAGACTCATTAAATTATGTTACAATTACTAATCACAATGGATTGGTTGAAATAGACACTGAAACAGCTTTGTTTGGCATCCAGATTTTTGATTGTTCTTATTTTAGATTTACCGGTAGTGGAGACAAAAATCAAAATTATGGTATTAAAATTAAAAAAACACCAGCTAAATCAAATGGACTATCGCTTGACGGCTTAAGTACTAACTACGAAATTGACCACATTGAAATTACCCAAACAGGATTTGCCGGAATTTGTGCCAATCCTAAGCCTGATTGCGACAATAAATACAACAGAGGTAGCTTTGAACAACGAAACACTATTTATCACGATAATTATATCCACAAAACATACGGCGAAGGCTTTTACATTGGTCACTCGTTCTACACCGGTTATACAATTAATTGCAATGGTAAAGACACCTTGATTTACCCACATGAAATAAAAGGACTTCGTGTTTATAATAATATATTAGACAGTTGCGGATACGATGGAATTCAGGTAGGGTGTGCTACAACTGACTGCGAAATATATTGTAATCGCATTATCAACTATGGGTTTAAAAATGAAAAAAATCAGAATTTTGGCATAATCATAAGTGGAGGTACTACAGGCGAATGCTATGACAATTTTATTTTGAATGGAAGTGGAAATGGGATCAATGTTTTCGGGCTTGGAAACAATACAATTTACAATAATATAATCGTCAATCCCGGTCATAACATTTCTGACTCAGTTCCGGCAAACGATGCTTATGGAATTTTCTGCGATGACAGAAGTACAGCTGATGGAACATCATTCAATTTTTTCAACAATACAATTATTTCGCCTACAAGCGATGGTATAAGGTTTTACAGTACTAAATCAAGACACAGTATAATTGCCAACAATATAATAGTTAAACCGGGCTCACTTGGAAGTTATTCCACACTAAATAAGAGTTACGTTTATTACGACAACAAGGTAGATTTGACTGTTTCTAACAATTATTATTCAGACAATCTTCCCTCCACTTTCAACTTTGAGAATATAGATGAAATTTATCAGTTCAGTTCAGGTTTACCTGTCATCAATAAAGGAATGAATGTGTCTTCATTTGGCATTAATCTTGATTTCAATGGAGGTGAACGAGTGAAAGACAATCAATGTGACATTGGGGCATTTGAATTTTATTACGTCGAACCAGAGAAACAGAAGAGCAACAGTATTAAAATTATACCACAAAATTCGCAAGGTGAACTAATAATTTATAGCACAAAAAATGAAAAATTAGGAAGAATCAACATTTATCAACTTTCCGGTCAATTACTTTATTCTCAAAAGCCAACAAATTCAGACAGTTCTGTTATTAACATTAAAAAATTATTTAATAATGGTATTTATCTTGTTTGTGTGGAAACACAAAGTGAAGAATGCAAGGACAAAATTTATATTAAATATTAACAATTTCATATTGGAGTATTTTCTATGTAAATGAAAATGGAGTTTAAACAATAGATTACAACGAAAATGGATAACGATAGTACTAAATCAATTTTGATAATCGATGACAATCAAATGAACTTGATACTTGCATCGCATGTACTTAATAGTCATGGTTACTCAACACGTACCGCCGAAGATGGAAAATCAGGAATAGCTGAAATAGAAAAAGAAATTCCGTCATTGATTTTACTAGACGTAATGATGCCGGAGATGGATGGATTTGAAGTGTGCCGAATAATCAACCAAAATGATAAATGGAAAGAAGTTCCAATAATATTTCTAACTGCTAACGGTCAAACCGAAGATTTGGTAGAAGGCTTTCAAGCTGGAGGTGTTGATTATATAATCAAACCATTTAAGAGCGAAGAGTTACTTGTACGAGTAAAAAATCATTTAGAACTGGCTCATTCTAAAAGAATCATCCTAGAAATGAATAAATCACGTGATAAACTCTATTCAATTATTGCCCATGATGTTCGTTCGCCACTCTCTGGAATACTTCAAACAATTGATGCACTTGATCAGGGGTATTTCGACCCACAGAGTGAAGATTTCAAAGATATAATTCATCACTTAAAAATAAGAACAAAAGACACAAACACATTACTATCAAGCCTTTTACAATGGACTCGATTGCAAGACGAAAATGTTAGTCTTCATTTTAAGGAAACAAATATTGCTCTAATAATAAATAGTTGTATTCAACTTTTGGAAGCTAATGCTACGGAAAAAAATATTAAAATTACAAATTACATTAAAGAAGATTTAGAAGCCTGGTGCGATGAAGTATCTATCCATACCATTTTCCGAAACATTATTTCAAATGCTATAAAATTTACGCCTCAAAATGGATTTATTACAATAACAGCATCAAAAAACGATAGCGAAGTAAAAATATGTATTAACGACAATGGTGTTGGTATGTCAACAGAAACCATACAATTAATTTTTGAAGAAAATAAACACTACTCCAGTTCGGGAACTGCCAACGAACAAGGAACTGGTCTCGGATTGATGTTAGTGAAAGACTTTATTAAGAAGAATAATGGAAAAATAGACATACAAAGTAAAGTTGGTGAGGGTACAACCTTTTCTGTGATTCTGCCGATTATTAAAAACTGAAATGGAAGACAAAGAACTAAGCATATTAATTATTGATGATGATCCTGTCTACAGAAGGCTATCGGGCTCAATTCTGAAAGATCGTTTCAACGTTTTTACGGCTGAGACTCCATCTGTAGGATTTGAGATACTGAAAACTCATAAAATCAATTTTGTGATTTGTGACTATCGTTTACCCGAAATGGATGGATTGGAAGTGCTGGAACTGATTAAAAAGAATTATCCTCACGTTGAAACCATTATGATTAGCGATTCCGGAAATATGGATACAGTTATCAAAGCACTTCGGAAGGGTGCCATTGATTATTTCAGAAAACCATTTACTCCGGCTGACATTTGGTTATCGATAGAACGCGTACTGAAATATACAGAGATGAAACAGAACTACAAAGCCGAAAAAAACAAGAACAAGCACCTTCAGGAACTTGTTGACAGGGAATTTGGAGTTGAAATTATTGGACATTCACCCATTATCAACGATATAAAATTGCAGATGAGAATGGTAGCACAAACGCCTGATACTTCTGTTTTAATTCTGGGTGAAAGTGGAACAGGTAAAGAACTGGTAGCTAAAGGAATTCATAACTTAAGCGAACGGAACAAAGAGTTTTTTGGAGCAGTAAACATGTCGGCTATTTCCGAAAATTTATTTGAAAGTGAGTTTTTCGGACATAAAAAAGGCAGTTTTACCGGCGCAATTGCAGATAAATCAGGTTGGTTTGAAACATCAAATAAAGGAACACTTTTTTTAGATGAAATAGGTGAAATAACACCTAATTTACAAGTTAAACTACTTCGAGTACTCGAAGACAGAACTTTCACAAAAGTGGGAACACAAACAAGCCAACAATTTGATGTTCGGATAATTGCAGCAACAAATAAACCTATTGAAGAGATAAGAACAGGAAAAAATTTCAGATTAGATCTTTATCATCGTATTGGAACCTTTATTATTAATTTACCTCCATTGCGGGAACGAAAAGATGACATTCCGGAGTTGGTGGATTATTTCACAAATATATTCGCAAAAAAACTGGGTAAAACAATAAGTAAAATTCACACAAATGTATATGAAATGTTGAAAAGTTACAACTTTCCGGGTAACATTCGCGAGTTGAGAAATATACTGGAAAGAGCTGTAATTTTATGTACAAATAATGAATTAACCATTAACAACTTCAACTTAGCAGCTAACAATTAGCTGATTACGCCCATAAAAGAAACCTTTAATTTAGAAGAAATAGAAAAACGAACGATAATAAATGTACTCAAAAAAACTGGCAATAATAAAGCCGAAGCAGCAAGACTATTGAATATTGAATGGAATGCACTTTATCGTAGACTCCAAAAGTATAATCTGGGAATTTAAGAATTTAAGAGGTGCCTTCGTTTTCAAAGATTAAAATTCATTTTCGAAGTAATTATTTATTCAAAAGCCAATACTGCATTTTAACAAATACTACAAAATAAACAATTAAACTTATATTAACAAACACTTAAATTTCAAGGATATGAAAAAGAAAATATTAATTGTAGACGACAAAACTGAATTCAGAAGATTGACCAAAACAATTCTTCAAAGTAAATATGAAGTTGAAAGTGCTGAAAATGGATTAGAAGCACTATCTGTACTAAAAAATGGTTATATTCCTGATTTAATTGTAAGTGATTTAATGATGCCTGAATTAGGTGGCAAAGAATTTTTAGAACAAGTAAAAAGCAGCGGTGCATATAAAAATATACCGGTAATAATTCTTTCAAGTATAGATAAAAGCGAAGAGAAAATTAAGCTGATAAATCTTGGAGCCAATGATTATCTGGAAAAACCCTATAACCCGGCAGAACTGTTGGCCAGAATTGAGAACCTTTTAAAAAAAACGAGTTAGTCATTGGCAATATATAAGTGTTTCTGAGCACTTTATATCTACACTCATTTACTAAAAAGAGTCTGAATTATACACCTTAATACATCTAATCATTATGAAATACAGAGCTCTATACATAGGAGATAATACTGCCTTTGTAGAAAAATTGTCTAGCGCTAAAAGCATTTTTAATGTTAACTCTACAAATCATCCTTATGATGCTATTAAACACATGCATCAAATAAATGTTTTGTTTTTTGAAGAAAAAGATAAATACAACGATGCATTCCTTATTAAATCACTAAAACAAAACCTATCACAAACCAGAATAGCAATTTTTGTTATTAGAAAAGATGTAGATGCATTTGAGTATTTGCACAATGGTGCTGATGATGTTTTTGATCTCGAAACAGATATTCAAGACATAGAGAAGCGCTTCATCTTTATAAATCAGAACTTTGAAAGACTTTCCCAAGCAAAAAAAGATTCCATTCAATTATTTAAACTACCTCTTTGGAAACGGACATTCGACATTGTAGTTTCCAGCATCATCATATTTTTTCTTCTTCCAATATTCTTATTAATAGTTATTTGTATCCGTTTGGAATCTAAAGGTAAGGTTTATTACACCTCACCGCGGGTTGGAACGGGATATAAAGTTTTTGGATTTATTAAATTTAGAAGCATGTATACCAATGCCGATAAACGAGTTGATGAACTGATGAAAAAAAATCAATACGTCAAACAAGACAACTCAGATAAAACAAATGTTGATCAACAAATTAAATATGATGAAGGACCAATATTGATTTCGGACGATGGTTTTGTGCCAGAATCGAAAGTACAGCATCAGAAATCAATTAAACGCGAAAATGCATTTTTTAAGGTGGCTAATGATCCACGTATTACCAAGGTAGGACGAATTTTAAGAAACACAAGTATAGATGAGCTTCCCCAGTTAATAAATGTACTTAAAGGTGATATGTCACTTGTTGGGAACAGACCTCTCCCACTCTACGAAGCTGAGATGTTGACAACTGACCAATGGTCTAAACGCTTTTTAGCACCTGCCGGAATGACCGGATTATGGCAAGTTACTAAGCGTGGAGGCTCAAATATAATGTCGGCCGATGACCGAAAACAACTTGATATTGAGTATGCCGAAAATTTCTCATTTCTATACGACCTGAAAATTATGTTGAAAACAATACCTGCTATGCTTCAACATGAAAATGTATAAAACAATAGATTTCTGAAATCAATCAGGCTAAATAAACAATTACAGCACAAAATGAAAAACCTCCAGTTCAGGACATATATTATATTGATTATTAGCTGCTTTACAACAGTTTTACAGGCACAATCATCAAGCGGTAATGGAGCTGTGAATGATACAATTTCAGTTGATCCAAAAATACCTGAATTAAAGGTATTTATCGAATCAGCATTGAAAAATTCACCACTTTTAAAAGCCTCAGACATGCAGATAGAGCGTGTTTTTGAACAAATAAAAAAAGAAAAAAAGTCCTGGACCGATTTCATCTTCATTGATGCAAATGCCAGATATGGCTTATTTAATCAAGTTACAGTTTCAGATCAAACCGGAGTCGACTTAGGAATTAAATCGGCCAGAGAGCAATTTAACTATTTTGCAGGTCTTACCTTCAGACTTCCTCTTTCAAATTTTACCAGCAAAAAAAACGATATAAAAATATTGACTAGTGATCTTGAGGGAAGTAAGTTTAAAAAAGAACAACTTAAGAATGAATTAACTCAATTGGTTATCGATGAGTATTTCAAGCTCATAAACATGAATCAATCAATTCAGATAAATCAGAATATTTTACAGTCGCTAAGACTCAACATGGTTAAAGCTCAAAAAGACATAAATACCGGCATAATTGGATTAAGCGATTATAATTCGGTACTGACAACAAAAGAAAAAGCAGAAGAAAGTTACTACAAGTCTCAAAACGATTATTATGCCCAGTTTTACAAAATACAAGTGTTAACCGGATTAAACCTAAATGAAAAAAAATGAACATTATAAAATTCATAGAAATACTAATGGGCAAGATAAAATACTTGATTATTTTACCATTGACTATAGGTATTCTTACATTTTTCCTGACAAAAAATTTACCAAATCAGTTCTCTACTGAAACAAGCATATATACTGGCATCACATCGAATAGCGGATTAGATGTTGGTGCTCAACGTGTTGACAAACTTATAACACAAAACGAATACAACAATGTATTATCAATCCTGAAATCAGAATCATTGTTTGAAGAAGTGGGATTAAAACTTCTAACACAACACCTGATGTTAGATAAGCCCAAAAAAGATATTATATCAGAAAAAGCTTTCAACGAATTAAAGAAAAACGTACCTGAAAAAGTAAGAAAATTGATTGTGAAAGGTAATTATGAAAAGAGTTACAACAATTTAAAAAATTCCATCACACAAGACGATAAAAATTTCATATACAGACTATTAAACTACGACAATCCATATTACAGTATAAATGCACTTTCACGACTAAAAGTTGAGCAAGTAAATTCTAGTGATTTAATAAAACTATCCTATGAGACAGATGATGCCGGCATTTGTTTTAATACAGTAAAAATTGCAGCAGAGGTGTTTATCAGAAATTATGGTCAAATTAAGAAAAATCAAAAAAGTTCGGCTGTAAAATACTTTCAAAACAAACTTGATGAAATTGGAAATAAATTAAATACAGCCGAAGGAGAATTACTCAATTTCAATGTATCTAACGATGTAATTAATTATTATGAACAAACAAAACAAGTTACAACTCAGCATGAAGAAATAGAAATTCGGCTTCAGGAAGTAAGAATGAATTTTGAAGCTTCAACAGCTGTTTTGAAAAAGCTTGAAACTGAGATCTCTAAACGTTTTTCTATCAACTTAAAGAATATAGAAGTACTAAACATTAGAAATCAACTTGTTAGTTGCAATAACGACATTGCCAGATACGAAGTTTATAAAGAAGAAAAAGATCAGGGAGCAGCTAAAGAGTTGTACAAAAAAAGAAGTAATCTGGAAAAAAAGCTCGAAAACTGCATTGATTCAATTTACAATTTTGATAGCAATAGTCAGGGAATTGATTCACAGAAACTACTAGGTGAATGGCTTACTGCCGTGACAAACTACGAAACTAATTCGGCTTTATTGAAATCGATGCAAATTCGCCAAGCTGAATTTATGTCGCAGTTCAAACGTTATGCACCATTAGGAGCAACTATTAAACGCATTGAAAGAGAGATAAATGTGTATGAAAATGAATACCTGAACATTCTGAATAATCTGAATATTGCACTTCAGAATGAGCAGAATACCGATATGATTTCGAATATGAGAATTATTGATGAGGCCAAATATCAAATTAGTGCTATTCCATCAAAAAAAAAGCTCTATATTATCATAGCCATTCTCTTTACATTATTATTCTATATTTTAGGTGTATTTGCTGTGGAGTTAATGGATCACAGAATTAAATCTCCATCAACTCTTAAATTACTTACTGGACTTGATGTGTTAGGTGCATTTTGTATACACAACAATAAAAAATTCATTAATACAGAAAAAGTTACAACAAAGGCTGCATTATTTATTTTTGAAGAAATAAGAAAATTATCTGTAACAAAGAATAAACCATTTATAATTCAAATTTTAAGTATTTGGGATGGTGCTGGTAAAACTTATACTGCAGAAATTATTCAGACAGAGTTAGAGAAACGTGGATTCTCAGCCAAAACAATAAAAATAATGGCCGCTATTTCTGATAATGAGGCGATTAAAAATTCAGAAAATGAAGATATTAAAAACTTATTAGCTACATACTACAAAGCCAATAATTATACAGAATTACTGGATGAAAATGACAAATCCAATGATTTCATCATAAGTGTTATTCCTTCGGTTGGCAGAGGCCTTGAAAATAGTATATTGATAAAAGATGCCGATATGAACCTGATCGTTTTCGATTCAAATCTAACATGGTCAACAGCTGACCAATACAACATAGAGAAAATTAAGCAGATAATAGAAACAAATATGTATGCAATTCTAACAAACTCAATGCCCAATGATTTGGAAGAAATGTATGGAGAAATTCCAAAGAAAAGATCTAAACTACGGATTTTAATAAAAAAAACAATCAAACGATTTATAAAATAGATAACTCAACATAGAACAAACAACTATTTTAATATATGAATAATAGCTTACCCATATTGAATTCGAACAAGAATTATTTAAAACTTATTTTTACAATAAGTACAATTCTTGCGACACTCATATTTGGAGCTATTTATTTCTTTTCCAAGGACAACTTATTGGTAGGCATGGCTATATTTATGATTCCAGTTCCTTTTATGTTCTTGTACTCGTTGTTTAAAAATCCACGTATAGGATTTATAACCGTTCTTTACTGTAACTATTTTGCAATTGGTTTATCCAGATATATTCCCGCACCTATTGGTTTAACTGTTGATGCGATGCTTTTTCTAACACTTATAGCCGTATTATTCAGTCAGTTTAATAAAAAAGTAGAATGGAATAGAGCTGCTAAAGATTATACATATATTGCACTCATCTGGTTTATGATGACACTCTTTCAGCTATTTAATCCTGAAGCTGTTAGTCGTGAAGCATGGTTTTATGCAATGCGTGGTCAGGCCTTGTATATTGTCCTTGCAGTTCCATTAGTATATCTGATTTTTAATCGCCCCAGAGATCTTGATACATTGATTAACCTTTGTGCATGGTTTACAGTTTTAGCCATTATGAAAGGAGTTATGCAGAAATATGTAGGCGTCGACAGATGGGAACAGCAATGGTTAAATGTTCCCGGAAATCGGTCAACTCATATTTTATTTGGACAACTCAGAATTTTCTCATTTTTCTCGGATGCAGGAACCTATGGTGGATCCATGGGATATTTCGGGGTTTTGTTTGCTATTTTAGGTATTAATGAAGCTAGTAGTCGTAAAAAAATATTTTATTTTCTGATTTCAGTTGGATCGCTTTATGCCATGATGATTTCTGGTACCAGAAGTGCTATTGCTGTTCCATTAACAGGATTTGTTATGTACACAATTCTGTCAAAAAAATTCAGAACAATGATTACTGTTGGAAGCATTGTATTTCTGATATTTTTCTTCTTAAAATACACTACCATTGGTCAGGGAAACTATGATATCAGGCGTATGAGAAGTGCATTCTCTGAAGATAACGCATCGCTTAATGTAAGAATGGAAAACCGCAAATTATTTGGTGATTACCTAAAGTCCAGGCCATTTGGTGGTGGTGTAGGTTCATCAGGAAATTGGGGGTCAAGATTTAGCCCGGGTACATTTTTAGCTGAAACTGCTACAGATGGTTGGTATATACAAATCTGGGCCGAACAGGGAATTGTAGGACTAACCGTTTATTTATTAATCATTTTTTATATCGTTTTGAAATCTTCATTTCTAATTTTTTTCCGATTAAAGAAACCTGAAAATATCTACAAAGCAATTGGCTTTACAAGCGGAATGTACGGACTCATGATTTCATCATATTCTGCCTCAAGTTTAGGCCAAATGCCTAATACTATTATTGTTTTTGTAAGTATGACTCTAATTTCATTAATGGAAAAGTGGGAAAAAGAAGATAAAGTTTGCCAACTCGAAAAAATTCAATAATACTTCGATAAAATTTTAAGTCATAAATTTCGACCAATTAAATAATTTACTAATAATCAGCAATCAAAGTGAATTTTCGCGGATAGAAGCTAGTTCCATATCGTTTATCTGAACTTTAAGATAAGATTTCAAGCCTCTAAGGCATTTGCGATTAAATTATTTTTATTATATTTACAATGGGAAAATTAAGCAAAATGCCTTTTTGAAAAATTGTGTTAAAGTGCTGATAAACTGACTTAATAGATACCAGTAATCACGCACATAACAATAAATTAAAATTCTAAAATTATGAACATTTCAATCGTAGGAACAGGATATGTAGGTTTAGTTTCGGGTGCTTGTTTGGCAGAAACCGGAGCAGTAGTGAATTGTATAGACGTAAATCAAGCTAAAATTGATAGTTTGAATGATGGAATTATGCCTATTTACGAACCAGGACTTGAAGATATTGTAAAAAGGAATGTACTCAAAGAAAGACTTTATTTTAAAACAAAACTTTCTGAAGTTGTCAACCAAAGCGATGCTATTTTCATTGCTGTAGGTACTCCACCCGACGAAGATGGAAGCGCTGATCTGAAATATGTGGTAGGTGTCGCACGTGAAATTGGGCAACATTTAAACCAATATACAGTTGTTGTCACCAAAAGCACCGTTCCTGTTGGCACAGCTAAAAAAGTAAAAGCAGCCATTCAGGAAGAACTTGACAAACGTGGTGTGAAAGTTGAATTTGATGTAGCTTCAAATCCTGAATTTTTAAAAGAAGGAAACGCAGTTGATGACTTCCTAAAACCCGATAGAATTGTAGTTGGAGTTGAAAGTGAAATGGCCGAAAAAGTGCTAAAACGCTTGTACAAACCTTTTGTTCTCAATGGACATCCAATTATTGTAATGGACATTACCTCATCTGAAATGACAAAATATGCGGCCAACTCAATGCTGGCAACAAAAATCAGTTTCATCAATGATATCGCAAATTTATGCGAAATAGTAGGCGCTGATATCAATCTTGTTCGTAAAGGTATTGGCTCTGATTCGCGCATAGGTAATAAATTCCTGTATCCGGGAGTTGGTTACGGAGGGTCTTGTTTCCCTAAAGATGTGCAAGCTTTAATTAAAACTGCAAAGGGTTACGGCTATTCATTGAAAGTTTTACAAGCAGTTGAAGAAGTAAACAACTACCAGAAAACCGTTTTATTCAACAAAATTTCCGATTATTTCAATGGAAATTTAGCCGGTAAAACAATAGGTATCTGGGGATTATCATTCAAACCAGAAACTGACGACATGCGCGAAGCTCCATCGGTAGTTTTGATTAATCAGCTACTTGAAAAAGGGGTAACTGTTTGTGCATACGACCCTATTGCTATGCATGAGGCTGAACGTATTCTCGGCAACAAAATTAAATACTGCAAAGACATGTACGAAACGCTTATTGGCGCAGATGCTCTGGCAGTTGTAACCGAATGGAGCGAGTTCCGACTTCCAAACTTCAAGGTTATGGAAAAACTCATGAACAATAAAGTATTGTTCGATGGTAGAAACATCTTTGATGTTGAACAACTTATTGAATTTGGCTTTAAATATTACAGTATCGGTAAACAACCATTAAATCTGTAAAACAAGCTTTTCAATATATCTTATATTGTTTCGCAGGCTGGAAATAGAATCCAGTTTGCGAAACAAAAACAAACTTCACTCAAAAACAAAACTAATTCTCACTTGAAACTGGCCAGAAACAAAGTTTAGCCAGAGTTTTTGTTACATTTCTCAATAATTTATTAGCTCTTAACGTTTTTTTTAAGTACTTGACTCAAATTTCATAAAATTTGTTCGGGCAATAGTTACACTTTTTCTGAGAATAATCAACTATCTTATTATCAGTAACTTATAAAATAATTTAAGATGAATTTTATATTTTTTACGACATATAATATACTACAATTACTACTTCTGGTAGTTAGCGGAATGGCAACATTGTATATTTTCATCTTCGCCATTGCTGGTACCTTTTACAAGCAAAAAAGCACAAAAGCATCTTCAAGAAAAATGCGAAAAATTGCTGTGCTGATACCGGGATACAAAGAAGATGACGTAATTATTAATGTGGCCCAAGAAGCGCTAAAACAAAAATATCCGGCAATTTTATACGATGTTATAATTATTGCTGACTCATTTAAGTCAGAAACCTTGAGTTCACTCAGGCAATTACCCATTAAGGTAATTGAAGTTAGTTTTGAAAAAAGTACTAAATCAAAAGCTTTAAACAAAGCAATGGAGCAATTGACTGATTTGTATGATATTGCAGTTATACTAGATGCAGACAATGTTATGTCAATTGACTTTTTAGATAAAATAAATGCCGCTTTTGAAAACAATTATATAGCAGTACAAGGACACAGGGCAGCGAAAAATTTAAATACTGAGCTTGCAGTACTTGATGCAGTCAGCGAAGAGATAAATAACCATATTTTCCGCAAAGGACATCGCGTTCTTGGATTGTCATCGGCTATCATTGGATCAGGTATGGCGTTTGATTATAACCACTTTAAAACAATGATGTTATCAGTAACTGCTATAGGTGGTTTTGATAAGGAAATTGAACTTAAAATGCTTAAAGGAGGCCATAAAATTGAATACTTAGACAATGCCTATGTGTATGATGAAAAAGTGCAAAAAGCAGATGTTTTTACCAACCAACGAAGGAGGTGGCTATCGGCTCAAATACATTATTTCAAGCAAGATATTGGCAGTGCAATAATTCATCTTGTCACAAAAGGAAATGTTGATTATTTCGACAAAGCTATTCAGTTTATTCAACCTCCACGAATATTGCTGTTAGGTGCAGTGTCATTACTAACTATTTTATTTGCTATAACAAATGCATTTATAATAGGTTACAACTTATTAACGGCAAGTTGGATAATCGTTTTGATAGTTTGTATTATCTCATTTTTATTATCAATTCCACGTCAGTACTACAGTAAAGAAACAGCAAAAGCCTTAATAGAACTACCTAAAGGCATGATTCTAATGTTAGGCTCATTGTTACGAATTAAAGGAGCAAACAAACAATTTCTTCATACTAAACACGGTTCGTCAAACATTAATTAATCTGGTATTATGAAAAAAATCACAGCATTTAAATCAACATTTTCGTCATTATTATCAAATGACTTTAGTTCTATTTCTACCATAAGTTATTATGAGCAATCAGATGTGAAACTTTTCTTAAATGGTAGATTTTATAACGAAACCCCTGACAGTTTTTTAACTAAATATATCCTAACTGGACGAACTATTTTAAAAGCAGTTGACGGTGATTTTACACTAATTATTATCGATGCCGGAAAAATATACATCTTCAGAGATCGTCATGGAGTTGGAAGTCAGGTATTTTATTCAGCCAATTTCGTCACCTCCAATCTTCTTGATTTTACAGAGTTGAAAGGTTTTGAATGCACGCCAAATATCGAGGCATTGTTCACATTCCTAAGCATTGGTTATGTTCCTTCCCCACTCTGCTCGCTCGAAGGAGTAAAAAAGTTGGGTGCAGGCCATTTGCTTACAGTTGATAAAACAACACAAACAGTAACCGACATTTTTCCGGCAAGCGATTTTATGAAGCGTGTGTCAACAACCAAACTTACCATTAACGAAGCAACTGAAGAGTATGAACGATTACACAAAAAAGCTATAAAAGAACGTATTGCTGACGAAACGAAAATAGGACTTTTACTAAGTGGAGGTTACGATTCAGGCGGTAATATATCTGCCTTACGCGAAGTATACAATGGAGAAATAAGTTCATTTTCAATAGGTTTCAAAAACAACCAATGGACAGAATTGCCATTGGCTAAAATACTATCGGAAAGATACACAAGTTCGCATCACGACTATGAAATTGATGGATCCGAGATAATGAGTTTGCCAAAAATCATCTCTGTGACCGGCGATCCATTTCAGGAAGGTGGTTTGATGGTAAATTACACGGCCATGGAATTGGTAAAAAAGAGTGGAGAGAAACCTGAATTAATTCTTGGTGGAGATGGTAACGACCAGCATTTTGGGACTTCGGGTAAAGAACTGGCACTCCACTGGAAAATGAAACAAAACAAAGGACAAATACTACAAAAAGCATTTGATTTTGCAGGTAATTCATCACTATTTGAAAACGACAATATTTTGTTCCGTTCAGAATTCCACAACCGCAAAATACTCCATATTCAACAATCTGATGTTTTTGGATTTACACAATATCAGGTTAATAAAATAAACTCAGTTGGTGTAAAAATGGATGAATTCAGCTATTTAAAAAATCATCAAAAAAAATTCAACAACTTTGATGAGTTCTTCTATAACCGCAATTTAAACATTGATATTAAACAAGTTATAAACGAAGTAATTTTATATAAATCATCAAGAATGGGTGAATTATTTGGGAACAATATTTCGTTTCCTTACATGAGCACTGAGTTGTACGGTTTTCTAAGTACACTTCCGGTTGATTATAAATTTCATGGCACATTGGACGAATTAGGAAAAGGGAAAGGTGTCTCGAAATATCTTCACAAAAAATACCTTAAACCAAAACTACCCACTGAGATTACCGACAGAAAAAAACAAGGTGGTTTTGCTCCGCTTCCTATCTTCCTGAAAGACGATAAGCAACGTAAATTGATATTTACATTTCTGAAAAACTCAGATTTAGTTAAGCAACTATTTAAATACAAAGCCATAGAAGATTTACTAGATCAATACGACGAAACTGCAAATTCAAAATCATATTGGTTTTGGTATCAACAAGTTAAATCAAACCAGATCATTAATCTGCTCACATTGGCAGTTTGGTGGGAAATGCTTATCAATAAAAAAACTAACATACAATCTATCACTGAACTATTTTAAAAAGCATTATCAATTTCAAATCACCTATGTTTAACTCTTAAATCTGCAAAACATGAAAATTGGTATTGAAGGACAACGGCTTTTCCGGAAAAAGAAACACGGCATGGACATGGTGGCTTTGGAATTAATAAAAAATCTCCAGAAAATTGATACTCATAACGAATATGTAATTTTCGTAAAGCCGGATGAGGATAATACTTGTATTCCAACAGCTCCAAACTTTAAAATAGTTGAACTTGGTGGTGGCCCCTACCCTATCTGGGAGCAAATAGCATTGCCCATAGCTGCTAAAAAAGAAGGCTGTGAACTATTGCACTGCACTAGTAACACAGGGCCAATATATAGCAAAGTACCACTAATTACAACACTACATGATATTATCTATCTTGAAAGTGTAAGTATATTAAAAAAATCCGGAACCTGGTATCAAAAGTTCGGAAACATGTATCGTCGTTGGGTGGTACCTCCAGTCGTAAAAAAGAGTAAAAAAGTGGTTACCGTCTCAAATTTCGAAAAAGAACGTATTAAAAGTTTCATGGGATTAGGTGACAATCTCACAGCCATATACAACGGTGTTGGAAAACACTTCCGAAAAATAACCGATGAAAATATTTTGACTCATGCTAAACAGAAATACAAACTTCCAGACAATTTTATGTTTTTTCTAGGAAATACTGATCCAAAAAAAAATACACCCAATGTGCTGAAAGCATTTGCAGATTTCAATAATCGTTCAGGAATTAAATACAAACTGGTGATGCTCGATTATGAAGAAAATGCGCTTATGCAAGTTTTGAATGATATAGGACATCCTGAATTGCGAGCAGAAATTGTAATGGCCGGTTATGTTCCAAACATTGAAATGCCTGCAATCATAAACCAGTGTAAAGTTTTTCTGTATCCATCATTGCGTGAGAGTTTTGGTATTCCCATTCTGGAAGGAATGGCATGCGGTGTTCCCGTAATTACTTCAAACACCTCATCAATGCCCGAAATTGCTGGTGATGCAGCCATTTTAGTAGATCCATATAAATCGGACGAAATAGTTGCTGCCATTGAGCATATTCTGACTGACGAAGCCTTCAGACTTTCATTATGCGAAAAAGGGATAGAAAGAGCTGCTCAATTTTCGTGGCAACACATGGCCGAAAAATATCTTGAATTATATACAAAACTATTGAATAACTAATTACAAGCGACATGTTACAAGGCGAAAATATAATTTGTATTGCCAACACAAGCTGGTTTGGAAATTACGCTAAATCTACCGTGCAAATTATGGAACGTTTGGCTAAACATAATAATGTATTGTTTGTGGAATATCACTATTCTGTAAAAGATATACTTACAACATTGCGTGGCAAGCAAAACGCTCCTGTAAAACGCATGTTAGGCTTGGATAAACGCTTGCAACAAATTGATACAAATATTGGTAGCAAGGTAAATGATCTGGTTGTTCCAGCAGGAATACCCATATATTTTCTAAAAAATGAGAGATTATTCAACTTTTTTTTCTCGTTTAACACATTCATTTACAAGAGATCATTAAAACGAGCCATCAAAAAACTAAATTTCGTAAATCCAATTGTAATAACGGCATATAATCCATTTTACGGACTTTCATTGATTGGAAAATTAAGTGAAAAAGAACATATTTACTATTGTTACGACGGTGTAGAGTCAGGATTCTTTGGAAAACGAATTTTTGATTTTGAGAATAAATTTTCTGAAAAAGCAAAGGCTATTATTACCACTTCCGACTATCTAAATTCTGAAAAACTAAAATTAAACCCGAATAGTTTTGTGGTGAAAAATGGTGTTGATTTCCCTGTTTTCTCAAAAAAATCAAAGCAACAAGTACACCTTCATCAACGCAAAAAAGTAGGTTTTATAGGTAGTCTTGATCCTCGTTTTGATATTGAAACAGTTGAATATGTAGTAAAAAATATGCCTCATTTTGAGTTCGAATTTACAGGTGATATGCGCAATGAAGCACTAAAATCGCGACTTCGTAGATATTTGAATGTTAGATTTTTTGATCCGGTAAAACCTAATGATGTGCCGGAATTATTAGCTAAATATGACGTGGGAATTATTCCATACATAGTAAATGAAGTAAATAAGAATATTTATCCACTAAAAATCAATGAATATCTGGCGGTTGGAGTTCCGGTAGTTATGACAGCCTTTGCCAATCTGCCTGAGTTTGACGGAATGGTTTCAGTATCGCAAGACAAAGACGACTTTATTCGAAAGCTACAGGAAGAAGTAGATAATGACACAATAGAGAAAATTCAATCCCGAATTAGTTTTGCTGCTGAAAATTCATGGGAAGTACGCACTGAAAGCTTCAGCAAAATTGTCGAGAAATTTATCTAAAGACTAAAAATAAAACGATCATATAACCCTCTAAAAGTTATACTTATGTATTATAGAAACATATCAGACATGAATCAAATCATTCTGAAGCGTATCAGCATTTTGCCACGCGATTTTGATTTGATAGTTGGAATTCCACGCAGTGGAATGCTTCCGGCAAATTTACTGGCATTGTATCTCAACAAGCCATATACAGATATACATTCGTTTATTAACGGACATATATACAAAGCTGGAGAACGCGGACAATTCATTGACATAAAGAGCTTTAAAAAGATTTTAATTGTAGACGACAGCATTGCATCAGGTTCGGCTATGATTAAATCCAAAGAAATTCTAAAAGAAGTCAGTCCTGACTTTGAATTGAGTTTTTGTGCCATTTATGTAATTCCGGGCAAAGAAAAAATGGTTGATTATTTTTTTGAAGTGGTACCTCTTCCACGTTATTTCCAATGGAATATTCTCCATCATACGGCTCTTGAAAAATCGTGTTTTGATATTGATGGAGTGCTTTGCGTTGACCCTACCGACGAACAAAATGACGATGGTGAAAAATATATTGATTTTATATTAAATGCACCCCCATTGTATATTCCTGGAAGTAAAATTGGTACATTAGTAACATCGCGGCTGGAGAAATTTAGAAAAGAAACCGAGATATGGTTAGCTAAAAATAATGTAAAATACGACAAACTGGTTATGCTTGATTTGCCAAACAAAGAAGCCCGGCAAAAGGCAAACAGTCATGGAGCGCATAAAGCAAATACATATAAAGAAAGCAACTATATACTATTCTTTGAAAGTTCACTGCTACAAGCTATTGAAATAAATAAAATTACAAAAAAACCGGTTTTTTGTACTGAAAATTTTGAGATTATTTTTGATGCACAATCACTTTCGTACAATTTAAAGAGTGGTAAATATTTTCCAGCATTGCGAAAATTTGCGTTAAAACTGAGAGATAAACTACGGAATCGATAATAATTATTGAAAAGAAATGAAAAAAGCAGCTATTCTTACGATTACCGATTATGTAAACTACGGAAACAGGTTACAAAATTATGCGGCTCAGGAACTTCTAAAGTCGCTGAATCTCGATGTGGAGTCTATTGGTAATATAGCCATTCCGGAAAATGAAACGGAACTTCCATTGTCAGAAAGAATAGCAAATGCCTTAAGACTGTCTCCGGCAACATTACTTAACAAAGCAATCGAGAAAATTCAAGAACTAAAAAACAGGGACAAATACAAGTTAGGCCAAAAAGCGAAAGAAAAATCATTTCGGGAATATTCGGCAAAACATATGCAAGAAACGGATTATGTAATTAGCAGAAATAATTTACCTGAAGATTTGGGCAATCGGTATGACTATTTTTTTGTTGGGAGTGATCAGATTTGGAATCCCAACATTAGATACGGTTCTCCTGTAGATTTTCTGACATTTGCACCTAAGAATAAACGAATTGCACTTTCGCCAAGCTTTGGTGTATCAACTATTTCCAGTGAATTTTCCTCACGTTATCGGCAATGGCTATCCGAAATGAAATTTCTCTCAGTAAGAGAACAAGCCGGAGCTGATATTATAAAAAACTTAACCGGTAGAGAGGCTCCAGTACTTGTTGACCCAACACTTATGCTGACAAAGGAACAATGGCTAGCAGTGTCGGAGAAAGGGCGGAAAAAACCGCAAAAAGACTATTTACTTACTTATTTTATTGGTGCTGTATCATCAAAAAGAAAGAAAATTTTGAATGAGATTGCGAATAAAAACGGGCTTGAGATAGTTCAACTAGCAAGTCTTGACGACATAGAACACTATGATGCCAACCCAGGTGAGTTTATTGATTATATTAATTCTGCAAGGCTGGTATGTACAGATTCGTTTCACGCCATTATCTTCTCTATGCAAATGGAAAAACCATTTATGGTTTTTGACCGGGAAGGTAAAAGTGCTCCTATGTCGTCACGTATCGAGACACTACTGTCTAAATTTAAATTTGAGTCTCGTAAATATTCGAAATTACAGCATTCAACTGAAATTTTCCAGATTGATTTTAGTCATTTACCTGAAATTCTGAAACTTGAACGAGCCAAAGTATCTGAATATCTGAACAAAGCCCTACAAACTGATACAACAACCGCATGAAAGTAAATCAATTAAAAGCAGGTGCTATTATGTCCTATTTAATTATAGGGCTCGGAAGTCTTATTTCCATTGTCTACACACCAATTATGCTCCGGTTACTGGGACAGAGTGAATTTGGACTTTATAACTTGGTGGCGTCTGTAGTAAGTTATTTAGGACTTTTCAATTTTGGATTTGGGAGTGCTTACATTAAATACTACTCAATGTACAAAGTAGAAAAGGATGAAGAGAGTATAGCCAGACTGAATGGCATGTTTATGATTATTTTCGGTATTTTAGGAGCAATAGCTATATTATCAGGTGTTGTGCTTGTATTTAATACAGACGCTATTTTTGGAACAAAACTGAGTGTGGCAGAACTTTCAAAAGCTAAAGTACTGATGGCATTAATGGTTATAAACATTGCTATTACATTTCCATGCATTGTATTTAATTCCTATGTTACTGCCAACGAGAAGTTTATATTCCAACGGATTTTACAGATTGCCAGAATTATAACAAGTCCGTTCCTAATTCTTCCCATCCTGATTATGGGTTATGGTTCTATAGGAATGGTAATTGTAACAACAGTTATCAACTTTGCGATTGAGCTGGTTAACGTAATCTATTCATTCAAAAAAATCAATATAAATTTCTCTTACAAAAATCTCAACGTGTCTCTGGTTCGTGAGCTATTTATCTTTTCTTCCTACATTTTTCTTAATCTTATTGTAAATCAAATTAACTGGAATGTCGACCGGTTTATTATTGGTCGTTTCAGAGGCACCATTGAAGTGGCTACTTACAGTGTGGCAGCACAACTAAACTCTTATTATTTGCAGTTATCTACAGCCATATCAGGCGTATATATTCCTCGCGTAAATACACTTGTAGCATCAAAAAATGGCGACAAAGAACTTAGCGAAATGTTTACCCGGCTTGGACGGTTGCAGTTTATACTTTTGTCGCTGGTACTTACTGGATTGATATTTTTTGGAAAAGCATTTATTTGTATTTGGGCAGGAAAAAACTATGCCTCCTCCTACCCTATAGCATTAGTACTGACAATACCATTAACAATACCGCTAATACAAAATTTAGGTATTGAGATTCAACGCGCCAAAAACATGCATAAATTCCGTTCATGGGTCTATTTTTTTATTGCTTTGGGTAATGTTGGTCTTTCCATTCCGTTGGTAAAACTCTATGGTGGAATAGGCGCAGCTATTGGAACTGCTTTGGCATTAGTTATTGGTAATGTGTTTGTTATGAACTGGTACTATCACAAAAAAGTAGGATTAGATATAAAGAAATTCAGCAAGTCTATATACAAAGTACTTCCATCGCTAATTATTCCTACCATTATTGGAATCTTGATGTTTATGTACCTGAATCTGATGAACGTAAAAACTCTTATAGCCGGGATTACGGTTTACTCAATAATTTTCTGTATATCAATGTGGTACTTAGGCATGAATAATTATGAAAAACAATTGATTAGTAAACCCATAATTAAAATTGTATCAAAAATTTCAAAACGAAAAAAGTAAAAACTTAAAACTTACTCACTATGAACACATTAGAAATCATCTTCTGGATTTTAGTAGGTATTATCGTTTATACCTACATTGGATATGGATTTGTTTTATTCTTTTTGATAAAAATAAAACGTCTCTTTAGCAAGAAAACCACGTTGGATATCTCTACCGATAATCTTCCTGAAGTAACTTTGCTGATAGCCGCTTATAACGAGCAAGACTACGTAAAAACAAAAGTTGAAAACACATTACAACTGAATTATCCCAAAGATAAATTGCACCAAATATGGGTCACAGATGGATCGTCAGACGATACCCCCAAAAGATTACAAGCATATCCTGAAGTAGAAGTACTGCACAAGCCAGAACGAAATGGAAAAATTGCTGCTATGAATCGTGGAATCAAGTTTGTAAAAACTCCCATTGTCATTTTTTCGGATGCTAACACCTTACTCGGGAAACAATCCATCATGAAAATAGCTCAAATGTTTAGTAATCCTAAAACTGGTTGCGTATCTGGTGAAAAACGCATATTTAATGCCGACACAGAAGCAGCTTCGGCAGCTGGCGAAGGCATTTATTGGAAATATGAATCGGCACTAAAGAAATGGGATGCCGAACTTTATTCGGCCGTTGGTGCTGCCGGTGAACTTTTTGCTATTCGTACTGAGCTCTTTAACGAAGTGGAAGCAGATACACTTCTCGACGACTTCATTATTTCGCTTCGTGTAGCCATGAAAGGATATAAAATTGATTATGACCCAGAAGCGTATGCTATAGAAACAGCATCAGCAAATGTAAAAGAAGAGTTGAAGCGCAAAATCCGTATAGCGGCAGGTGGTATTCAATCGGTTGTAAGACTATACCCACTCTTAAATATATTCAAATATGGCATGTTGTCGTTTCAGTATATTTCGCATCGCGTACTGCGTTGGACAATAACTCCATTAGCGCTGTTGGTAGTTCTGTTTTTTAATATTATTTTAGCACCTGTTTCCGACATCTATCTAATTTTACTCATATTACAGGTATTGTTCTATGTTTCAGCACTCACTGGTTGGTTCTTGGAAAACAAAAAACTAAAAGTAAAGATATTTTTCGTTCCTTACTACTTCTTTATTATGAATTATGCCGTTTTTATGGGCTTTGGACGTTATCTAAAAAAGTCACAAAGCGTAAATTGGGAACGAGCTAAACGGGCATAAAACACATTGAAAATAAAAATATAAAATATAAATGAAAGGAAAATGCTATGAGTAGAGTACTAATTACAGGCGGTGCGGGTTTTATTGGTTCGCATTTGTGTGACAGACTTTTGAGCGAAGGAAATGAAGTAATTTGTCTGGATAACTTTTTTACCGGTAGACGCAAAAATATTGAACATAATCTGAAAAATGGTTATTTTGAATTTGTACGACATGATGTTACAGCACCTTACATGGCCGAGGTAGACGAAATCTACAACCTGGCTTGTCCGGCTTCTCCAGTTCATTATCAGTACAATCCTATTAAAACGGTGAAAACATCCGTTATGGGTGCTATCAACATGTTGGGATTGGCAAAACGTGTAAAAGCAAAAATTCTACAAGCTTCTACCAGCGAAGTCTATGGCGATCCAAGTGTGCATCCACAACCCGAAGAATATTGGGGAAATGTGAACCCAATTGGTATACGCTCATGCTACGACGAAGGTAAGCGCTGTGCCGAAACACTGTTTATGGATTATCATCGTCAAAATGATGTAAAAATAAAAATTATCCGCATTTTCAATACCTATGGACCTCGCATGAACCCGGATGATGGACGTGTGGTTTCAAATTTTATTGTTCAGGCTTTGAAAGGGCAAGATATTACTATTTTTGGCAATGGGCAACAAACGCGTAGTTTTCAATATGTTGATGATCTTATTGAAGGAATGATAAGAATGATGAAAACTGACAACTCTGTGATTGGACCTATCAATATCGGCAATCCGAACGAGTTTACCATGTTAGAGCTAGCGACTAAAGTTATAGAGCTAACCAACTCAAAATCAAAACTTATATTTCAGGATCTACCTTCTGACGACCCGAAACAACGTCAGCCAAACATAACCAAAGCTAAAGAGATTCTTGGTGGTTGGAATCCAAATGTTCAACTGGAAGAAGGATTGATAAAAACAATTACTTACTTTGAAGAAGAACTAAAACTTAGTAAATAGAACTTTATATACAGAAAACAAGCCCGGGGATTTCTCTCCGGGCTTGTTTCTGTATTATTTTGATAACATTGAATGCACTTATAACAAATAAACAAGTTCAATATCTTCAACTACTCGCCTTAATATCTTACTTACATCATCTACCAAAATTTTTAACCCACAACTTGAATTAGCATCAAGATCAAATTTCTCTAGCTGTGCCACTTTATCTAAAATGCTATTTATTTGCAAATTAGCCACACTCGGTTTAATTTTATGTGCAATCCTTCGGATACCAACAATATCATTATTCTCAAACGAATCGCTTAATTGGGTAATTGACTGATTGGCAATATCTTTAAATGCAGTCAACATTTTTCGAACAAATTCTTCATCTCCTCTACTTAGCTCGCGAAGCTGAGACAAATCAAATAATGTAACGTTACTATTGATGTTTTCAATTGTGCAATCAGAGTTTTTAGTCTTTGGTGCATACATACCGACTTTATCCAACAATTCATTTTCTTTATAAGGTTTAATCAAATAATTATTCATTCCTACCGAAAGATATAAATCAATATCATGTTTAAATGCATTGGCTGTAAGAGCAATTATTGGAATATCAGCATTGTACTTACAACGAATTTCTTTAGTTGCCTCTACCCCATCCATCAATGGCATTTGAATATCCATTAAAATTAAATCAAAGTCAACTTGTTGAATTTTTTCAATAGCCTCAAGTCCATTTTCGGCTTCGGTTATTTCGCATCCCAGATGTTTTAAACTTTGAATGGCTATAAACCTGTTCATTTCATTATCCTCAACTAACAGGATTTTCATGCCAACAAAAGTATCTTTATCAACCACTTTCCTATTATTGACTAATTTAGTTGGATCTCCAACTGGTAGTTGAATGTCAAATGAAATTTTAGTACCTTCACCTTTTACACTCGACACCTCAATTTCGCCTCCCATGAGTTGAATTAATTCCTTTGTTATGCTCATTCCCAATCCGGTTCCTTCAAAACGTCTATTCGAAGCTCCATCTTCTTGAGTAAATTTGTCGAAAAGTCGTTTCATAAAATCCTGACTCATACCAATTCCTGAGTCACTTACCGTAAACCGTAGTTTCTGGAATAATGAATCAGTTTTAAGAACGTCAACTGCTAGATTCACAGATCCTTTATCAGTAAATTTAATAGAATTTCCAAGTAAATTTATTAATATCTGACGTAATCTTCCAGCATCTCCTAAAAGAGCTTTCTTAATATCTGCTGATAAATCTATTCGAAGCTCCAGATTCTTCTCACGAGCTTTAGAGAAAAGGATGCTTCGCACATTGCTAACTACAGCTGAGACACTAAAATCAGTACTGTCAAGTTCAAACTCTCCCGATTCAATCTTAGACATGTCCAAGATATTATTTATAATTGTAAGCAAATGATCTGCAGATGTTTCCGAATGCTTTACATACGATCTTTGTTTATCGGTCAAATGTTCTTTACCAAGCTCCCGAACCATACCTGTTATTACATTTAGTGGCGTTCTAATTTCGTGGCTCATATTTGCTAGAAATACCTCTTTTGCCTTAGCAGCAGATTCAGCTGAAACAATAGCTTGTTCAAGTTCTTTTTCAAGTTTCTTTTGATCTGTAATATCTAAATTAATTCCTATTGTACCTACTACTTCATTGTTATCATTATAATTTGGAGCTCCACTAATTAACCACCATCTTGCTTCACCATTTTTATTTTTTACTGCAAGTTCGTAACTATCCGAAATACCTTGTTCGCGTATTTCTAACTTATTTTCAATTAATTTTGAATCATTAGGATCACGAAGAAATTCGGTAGATTTCATTGATATTAATTCGTCGATATTATACCCTGAAACATTACAGAAGCTTTGATTTGCATACATTATTCTGTCATCTTTATCTGACTCAATTATTCCCAGATTCATGTTAGATATAATATTCCGATATTTTTTCTCTTGTAACATAAGCACCGTTTCACTTCGCTTTCTTTCTCTAACGTTAACAAGCATTTGTGAAAATACTTCTAACAATTTTTTCTCCTTATCTATATAGGTATGTTGTTCCTTTAACGAATCGAACCCAACAAAGCCTAATAATTTGTCTGACCCACTCATCATTGGAATTGAAATCATGCTCTTAATTCCCTGTGGCTCTAGTTTAGTCCTTAAACCTTCATATCCATCATCAGGTAGCGAAAAAATATCCTGAACACAAAACTCTTCACCAATCTTATGCTTGTCAAAGAAATATAGAAGTTCAGCTAATGGCATATTTTGCAGTTCATCTATTTCAGGTGATACTCCATCGCCACACCATTCATAAATATTTGAAGCTGTTTTTGAAACTAAATCATAGTCAAATATATAAGCACGATCAGCTCCCACAAATTCAGCTAAGTCTTTAAGAGATTCCTGAATAGTCTGCTCAACTTTATCTAAATCAATATTGATGTAAGTTGTAGATATACGAATCAATATCTCTTGCATCATAAGTTGCTGACGTATAACTTCCTCTCGCTGTCTACGATTTGTTATATCACGAATAATGCAGGTAACTCCACTTTGTTCTCCAAATTGATTATTAAGAACAGTAGCATGAAGTTCGAACCACATTCGACCATTTGACATATCTAAATAATACTCTACTTTACTCGAACTCTTACTTTCAATACATTGCACCAATGCATTTTTGATTATGTTTTTTGCTGGTTGTGGAAGTGGTATTTTATCAAAATTTTTATTTAAGTAAGGTGCAGGATTTACGAAAACACCCATTCCTTCTGGCAAATGATACTCATTTAATATAAGCTTATTATCAAGCACATACACTATATCACTCATGCTTGCAATCAGTGAAGCTTTTCGTTCTTCACTAATACGTAGTTCCAATTCTGCATTTTTGCGATCTGATATATCGCGCGTCTCTCCCTGAATTCCATTGGGTTTTCCTGATTCATCGCGCAAAATAGACATATTTATTTCTGCCCAGAAAATACTACCATCTGCACGATAATGCTCAACTTCCACTTTTATAGTTCTATTTTTGTCACAACTTGGATTACTTTCATTAGATAGTTCAAAGTTGAATAAATCAATAATTTTTTCAACAGACTTGGGTGTGAATTTTTCATAGATCGACTTTCTTAAATGATCTTCAATCGATTCACCAATCACTCTTTCTACAGATGGACTTATAAAAGACAAATTAAATTGCAAATCAGAAGTCCAAACAATATCCGACATATTTTCGGTAATTTGTCGGTATTTATGCTCACTTTTCAGAAGTTCTATCTCGGTTTGTTTACGTTGAGTAATATCACGAATAATTAATTGAACAGACAGCTTATTATCAAGTATAAGTTGCATTGCTTTAACTTCCACCTCTACAGTTGAACCATCAAACCGAACCAATTTAGCTTCGAATGGAGCTATAATAATTCCATCTTCAAAAGCTTCATTCATTTTTGAGATAAGCACTCTACGAAAATCTGGATGAAGAAATCTTACAAATGATTGACCTACTAATTCTTGTTCGTTTTCAGTACACATTAGGCGACCACTTTCATCATTTACAAATGCTATTTTTCCTTCTGTAAGAATTACAATTGCATCGGGAGAATTATTTACAAGATCCCTGTATTTTACTTCACTATCGCGTAATGCCATTTCTGCACGTTTACGTTGGCTAATATCGCGATTAACACCATGAAATCCTATCAATTCTCCATTTTTATTAAAATGAGTCGTTGAACTTACTTCAGTCCAGAGCCAACTTCCATCTTTACAAAGTTGCTCCAGTTCAAAATGTTCTGTGTCAATATGTGTCTCTAATTTTGTAGCCGATTGACGTTTAGCTCTCATTTGCAAAACTTGTTCTATTCCTTCGGGTTTGAGAGCATTCCATAATTGATTTCCAATGACCTCATCTTGCCGGAATCCGCGCATACGCTCATCTGCCGGGCTTATATAATCGCACACATAATTTGCATCCAAATGCCAAATAACATCGCTCGAATTTTCAGTCATGAAACGATATTTCTCTTCACTCTCCTGCAAAGCTAATTCCGCCTTCTTTCTTTCGGAAATATCTCTAGATATAGCTACAATATAGCCTTTACTATTTATATCAACATATTTTACAGTTACCTCAACAGGAAATTCAACTCCAGTATTTTGATTCTGATTTATTCCTTCAGTAACTAAAAAGTCAACTTCTTTTAGTTCTGAAACATGTTTATACCATGCATCTAAAGTTGGATAAGCAATCAGATAATCAGTTACTTTATGCTTTAATACATCTTCTGGCTTAATTCCCAATCTTTCGCTAGCCACTTTATTTACATAAATTAGCTGCCCATCTTCAGTATTTACTTGAACTGCATCGGAGATATTGTCAAAAAGATTAATAAAGAGTAAAAGCTGTTCCTGAATTCTCTTACGCTCAGTAAAATCCAAACTAATTCCAACAATTCCAATAGCTTGTCCAGCATCATTTTTCAACGGTAATTTTGACGACAATGCCCACCGATCATTGTCATAATGTTTCTCTTTTCCTAATATAGGAATTCCATCAAATAAAACCTGTTTATCTTCCAACAATGAATTCTTTGCATATGACTCAGAATAAATTTCAAAGTCCGTTTTTCCTAATACATCTTCTTCTACTAACGCACCAACACGTTTTAACTCTGAAGTATTTGCCAGCGTTTTTCTGAATTGTAAATCTTTTGCATAAATACTAATGGGAACATTATCAATAATTGTACGCAACAACCGTCTTTCATCAGAAAGTTTTATTTCAGCCTCTTTTCTAAGTTCATTTTCAACTGATTGAGACAAAGCTTTGCCCAAAAAATTAACAACTGATCGAAACTCATTTTTAAATATAACCCCAAACTCATTTTTACGACCTAATATCAAGAAACCATAATCGGCCAGACAATACACGTAATAATAGTTCTCATCATAAATTAATTCGCAAAAACCTTTTGTATCCTCTTTATAAGATTTTAGTATATAATTTTGTATGAATTGCCAGGCATTGTCTTTCTTAAATGCAAATGGCAAAAGATATTTTTCAATAAATTTAGGATTCTCATTTTTGAGAACACCGGCCATGAAACAGTTTAGTTTCCTCAAACAAGCCGGCAAAACTGCTCTAATCATATCATCTTCTGACTCTTTTGCTTCAGCACAAAAAATCAGTTCTAAAAGAGCTTCTGATTTTAGATTGTCTGTTTCCATTTTGCTACAATTACTGTTTTATTGTAAATTTCTAAAAAAGAATCACCCACATTGGCTATTTCGCCAAAAGTTAAGGCTCCGTAAACTGTTTGTCCCCCACTTATCACATCCAATTCAGAAGTAAACACGTCTTCTAAAAATTTCACTCTTGAGAAACAATCAATACAAAAAACAAATCCATCTGTTGTTTCATTTTCTCTTATACAATGCACACATTTATCTTTAGCAGCATATGCTCCTTCCAAAAGTGATTCCACGCTCCCATGTAAGATACATATGTACCGTCCAATTTCTATATTGTCAAAAAATAGTAAGCAACCATCCTCGGTTTTAATTGGATCGCGGACAACCATTTCACCATCAATTTTCACTAAACCAAGAGGGTAAGATTTAGCAATATCTAAAAAATTTGTATCGTCAAAAGTCCTATGAGAGTGTGCTTCTACAATCCGCTTATAAACATCAAATGCAGGTTCCCAATTTATTGTCAAAACTTTAGTTGACTCTGTTTCTGTCACTTTCATTGGTGAGGAAATAGATAACCAACCATGCGCAACCCCTAATGAAACCGGCTCACTAGTAACCCCAATAACTCCCATATTTGAGAAAACACCTGAGTTATGAATCACACATGGAAAAGACTTAAAAGCATAAGATCCACAACCAGCCCCTAAAAACTTAAAGTTAGAACCAAAAAAATTGAATAAGCTTTCAACAAATGCTGTTTTACCGTCAACGAATGCATCTTCAAAAACAAAAACACTTCCTGTGTCTGGCATATTTTCAGAAAATACAATTTCCATCTTGCTATAAAATTGAGATTCATCGGCACTTAACTCAAATAGCTGTGTTTTTAATTCAAAATTTAATGGTAGAAGTAATGCGCCAATATCTTTACGCACACTATCTACGATAATTTCATGAAAAACTCCTCCTATAATTGATTTTGAAAATGTAGACAAAACTGGATTCATGAATTCAGGGTCACAAACTCCATCATCGGTCATTAATATCAATATAGATTTCACTTCTGATGAGCTTTCCATTTTCTGAAGATTCTCAATCAGTTCGATTCGGTTTATAGAATAAAGTGCTTCCATAGTATTATTTTTTTGTGTTGTTATCAACTCTTAGCTCAACTAAAATCCATACATTAGAAAGAAATATTGTTGAATAAACTTACATTCATTGATACAAATATAATATATATTATAGAAAGCAGCATATATAAAAAAAACGCAAGAATACTATAATTAACTGATTTGTAGTATTTTATTTTACACGCCAAATTGAATTTGCTACTCGAACCTATATTTTATTAAAAGTGTTATTTCGATTAATAAAGTTGGTCTGAAAATATAATTCCTAACCCCTAAAAAAACTTAATCATAAAAATCAATTTATAGCATGAGTTTAGCGCATTCAAATGCATTTTGTCATAGTAAATCTGTGGTAAATAATACGGTGTAGAAATAAATAATTCAGGTGTATTGTTTCGTTTTCAAATCTTAATTCGATAATTTCTCACCTCTAATATTTACATTTATTAATTAAATACACCAAATATTTATACTATTTTAATATTATAAAAGTAAATTTGTTGAACGAATTAAAACAGTGTTTATCAAAATAATATGACTTCAATCGATATAAAAATTCAGAATCATGTTAAATTTTAATCAGTGTTTGAATTAGACAACAATCACAATTTCAAACTATTAAAAACAGAAAACGATCGTCAGTTAACTGGCGATCGTTTTGTTTAAAGCTTAAAAATTCTTAGTTTCTCAATAATTGTTGTAGAATCAAGTGCATTTTATCTATTAAAGGTTGATTATCATCAGAATATATCACAAAATCAGCTTTTGCAATCTTCAACTCATCGGGCATTTGGTTGGCAATTCTTGCTTTCACTTGTTCTGGACTACTTCCATCTCGCTTAACCACACGCTTAATCCTTATTTCTTCCGATGCAGTAATTAATATCACTTTATCCACAAGCTTAACAAAACCACTTTCAAACATAATAGCCGATTCTACAAAGAGCAATTTATGTGCAAAGCGCTCACTTATCCAACGATTAAAATCTTCTCGTACAAATGGATGAACTAGTTGGTTTAATTCAATCAGAAGCTCATTCTTACCAAATACAACCTTTGCTAAAGCTGCACGGTCCAACCCGTCTGAATTATAAATTATTTCTCCAAAATGCGCTTTCAATTTACCAATTAAATCAGGCTGTTCATTTTGAAGATACTTTGCACGGACATCCGTATCATAAACATCATAACCTTCGGCACGCAGTTTATTCGAAAGTGTTGATTTTCCACTCCCAATACCGCCTGTAATTCCTATGATTAATGGTTTATGCATTATTTAAAACAAAGTATTGTGTTATAAAATCAATATCAAGTTGGTTTAAAATCCAAAACTAAATCCAAAGGTAACAGTTGTATGTTTACCCTGAAGATATTTTGACGTAAACATATCTAAATAACCCTGAGCTGTTTGCAAATTTTCAGATATGTCATTAGCAATAGGAGTTGAAGTTAAATCATAACCCTTTATAGTTGAATTTTCTACATTTATAATGGCATAAGCGTTATTAAATATTTCATACTTGGCATTGAATCCAAGCGTAACATTGCTCCACGACATCTCGCCTAAAAAAGGTTGTGCCAAAAACACTTTGGTCGCATCTACATTGTTTGGCTCACGACGAATATAATTAAACTCATTGCCGTGTTTAGCATCGGTGAATGACAAACCAAAGTCTAATCCACGAATTGGTTTGTATGACAATGCCAAATATATTTCCTGTGAATTGTCGCCCAAATAGCTACCTAAATTGTAACCATTTGAAGCCCATGTAAGTCCGGGAACAGAGTGTTTATAAGTAATAATACCAGTTCGGGTAAACTCGCCAGCAAGAGAAAGATTCTGAATTGGGAAATTAGTCAGATTGGCACCGAACTTAAGCGAAATGGGGTTTTTTTGAGCAACACTAGGCAAAAAACGCTTAAAACTAATCTCATCGGCGTAAATTGAAGTAAACAGGTGCAAGTGCTTGATATTTCTAGAACTTATATTAACAAATACCTGAGAATTCTGATTTTCCAACGATAAACCTTTTGTAAGTGTATGATCAATAGACTTGTAAAATGCGATTGGAAGAAGATATGCAGGTTGAATACTTTCTTCACCGTAAATAATTGAATTTCCAAAAGAAAAGTCAAAACCTCTGAATGGAGTAATCGTAAACATATTGGCAGCAATAAATTTATTGGCCATTCTATATTCTTTACTGCCGGTATTGTCTACATAATACCTGGTTGAGTCAACCACATTTGATACAAGCCATCCATGAAAATACTGCATTTCAAACCATTTACAAGGCTTTAGATGCAACGTGACCATAGGAAATGAGGGCGCACGTCCCGATAAGATATTAGAGCCATGAATATTGTCTCCCCACACCACATTATCTTTCACTAGTCCAACCGAACCCCAATTCCAAGAGTATTTTATTCCACCGCGAGAATCGCTGTAATCGCCACCGGAAGACGATTCTTTGTATTCATAACCGGGATAATCGTTCAAATACGTTGGTCGAGCCAGCAATTCACCATTAATGGAAACATCACGTAAACTTCCATATACACTTAAATGCTTACCAATCATCATTTGTAAATCAGCTCCATACCATCTTTTCGTGATATTGCCGTTATCGTTATGCGTAACGTGCATACCTAACAAAGGTGTAATCCGAGCTCTAAAAAGCGTGTCGCGGTAGTGAAATGCAGGTTGCAGGAGTGCCAGTTTCAACTGATCATTCTTCGCCAAATTTAATTGTGAATCAGGCAATTTATTTTGTTCCAAGGCAAATTCCTTCAAAAAGAAAGTCAGTTCATCGCGCTGCCGCCTATTTAGTTTATCTTTACTAGCCAGAGCCTGAACAAGTTTATCGGCTATAAATGAGCGCGAGTATGGCTTTGCCACTGAATTTATGACTATATAACCATCATTAGCTAACTCATCCAAATAATCGTAAATTCGGGTGTATGAAATATGTTCGGGTATGTCCTGAGCAGTTAAACACATAGAAGCAACAATCAGCGATAGAAACAAAACTATTCTTTTCATCTGCATATATTTTAATAAAAGTTCAAACAGAATTCTATTAACGGAGGAGTTATTTACAAGACAAAAATACTAAAAAAAATGACAACTGATTTTTTACAATCAATTGTCATTTTTTTTAGTCAAACTATTTAGTGTACATTATGCTTGCCGAGGAAGGTGCAACCGTAAATACCGAGTCGTTTACCTGAGAAAGTCCATTCAAATCAATTTTTCCATCGTCGCAAACAACATTCCAGACAGCTACAGGTATATTTACTTTCGTTGCTTTACGGTTCCCATTGTAAATCACCAAAATATCCTTCCATTGCTCGTTATTCACATGATCAGAAAGAATAAATCCAACAACATTTGGAACCATGAAATTTAAAAATTTAAGGTGACTTTGCACCATCTCCTGAGTTGGAATGCAAAATGCTGAATGCGCCTTACGTAAAGCAAATAAGCCTTTGTAGTAATCAAAAATATCTTTGTTTTTTGTTTTAAAATTCCAATCAATTCGATTAATAGAATCGGGAGACTGATATGTATTGTGAATGCCTTTCTTATTACGATAAAGTTCTTCACCCGCATAAATAAATGGTACTCCCTGAGAAGTAAATACAATTGTTTGAGCCAATTTATTGAAACGTACCAATTCATCATCAGTTGCATCTACCGGTTTTGACTCCTTAAGCTTATCTACCAAGCACATATCATCATGGCACGAAACATAATTAATAATTTGAGTCGGATTATTTACATAAGGAGCTTTTGAATAAATAGGCTTTGTATAGTCAACTTGCGGATGCTGAGTTGCCCCAACAACTCCAAACCGAATGCTTTCTTCCAGACTATCAATTCCTGAAACAAATCCCGGAATTTGTGCATGCATCCAACTTCCCCTAATGGCATCTCGTATATCGTCGCTAAATACAGCGATATTATTCAACTGTTTCGCATTTTTCTTCACAGCACGTTTGCTCTCGGCTAGAGGTGACGGGCCGGCAGTCCAACCTTCGCCATAAATAAAAATGGTCGGATCAATTTTATCCAATGCAGCCCGAATCTCATTCATCGTTTCAATATCATGAATACCCATCAAATCAAAACGAAACCCGTCAACGTGATATTCAGTTGCCCAATAAACAACCGATTCAATCATAAACTTTCGCATCATGCCACGTTCAGAAGCTGTTTCGTTACCACAAACGGAAGCATTTGACCATGTACTATCTGCATTCTGGCGGTAAAAATAACCCGGAGCCAACAAATCGAGATGTGAACCTTTGCCTACAGCTGTATGATTATAAACCACATCCATAATTACTCTGATTCCGTTTTTATGAAACGACTGAACCATTTGCTTAAACTCCCGAATTCGCACAACCGGATCTTTCGGATTGGTTGAATAACTTCCCTCAGGAACATTATAGTTTACCGGATCGTAACCCCAATTATACTTATTTTCATTAAGTTTTGTTTCGTCTACCGAAGCAAAATCGAACGAAGGCAACAAATGAACATGTGTAATTCCAAGCTCTTTTAAATGGTCAATTCCGGTAGCCTCGCCAGCCGAATTCTTTGTTCCACGTTCAGTAAACGCAAGAAACTTTCCTTTATTCTTCATTCCGGAGTTTGGCGAAACAGAAAAATCACGCACATGAACCTCATAGAGCATAATGTCAGTAAAGTTCCTTAACGGTGGACGAACATCGTGATCCCATCCCGCCGGATTGGTATCATCCATATCAATAATAGCAGCTCGCTTACCATTAACTCCGGTAGCTTTCACCCACATTCCCGGTGTTTCTTCTAACCATTTTTCACCAATACGAACCTGAAAGGTATAGAATTTACCTTTCAAATTATTATCAATTTTCAATATCCACGTCCCTTGCTCGGCACGAGTCATATCGTGAGTTTGGTATGCCCCACCCTCATAACCGTTATCATAAAGCAGTATTTTAACGGCATCGGCAGTAGGTGCCCAAACCCTAAATTTGCAAAACTGTTTAGAGTACGTTAGTTCTAAATCAGAACCGTCATAAACCGGATACTCGTCAAAGCTATTATATTTTTGTTTTGTGTTACAAGCACAGAAAAATAATACCACTAATAATACAAGTAAATTTGTGTTTTTCATTCTTGTTTTAATAAATTTCGGATTACAAAAATAGTGGTAACTAACAAATTGAGATAAAATCAAGCTACAATAGATATAATAATTGAGTGCAATCGTTTCCAATGAACCAATATAGAGCTATTTAATACCATTCCGCTTCAGCAATGCATCAATAGTAGGTTCCTGACCACGAAAGCGTTTGTATAAAACCATTGGATTTTCAGTTCCACCTTTAATCAAAATATTCTTACGGAACGAATCAGCAGTTTTTTTGTCAAAAATTCCATTCTTTGAAAACACAGAGAATGCATCAGCATCAAGAACCTCCGCCCATTTATAGCTATAATAACCCGCTGCATATCCACCGGAAAAAATATGGCTAAAGTTAGGACTCATACCTGCTTCCAATACCACAGGCAAAATCTGAG
>Ga0302215_10000242_pt1 | contig 41187 bp, 29 predicted proteins | sample II_Fen_N3_1_FD_194580 | JGI IMG/M metagenome (GOLD analysis project Ga0302215, IMG submission 194580) | Peat permafrost microbial communities from Stordalen Mire near Abisko, Sweden - II_Fen_N3_1 | ecosystem: Environmental > Terrestrial > Soil > Wetlands > Permafrost | place: Sweden: Abisko... | reverse complement strand
GGGTAAGGAAATGAAAACAATTATCGTAATCCTGCTGTTTGCGGCTGCGACAACCGGGTTGATTGCACAAAATGTTGCCAGTCATTCTGCAGGAACAGCAAAGGAGAGAAAACAATCCGAAGAGGATGTACAATACCAGTTGAATAAAACAATGCTTGAAAACAGGGATTTTGTGCTGGAAGCCGATTATTTGCAGGACCATCGTGGAAATCGTCAATTTGTGAATCATATGATCAATTTTGTACAGGTTGATTCTACAACTGCCATCATTCAGATAGGTTCGGATTTTCGGAATGGTCCAAACGGTGTGGGAGGAATTACTGCCAAGGGTGAAATAACCAATTGGAAGTTAACGGAAGACAAGAAGAATAAATCATTTAATCTGTATATTAATGTCATGACATCAATTGGTATATACGACCTGTTTTTCAGGATTTATCCTTTTGGTAATTCTACTGCATTGTTGACCGGATTAAGATACGGACAGCTTACCTTTGAAGGGGGACTTCAACCGTACTCTGATTCTTCTATCTATCAGGGAGTGGCTTATTAAGGTATATCCGGTAAAGAATGCTAAAATGGAAAAGAAGCATTGTTTCTAAAAACGTTGAATTTTAAGGTTTTGTAGATTAACAAATATATTATTAAATATCCACGATTACTTAACATGTGAGCTAATCAGAATTTTCACCAATTAAAAAAGAGGCAAAACATACGCGTTTGCCTCTTTTTTAGTCTGAATTTTTAGGATTATTCCTTATTCAGTTTGTTGATAAGTTTCAGGTTCTTACGTCTGGCCAGTTTTAACCTGGTGGTATAGTCGAGCTGGTATAAAGCCGGTACAAACATCAGTGTAAGGAAAGTAGCAAAGCTCAATCCGAATATGATCGACCATGCCAACGGTCCCCAGAATGCCACATTATCACCGCCAAAGTAAATATGTGGATTCAGTTCGGTAAACAGCGTTTTGAAATCAATGTTCATACCCACAGCCAGTGGTACAAGTCCAAGCATGGTGGCCGTTGCAGTAAGAATTACCGGCGTAATACGTGTTTTGCCACCTTCGATAATGGCACGTCGTGTAGGGATACCCTCCTTCTTCTTAACATCAATAAACTCGACGATAAGTATCCCGTTTCGGACGACAATTCCTCCAAGTGCAACAACTCCAAGCCCTGTCATCATGATTACCAGGTTCATGTGGAAGATCATTACTCCAAGTAGCACGCCGATAATACTGAATATTACCTCACTTAGGATAATCAGCGACTTGATGACCGACCCAAACTGCGTAATCAGGATAAAGAATATGGCACCCAGCGCAATAAGCATCGCCTTCATAAGGAAAATAGCCGTTTGTGCCTGATCCTCCTGTTCACCTGTGAGTTTAATGTTTGTTCCTTCATGAAGCTTAAACTTCTTAGCTTCCCGGTCAATAACAGGAACAATATCATTGGCTGAAAACCCGGACAGCACGTTGGAATAGACGGTTATAACGCGCTTTTGATTTAACCGTTTTATCCCGGCATAGGAAGAAGTATAATCAATCCTGGCAACAGTTGACAATGGAATGCTGCGCAGTTGACCGGAATTCATATCCCGGTAGGTGATTTCAAGGTTTACCAGTGCGTTGATGTTGTCACGGGTAACCTTCTCGTACCGAAGCATGATCGGGTATTCATCTTCATCCTGTTTAAATTTCGATACTTCCTTCCCATAAAGTGCTGTTCTTATTTCCAACCCTATTTGTCCGGTTGAAAGACCTAGTCGTTGAGCCCGATCGCGGTCGATCTGAACGATTATTTCAGGAGAATTCATTTCGAAATCTGTTTTTAGATTTTCTATCCCCGGAATATGCAACGAATCAAGATAATCACGAAAGCCATAGGCATCGCTCACCAGGTTCTCCAGGTTCTCGCTGGTGATTTCTATATTAATTGGTTTTCCGGTGGCTGGCCCGTTTGTATTTTTATCTACCGTAATTTCGGCTCCCGGAATATCGGCCACTTCTTTCCGGATAATGTCCATATACTTCGTGGTGGTAATGCCGGTGGTACGAAATTTACTCTCCACAAAATTAATGGATACTTTTCCTTTGTTAAACGGATTGCCGGTAGATGAAAATCCTTGTTCTTCAGCACCGATGGTAACATTCGAAATAATGGATTCAACATCCGGATTATGCTTGCCCAACGCCTTGTAAACACGCTTTTCTGCAATGCTTGTTATGCTGTCGGTGACATTCTGATGGGTTCCGCCGGGCATTTTAATGTACACATAGATATTATTCGGGTCGTTATTCGGGAAAAATAATACCGTTGGCTTTACAATTCCGGTTAAGATAAATGTAATAAAGAACAGGGCGATCATGCCTCCAAGAATCCATATGGGTCGTGAACCCTTAAGTATGACTCCAAGTTGGCGCTCGTAAACAGCTATGAAATAAGGCCATATTTTCTCCTGAAAAGCCTGAATCGCTTTCTTTAGTAGAAAATGGTAAAATAAAAACATCAATACTGCAAATACCAGTGTATTGGCAAGACCATACGCCTTGGTCACGTAACATAAAGCGGCAAAAGGAAGTATGATATATATTATTTTCCGGTTCTTTTTCCAGCTATTCTCTTTCCCGGAATCTTCATTATATTCATTTTTCATGAACGACACGGCAAATACCGGATTGAATACATATGCCACAAATAGTGATGCAAATAACGTGATGATAAGTGTTACCGGCAAATAATGCATAAACTGTCCCACTATTCCCGGCCAGAATGCCAGTGGAAAGAAAGGTGCCAGCGTAGTCAATGTCCCTGAGAGGATTGGCCTGAATACCTCGCCTGCAGCTTTTTTTGCGGCAATGGTAATATCGGGATTAGTCTTATGAAGCCTGTGCGTGTTTTCGATGACCACAATGGCATCATCAACCACAATCCCAAGTGCAAAAATAAAGGCAAACATCACGATCATGTTCATGGTATAACCCAGTCCGGGCAACACCAGGTAAGCCACAAAAATGGAAAGTGGTACAGATAGGCCTACAAAAAATGCATTGGTGAAACCCATAAAGAACATCAACACGATGGTTACCAGGATGAATCCAATGATGATTGTATTGTTGAGTTCTTCCAGTGTATTTCTGGTGAAGCGACTCTGGTCACCGGTAATGGTTACCTGCATATCCTTCGGGAATTCATGCCCTTTCAGTTCTTTTTCAACTATTTCCTTTATCTGGTCGGATGCGTCGAGTAAGTTGGCACCACTCTTTTTGACCACGTTCAGGGTAATTACATTTTTACCATCCAACCTGGCAAAACTTTCCTGTTCCTTGTGGCTGTCCTCTACATCAGCAATATCGGTAAGTTTTACAAATGCCCCGCTCGACGAATGTATAACAATGTTTTTTAGTGTTTCCACATCGGCAAATTGTCCCTTTATCCGAACGGTATTCCGAATCCCGTTGTTGGTGAGTGATCCTCCTGAAATGGTCATGTTTTCCATAGCCACGGCACGTTCAATATCACTGAAAGTGACTTTGGCAACCTGCATTTTAAAAATATCAGCATTAATCTGAATTTCACGATCGAGTGCTCCCACAATATCAACGCGGGTTATTTCCTTCAGCGATTCTATTTTATCCTGGGCGATTTTGGCGTAATGTTTCAGTTTGTCCAGGTCATAATTTCCTGAGATATTGAGGTACATGACCGGCAATTCCGAAAGGTCAATATCCATGATATCTGGTTGTGTGGGCAGATCAGTTGGCAGGTCGCTTTTCGACTTGTCTACGGCGTCACGAACACGCTGCTTAGCTGTTTCTATCGAAAGATCAGGATCAAACTCAACTACAATGGATGAAAAGTCAGGTACCGAGTTACTGGTTATTTTCTTTACATCCGCAATTGATTTCAGTTGCTTTTCAATCGGTCGGGTTACCAGGTTTTCAATATCTTCCGGAGAAGTTCCCGGATATGCTGTGTTTACAACGATATATGGAATAATTACCTGCGGGAACTGTTCCTTTGGGATGAAATAATAGTTCATCATACCGAGTAACGATATCAGGACAGCAAGCACATAAACACTTGTCCTGTTCTCAATAGCCCAGTTCGTTGCAAAAAACTCTCTGTATTTGCTTTCTTTCGACATTTTCCGTCATTTTTAGAATTTAGAAAACTATATTTTCACCTGAATTCAGATTCTGAAAGCCGGCTGTAATGACTTTTTCACCGGTGGTAAGTCCTTCCAGTACTTCAATAACCCCATCATAATCCTTACCGGTTTTTATCATTCTTTTATCAGCAATCCAGTCTTTTCCTTTTTGTTTGGCAATATAAATGAATTTCCCTTTCTGATCGTTTTGAACATAATTCACCGGCAAACAAAATGCCTTGTTGTTGGAATAATCCTTAATTTTGATATACGCTATCATGTTGGCCCTTAGCAATACTTTGCCGGTGGAGACTTTGCATTCCACTTTAAACGTACGGTTGGTAGGATCGATATAACGGCCTGTGAAGTTCAGCTTTGTTACAAAGTCTTTGCCGATATCAGGAAAGCTCACTAAGGCTGTATTGCCATCATGTATTCGTGTAGCGTATGACTCTGAAACATCGGCCGTAATCTTTGCCGTGCTCATATTGATTACCCGGATAGCTGATGTAGGCGATCCCGGTGATACACTCTGTCCTACCCGTAGTGGAACACTTTCAACGGTTCCTGATATGGGCGATATCACTTTAGCCTGTTTCAATTGCTCTTTTATGGTTCCCATGCGTTGTTCCAGCGATTCTTTGGAAGTTTTTGCCTGCAGGTACTGCACTTCGCTGCCAATTTTCTTATCCCAGAGGGCACTTTGTTTTAGGTAAATGTTGTTCGCCAGTTCGAGTTGTGTTTTCACTTCCTCCAGCGATTGCCTTAACACCCTGGAATCGATTTCCGCCATTACTGTGCCTTTGTTCACATGCGATCCTTCTTTTACATATACGGCAGTGACATTGCCCGATATCTGCGGACTAACAGCAATATTCTGATCCCCGTCCACATTTCCCTGTACCTGTATGTAATGGTCAAAAACACGTTCGGAAGCATCTGTAACATTCACAGTAACTGCCTTCATTTCAGCTTTTTTACCGGTAGGGTTAATTTTATTTTCGAGTTGAGTTATCTGGATATTGAGTTGTTCACGCTGAGCTTTCAGCTTGTCGAGTTCTCCGCTTTTGCTCGCAGGAGCACTACATGAAATGATAAAAGCAACGATTGCTGAGTAATAAATAATCTTTTTCATAATTATTTTTTTTATGATTTTGTATTTTAAGTAATCGTAGATATTTAATGATCTGTTTGTTGATATATAAGTACATACTTATCAGTGATCTGACATTCTTTAATTCTTAATTATGATTATCCGCAATATGTCCTAATAGATAGTCATCGTGCTAAATCCAACCGGTTTAAATTTGATATCAAAATCCCTTATTCCTGTTTTATAACCCTTCGTATAGAACCTGATACCCTCAGAGCTCACCCTTATTATATTTTGTTGCATTTATTATTGTTGATAAAACTTTATAAATTCTTCGTAATCTTCATTAAATAAGGGAATAAGGGTTGAAGTTGTGGTCATATAGTTTTCTACGAAGGGTAATAATAAAGAAAAATAAGGTCTTAAAATTCTTCAATTTCTACTTCACAAATTCAATTCCTTCGGAATTATTTTTCTTATGCTTTAAGCTTTAGGAGTTTTTCCTGATAATCATATTCTTAATTTTTAATTATTAATTATTAATTTCTTCTGATATTCGTTCTTATTTTAAAGCCTTTTTATCAATGTCCTGATTGATGTTGAATAATTTTTCCAGTCTTGATTTTGCTTCCTGCAAATCATAAATGCTCTGGTAATAGCTTGATAAGTTGGTCAGGTACTGATTCTGTACGTTCATCAGATCCATGCTCGAAGCCATTCCTTGCTTGTACTTTTCAATAGTGCGTTGATAGATGGTATCCGAGAGCTCATTGCTCTTTTTCTGGTTTCTGTATTTTTCAAGTTTCAGTTTTACATCATTCTGATACTGGCTTGCCTGCATCATCAGACTGTTGGATAATAATTTGCTCGTATTTTGGGCTTTTTCATAAGTAAGACGTTTTTGTGCAACGATCGCTAATCGTTCCCCACTGCTAAAAATTGGAAAACTCAGGTTAATGCCCACGATATCTTTCGGAGCAAAATTGAATGCCGCTACATTCGACTGTATATTATGATTATAGAATCCACTAAGTGTTGGTAAAAAGGCTGATTGGGATAACTTCATATCCAGTTTTGTGAAATGTTCTGATGACCTGGTAAGCTGATAGTCCATATTTTGATCAATATTGAATTTATCATTCACAAGGATTGTGCTCGAATTGATTAGTGAATCTTCCGATTCCATGGGATCGGATAATTTTATTTTAGCTGTTTCATCCATTCCCAACTGTATTTTCAACAACCGATACCCCATATCCAGGTTGCTGTCAATCTGGTTAATGGCATTCCTGACAGTGTTAGCGGTAACCTCCAACTGATCCACATCGGTCTTTTCAACAAACCCCTGCTTGTTCATCTCGGTAATCTCCTGTAGGGTTTTGGTTACGTTTTCAAGGTTTTGTGCCAGCACTTTCCGGCTTTGTTCAGCAAGCTGTATCATGTGGTAGGTATTTACTACAGTCTCGATAACATCCAGCTTTGTTTTTTCATCGTTTTGTTTTGCCAGGTTGGCATATGCTTTACGGGCCTGTAACCCGACAATGTATGATCCGCTGAATATCAGTTGCGAAACAGTGATGTCCGTTGAAATATTATTTGCCACGCCAAGTGCAATAGGAGTTCCTGCAACATTGTTCAGATAGATGTTCTCTCCGGTATTTAACTGCAACTGGCTGGTAGTTCCTAATCCGGTAGTTGGATCCATAGTTACATTTGTATGCGACAACTGCGTACTCGGGAAGCTGAGTACAGGCACTACAAACAGATGCTGGTAGCTCGACTTTACATCCACATGAGGCAACCCGGTAGCTGTAATTTCCCATATCCTGTGCTGTGTCGATTTCAGGTCCAGTTTCGAATTGAGTATGTTTATGTTATTCTGCAATGCCATTTTTAAGGCACCGTCAAGAGACAGTTTAGTAGTCTCCTGTGCTGCAGAAAACAATGTTCCTCCAAGGATCATCATTACCTGCAGTAATATCTGCTTATGTTTTCCGAACATGTGTTGAAATGATTATTGGTTATAATTATTTTAATTAAAACGGGTAATTTGTGATTTGCCAATGCGGTAGTACTGAGTATCAGGTTAAATATTCATCGGGTTGTTTTAAATCGGTTAATTCATTTAAAAACCCGTCAGAATAGAAAATTTCATGAAATTACATTGTATCAAAAAAAGCATTACAGAAATGATTATTTCCTTACCTGTTAAAACGATTATTTGTTAATAGGGTAATACTTACACTAAAAAACAAATATTCAAAATTAAAGTTCAATAAATGAAATCTATTTTAAGTGCAAGTAATAAATAAGGAATTAAAAATTAAAAATTGATTGATCACTAACAAGTATGTATTAATAGGCTAACAAATTGATCATTAAATATCTGTGATTACTTAAAATCTTATTTTTTATCCGTTATTTCTATTTTTAAGTGCCCTGTGATGCATAGTTAGCTTGATTGTATATGACATGAAGTTGAAATAAATGTTTTTGAATGAATCCATGAAAGCAAATTATAATAATAATATTATGACCTTTTAGTTTATTTGTTCTACTCAGGTTGGAAAAGATAAAAATAGGTTTTGATATTTAAAAGTCTCGTATTTAAGCATTTATCCCAATTACGCCACAAAGCCACGAAGTTATTTTGTTAAAAGAGTATTAAATTTTGTGATCCCGAAGGCTTTCATGGTTTGAGTCTTAGTGACTTTGTGACAAAATAATCTCTATCAACATAACAGAGCATTAATATTTATCCTGAAATGGAGCTGTTTTCTATCAATTCTCCTTTTTATAGCCGATTGTGTGAATCATGTAACTTATTCCGATAATTATGTAATTCATTCATATCATAATTGTAGGACCTTTGTATAAATAAAAAACACGAATATGAAAAAGCTTAGAACTATCTTGACAATTTTATTTCTTTCCCTGATATTAGGTGGAATGACCTCATGCGAAGTATCACGTCATTCAGAAAACGGACACCGCAGAGGGTGGTCTCAACGTCATGATAATGACAGAAGAGGTGGTGCCGTTATTGTAATTGATAAAGATCGTGATCACCGCTCAAACGATCATGATAATCATTGAAATACAAGATTGATTAACTGATTAATCCTAAAAAACCTTTCGTTGTAAGAACTACACGAAAGGTTTTTTTGATGCCAGGAAAACACTCAACTGTACTTCATACAAGTTGAGGTTCGCTCGTTTGCTTTGAGTTTTGAAAGTTGGCGTTAACACCCGTTCGTCCACACCCAACAACCCTCTTAACACGAAACCCTTCAAACCCTTCAAACCCTTCAAACCCTTCAAACCCTTCAAACTCTTCAAACACAGAACCCGGAACGTTATTACCCGTTCACCGCCTGTCTTTCACCCTTTTTATGCTGTTTCTTAGTTATCCCATAGATATCCCTTCCATATCCCACCCATATCCCATATCATATAAAGAGGTGGGATATGTATAGGATATGGAAGAAATATCGAAAGTAGAACTAAGAAACAGCGAAAAAGAGATGATGGAGAGGTCTAAAACTCCCCCACCAAAAAATAAAATAATTAAGTGAATACACACCAGTACGTTAATAGTTTGGAATTGCAGGTTGTTGCTTGTTATTTAAAGGGTTGTGATGATCTGTTCTGATTTTATGACTGGTAATTTTTCAATAGATACTTCGCTTGTAGTGTCTAAATACTACCAAAAATAGAATATGACAACTGATTTAGACCGTCATAGTGTTACAATCAGATAAAATTTATTAAATTTGCCACACGTAATTCTTTTCTCCATCCTTCCGTATTAGTTCATCATTAAATAAAAAATGAGATTGCCAGTCGTTGGATCATTTGTACATTTGAATAAACTTTTTATCCCGATGGGCGATGGCGAGTTATATAATTAAGTTGAATAGAACCTTTCATTCTTTCGTAAATATTTACAATCTATAATTTGAATTGCATGAAAATTTTATTGTTGTGTTTAGTAATATTTTATTCAACTACAATATCAGCACAAATTAATTATGAGTCTTATCTTCATAAAAATGATAGTATTGTTCAACTGAATGTAGGTAAGCAGTTTCCTTCTTTTACGGTCCAGACTTTAAATGGAAAGATTATTTCAGATAAAGACTTGTTGGGTAGAGTTACAATTTTTAATTTCTGGTTTCAATATTGTGTACCATGTATTGCAGAATTTGATGCACTTAATGCTCTATATCAAAAATTCAACGATAATCCGGCATTTCAATTTATCTCTTTTACAAGTGATTCTGCTGAAGCGGCAAATGAATCTGTGATCAAATACAAATTATCCTTCCTTGTATGTCCGATTACTGAAAAAGAATGTTTTCGTTTGAATTTCAATGAAGGATTTCCTGCAACGATTATTGTAGATAAATCAGGTAAGATTGTTTTAATAAAATCAGGAGGATCAATAGAAAAAGATAAAATTGAAATAGATATTCAAAAACTTGCTTCCATAATAGACAGATTATTATAAAGAATTGTAATGCCAGATTCAAAACAGGAAAGGTTATTCCATAATTGAATTTCAATGTGATTCAATGAGATTTACTATTGAGGAAAAAAGTTCGCAACAAATAAATACTCCTTTCTTCTTGATATGTCCATCATTAAATAAGAAAAATTGGATTGTGTGAGGCTGGAATATGGGCATAGATTTAAATTTTATCTTTGGCAGGTTGATGTTATTATATGCTGCAATTGTTTGGAATTAAGAGTTATGCGGATTACAAATCCTAAGAATACAAGAGCTGAGATTGCAAATCTCAGCGACAGTCCAGCTCATTTGTACATCTTGTAAAGTTGTATATCCGAAGGGAAAGGGCAACCTGCATTTTAAAAATATCAGCATTAATCTGTATTTCTCGGTCGAGGGCTCCCACAATATCAACGCGCGTTATTTCTTTCAACGATTCTATTTTATCCTGGACGATTTTGGCGTAATGTTTCAGTTTGTCCAGGTCATAATTTCCTGAGATATTGAGGTACATTACCGGCAATTCCGAAAGGTCAATATCCATGATGTCTGAGATTGAAACAATAGGAGGTATTGAAAAACAAAGGGAAAAAACCGGAACAGCAGATTTACAAACCTATTATTTACATCGTGATTATTTGGGAAGTATCACTCAAATTTCCAATAATAATGGTAATTTAGCCGCCGAATACAGCTATGATGCATGGGGACGCATGAGAAATCCGTCAAACTGGCAAGTATACTCCCAAGGGACACAGCCTGCCATGCTATACGGTGGACGTGGTTATACAGGGCATGAGCATTTAAACCAGTTTGGATTAGTTAATATGAATGCCCGGTTATATGACCCATTACTGGCAAGATTCCTGGCTCCAGATCCATTTGTAGGTTCGGGAATGACAAATGATTTCAATCGGTACATTTATTGCCTTAATAATCCATTGATGTTTACCGATCCTAGTGGTAAATCATGGAAAAGTTTCTGGAGGGACTTTGGAAATGCTTTTGTTCGTGATTTCAAGAGGACATTTTGCGGTGTTAATGGTTTTGAATTAAGAGTGAACTCAGGAGGCGGCTTTTCTTTAAGTGCGACACGTGGAGGAACTTCTTTTGGACCATCAATTGGAGGTAACTGGAAACAAACACATGTTGATTATAATCAAATTGTAAGTCAAAGTGCATATGAGGGTGTAAATAGCTTATATTCTAGTATAGGAGGAGTTGATGCTAGTAATAGTGATCACGATATAAACCTTTTAGCAAAGGATTTGAATCACTTTACGGATGCACAAAATGGTTTGGATATTACATTTGGTAAAATGCTGGATGACCGTTCATGGGGAGGTGCACAGTTAAGTATTTCATATACAGGGAATGTGAAGTTGTCTCAGGCTCGTTGGCAGCAAACCGTTACAACAGATTGGCCGTTGTTAGATGGTAAGTTTAGTAGAGAATTTAGTTTTACCAGCAGACAAATAGGTAGAATGACAACTTATCCTGACAATAGCCTTTCAAGTCCGAATAGTTTGGACTATTATTCTCAGAGTGAAATGAATAGTAGGATAATTGGAGGATATACTGTTAATTTTACTGATACTCCACGTAGACCATTATATAATCGAGCATCTACTTACTGGTATGCTAACTTAACTTTGATTAATAATGATCTCCCATTGTTTACAATTAATTATGGTTTCAGACTTGACTTTTCTATTATACATCTAATATATTTTAATTATTATTTCTATCCTCAATATTAAAGAAACAAGACCCATGAAAAAATGCTTTATATTTCTATTTGTCCTTATTTGCATTCTCAATATTAATGCAGAGGGTCATCGTTCAATTAGGAGATCCAACCCGAACTATAAAAACTTAAAGGTGTATGTTAAGGTCCTTGAGCGTTATGGGCTGAGCGATTGTTATTTGGCTCAAATAGACATTTTGAATACAGGCAATTCTATTGTTTCTTTTCGTGAAACAACATATGGTTATACTTGGATATTTGTTTTTACTGCTGGTGGTATTAAGTTTATTACTGAAGATGAACGTTTATATTATGAAAAGAAAATAGCTGACATACCACCGAAAAAGGGAGTAGACAAAAAAGTCAGAATTTTACCGCACACTAAATATTCAATAAAAACGCAGTTCTATATAAGAAATAGAGAGCTTTTTCTAAAAACCAATAAAGATCTTAGAGTGGTGTTTCTTTACAATGATGCAAATTTGGGATTTGGAGAAGATGTTACAGTTCCAAAAATCATTAGTGAAAATGTAATAGATTTTAAGTGGTAAATTCTTATCTATTTAGTTGCCTAATGCACTTCAACCGTGCTTCCGTTTATGTCCATCGTTAAATAAGAAAATAGGATTGTAAATAGCAACGAAACTAAGATTATGACTTTTTAGTAGATTAAGTTTGCAAATTCGCAAAGGGTGTAGTATGATGCAAAACAATAAAGTGAGGATTTCATTTCGGTGAAGTCCTCACTTTTTTAGTTGTACCAGTTCAAAGCAATCTGATTTCGTGAAATTGAGTGCCTTTAAAATAACCAGCCACTTTAAATAATACAATTATTACAATTTAGATCAGTTAAACTTTTAGTGCCTGTTTAAACAAGGGAATTCAAAATTCACATAACCTGCATTTAAGGCTTATGAATGGTCTCGTTTTATATGAAAACCCGCTTTATCTTTGCTGCGTTGTAAGAAGAAAAGACGTCGTTCTCCGGAAGACAGAGTTATTTTGTTATTTGGAAGATACAAGATGAACAAAATGGAATATCAATTTTAGCTTCAATTGGTTGTAACATTCTTTGAACAATAACTAAAATTCTTTGTTGCTACCGGTATAGAGATATGAAATGCATTATGGGATAGATGCAGGAATCTGAAAATCAGTACGGATTACTAAACACAAAAAGAAAAATGGGAAAGCAGGATTATACCTATGTTTTTACAACGGATATCACTCCGGTTGAAGCATTGGATGCCATTAGCCGTGTAACGGAATGGTGGGCATCGGACTTTGAAGGGAGTTCATTGAAATTGGATGATGTTTTTACTGTTCATTTTGGAGAGGTTTCAGTAACTTTCAGGATTGTTGAAGTAGTGCCCGGTAAGAAAATTGTGTGGTTGGTAACCGATTGTAACTTAACCTGGCTTCAGGATATAAAAGAATGGAACGGCACCCGGATAGAATGGGAAGTATCAACTGTAAACAATGCAACACAGATCAGTATGACACATGTTGGGTTGGTGCCTGGAATAGAATGTTACAACGATTGTGAAAATGGATGGAACTTCCATATTGGTACAAGCTTATTTAAACTCATTACGGAAGGTGTAGGAATGCCCGATGTAAGTACACGTAAATAATGCAATTTTGTACGCGATATAATCGATATTATACAAGGTACGACTTTTCTTGATTTAGTATAAAAAACATCGTCTAAAAAATAAAACCATGGAAATTAAATGGATTGTTATTGTTCTTGTTTTAATTTGTGTAGTTGGTCTGGTTATTTACCTGATTGTGCAAAATGAGAAGGATAAAAAAGACTTGATGAAGGAATTGAATGAAACAGAATCGGGAGACGAGCCAAAACCAAAAGAAGAGGAAGAAGAAATCTAACGACAGCACTTGCTTCCGCATTGACAGATATAAATAATTAATAATTAACAATTAAGGAATCGTAGATATTTATAAGCTGCCGGATTGATGGCATTAACTGATACTGACCAACTTTAAAAGGGAACAAGGATAATTGAAAAATTATGGTTGTTCCCTTTTTCAATAAAGGGTAACCATGCCGGGATTAAATATTGATCGGGTATATTGAATATTGCGGGCTCTATCCCGCATCGGAATGATGCCTGTTTGAAATAATACGTGATAAAATGTGTGAATAATATAGCTTTTTTCGAAAATTTGTAACAAAAGGCACCTTAAAAGTGTTCAAGAACATATTTGAGAGCTTTAAGTAATTAATAATTAAGAATTAAAAATTAATAATTTACAGATTGCTGACAAGTAGGTACTTATGCGTTTCACATATATCATTAAATATCTAAGATTACTTATTTAATCTGGAATGAATTAATATAAAAATAAAAGATCATGTTTACAATAGCTATATTGTTACCGGCAGCATTCTTTTTTATTGGCATATACATGAATTTTCATTACTCCGGAACAAAGGGGAATACAATCATTACGATCCGAAGCATCTCACAATATTGCCTGGCAATGACTTTAGGGATTCTGTTTTTGTCTTCATGCAGTGAAAAGAAAATAGTAAAAACAGACACACCCAAAGATTATTCGGTTCTAATACTGCAACCACGTCCCACCACCACTTACAATGATTTCCCGGCTACCATGCAAGGGGAAAATATCGTTGAAATAAGGCCTATGGTGGATGGTTACCTGGAGGAGATATATGTGCAGGAAGGTGCCATCGTAAAAAAAGGACAGTTGCTTTTTAAAATAAAAAACCCGATATACGATCAGGCAGTTGTCACCGCAAAAGCAGCCATAAAGATAGCACTTGCCGATGTCAACACTGCCAAAATGGAAGTAGAGAAAGTCCGCCCGTTGGTGGATAAAGAAATTGTCAGTAAATATGAACTGGAGTCAGCCATTTTTACCCAGCAGTCAAAAGAAGCGGCCCTGGCACAGGCCTATGCCACGTTAGCCAATGCCAATACCAATTTGGGATATACTACACTTCGCAGTCCTCAAAACGGAGTTATAGGTACCATTCCGTATAAAAAAGGTGCACTGGTTACCAGTAATACAGCAAATCCACTTACTATCCTTGCAAATACAGGCAATGTATTCGCTTATTTCTCCTGGAATGAAAAAGTACTGCTTGCATTTATGAGTAATATTCCCGGCAACTCCTTGCAGGAAAGGCTGAGTCATCTTCCGCCTGTTGTCCTGTTATTGGCCGACGGGTCGGAATATCCGGAGAAGGGAAGGCTGGAAACAGCAAGCGGATTAATCAATACAGCAACCGGTACTGCCAGCTTTAAGGCCATTTTCCCAAATCCAAGAGGATTCCTGCACAGTGGAGCCAGTGCTGTGGTAAGGTTGTATCAGAATATAGATGCTGCATTGCTGGTGCCTCAAAGTGCGTCGTATGAGTTGCAGGACAAGCATTTTGTCTATACCCTTACGCCCGGTAACCTTGTCATGAGCAGGGCGATAGTATCCAGACCCACCAATGATGGGCAGTTCCTGATTGTGACCGACGGATTAAAGAAAGGAGACAGGGTGGTGTTGAACGGAACGAACCTGAAAGACAGTACACTCGTAACGCCGAAGTTTGTAAAGACAGACAGCATTTATAGCCAGATTCAAAAAAGGTAAAAATCTATATTTCTTATGCTAAAGAGATTTATTGACCGCCCTGTTTTGAGTACCGTAATATCGGTATTAATTGTCCTGCTGGGTATTCTGGGAGTCTTGAAACTTCCTATTGCCCAGTATCCGGATATATCACCACCCACTGTTCAGGTATCAGCCACGTTTTCGGGTGCCAATGCAGATGTAGTACTGAAAAGTGTGATTGTACCCCTGGAGCAGCAAATCAATGGAGTCCCCGGCATGACGTATATCTCTTCCACAGCCTCCAATACGGGTGCAGCCAATATAAGCGTTTATTTTGCGGTAGGTACCGATCCCGACCAGGCTGCAGTAGATGTGCAAAACAGGGTGGCTGCTGCTACCAGTTTATTGCCTCAGGACGTGATAAAAACAGGCGTTACGGTGCGGAAACAACAAAGCAGCAACCTGTTGATTCTGGCAGTTTATAGTACTAATCCGGTGTACGACGAGAAATTCCTGCAGAATTATGCAGCCATCAATGTGATACCCCAATTGCAACGGGTAAAAGGGGTGGGAGCGGCCTCTGTATTTGGTACTGTGATGACTTATTCCATGCGTGTTTGGTTGAAGCCGGATATCATGTCGGTGTATGGCATTACTGCAGCGGATGTTACCAGTGCGTTGAACGAACAAAACGTAGATGCGGCACCCGGACAGTTTGGGGATAATGACAACCAGACTTTTCAATACATCATTACCTATAAAGGCAGGTTGCAGACACCCGAAGAATTTGGAAATGTCATTATCAAGTCCACCGGAGCCGGAAGTTACCTTCGTTTGAAGGATATTGCCAGACTTGAATTAGGGCAACAAACCTACACCGGGTCCACGCTGAACGATGGATATAAGGCGTTAGGCATTGCAGTGGCCCAGTCACCTGGGAGTAATGCCCGGGATGTAGTGAATGATTCCAAGCAAGTGATTGAAAAAGCGGCACTCTCCTTTCCAAAAGGGGTTAAGTTTGCTTATCTGGTGGATATAAACCAGTTTCTGGATGCTTCGATCGATAAAGTGCTTCATACCCTGGTGGAATGTTTCCTACTGGTGTTTTTAGTGATCCTGATCTTTCTGCATGACTTCCGTTCTACTCTGATTCATGGTATTTCCGTTCCGGTAGCCATTACGGGAACATTTTTCTTTCTTTACCTTTTTGGACTAAGTATAAATTTGCTGACCCTGTTCGCCCTTGTGCTGGCAATCGGTATTGTGGTGGATGATGCCATCGTGGTGGTGGAGGCGGTTCATACCAAACTGGAAAACGGGTACCAGTCTGCCCATAAGGCTGCGGTAGATGCCATGAGTGAAATTGCCGGAGCCATTGTATCCATTACCTTGATCATGGCATCGGTGTTTATACCGGTAACTTTTGTGACAGGATCTGTGGGAGTCTTTTACAAGCAGTTTGGTATTACCCTGGCTATAGCTATCCTTCTATCGGCAGTAAATGCACTGACGCTAAGCCCATCCCTGGCGGCACTGGTATTAAGACCACCTAAACCGGTAGATGAGAATATGAAGCAAACCTTTGTGCAACGATATGGTATCCGTTTTGATGCGGGTTATGAGGTGGTTAAGAATAAATATGTTCAGATCGTCCATTACCTGTCCGGAAAGATATGGATTGTCATAGTCATTGTTGTCGTGTTTAGCGGAGGCTATTATTTACTGACCAAAACAACACCTTCCAGTTTTGTGCCGAATGAAGATATGGGTACAGTTTTTATAAACATCACACTTCCACCGGCTTCTACCATGGCACGGGTTAAGATGGCAACCGCCCGGGTGGATGAAATAGCACACACGATACCCCAGGTGGCACATACCCTGCAAATTATCGGACGAAATATTATCAACGGCAGCGGCAGTGCATACGGCATGGTGGTATTACGGCTAAAGCCCTGGGGGGAACGACCGGGAGTAAGCAACACAGATGTAATTCAAACGCTTATACAAAAAACATCGAAGATAAGGGGAGAGGAGATTCGTTTCCTGTCGTTACCTACAATAACAGGTTTTAGTGTCAGTGGCGGATTTACCTTTGATATCCAGGACAAAGGAGGTCGTACTCCTGCCGAATTTTATAAGGTATCACAAACATTTCTGGCAGCGTTGAATAAGCGTCCTGAAATACTGTATGCCACTACCGCTTACAATCCAAATAACCCGCAATACCTGTTGGATGTAAATGTGGCAAAGTGTAAGGACGCAGGGGTTTTGGTAACGGATGTACTGTATGCCATGCAGGTGTATTACGGCAGTTTCTATGTTTCCAACTTCAACGAGTTTGGACAGCAGTATCAGGTAATTTTGCAGGCGGATACAACATACAGGGCAACTCCGGCGGGACTGGATAAGATAGGTGTACGGACAAGCTCAGGCTCTATGGCTCCTATCAATGAATTTATAACCCTGAAGCGGATTTATGGCCCTGAAAATATTACCCGGTTCAATCTGTTTTCATCCATATCGGTAACTGGTTCCCCTAAACCGGGTTATACAACCGGGCAATCTTTGGTTGCAATCAGGGAAGTGGCAGACAAAACCCTGCCTGTGGGATATGGATATGAATATTCAGGTATTAGTCGTGAAGAGGAAAACAGTGGCTCACAAACCCTTTATATATTTATCTTAAGCCTGGTGTTTGTTTACCTTTTACTGAGCGCGTTGTATGAGAGTTACCTGTTGCCTTTTGCTGTGCTTTTGTCATTACCGGTAGGTTTATCAGGAGTGTTTGTGTTTGTAAAATTATTCGGGCTCGATTATAATATCTATGTGCAGATTTCGGTCATTATGCTTATTGGGTTACTATCAAAGAATGCTATCCTGATAGTGACGTTTGCCCAGGAAAGGAGGCAGAAAGGCATGTCTATACTGGATGCAGCCGTGGAAGGTGCAAAGGTGCGTCTACGGCCTATTTTAATGACTTCATTCGCATTTATTTTTGGGTTAATGCCTTTGATGTTTGCATCAGGAATCGGTTCCAACGGGAACAGATCAATCGGGACAGGTGCTATAGGGGGAATGGTTTTTGGAACATTGCTTGCAGTGTTTGTAATACCTCCTTTATTTGTTATTTTCGAAACATTACAGGAAAAACTGAGCGGTAAAAGTAAACCCGTTGAAGAATTGGAAAATGATACCCTGATGGATGCAAAAGAATGATAGTAATGACTCATATCCAAAGAATGACTTACAAAGAATAATTAAGATACCCTGAAAAAAATGGGTTGAAGAAAATAATAATTCCATGAAACGGATAAATAAAATAGGACCGGCTAAAACCAAATGGCTTATCCTGATGGCAATTCTGGTTGTAGCTTCATGTAAAGTTACAGAAGAACGGAAACTTACAACAGGACTGGCAGATAGTAAGCTGTACCGGGATGTAAATACAACTGATACCACCACCATCGCAGATATCCCCTGGAAACAGATGTTCCGGGATTCATTATTGCAGCATATCATTCAGGAAGGCATTGATCATAACCTGGATATGAAAATTGCCGTTGACCGTATAAAACAAGCGCAGGCGAACCTGAATCAAAGTACAGCAGCCTTATTCCCATCCCTGGCAGTGAATGCCAGCGGTCCGTTGGTTAGCTCATCCAACCTGAACGGTACGTTATCTTTATACCAATTGTACGGCAGTGCCAGCTGGGAAGCGGATATCTGGGGAAAACTGAGAAGAACTAAAAGGGCAGCACTGGCATCATTGCTTCAAAGCGAAGCGTACAAAAGAGCTGTGCAAACACAACTGGTTGCTGATATTGCAACTGATTACTATGCTTTAATGGCGTATGATGCCCAGTTGCAGGTGACATTAAAAACTGTTGAAAACAGGATGCTTGATGTTGAAGTCATGAAGAAATTAAAGGAAAGTGATGTTGTAACCGGTGCTGCGGTTGTGCAGAGTGAAGCCAACCGATATTCAGTAGAAGTCACCATACCGGATTTAAAACAAACTATCCGGGTAGCCGAAAATACATTAAGCATTTTACTTGGTCGTAACCCCGGTGACATTGAACGTGATAGCCTGAATAATCAGCAAGTGTGGACAGGGCTACAGACGGGAGTGCCATTTCAGTTGCTGGCAAACAGACCCGATGTTCAGCAAGCCGAATATCAATTACGCTATTTCTTTGAATTAACCGGAGCAGCTAAGACTTATTTCTATCCGACATTGACTATTACGGCAGAGGGAGGGTTTGCCAATGGGAATATATCGAATTTGTTCAACCCTGGTTCTTTGTTTGGGCAGGTTCTTGCAGGATTGGTTCAGCCGGTGTTCAACCATGGGTTAAATCTGCAACGGCTCAGAGTGGCACAAGCCCAGGAGGAAGAATCCCTGGATACGTTTAAAAAGACATTGCTGAATGCCGGGATGGAAGTTTCAAATGCTTTATCAAGTTATCAGACTGCAACTGATAAATTGAAAATCCGCGAGCAACAGATTGCTTTTTTACAAAAGTCAGTGGATTTTACCAAAGAACTTCTTAAATACTCTGCACATACAAATTATACCGATGTGCTTACTTCCGAACAAAGCCTCCTGGCAGCTCAATTGAGCAGTATTAGCGATAAAGTTCAACAATTACAGGCTGTTATTTCCTTGTACCGTAGTTTAGGAGGAGGATGGAAGTGAGCTGATACTTGCTTGTTTAAAGGGGCTTCGTAAATATTACGTGATAAGTATTCTACATGGTAATTAGAAAACAGGTTGAAAATAAAAGCTAACTCAATCTAAATAAATAATCGTAGATATTTAATTATCTATTTGCTAATCTATAAGTATTTGCGTGTCAGTTATCTGTCAATTATGAATTATGAATTATTAATTTTTAATTATTTATATGTGTGAATCATATAACTTTTATCGAAAATTCTGTAACAACAACCATGTTAAAAACACGGACCTTTGTCTGACAAAACGGATAGATTTCTATTTGTGCCTGATTGAATCTTATATAAATTGAAAGATGCGCGTAAGACATCTGAATTAATAATTTTCAACATCAATAAATTTACACTCATGAAAACAACAAAAATTCAAAAAGTATTGATTGCCATGGATTATGATGAAACATCGCAAAAGGTGGCAGAAGTAGGTTTTTCGCTGGCAAAAGCCATGAATGCTGAAACAATATTACTTCATGTGATTTCCGAACAACCGGTGTATTATTCAACGTATACCTATATGCGTGAATTGCGGGTTGATATTCTTGGTGATTTAAAAAAATCTACTCAGGAATTTCTGGATAAATCAAAAAAATATCTTGGAGATGACTCAATTAAAACCATACTGAAAGAAGGTGAAATTGCTGAGACGATATTAAATACCGCTAAAGAATTGAAAGCAGATGTTATTGTAATGGGATCGCACAGTCGAAAATGGTTGGAAAATATCATTCTGGGAAGTGAAGCGGAAGATGTGTTGAAGAAAACAACTATCCCGCTTTTTATTGTACCGACAAAAAAACAGGCAGAATAATTTCAATGAAAACGGATATTTGCTTTAGATAAGATCTAAGTGAAAGGCAAATAATAACGTTACTGTCTACAAGAAATAATAATAACGAATTTAATCAACAAAAACAAATATAATGAAGAAAGATAAACTGGAAAAACTGGCAACCGAGAAAAATAGTCCATGTGTAACGATTTCAATGAATACTCACCGGACATATCCTGAAAATCAAAAAGATGTGATCTTGTTGAATAGCCTTCTTACAGAAGCTAAGGAACGTGTTATTAATGAATTTGGTAAACGCTCTGTAGCTGATTTATTGGAAAAAATGGATCAGATAGAAAAGGAAATTGACGTAAATTTCAATCTGGATAGTTTGCATATCTTTCTTTCAAACTCTACAAAAGAAATAATAAAGTCAACCTGGCCATCCATGCAAAGTTCGGTTCATGTGTCAGAAAGCTTCGCTGTAAAACCACTTATCAAAGCGTTTAACAGAACAGTCGAATATATGATTCTGAAACTTACAAAATCAGAAGTCAGGTTGCTGCTGGCCATTAATGATGGTATCGTAGGCGAAATAAAGAATGATGATTTCCCTTTCATAAATAGTGTTGATGAATCAACTGACAGTGAAACAGTAACAAATGGTAAGCAGGCTGAAAATCTCACCCGTGAGTTTTTCAATAAAATAGACAAGGCTGTGGTGAGGGTGAACAATAAAACAGATATGAAATGTGTGGTGATTTGTACGGATGACAACTATAACCGATTGTTGAAAGTTGCTGATAAACCTTCTGTGTATCTGGGATGGACAAATATAAACTATAATAATATAACCGGCCATTCAATAGCGCACGACACGTGGCAGGTAGTTAATGTTCAGCAGAAAAAAGGCAGGTCAGAAGATATTAAGGAAATGCAGGAAGCCGTTAGTAAAGGAAATGTCATTACTGACTTATCTGAAATTTACCAGGCAGCTAAAGAAGGCAGAGGAGATCTGTTAATTGTAAATGACAATTTCCATCAGGCCGTTCGTGTTACCGGACAGTTCTCATTGGATTTAGTGACTGATGTTACGTTGCCGGGTGTAATTGATGATATCACCAGTGATATTGCCTGGGATGTAATTTCTAAAAAAGGACGTGCTATATTTACAACTCAGGAAGAACTTAAATCGTTGGGTGACATTGCCCTGAAGGTGCGGTATTAGTAGTTGTATAAAATGGATCTATTTTTAAACGAGAAGCGTAAACCCTGGAATATGGTTGATTTTAAAGTAATAAATCAGTTGCTTTTGAACCGGGGATTGTCTCTTATGAAAATAGCAATCTATTTTGTCAGGGTTATCTGATGTAGTATTTCAATTATATAGTTTTAGAGAATACCAAACAAAAAATCAATATTACAATTGTTTTTTTGTTTGGTATTCATTGATTTATTTGCTTTAACCCGATCAATAAATATTCGAATTTCAAATGAAAACACATATTGAGAAAGTTTTTACTGTTTTAAAAAATGCTTTTAAAAGCTGGTTTGAGAAAGATCCGTTTCGTGAGAGTTCAGTGATAGCCTATTATGCCATTTTCTCACTGCCCGGGCTGCTGGTAGTTGTTATGACTCTGGCAGGATATTTCTTTGGCCGTGAAGCTGTAAACAATCAGGTGGCAATTCAGTTTACCTCCACGATGGGAGCCGAAACTGCCAAACAAATCCAGGATATGATTATCCAGGCCAGTAGATTGAGGAATTCGCTTATAGCAACAATTATAGGACTCGTAACCATTCTTGTTGGTGCTACAGGTGTTTTTGCTGAATTTCAATTTGCATTGAACGCAATCTGGGAGGTAAAGCTGGATACAACTAAATCGGGAATCTGGAACATTATCAGGGTGCGTTTATTTTCCTTCGGACTGATCGTATCAATTGCTTTTTTACTGATTATATCACTTTTAGTTTCGACACTGATTTCAGCTTTTGGAGCCTGGTTGACAAGCCATTTTTCAGATTCGTTTTTACTGGTATTAAATCTGCTTAATACAGGTTTATCGGTTGGGATCCTTGCTGTTTTATTTGCCATCATGTTTAAAATATTACCTGATGCAAAAATAAAATGGCGTCATGTATGGATTGGTTCGTTTGTAACAGCCTTTCTGTTTGAAATCGGTAAATATGCACTGGGCTTGTATTTCGGAAAAGCAAACCCCGGAACGGGTTATGGAGCAGCTGGTTCAGTAATACTTATAATCCTCTGGGTGACTTATTCATCCATGATTGTGTTGTTTGGAGCTGAGTTTACGCATGCTTATGCTACCATGTTCTCTGGGAAAGTAGCTCCGACGGAAATAGCGAAAAAGGATATTTCTGTTAAACGCAATTAACTTGAAATAATCTTCTGATACTTCCTCCTTTATTGGTCCGAAAATTATTCAGCATTTAATGATTTATAATTGTTTCAACGATGATAAAAGTAAAATCAAATACTATCAATGTCCCGGATAAACTTACCGGTTTAACTACTTCAGAGGTAGCTGAAAAACAACGAACAGAAGGGCTTAACAGTCTGCCATCATCAAAACCAAAAAACTTATTTACGTTGGCCATTGGAGTCATCAAAGAACCTATGTTTATTCTTTTGGTAGCATGTGGTAGCCTGTATTTAGTATTAGGGCAACTCCAGGAAGGATTGATGTTATTAGGTTTTGTTTTCGTTATCATGGGCATTGAGTTTTTTCAGGAAAAGAAGACTGAAAAGGCACTTGACGCGCTGAAAGATATGGCAAGTCCCCGTGCATTAGTAATCCGTAATGGCAAGGAGACCCGGATTGCAGGTGTTGAGGTGGTAACTGACGATTTGATTGTGTTGCAGGAAGGTGACCGGGTTCCGGCAGATGCAACAGTAATCCAGTCGGTAAACATGCTGGTCGATGAATCCTTGCTTACCGGAGAGTCTGTATCCGTACGAAAACGGGATTGGGATGGCATGCTGAAGATTACACAGCCAGGTGGAGATGATTTACCCTTTGTTTATTCAGGATCAATGATAGTTCAGGGTAATGGAATAGCCCGGGTAACCAACATTGGCGTAAATACCGAAATTGGAAAGATCGGAAAAGCGTTGGAAGGAGTTAAAGATGAACCTACCCGGTTAAAAAAAGAAATGGGTTCACTGGTAAAAAAACTAACCATAATTGCCATGTTACTGTGTTTACTGGTAATTATAGGGTATACACTGACACGCGGAGATCTGATAACCGGATTCCTGGCCGGGATAACATTGGCAATGGCTGTTTTACCGGAAGAATTTCCTGTAATACTGACAGTATTTATGGCACTCGGGGCATGGCGTATGTCAAAAAAGAAAGTGTTGACACGAAATCCTTCTGCTATTGAAACATTGGGCTCTGCAACTGTGCTCTGTACTGATAAAACCGGAACACTTACCCAAAATAAAATGACGGTTTCACAGCTATATAATGGCAAGGAATTTTATATTGTTGAAAAAGGAAAAGAATTAAAGGAGGAATTTCATGAAATTATGGAGTTCGGAATTCTGTCCAGCCAGACCAATCCTTTTGACCCAATGGAACAAGCTATTACAGGAATGGGTAAAATGTATCTGAAAGGAACTGAACACATCCATAAAAGTTGGGAAATGATTAAGGAATATTCCCTTTCAAAAGAATTGCTGGCAATGTCGCGGGTGTTTTCGGAGAAAAGTACACAACAAAAGATTATTGCTACTAAAGGTTCTCCGGAAGCTATTTTTGAACTGTGTCATTTGAATGCTGATGAAAAGAAACGATTGTCACAAGCTGTTGAAGAATTAGCGGCAGGAGGATTACGCGTGCTTGGAGTTGCAAAAGCCGGAATAAGAGCCAACAATCTGCCGGATATTCAGCATGATTTTAAGTTTGAGTTTATCGGATTGATTGGGCTCTCCGATCCAATCCGTAAAGATGTGAAACAAGCAGTGAGTGAATGTTATCAGGCAGGAATCAGGGTGATCATGATTACCGGTGATTATCCGGTAACAGCACAGCATATTGCTTCTGAAATAGGTCTCGAAAACCCGGATAAATGCATGACCGGATTAGAACTGGAAGCAATATCTGAGGTTGAATTGTGCCGTAAGATACAAGGGATTAACGTTTTTGCCCGTGTTGTTCCGGAACAAAAGCTAAAAATTGTAGAAGCACTAAAAAGAAATGGAGAAATTGTGGCTATGACAGGCGATGGTGTAAATGATGCCCCTGCTCTTAAAGCTGCAAATATTGGCATTGCCATGGGTCGTAAAGGCACTGATGTAGCCCGTGAAGCTTCTTCTCTTGTTTTAATGGATGATAATTTTTCAGCCATCGTGGGGGCAATCCGAATGGGTAGAAGGATATTTGATAACCTGCAAAAATCTTTCGGATATATATTTGCCATCCATGTTCCTATTGCAGGATTATCATTATTGCCAATTTTAGTGAGTAATCTTCCGATAATTCTTTGGCCGGTTCATATCGTTTTTCTTGAATTAATCATCGATCCTGCTTGTTCCATTATATTTGAAGCTGAAAAAGAAGAAGTAAATGTTATGAACAGGCCACCAAAGAAATTTGATGAACCTTTTTTTGGAGCAGGAAAAATCCTGTTAAGTTGTTTACAGGGTGTAGGGATTCTTGCTGTATCTGCTGCTGTGTATTTTATCTCCTTATATATGGCTTTCGATATCAAGGAAGTGAGAGCAATGGCATTTACTACGTTAATTGTTTCCAATATCGCTGTTATTCTGACGAATCGTTCCTGGACTGATAACATATTTAAGATTATAGCCACTCCGAACAAAGCTGTTTTGTGGGTAGTAGGTGGTGCAGTTTTCTTTCTGACGCTTATTCTGAATATCCCTTTTTTCCTTGACTTGTTTCAGTTCGGCAAACTCTCACTGATAAATATTGTTATTTGTATTGTAGCCGGACTAACAACAATTATCTGGTTTGAGATGTATAAATTGGTGAAACTCAGAAAGCATATAGCTTTATAATAGATCCCATTATAATTCTCGACACCGGATAAGATAAAAAGACTTCTAAAACCACTCTAAATACACTGATAAACAATGAAAACAAAGAAAAAATCAATAGATTTTCCAATAATTTGCGTAGGTGGATCGGCAGGTGGACTCGATGCTTACATACGATTGTTAAAACATTTACCGGATGATATGGGTGTTGCAATAGTTATTGTTAATCATTTGAGGCAGGTAGCTACCTTCCTCCATGAAATACTACCTCAGTATACTAAAATGCCTGTTGAGTTGATCACCGAAAAATTGGACATTGAACCAAACCATGTGTTTATTATTCCATCAAAACGGGATTTACATGTTCTTAATGGTGAGTTCCGTTTAAAACCCATTTCAAAACCCAGGGGGTGGCCTGATGTAATTACTGTATTTATGCTCTCTCTTGCCAAGAACTGGGATGGTAAACTTATAGCTTGTATTGTTTCAGGATATGACGGTGATGGAGCAGAAGCCATGTGCACCATCAAGGAGGTCGGTGGTATTACCATTGCTCAAAAACCCAATACCGCCGGACAACCTGATATGCCTGAAAGCGCAATAGCGAGTGGATGTATTGATTTTATTCTTTCACCCGAGGAAATAGCAACAGAAATTGTACGAATTATACATGCTCAGCCAGAGAAATAACTCAAAAGGCTGAACTGTTTTCAGAATTATCAAACACCAACTTGTAACTGAAATCGAAAAAATGCGATATCAATTTACCAAATTGTTGTTTGATTTTTTTTAGCCGCATTTCTCTTTATGGTTTTGCACGATATGGTGTGAAAATACAACTAATTTCCAACGGTAGTAGAGTTTAGCCACCAATGTCATTTCGTTGCCGTATTGAATAAGAATGAGACCTTTCTTTTTTACTCTTTTTTATGAAATATCCATTCTGCATTCTGTTTTAGGTATAAAGTGGAATTAGAAAGACTTTGTTGAGGGCTGGTTGAGGGTTGAAAGAGCCAGACCTCATTGAACCCTCATTGAACCCTCAACCAATCCTCAACCAATCCTCAACCAAGTACGCTAATATGAAGTAGAAAAACGGGTTGAATTATTATTGATTCAAACAGTTCAATGGATTAAAAATAGCGTATGATGAAAAAAATAGCAGGATTATTTTTATCCATTGGAATACAAAGTTGAATGATATGTCTTCTTACCATATCTGGTTGAATCATCTTTATCCAAATCATAGGTATTGTATTATACGCCACTTATTTCAAGTAAATTAAAATGAAGTGGAGTGGAGTATAGGAAATCCTGACCAGTTTTTATTTGATAAAAAATAAGAACAGATTTATATGAATTTTATCACTAGAAATGATTTTAATGTAACAAAGTGTAACTTATTATTATATAGATAGATGTGCTTTTACTGTTGACATTTTCCCCATTATTAAAAATGCATTTTATGTATATTTAATTTTTAACTATTTCTTGTGATAAATAATAGTAAAATTCTAATGGTTATTTCATATTTATTTTTTAATTTTGTGAATTATACAGACAAAATATTTTAATATTATACGTTTTAACATAAAGTTATGATTGTATAAATTATATAGTTGGTTTAAAATGAATAATGGCACGATTAATGATGTTGAAAAAGTGGAGTGATATCAGAATGAATTAAAAATCAATATCCTCATGTTATAAAGCATTAATTTGAAAACTATCTGTCTTCTAATTTGTTAAAGCAGTTTAGAAATTAGATTATTCACTTAAATAAATAGTCGTTCAGGTATAATTGAAGATATAAAAGACTATTTTTGAGATACAGTTAAATGATTGAATTTAAAATAGATTAAGTAGGTATCAGGTAAGTAAAAATGACTTGTAAAAAATAAAGAAGATGAGAAGAGTAAAAGAATTAAAGATATTCAAAAAGCCAAGCATTGGATATCTAAAAAAGCTGTACAGCAAAAGTATAACGTATATTTTTGATAAGAATAGTTGGATATCAGATTCACCTGAATATTTCGGTGAATCCAAAGTTCTGCTACACACACGTAAGTCACTCAAACGTTTAGGAGATGAATTGAATATTTTTAAAGCACCATCAATTGTTGGTTTAAAAATAATTTATTATAAAAGCGTAGCATTCCTTTTTGACAGCAATTGTCCCGAACCACAAACAGCTAATATCTCAGAAGATAATTATCTGTACAGGGATTTGTCGAACCCGGTAAATTCACCTGATCAGATTGAACGGGAATTGAAGATATTCAAATATCCTACGATTGAATATTTAAAATCATTATATTCCAACAGCATTGGAAAAATGTAATAGTGTTTTATTTTTGATAAGACACTAACATAAAGGGATTTTAAACATCCGTATGCCTGTATACTTGTTGTAAAAACAATTGTATGTGCATACGGGTTTTTTTTGTTCATATTGTATGTAGATTGAAAAGTGTGAATTATGTAACTTTTTGTCAAATTTATGTAACAAATGATCATTGTAAAATATATACTTTTGTTATGATATTATGTTAGTTATTCGTATGAAAAACACTATATCGAGTTGTTGTATTAAGGATACTAAAAACCTTTATACCTCTTATCTTGTTATTCATGTATAAAATTAAAATATAAAAAAATGAAAGAATATAAGTTATTTGCTCCGGTAAAGTTAGGAAATATGGAATTGAAAAACCGGATAGTCATGTCTCCCATGACACGAAGCAGAGCTATAGGTAATGTTCCGAATGAATTAATGGCTGAGTATTATGCCCAGCGATCGGATGCCGGATTAATTATTACAGAAGGTACATCGCCTTCGCCCAATGGATTGGGCTATTCGCGTATTCCCGGATGTTTCAGCATAGAGCAGGTAGAAGGATGGAAGAAGGTAACCTCTGCTGTTCACAAACGAGGAGGCAAGATAGTTTTGCAGCTTATGCATACAGGCCGCATCAGCCATACACTCAATTTACCTGAAGGTGCCCAAATTATAGCCCCATCAGCTGTACAGGCAAAAGGACAAATGTGGACTGATTCAAAGCAATTGCAGGATTTCCCCATTCCTAAACAAATGGATGATGATGATTTGTTGCTTACATTAACCGAATATGCTGCAGCTTCAAAACATGCTATTGACGCAGGTTTTGACGGAGTTGAGCTCCATGGTGCCAATGGTTATTTACTCGAGCAATTCATTTCCCCTATCAGTAATATACGAACGGATAAATATGGCGGAAGTATTGAAAATCGTTGTCGCTTTGTGCTTGAAGTCGTAGCAGCTGTTGCGGAAACCATTGGAAAAGAAAAGACAGGAATCCGTTTATCACCCTATGGTGTAGCAAGTGACATGCCTCATTACCCTGAAATTGATGAAACGTATACTTATCTGGCTGAAGAGTTGAATAAATTGGGAATTGCATATCTCCATATTGTGGATCATTCATCCATGGGAGCTCCTGAAGTACCACTTGAAATCAAGAAAGTTATACGAACACGGTTTAAAAACATGATGATTCTGTCGGGCGGATATGATATTGAAAGGGCGGAAGCCGATATTGAAAGTGGATTAGCTGATCTGATAGCTTTTGGACGTCCGTTTATCAATAATCCAGATTTGGTTATCCGTTTGGAAAACAAACTGACGTTATCAAAAGAACTCAAGATGGATTTGTTTTATACTCCGGGTGAAAAAGGGTATACCGATTATCCCTCTTATAAATGATGGCAAACACTTTTGCGTGTTAAAATGTTATAGGGTATAAAGACTGCATATATTCAATCAGTATACAAAATGGTGCTTTCTTTATACTTTATCTTTTTATTTTCATTTAAAATGTAATTTACTAATGGACTATTTTCAATAAACAGACATATGAAAGAATATTTAAATGAAGATACTTTTCAATTATTAATCGCTATTGTATCTTTTTTGGGGATCCTTCTGTTAGTTTATTTTATCTATAGTTATTTCTTTCCCGCCATTATACGGAAGATATTTCATTCAGGGGATAAACGGGAAAGTTTTTTAATTCAATTATTCAAGCTACCGGCACTCTGGTTAATTTATTGGATATTGCTGAAAATTTTCTCAGGGTATTTTCTGACTGAATTGCCAATTTTCCCTTATTTAGAGCATCTCAACACTATTCTGATTATTGTTTTCGTTGCATGGATACTTATTCAGGCTATAAAAGCAGGTGAATACTATCTGATGAAGAAATATGATCTGGAGGCTGAAGATAATTTAAAAGCCCGGAAAAACCTGACACAGATTAAAGTTTTCAAGGCAATAGCCAATAGCATTATTATTCTGGTAGCCATCTCAATTGCCTTGTTGACTTTTCAACAAGCCCGGACTATCGGGGTGAGCTTGCTTACTTCAGCTGGAATTATCGGAATTATTGTAGGATTTGCAGCCCAGAAGAGTATCGGATTGATACTGGCGGGAATACAAATTGCCATTACACAACCCATTCGAATAGATGATGTGGTGGTAGTGGAAGATGAATGGGGCAGGATAGAAGAAATAACACTGACCTACGTGGTGATCAAGATATGGGATGAAAGAAGGCTGGTGTTACCCATAACATGGTTTCTGGAAAAACCGTTTCAAAACTGGACCCGTTCGAGTGCAGACATTATTGGAACAATATTTATTTATGTAGATTACAGTTTTCCGGTTGATAGTATTCGAACGCTATTACCTCAACTCTTAAAAGATAATACCGATTGGGATAGACGCGTAGTAAATGTTCAGGTTACTAAAACAACGGACAAATTTAAAGAAATACGAGTGCTTTTAAGCAGCGTGAATTCTTCCAAAAACTGGGATCTACGTGCTGAAATAAGAGAGAAACTCATTAATTTTATAAATGAGAATTATCCCGATAGTTTCGCTAACATTAGAATCAAAACAATTTAATATCTTTATCTTTTTCTGTGAATATTGTAACTTTTTTACAGAATTGTGTAACTGACCAAAATTGTAAAAACCTCATCTTTGCATGGTGATAATTAAGTCACATAACAAAATGAAAAAGATGAAAAAGATTAAGAATTTATCAGTAATGCTTGTTTTAGCAGTTTTAATGTTAGTAGGAATTCAAAGTTGTAGTCAGTATCCGGATAATAATGGAATTACGTTAGTGTCCAGGGTTGATCGTGTTGCAAAAACATGGAAAGTTGATAACTACAAAGTGAACGGTGTCGACTATACATCACTGGTTACTTCTTATACTGAAACTTATACAAAAGATGGCGTTTATTCCTATCAGTGGGCAATATTGGGTGGAACAGGAACATGGACATTTCAAAATAATGATGCTGAAATCAGAATAACAGGTGTTAGCAATATGACATCACGAACATTGTTTATTCTCAAACTTGAAAATACTGAGTTTTGGTATTATTATATGGATGGTGTCGATAAAAAGGAATTCCATTTAATCAAACAATAATAAAAAAGATAGATAGAAAAAATTGATTTAGTTAAATCAGAGGTGGAAATGTCTATCGGAGTAATGCAACTGTTTTGCATTACTTCGAACATTTTTTGATTTTTGATTTTTATTTTAATAAGCACAAATTCTTATAAAAAGAAGATATGAACATAAAAAGATTTTTTGGAGGATTACTGACAGTACTTGGAATATGTTCGCTCATATACACTGCTATACTATTTGCAAATTTATCAAATGGTACTCATGCAATCCGGGCAGTTGTCATCTATGGTATACTTGGACTTCTGTTTTTTATTTCCGGGATTAGTCTCATTAGAACTGTAAGAGATAATTAGGAATCAGTCATGAATTACTACTTAAAGAAAGTAAGAAACGTTTATAAAATCAACTCAATTCGTAATGGCATTCATAGATTATTATAAAATATTAGGAATAGACAAGTCGGCATCCGCAAAAGATGTCAAAAATGCTTACCGGAAACTTGCCCGAAAGTATCATCCTGATCTGAATCCGAATAATCAGGATGCTAAAACGAATTTTCAGCAAATTAATGAAGCCAATGAAGTGCTCAGTGATCCTGAAAAACGCAAGAAGTATGACCAGTATGGCAAGGATTGGCAACATGCTGATGATTTTGAAAAACAAAAACAACAGCAGTCACAATCAGGTGGCTCGCAAAGAGTGAATTATTCAGGCGGAGCGTCTGAGAGTGATTTCTCCGATTTCTTTGAATCCATGTTCGGAGGTGCAGGTGCTACCAGGGGAAGGCAACCTAAATACCGGGGTGAAGATTACACCACCGAGATTCATATGGATCTGATTGACGCCTATAAAACTCATAAACAAACTTTATCGGTAAACGGGAATAATATTCGAATAACCGTCCCTGCAGGAGTTGAAAACGGACAGATCATTAAGATTTCAGGACATGGCGGACCCGGTGTAAATGGTGGACCAAATGGTGACTTATACATTACTTTCACTGTAGCAAACCATCCAACGATTAAACGATTGGGCAATAATTTGTTTTGTAATGTTGAGTTGGACTTATTCACAGCTGTGTTGGGTGGTGAAATAACTATTGATACACTTGACGGTAAAGTAAAACTAAAGGTGAAACCTGAAACTCAGCAAGGAACTAAAGTGAATTTGAAAGGCAAGGGATTCCCGGTTTATAAAAACGAAGGAATGTTTGGCGATCTGCAAGTAACTTATATTATCAAGATACCAACAAACTTGACGGATAAGCAGAAATCTCTTTTTGAAGAACTTGCAAAAGCAAGTAACAGATAGTTGAAAGAAAAAATTGGTAGTAGGTAGTTAATATTAGAAAAATATCAGAGATATGCAAACAGAGTATTTAATAACCATCGATGAGTTCTGTACGAAACACAACATTGAAGTGTCATTTATCAACTCATTACAACAAACCGGATTAATAGAAATTACTACAATTGAAGAAGTCGGATTTATTCAGACAGAACAAATCCAACAATTGGAGAAATTTATGCGATTCTATTATGAACTGGACATCAACCTCGAAGGCATAGAAACCATATCGCATTTGTTACAACGTGTGACCGATTTGCAGGAGGAAATTACTGAACTTCGAAATAAACTTAATCTATATGAATAGCCGGATATTAAATCCCTGCTTTATCCTTTTTATAACTAAATTGAAATAATATGAAGTTGAAAGCTCAAATGATTATGAATTGTTGATTTCAGAGAAGCAGTATAACTTTCATGATTAAAAATGAATTGACTTTTAATTTCCCCTTTCTGTAAAATTAGAATGAATAAAATAAAATCCCTTTTAAAGAAAACTTTAAAAGCTATCTTGTGGATGGTTGGTATCTTCATACTTTTATTCATCATTCTTGCCATTCTTATTCAATTTCCATTAGTTCAAACTAAGATTGTTCATGCTGCAACATCATTTGTGAGCAATAAAACCCATACGCGCGTTGAGATAAAGAATATAAGCATATCTTTTCCCAAGACAGTTGTTCTTAAAGGTCTTTTTCTGGATGATTTAAATAAAGATACGTTGATATATGCCGGTGAAGCAAAAATCAATATCGCTCTTTATGATTTATTGTATAGTAAAATAGATGTCAGTTCGTTCAAACTGGAAGATGTGACACTTCATTTAAACCGGTCCTCAACGGATTCCCTGTTCAACTACAATTTTCTGCTTACCGCTTTTGCCGATACTACTAAGAAAGCCAAACCCATTGTAAAAGCACCTTCCAACTGGAAATTCAGTATTGATAATGTCAACCTGAACAATATCCGCATAAACTTTGATGATAAATATGGCGGCATACATGCTGTTGCCGGTTTCAAAAATTTAAAGTTAAAGATGGATGAGATTGATCTTGAGAAATCGAACTTTAAAATAGATGATTTGCTGATTGAAAATTTACAGGCAAATGTTCAAATGAGTAAATCGAATAGCTCAAAAGTAAAATCTCCGGGAGGCGTCATGCCTAAGCTTTCGGCACACAGGATACGTATCAACCAGTCAACGCTGCATTACGATGATGCAGTCGCTAAGCAGTCGGCTTTTGCAACCATTAGCGAATTTGAATTAAAAGATGGAATGGTAGATCTCGGGAAAGAACTGGTATCACTCGATCAGGTTTCTTTGTCAAAAAGTAAAATACAATACAATAGTGTCGGAACAACGCAACCTTCTGTAAAAACAGACGGTAATAACTCTACAAGAAGTGATTGGAAAGTAGCAGTCAAAAACGTTGAAATGAAGGAGAATTCAATGAGCTATCAGGTAACAAATATGCCGGAAATCAGGAATTCCTTTGATGCAAATCATGTCTATTTCAAATACTTTTCGCTGGGTGCAAAGGACATCTTTTATTCATCGGCAAAAACAGAAGCAAAGATTCTCAAATTCAATGCAATTGACCTGAATAATTTCATTATAACTAAGTTTGAAACAGATTTCAGTATGGATCAACATTCAATTTCAGCCAAAAAGCTGAAGGTGAAGACATCCAACTCAATTATTGATGCTAATGTAAATCTACGGTTTACTTCGTTAAAATCATTAAAGGAATCTATTCCATCTTTATTCCTGAATGTGGAAATGAAGACTGTACGTGTAAAAAATGCAGATATCCTTTATTTCAATCCCCTGCTTGTCAAGCAATCATTTTTCCAGAACAAACAGACTATCACTTCTGTTTCAGGTATAGTGACAGGACATGTAAATAACCTGACGGGTAAAAAACTTGTTGTAAAAACAGGAACAAATACGATTCTGTATACTGATTTCAATATTGTTGGATTGCCCCATGCTGAAACGGCTTATTATAATTTTCCGAACCTGGATGTTGTTACAGGTAAACAAGACATAGACATGATGGCTGGAACTTCTATTCCCAAAAACATAGAGCTTCCGGAGGATATTCATATGAATGTAATTTTCAAAGGAAAGATAAAGGCATTTGCAACTACCCTGGATCTGAAATCAAGTTTTGGAAATGCCGGCCTTCAGGCCAGTATTGATCCTGACGAAAACTTTGCAGGTAACATGAGTATCTCAAATTTTGATGCCGGCAAATTGATGAAAGATCGGGTTATGTATGGCCCTGTTTCATTAACTGCCCGTGTGAATGGACATGGGTTGGATAAAAAAACAATGAGTGCCAATCTTAAAGCTGAAGTTTCTGAGATTTTTCTCAACAGGTATACTTATCACAAGCTTAATTTGGATGGTAAGGTCACAGGACAGGAGTTTGAAGGTAAAGTAAACATGAATGATAAAAACCTGGTATTTGATTTTGACGGACTGGTAAATTTAACGCCCAATCTTGAAACTTATAAATTTAATCTAAAAGTATTGGGAGCCGACCTTCAAAAATTAAATCTGACAAAAGATGATCTGCGAATAAGTATGGACGCTTCAGCCAGTATGAAAGGCGGAACAGTAAATAAACTGAATGGGCAGGTTGGAATTTCGAAAATTATTCTGGCGCATGGAGTCAAAAAATATAAGCTGGATTCATTGTTAATAGCTTCAATAAATGAACCCAAACGTAGTGAGATTAATTTCAAAAGTTCGCTTATCGGTATAAAATATTCAGGGGCTGTATCACCTGTTACACTTCCCTCAATGCTAAGTAATTTTATAAACAATTACTTTAAGTTTTCCGATGCCCAACCTTTAAAAAGGAAAAATGATATGTCGGATTTTAATTTTGAGATTCAACTTCACAATCACCCTATTCTATCGGAAGTTTTCTTACCTGAATTAAAAGAATTTATTCCCGGGCTTATTCAGGGTAGCTATGACAGTTTGAAAAATAACCTGAAACTGACTGCCAGTATACCGAAAATTGTGTATGGTACTACTGAAATAAATGACCTCTTGTTTGACTTAAATTCAGATTCAACAGCCATAAATTACAAACTGTCAAGTACCAGCATAACCAACTCCCAGATAGAGTTGGATAACTTCATGTTTGATGGTAAATTATCAGGGAATAAAATACTGGCAAATATTTCGTCCATTGATGATAATAAGAATAAAAAGCTGGTAATCCGTTCTCAGATTTCATTGGATAAAGGAAACTATATATTGGCCCTCGATCCCAAAGAATTCTATCTGATGAATAATCGATGGGATATTGCAGAGGATAACTATATTAAATTCGGCCCTGGTGGATTTATGATTCATCATTTGTTCTTTAATTACGGACAAAATCAAATAAATATAGCATCGGTACATGATAAGTTCAATGATGACCTGAACATTGCCATTAAGAATTTTAACCTGAATGACATATCTCAGATAGTAGAAAAAGATACCAGCCTGTTGGCTGGAACCGTTGATGGAAATGTATTGCTTAAAAGAGTAAACAATTCGTATGGAATTATTGCCGATGCACAGATCAAAAACCTGGCGGTTCATGATGTTCCTATTGGAGATGTTTCGTTGAAAGCTGACAATGCCACTGCCGAGAAATTTGATATTGATCTGAAGTTGTCCGGAGTCGATAATAACCTGACCGCAAGCGGTACATTTATTCCCAATGGAGGAGATAATTCCATCAATATCAAAGCGGATATTAAATCCCTCTCCATGAAGACTGTTGAAGCATTCTCTATGGGGCAAATAACAGAAGCATCCGGAAATATGACCGGTAACTTTTTAATCAGGGGTAAAACATCTGCCCCGGATATCACAGGAGAAATGGTTTTTGAAAATGCCTTTCTCAAACCTGCTGAATTGAACAACCGACTGGAATTAAAACATGAAACAGTTCAACTTAAGAGCGACGGGCTTTATTTCAATAAATTTACCATGTTGGATGCCGGGCATCATGCTGCGGTAATAGATGGTTCAGTAAAAATGAAACAATTCAAAGATTTTATTTTTGCCTTACATGTCAGTACTGATGATTTTATGCTTTTTAATACCACCAATAAAGAGAATAAAGTATTCTTCGGACGAATGATTATTGATAGTAAAATTGATATCAACGGACCTATGAGCCTCCCTGTTGTCAATGCTAAGATGAAGATGAAGAAAGGTTCTAACTTTACCTTTGCTGTTCCTGAGGAGAAATTGACTACCGATAAAGGGGAGAATGTAGTAGAATTTAATGATTCTTTAAAATTCAGTCCGATACTAAACCGTAAAGAGATTAAGGTAGTCGAAAAGACAGGCTTTTCAGGTTTTGACCTTTCTTCCGTTATTGAAATTGACAAAGAAGCAACCCTGCGGTTATTAATGGATCCTGCCTCAACCGACTCGTTGGTTGTAAAAGGAGAAGCCGCTTTAAGCTTTACCATGGACCGAAGCGGCAAAATGAGCCTGACAGGTGCCTATAATCTGAACGATGGCAGTTACCTGGTATCCCTGCAGGCCGTGGTTAAGAAGAAATTTGATATTGTTCCGGGAAGCACCATTATCTGGAACGGTGATCCTATGGATGCTGAGATAAATATAAATGCCACTTATACGCAACGGGCCGCACCTATTGACCTGGTGTCCGATCAGATGAAAGGGATGAGTGAAACCGATATAGGGGGATTTAAGCAGCCCTACCCGTTTTTGGTGGTTCTAAAGCTACGGGGCGCTATTCTGAGGCCCGAAATAAGCTTTGAAATACAATTACGCCCTGAGGATAAAGGTATCCTTGGCGGGGCTGTAAATCAAAAACTGACGTTATTGAATGCAGATGCTTCGGCATTAAACAAACAGGTGTTTGCGTTGCTGGTGCTGGGAAGGTTTGTCCAGGAAAACCCGTTGCAAACTGAGACCGGTGGAACAGAATCGCTGGTTCGTTCGACAGTGGGCAATTTCTTATCCGCCGAATTAAACAAATTAAGTTCTAAAGTACTACCCGGAGTAGAATTGAATTTTGATATCCAGTCTTACAATGATTATCAAACCGGGCAGGCGCAAGGGCGTACACAGGTAGGAATAGGATTAAAAAAGCAATTGTTCAATGAAAGGTTGTCAGTACAGGTTGGAGGCAATGTGGATGTTGAAGGAGCCAAAGCCCAGCAAAACTCGGCAAGTGATTTTACCAGTGATATCACTGTAGAATATAAACTGACTAAGGACGGCCGTTACAGGTTGAAGGCCTTCAGACATAATCAATATGAAGGAGCCATTGATGGGCAGTTGGTAGAAACAGGTGCCGGAGTGGTCTATGTGCGTGATTTCAATAAATGGAAAGATTTCTTTTTATCACCTGAAGAAAAGAAAGTAAAAATTAATAAGGAAAATAAAAATGATACCATCCAGGCTAAATAAATACTTATTGATTCTTTTCTGTTTGTTCCTTGCAGCATGCAGCGGTACCAGGCATTTGCCCAAGGGTGAAAAACTGTATACCGGTGCAGAGATTAAACTGGTAACCACTGATAAATCGTCAGCCAATATAAATAAAAAACTGATTAAATCCATTGCTAAAGAATCAATACGGCCTTTGCCGAATTCCAGCTATATGGGTATGCGTCCACAAGTGATGCTCTATATGTCAGGCGGTGAGAAACCCACCGGTAAATTTAAAAAATGGCTCAAAAAGATAGGCCAGGCACCTGTATTGATGAGTGCTGTAAAACCACAGGTTACTGCTGCCATCATTGATGCCAAATTATTTAATATCGGTATTTTCAACAGCATGACTGAATTCACCATTGTTGAAAAAGAACATACTGCTTCTGTAGTATACACCAGCTATATTCATCCCCGTTTCAAAGTAAAGGGAATTACATTCTCCGTTCCTGATGATAGCCTGAGTCATATCATCCTTTCCGGAAATGATATGACACTTATTAAAGCAGGCGACGATTATAACCTGACTCTGTTATCATTGGAACGAATCAGGATTGATGCCATGTTGAAAGACAGAGGGTATTTTTACTTCAATCCCGACTATTTGCTTTTCAAAGCGGATACTTCGGATGTAAGTCGGACAGTCAGCCTGAAACTGACTCTCAAGGAGAACATACCTGCAAATGCACTGAAGGTTTACCGGATTCGCAATATATTTATTGATCAGAACTATTCCTTAACCGAAGAACCGAAAGACAGTACCATAGACACCCTTATGGTACGAAAAGCTATATTCCTTGGAAAAAAGGAAGACCAGAATATAAACCCAAGGGTTATCATGCGATCGGTTTATTTACGGAAAAATCAACTCTATTCCAGGGAAAATCACACCATTACGCTGAACAGGTTGATGACGATGGGTAATTTTAAGTTTGTACAGGTGAAATTTTCGGATAGTGATACAACTGCCGCCGGGTATCTGGATGTTACTATTTTGATGACTCCCCTGCCAACACATACGTTCAGGGCTGAAATGGACCTTATTACAAAATCAAATAATTATACAGGCCCCCAGTTGAATCTGAGTGTGTTGAACCGTAATACATTCCATGGTGCAGAACTTCTGAACCTTACAATGGCCGGATCATTTGAAGCGCAATTAGGACAAAATAATAATTTGTTTTCATACTCTTTGAATCCGCAGGCAGAGTTAACTTTTCCGCGATTTCTGGTACCTTTTTCCATCAAATCACATAGCCGGTATAACCCAAAGACACGGTTGCTGTTATCGTATAACTATCTAAAAAGAGTTGATTATTTTGATATGAATACTTTTCAATTTATTTATGGTTATAAATGGAAGCCGAGTACACGGGTCGAACAGGAATTTAATCCGGTTAATGTAAGTTATACCACCATTGGGAATAAGTCTGCTAAATTTGATTCTTTATTGAATAAAAATACATTTCTCCAGAAAAGCTATGAGGAACAATTTATTGCAGGTGGAAATTACTCATTTATCTACAATGAGCAGATGCTTGTTAACAAGAAGATTCAGTTCTATTTTCACCTGGCAGCAGAGACGGCAGGAAATGTATTTTCACTGGCAAATTTAATCGCAGGAAAGAAAATATCTTCAGATAATCAAGCGAAAGTAGTAGGTTCCATCTATTCACAGTATGCTAAAATAAGTTTGGAAGGAAGGGCTTTTTACAATTTTGAAGATAAAAATAAACTGGCTTTTCGAGTATATGCCGGGGTAGCCAATCCATATGGAAACTCATCCGTGTTACCTTATAGCGTTCAGTTTTTTAGTGGTGGCCCGAATAGTATCCGTGCTTTTCAGATTAATTCACTCGGCCCGGGAACTTTACCGCATGATACCATCGCCAACGCATTGCTACAGGTGGGTGGAGATATCAAGCTGGAAATGAATGCTGAGTACCGCTTTGGTATCTACCGTTTCTTAAAAGGAGCGTTGTTTGTAGATGCGGGAAACATTTGGTTACAAAAATCAAATCCATCCACTGTCGGAACTCCTTTCCTCTATTCAACCTTCCTGAATGAAATGGCAGTAGGAGCAGGTGTCGGTTTACGAGTCGATGTATCCTTCTTTATTCTTCGATTCGACCTGGCTATGCCGCTTCGAAAACCCTGGTACCCGGATAACCAGCGTTGGGTTATCAATCAGATTAATTTTGGGAGTTCTTCCTGGAGAAGCCAAAACCTGTTGCTGAATATTGCCATTGGGTATCCATTTTAATTTGCTAAAAACCTGATGCTGAAAAATGGTACTTGCTGACCGGTTCCAGACGACATTTTATTCTCTGATTGAATATCAATGATAGATGATCTTTTTTCATACACAACCTTTTTATTTTGCAAACCCCTCCTTCTAACTAACACTCAATACCGCATAAATATTTGTTTATAAGTCTTATATGGTATGTAAGATCTTTTCTCGATGATTATCCTTAAATATTTCAAAAGTAACCTATGCACAATTCAGATGGAATTATTTGTATAGCTTTTCAGGAATTTTTGCGGATAATCTTATTTTTTAAATACTCCATTTTTACTTCTTTGTCCGTAGAATTATTTCCTCATTTTTTCGTTGTCATTTGGTTATACTTGCCTCTAAAGTCCCTTTTTACGTAAGAGAGAATGCCTAATTACTGACTTTTAATTGTTAATTATTAATTTTTAATTATTAATTATCAGATGTGTGAATCATGTAATAAAATTGTAAAGTTATGTAACATTTTAACCCTTATTGTTTCGCAACTTTGTACATTATAATTCACTTAAAAATAAACAAAATGAAAAGAACAATTTACGTTATTTCTTCTTTTTTGGTTTTAAGCATGATCTTCACTGCCTGTGGACCCGGCAAAAAACTTGTTGCATCAAGAGCTCATGTTGGTTCGTTGCAAATGGACAGTACAACAACCCATGGCCAGTTGACTGACTGTAATTCCCAGGTTACAACCCTTAGTGCCGAGAAGGCATCCCTGCAGGATCAAAAAGCTGCTCTACAGAATCAAAACGCTTCCGTGCATAATGATTTGAATGCACTCTCTTCTTCTACCGAAATGACGATAGCCGATCAGGCTACCCGGTTAAAAAATCTTCAGAACATCATCCAATCACAAAAAGATGTGTTGAGCCGTCTTAAAAATTCAATCTCCGATGCTTTGATGAAATATAAAACAGACGAACTTTCAGTATCAATTAAAGATGGAAGTGTATATGTGTCACTCTCCGAAAAATT
>Ga0302215_10000238_pt1 | contig 41738 bp, 35 predicted proteins | sample II_Fen_N3_1_FD_194580 | JGI IMG/M metagenome (GOLD analysis project Ga0302215, IMG submission 194580) | Peat permafrost microbial communities from Stordalen Mire near Abisko, Sweden - II_Fen_N3_1 | ecosystem: Environmental > Terrestrial > Soil > Wetlands > Permafrost | place: Sweden: Abisko... | reverse complement strand
TCCCCGCATCCAGCTTCCTTCAGATTCCACCTCACGATGGACACCCTTGCTTTCGGCTATATCCTTCCCACTACCGGGCGGATTCCGGACTTGCACCGGTTAGAAACGTGCGCCGCCAGGCGCACCTGCACAAAAGAGGTGACGAACGAATCGCCACCTCTTTTTATTATTTATATTGCTCTTTCACCTCAACTAAAACTCCAAGTGCTTTTGCTGTGTCAAAATATTCATATGCCTCATAGCCCTTTTCTTGTTTAAATAGCGAGTCAAACCCTGCACTTTTCATAGTCTCTTCGTCATCTTCTAAAGGTCCGTCTGACAACATGCAAATTGAGCAAATTGATGTGCCATGTTCTTTTAGCCAAGCTGCCCATGGGTCATTATTACCTAGAGGCTGGATAATTTCAAACCAGAAATTATCGCTGAAAACGCTCTCTACCTTCATTGGGGTATCAGTGATGTCGGCACCTTTATACTTCGTAAAAGGTGTTCTTACCTCTTTATGCTCTGTATTCTGCTCTGCAGGCTCTTTCCCTGTGCCTAGCAAAGTTTTATATGCAGAAACTGTTTTTTCTAAATTGTCTGTTACGACAATAACCTTGATGATATTCGTTGATGATAATGCCATTTTATTCTCCCTTATCTTTTCGATTAGTCTTTGTTTGTTATTTGTTAGTGAAACCGCCGTCAGCAATGATTTCAGCACCTGTCACATAAGAAGATTCGTCGGATGCCAAGAACAATGCAACCGCCGCAATTTCGCTAGGCTTTCCGATATGCCCTATTGGAAGCCCCGAAACAATATTGTTACGTAGTTCGTCATCACCGTGCACAAAATCGGTAAATGCCTGTGTTTCCGTTGGACCAGGGCTTATTGCATTGGCTCTAATACCCTGTTCTGCAAGCTCTCCTGTGAACGAACGTGCCATCGACCTGACCGCTGCTTTCGCCGCATTATAGACAATGGCGTTTTTCCCACCCTGAAAACCTGCAATTGATGATATCAGAACAATTGAAGATTTATTAGACATAAAAGGAATTAACTTCTGCACTGTGAAAAAAGCGGAAAAAACATTAAGATCCATTGTCAAATGAAACTCCTCCGGTGTAATTGCAGAAATCGGGTTTTGTGGGCCATTACCAACAATCGGTAATACCGCCTTTAATTTACGTCCTGTCTTTTTAACAGCTTCTGCTATTTTTTCTAAATCATTCACATTTGTCGCGTCAACTTTTAGAATGTCAACAACCTGACTATTTCCCTCATATACTTTTTTAGCAGTTTCAACATCATAATCAGCCACAATCAAATCAGCGCCTTCACTTATAAAACGTTCTGCAATAGCTCTGCCAATTCCATTCGCCGCACCCGTGACAACGCACAATTCTTTATCTAATAACTTACTCATAAAATATCACCTAACCCTTTCACTCGATACGACGCACAATTACATAAAACTAACTATGCTAGCCAATCGCACTAATATAACATTAATTCTCTTTTAATTAGTATTTGCTGAGTTAATATCCGGCTTAATCCGAGACAATGCGCAGCAAAAACTCGCAATTACAAATTAAGCTTTTCAATAATTCACACTAAACTATATAATTAAAAAATTCAAATGTAGCTGTAGAATCATATCCTGAATAATCAACTGCAGCCAAGCCCACAAATGCTCCCGTGAAAAAGCCAGCATTATGTAAATTCACATAATCATCGGACAAAATCATTGCATCAAGTTTAACTGGCACTCTGTTCCAGTTTTCCCCGTCTAATGAATATTCATAATAATAGTCCAAATGATCAACAACTGTCTTAAACCAAACCCACTCCGTACCTTCAGGAATTCTAACTGCCTTATCTTTTAAAACAGAAGTGCATTTCTTATTGTCGCATTCTACAACTTCTATCACATTGTTACGCTCATCGTCTTTGGTGATAAAAATCCACGACCAATGCTCGCTGTTATAATAATTAACTAAACCAGCCATTGCCTGATAGCTATATGGGCTAAATTTCACCTTGGTCACAGCTGAAAACTCAAAATCCTTCCATCTTCTAGCAATAAACGATGGGTTGAACTTATTTGAAAGGGAACCCTTACCGATCAGTTCAAGTTTTCCTCCTCCAACCCTTCCCATTGTTTCAGAAAAAGGAACTCTTAACGTATTCCACTCACCACCCAGCTTCTCCGATAAAAAATCATCAAAAACAGCATTGGTTTCAGGTGCCTCGGTTAATATGGCATCTTTTGGAGCATCAACCGCTTTCAAACCACCATGCCCACCAACAATTCTTGGCCAAAGTTCATCATCCCAAAATACTTTTTGAATACTTGTTTCACGCCCAAGCGTACACCACCCTCTTGGGTCATAAATGCCTTCGGTTGCATGGTGAAGAGGCCTAGCGCAAAGTGAAGCATAATACCACTCACCAGAAGGGGTTTCAACCAGCGAACCATGCCCTTGTTTTTGAAGATAGTGGTCAGGTGTGTCAAAGTTGGTTATAAATGGTCCGTTCGGCTCAGTTTCATAAGGTCCTAATAGATTTTTTGAGCGTGCTACAATTTCTTGGTGTGTCCACATTGTACCGCCTTGTGCTGCAAATATGTAATAGTATCCGTTCAATTTATATATGTGCGGCCCTTCAACTGTCTTCACATCGGTGCCATTGTATACCGTTTTTGAAGTCTCCGGTTTCAGCCACTTATTATCCACATCGTATTCCGTTAAAGTAAGCCCATTGAATGGGTTATTATACTCACGGTGATCCCAAGTTTGTTGAATGAGATATTTTTTTCCGTCATCATCATGAAAAAGGGACGCGTCAAAACCAACGCCATTTAGCTTGATTGGTTTACACCATGGACCTTTGATATCATCCGCCATCGTCAGATAGTTATACATATCTTTGAACGCACCATCTATCACTTTTACATCCGTATAAACAAGCCAAAACTTTCCGTCAGCATAGGACAAATCTGGTGCCCAGATACCTCCAGAGCAAGGGTTGCCTTTCATATCAAGTAACTCCACGCTGTCAAGAATCGATGTGGCCAAATCCCAATGCACAAGGTCTTTTGATTCATGAACCCTAACACCAGGAAACCACTCAAACGTAGAAGACGCAATATAATAAGTGTCGTCTACCCTAATCATTGACGGGTCGCCATGAAAACCCGTAAGAACAGGATTTATGATTTTCATAATGTTTCTCCCTTATATTAAAATCATATTGTCATCTAATTTCATCCATAATTATTATCATAAAAATTAATTAAACTTCTCTTTCACCAAGCGACCAATTTTCAGCACTGTTTTCAACAACACAAACTAAAATATCATCGCGCCTGATTCCAATGTCAACAAGCCTCTTTGTTAGTTCTTGATATGTTTTTTTCTTTTGCTCAAGTGAAAACATATTAACCATTGTAATTCTAATGATGATTAAATCTTGTCTATCTCGATTGTCATACGTTAGTGAGAAAATAATTTCTCCTTCATCATGCGGTCGAAACACTTGAAAAAGATCGGTTATATCCATACCCAGACCTGCAACCAGCGAATTATGAATTGCATCTGATATATCTTTTCCTTTATCCTTAAATACTGACCTTTTTAAGTCAACTTGAATCAACGGCATAATTATCTCCTTCTTTTCACTGTTATTCTGCTCTGGTTACGATTATTTTAAAGCGCCAGCACTCATACCTTTTTCAAAATTCTTCTGCATGAGCAAATAAACAATTATCTCAGGAATTGCAATGAGCACAGCTGCCGCTAATATCTTCGTCTGGTCATTGGTAAACTCTCCTTGGAAGTATTGTGGAAGCAATGTTACTGTCTGCTTATCCGGGCTTTGCAAGAACAAAAGTGGCAGAAGATAGGTATTCCAGGAGTTGATGAGTGTCAATACAATAATTGATGATGCAATTGGCTTTGTAAGAGGAAGGATGACATACCAAAACATCGAAAAAACATTTGCGCCATCAATACTTGCTGCCTCCATTAACTCATTTGGAATTCCACTATTAAAATTTCTAGCAAGTAAAATTGTAAATGGCAGTTGCAATGCTGCGACAGGTAAAATTACAGCGAAAAAAGTGTTAAATAAATGCATCTGTTGGAATGTTACAAACAATGGAGATAGTAAAATTACTTCGGGTAATGTCAATGCAACTAGAATCAACCAAAAGAAAACTTCTTTTCCAAATATATGTAGTTTTGCAAATCCAAAACCAGCTGTCATACTGAATATATAAACTAACAAAATTACGCCAGCTGATATGATGAGTGAATTTCTAAAATAGATTGGAACAACACCTGTGTCCCAAACCGCCTTATAATTTAAAAAACCTTTTCCACCGAGAGAGCCAAGAAACATTTGAACAAGTGGAATCGCATAAGGTATCGTTAGTATCAGTAGAACGATTTGCAAAATGACTTTACTTTTTAAACTTCTAATTTCAAACATTTTATTTCTCGTCTCCTTTATTCATCTTATTTATAAGTATTGCACCGCTAATTGCGAGTACAAGGAGCATTACTGATATTGCTGCTGCATAGCCAAGATGAGATTGCCTTATTCCCTGTCTATAAATATATGTGCCTAAAAATTCTGTTGCATGATTTGGTCCACCAGTTGTAATCAGATAAGGAATATCAAATGTTTTCAAAGCACCTATGATTCCAAGCATTGCTAAGGAAACCGTCGTGCCTTTGCAATTTGGTAATACCATGTTCCATAAAGTTCTAAAGTTTCCTGCTCCATCTAAGCGCGATGCCTCAAGCATTTCTTTATCTATTTGGCTCATTGCCGCATAATATAGAATGAAACTCATTCCGGTGAACTCCCAAACTGCAACGATCATGAGAATAAAAAGTGCTGAATTTGGTTTTGACAACCAATCAACTGTGATACCTAAATGTAGTGTATCAAATATATCCTGCAGCATTCCCTGAGGAGAGAACAGCAATCGAAACACTGGTGCCATAGTCGCAGGTGCTAAAATTGTTGGTATAAAAATTAAGCACTTATGTACCGTAGCAAGCTTTACTTTTGTATGTAAAATTGCGGCAAGAATAAAACCTAAAAAGTTTTGAATTACAAATGTAATTATGAAAAAAACAATCGTGTTTCTTATCGCTTTCCAAAAAACCCAGTCAGAAAGTGCCTTGGTAAAATTGCTCATTCCTACTCTTGTCTGAACTGGATCAAGCCCATTCCAATCTAAAGTAGACAGATTGAATGTATAAAATATTGAATAATATATAATCCCTACAACAAAAATAAATGCAGGAAGGATCCAAGGAAGTCCGTTTATTTTAGTGGCTTTCAATGTTATATTCTTCTTTTTCATGTTTATAAGTCTCCTCAACTCTAAATGATAGGGATCCTAGAAAAAATAGACCCCTATCAAAATATTATCCCTTACTTACTATCAGCTTGAGTCGTTGCAAGCTTGGCAGCACCATCTTTAGGAGTGATTGTTCCTCCTGCCACACCAGCCAATACATCCATCATCGCTTGGTTCATATCTGCATTGATTCCTGCAAAACGAGCATTATCAACACTACTCATTGCATTTTCAAGATATTTTTTAACTGCATCATTTTGTTTCTCCGGATTTACAAGTTTTACACTGTCCCAATTCGGAGTTGCTGATTTTAGAGAAGGAACAACGTTTAGGGAATCTGCAATTATCTGTTGACCACTCTGGGAGGTTCCAAGCCAAACAGCAAAGGTAGTTGCAGCCTTAATATTCTTAGAGGTTGCGGACACTGCGGTTGAATAGTCTAAATCACCAAACATAGATCCTGTCTTTCCGGTTCCTGCAATGTCAGGGAAATTAATCGGAATCAATGTGAACGGCTTTTCTGATGAAGATGCAGACTCAATAGCAGCCTTCATCGTATCAGGCAAAGTGTTAGATGTATACCAAGATCCCATCATAACCATAGCAGCCTTTTGAGACATAAATAAATTGTTTGCATCTGGATATTGTTGAAGACCAAGAGCACCCTTTTGCATGATTCCATCATCAAACAGGCCTTTCCATAGCTCTAATGCTTTGACAATTGATTCATCCGTCCATTTTACTTCACCTCTTGTTGCTTTTGTGAACGTACCGGGACTTACATTATCAGCAATTGCATGGAACGTATCCATGTTAAATGCACCTTGACCGGCTCCCTGCACAAAACCGTCAATACCATGTTCTTTAAAAGTTTTACAAGCAGTTTTCCACTCCTCATAATTAGTAGGAACTTTTACATTATATTTATCAAAAAGATCTTGGTTAATCCAAAGATTTCCTGAATATACAGTTCCAACACCGAGTCCTTTTAACTTACCATCGACAGTCATTGTGGTGATGGATGACGCGTTAAGCTTGTTTTTATAATCATCACCTAACGCTTTTTTTACAGCATCAGTCAAGTCAATTGCTTGACCTCCGAAAACTCTTACGCCACCATTTCCTGAACCTGCTGAAACCTCAAATGCATCAACACCCTGGCCATTTGCTAAAGCCGGTTTGATTGCCGCATCATAATCATCGATTGATGTTTGTTTCCATGTAACTTTAATATTTGGATATTGTTTGTTAAATTCTGCAATATATTTTTCATTCGTTGGGGAACCCGGCGTCCACCCCCACCATACTACTTCACCTGACGTTTCAGTTGAAGTATCTTCTGTCTTTTTACTGCTGCTACACCCTGCTAGCACAGTTGTCATCATAAGCATTAAAGCAACTAAAACTACTAATACTACTCTTGCTTTTTTCATTCTTATCTCCTCCTTATACTTGTTAATAATCACTATATACAGACACTTAGAGCGTCATTATAGCCTTTATGTACTTGACACTATTTAAATATTCTTCCTCTGTATTAAGATGCTCAATGATAAATGGCATATTTTCATTAAAAGATAATCCAGTTTCAATTAGGCGCTTGATATTTATCCCACCGTTGCCAGCACTGGTTTCCCTAAAAGACAGCGTATAATCATCCTCCATCTTAACATCTTTCAGATGGCAACTTTTTATATACTTACCTAGTTTCTCGAAGCATTCGCATATAAATTCCTCATTATAAAAATACCTTCTTGGTGTAGTGATCCAGTTAAATATGTCCATATGAACCGCGAATCTATCTCTGTCCACACTCTCAAGCAACTGTTGGTATTCATCCGGTCCTGTTGGGAACATCCATGGCATTGACTCAATTGTAAAATAAGTGTTCTTCGGGTTTACCTCATCAATAATTTCTTGAATCGTCTTTACACCTAGTTCCCATGTTTCCTTTGAAAAATTATCTTTATACGCACCATCCCAGCGTGAGCCTCTAGCACCTATAATGTTCACGCAACAGCGAGATCCTATCCGATCAGCAAGTTCAAGCTGCCCCACTGCGTATTTAATCGCCTTTTTACGTGCTTCTTTATCTAGATCCAATGTATTGCGCCAAACCCCAACCTCTGCAATCACGAGGTTGTTTTTTTTTGCTTCTTTCACATACTCGTCAATCAGTGCATCATCATTTTCGAAAGTGAGCGGGAAATTTATTGTTCCAAGTCCTAAAGCGTTATGTTTCATTGCCCATTCCTTTGGAGTGCTGTGTTCTAATGGGGAAGATGTACCAAGTCTCATATTAGAGTCATGCCTTTCTATTTATTGTTAATTAAAATGTTACTTATTGTAACTCTCGAGAAGCTCAACAATACATTTCAGATCTGGTGCATCAAGATAGTTATATTCTCCGCTACCATCACCATAAACACCTCTTTGAACCAGCTTTAAACCGGCTGCTTCCGCATTTGCAACAGCAGTCTTTGAATCATTCACTTGAAATGCAACGTGGTGAATGCCCTCGCCCTTCTCATCAAGGTAGCTTCTCCAGGTTGAAGGTTCCTCGTTAGGCTGAATAAGTTCAAGCTGTAGCCCCGGACCAACGTCAAAGAAAGCCATCCAACAATATGCATTTGGAGCAGGTTCGCCTTGATACTTTGTACCTGTAATCGCATAGTCACCAATTGGTTGTGTCGCAGGGACTTCAAGACCTAAAAACTCAGCCCACTTATTCTTTGTTTCCTCCACATCTTTAACGATAAATCCAACCTGTGCCACTAATTTTGTTCCTACTATTCCTGACATATTATGTCTCCTTTCAGGGCTTTGCCCAATCATAGCAAAATATCAGTTTTGCATTCTAAAATTATAATTTTCGCGTTTCGCTATTGCATATTTGCTTAATCAAATATTAAACTTCATCCATATATCCACCTGATTTTAAAGGCTCAGGCCTCTCACAGGTAGTTTTCATTCTATAAAACTCGCCATTATCTGCGGATATCATCATTCCCTCTATGGCTTCGGTAATGTGCATTATCAAACTGCCATTTGCTCTATTATTCGTGTTTGTTTCTATCGCTTTGGCAAGATCTTGCACGCCTAGGCCCCTTGAATAATCTTTCACTCTAGGATAAAGCTCCGGAAGCTCATAGAACTTATCTTTTCGTGCCATAGCTTCCTCTGTCTTTTGATAAACCGTATCCGTGTATTGTTCTTTTCGATACACCCTAGGAGTGCCGCCGCCAAAGTTCGGATCCGGATAGGTGAGCGTGCCACCATCTCCATAAATTTCAAACATCGGAAGGTTCGACTTATAAATATCAAAACTCACGTTAAAGTTTACAACTGCGCCACTTTTTAACCTCAATATAGAAGAATAATGAGTAGGAATCTCTACTGCAATATCAGTCCCAGCCTCTCGTCCAACATAGATATGTCTCGTATCACTACCCTTTGCAGAAAGAGTAGCAATGCTCTCAATTGGTCCTAACAGAGACACAATCGCAGAGAGATAATACGGTCCCATATCAAATAAAGGGCCACTGTTCTTCGTATAAAAAGGTGCAGGGTTAGGGTGCCAAGTTTCAACCCCGAATGTCGTCATGTTTGCTGTGACAAAGAAAGGCTTTCCTATTAGATTAGCATCAAGATAATATCTCAAACTCTGAAGACCTGACGCTAAAAAAGTGTCCGGTGCACAACCAACTTTAACACCCTTTGCTTCTGCTAAATCCAGCACTTCCTTTGCATCTTTTAAATTGGGTGCAAACGGTTTCTCGCTAAAAAGATGTTTACCAGCTGTTATGATCTGCTTAGCCAACGCAACATGAAACTGCGGTGGTGTGAGATTTATAACAATCTCAACTTCATCATCATTTAACAATTCTTCAGGCGTATATGCCTTTTTTATACCAAACTCCGATGCTAGTTTCCTCGAAAGCGCTACATCTATATCTGCACAAGCGATTACTTCAAGATTTTTATAAAATGCTTTAATATCGGCAAGATATGTTCTGCTTATCACTCCGGCTCCAAGTATACCTATTTTAAATATTCGCAAAACACTGCTCCTTTCTTATAAAACTTATCTGTATACGCAAACCATTTTTCAATGTGTTTTCTGTTTCTATCTTATCAATTATGAATTTAGCTTTCTCTTTAAAAATTGTTTATTACCTATGCATATTTTCTTATAATAATTTTTTTTTGCACATATTGCGCACATATAAAAGCCTTGTAATTACGGCATTTTGTCTATTTTGTATGCATATCTTCCCTTTAAGCATATCAAATATTGCTATTTGACATCATAAATGATAGACTAATCCTATACAAAACTTCACCTATATAGCTAGCAAAGGAGATTTTTTATATGGACACGAATAACTATTTCGAGAAGTTGAATTTTAATAGTGGGCAGAAAATTAATGTATCAAGAAAAATCGATATCACTTTTTCTGATACAATGCATTGGCATCCATTTATTGAAATTCTTGTAAGTCTTTATGATAATAATGAAGTAACGATTAATTTCACCAAATATGTTCTTAAAACGAATGACCTAGTCATAATCTACCCTGGTGACTTGCATTCTCTTCGTCAATCAGATGAAAATGCTTTTATTCTCGTTCAGTTCCCTCTTGACTTACTGATGATTATGAGTGAATTTAACAGCAATTTTTCTGTGCTTTACCAGTATCATTGCATTAAATATGACCCATCAAATATTGATGCCGATAAAATGATTCTTTTAATAAAAGAAATGCCCGCGCTTTATTATTCCAACTCACTTTTTAATGAAGTACGCATCTATTCACTTCTTCTAGAGTTTTTTGTAAAGCTTGGACAATACTGCGTCAATGCGAAGAAAGAAGAATTCTCTGGTGATGCAAACACAGAATATAAGTCTATTAAGCTAATGACAGACGCTTGCCTTTACATATCACAAAACTGCACCAAATCCCTTACACTTGACGATATTTCTCATCAAATTGGGGTTAGCAAATCGCATTTCTCACATTTATTCAAAAAATATACGAATATGACCTTTATCGATTTCCTTACTACTGAACGTATCAAGAGAACAGAATTTTTGATTTCGAATCCAAAAGCACATATCATTGATATTGCCTTTGACTCAGGCTTTTCAAGCGTATCTTCCTTTAACCGTGCTTTTAAAAAAATAAAAGGGATTTCCCCTAGCGAATTTAGGGAGACGATGATTAATAATGCATTTCAGAGTGAGGTGGAGTAATATAGATAACGCAAGAAAAGAATTCAAAGCCGCCAATAGAAAAGTAAACTTGACTTACAATATTTGTACTTAAGTGATAAATAATGTTAATAAATGGAGGTGATTATAAAATGCGACAGAAAAGAACTTTGGATATACTATGTTCAATTTTTATTGTAATATTGGCTGTTTCTGTTATATATATTGTAGCTCATAATATGATTATAAAAAATCATGATGTTAAATTATGGAATGAGTTTAGAACAAACTTAAATTCAGACGATATCTCCACAGTTGGGTTTTTTGGTACTAAAAGCGTAAGTTTTCAGGACAAAGAAAAGAATGAATTTATTGATATTTTTAAAAAGTCAACTTTTTATAAGAGTAATCGAGAACTGGTTGGTTCTACAGGAGTAGCCATTATACTTCATTATACAAATGACAGCGAATTTAGTATTAATTGCCAAGGTAGGAATCTTTTTGAACTTAGATATAAGGATTTGCAATTTTTTATAAAGAATGCAGAATTAACAAATTTGATGGATAAGCATGGTATTAAATGGTATGATACTTAGAATTAAGCCCGTAAATAGCAGTAGCGCCAGAGCAATAAAACCAGATATCCAAAGGGGGAGGGTTACCAGCTGCTGCTGTTAATCCGGATAAGCCCCCACCTACAATAATTAAATAATATCCCTACAAATCAACCCTTATAAGTAAAAGTAGTAACTATTCAGCAGATAATTTTCTTTATATTTACGAGCCATAGCAAACAGTATGTTTTTTATAGACTGTACTTCACCCTCGCCACATTCTAACCTTTGTAAAGCGTTTTGAAAACGCTTCCTTTCAGCTTCTGAAGCCTTGTCCTTTAAATATCCCCAAACATGCTGTGCTGTATTGATTGCGTTACTATTAGTAATCGGTGTTCTGAGGGACATTTCAATCATACGGTACATCTCCAGAGCCGGATATGTACTTTTATCCTTTAGTAATTTACGAATAGCGTTGTAATGCTCAGGAGACCTCTCAAGAATGAAATATTTGTAATGCGCCCACTCGGTTTCCAATTTGTTAATTCCTTTGTTAGTAACGCAATTAATACATTTTATTGCAGATAAGTTTTTATCTTTGACCTCCAGCATGATATCAATATTCATTCCAGTTAGCTGCTGATAGAACTCAAGAAATATATCGATTGCTATCGTTTCTGAATGTGAACCCGGTTTTTTGTCAGGATGTTGCTGAGAATAGTGGACCTTTTGCGGACCGTCCTTTTTTGTCCATGTTGCAGCGCATTTATTAACCCATTCAATATCCTTATAAAATTTATCTGCCGGATTCAACGCATTATGCAAGTTATCATATACTACAGGCATTCCAGTAAGAAACGCAGTTTCTAGAACATCTTCTATATTAAATAATTTATCATCATTTTCCAGTACTAGTCGACTTTTTACAGCGGAACTAAGTTCGTTATATCGTAATACAAAACGTTTTTTTGCCTGCTCCTTATCTCCATATGCACCGCCGAGATGAATTATTATTTTGTGTTCAGCACCAAGTTCTAAGCAGTCCATTACCTTCGTATGATAATCAAGATCATTTATAGCTCTCTCTACAACCAATTCAGTAGGAGAATTTAGAACTGTGTATTGACCAGGATGCATTGATACTCTCATTCCTGCATTTTTTATTTTATTTTTAATTTCTGAAAGCGTTTCCGAGTATACATTTTCCCAATCTAATTCTTTTGCTAAACTCGAGCCAAATGGAATCAAGTCTGATGACATCCGAAACATCCCAATGTCATTTTGTATATTGTAATCAATAATACTGCTTAGAGAATTCAGATTATGTCCAATTAGGAACATTAGTCTGTCTTTATCTGCATTCTTCATAATGCAATTTTTCATCTCAACACCAGGTAAACCGAGAGTAATGCAAGCATATCCAATATTCATATACTATCCTTTCTGACCTCTGATTCCGTTCAACCGCCCCGTGCGTTATAATTGGAAGGGAATATATTTAAAATACCCAAAGTTGCTATGCCCTATACCAAACTGATCCAAGTCACAAGGGGATACATAAGTTGGCTGGATCGTTGAAATCTTAAGAATAGACTCCCTTGCAATGACTTTGCTTTCGGAGTAGTAGAACCCCTGTCGTATAGATCATTCAAATATACGAAACGAAAAAAGGCCCCTTCCTTAGAATTTCTTCTAAAGAAAAGTCCTCATTTTCTAATATCTTTATCCTGTATTACCCAAAGCAATCCTTCAGTTGAGACCATTATTTATTCTTAACCATAATAACTGTCGAAATTGGTTCCACCACTACGATACCACCTGTATTGATATCTAGAACCTCATTTCCTGCTTTTTTACCCTTTACGTAAACCTTCCATTCTCCGTCCGGAACTTGAACCTGCTTCGGGGTTTTATTCGCATTAAAAACGACATAAATATCATCTTCCGTAGGATGAGTTAAGATAAACGCAATCACATTATAATCAAGCCATTTGAGAAAATGAAGATGATTGTTCATATCCTTTTTCTTAGTCATTCGAAGTGCATGATGCGTTTTACGGAACTCGATTAATCCACGATAATATTCTACAACTTCCCTGTTTTCTGTTATTAAATCCCACTTCAAGCTATTTACCTTATCAGGGGACGCATAGCTATTATCATCAAATCTCGTACTTTCCTCATTCAGCGGTTTACTTCTTAAGAATTCTTCGCCCGCTTGAAAAAATGGTATTCCTTGACTTGTCATTATGATAGCCGCAGACAAAAGGTTCATCTTAACACGATCCTCATGACAGTCAAACGGAGTTGATAGATATATTTTATCCCATAATGTAAGGTTGTCATGAGCCGAAGCATAATTTACAACCTGTGTCGGTTCAATTGCCCAAGGGAACTTCATGCTCATAACTCTCGAATAATCCACCCATTCGTGCAAAGTGGCAGCTACCACCCCTGCCTTTATCGTGTCTTCCATGCCATCTTTTCCTGTGATATAACCCTGTTCTTCTACCCTGAATACACTTCCTTTGATACCATCACGTAAATTATCATTAAAAGCGGCGATTCCTGTATCCATGAATCGAATATTATGCTTGACCGAGCGCTTATCCTCTGAAAGAGGGGATAATCCTCCCGTCCAACCTTCACCGTATATTAGGATACTTGGATCTAATTCGTTTAACGTTTTTCTCAGTTCGTTCATCGTTTCGATATCATGGACCCCCATAAGATCAAAACGAAAACCATCTATATGATATTCCTTTGCCCAATATAGCACGGAATCTATGATAAATTTCCTAACCATCACACGTTCGGAAGCAGTCTCGTTCCCACATCCGGATGCATTAGAAAAATCACCTTCCTCCGTTAACCTATAATAATATCCTGGAACAATTCGGTTGAAATTCGATTCATCGCTAAACATTGTATGGTTATAAACCATATCCATAATCACCCTTATTCCGTTCTTATGCAAAGCTTGCACCATCTGCTTAAATTCATTAATACGTACTTCACAGTGATATGGATCTGTTGAATATGAGCCTTCCGGTACATTATAATGAAGTGGGTCATATCCCCAATTAAATTGAGGTATAGAAAGCATTGTCTCATCAATCGTATTATAATCAAAGGTCGGCAATAAATGAACATGGGTAATTCCCAGTTGTTTAAGATAATCAATACCGGTTGCTTCACCATGGGAGTTCTTTGTTCCATATTCAGTAAAAGCAAGATATTTACCTTTATGAAACATGCCAGAGTTAGAATCAATGGAAAAATCCCTGATATGAAGTTCGTAAATCACTGCATCTGTTGAATTAATAAATAGCGGTTTTTTTTCGTTCATAAATCCCGTAGGGTTTGTGGATACTAGGTCTATTATCATTCCACGTCTTCCATTCACACCGACTGCTTTTGCATATGGATCAACTACTTCTTTCGTCTCACCTTCCACAGTTACGGAATAGGTATAGTATATTCCATGTTGATTCCCTTTGACTACGATCAACCAAGTTCCGTTGGCTGCCTTACTTAAGACATATTGTTGTAATAAATCATTATTACTACTTGTTTTATATAAATTTAAGACTACTAGTTCTGCCGTCGGTGCCCAAAGGCGAAAGCGTGTCTCTTCCTCCGCCCAAACTGCACCAAGGTCATTACCACAATAGGTATACGTCCTTTCAAATTCATCCGTTGAAAAGCTTTTATAAAGTTCTAGTAATTTTCCTTTTTCCAATGTAATCCTCCAGTATGTGTTACCCTGTTCTATAAATACTAACTTGTCTTACACATACTATGTTAAAATCTTGATTTGCATCTACGCTTCGGGTGTAATAAGTCCTTTTATTATCATACTATTGCTCTGTATAATGTTTCATAAAGCTTATTGTATTCCTGTACACTATGCTCCCATGTAAACTTCTGCCTCATTCCGTTAAGAACAAGTTTGTCCCATTCTTTTGTATGGTAGGTAGCAATCGCTTTTTTCATTGCTTTTGCCAAAGCTTTCTCACTCCACTCCTCCATATAAAAGCCAGTAGCATTTAAAACATCTTGTTCCAGATCAATAACGGTATCCTTTAATCCGCCCACCGGATTAACGATGGGTATCGCTCCATACCGCAAAGCATACATCTGCCCAAGTCCACAAGGCTCAAACAATGACGGCATCAGATAAATGTCTGCTGCTGCATATATTTTTCTTGCCAACGACTCGTTATAATTAACTTCAACTACGACATTATCTCCATAGATAGCCGAAACAGAGGAATACTTTCTTTGATCATGTGTATTACCCGAACCAAGAATAAGCACTTGAAATGTGCTCAGCTCCATATAACTAATCGCTTTTAATAATATGTCAATGCCCTTGGCATAATTAAACCTAGTTACCATTACAAGGAGTGGAATTTCTTTATCCGGTAATCCATATTTTTCGCGTAATGCGGTACGATTTAATTTTTTTCTTTCATAACAATCAGCATCATATGGATAAGGAATATGTTCATCCGTACTTGGATTATAAATTATGTTATCAATACCATTTAATATTCCGATGATATTATTCTTACGGCGTTTTAATGAGGTATCCATGCCATAACTATTCTCCTGAGACTGGATTTCATACGCGTATCCCGGACTTACCGTTGTTACGAAATCCGAAAAGTGGATACCAGCCTTCATAAAGTTTAACCCTTGCGGATAGCCAAGCATAATTTTTTCTTTTTTATTAATATATCCCTTTAGGTATGAAGCAGGAATAAATCCATGATACGAGATATTATGGATTGTATATACTGTTTTTATATTTGGAAACTCTTTTCTTAAAAGCAAAGGCAAGAAACCGGTATGCCAATCATTCGTATGAACGATATCCGGTTGAAATGATATATGCTTTAACATTTCTACCACTGCTTTACAGAAAAAAAAGAAACGGTAACCATCATCGTCATAAGCATAGATATTTTCTCTTGAGTAAAATTTGTCATTTGCAATAAAATATGTTGTCATACCCTTATCAGTATCTTCCTTTAATACACAGGTTTCAAAACCCTCATCTACTGGAATAGAAAAGTCTGTTACATAGGTCGGCTTACTTTTTACCAATTGGTATAAGGGCATAACTCGTCTCACTTCATAATTTCCTGTTTCTATCAAAGCTTTGGGGAAACTTCTTGCAACTTCACCAAGTCCCCCGGCATTAGCATAAGGTGAAATTTCAGCCGAAACATACAGTATTTTGATTTTATCTCGTTTCATACCAGTCTCCATTCTGCTTAATTTCAATCACTACTAGGTTTTAGTGTATCATACATTTCCTTATACTTTACGGCCGAACTATACCAGCTATAATCACAAGACATCGCTGCTTTCCTAATCTTATTTCGCAATGATTTCTTACGGATATATCCGACTGCACGTCGGATAGTGTATAGCATGTCATGTGCATTGTAATGAGTAAAGCTAAATCCATTTCCTTCACCCGTGGATTCGTCATAAGATATTACAGTATCTTTCAGACCCCCTGTCTCCCTTACGATAGGAATTGTCCCGTACCTTAAGCTGATTAATTGACCTAACCCGCAGGGTTCAAATAAGGATGGCATTAAGAATAAGTCTGCAGCTGCATATATTTTGTGTGCCAGTGTATTATCAAACCGAAGATTTGCGGATACCCTCCCCGGAAAGCGCTGCATCGCATCATGAAACATTCGCTCATACTTAACGTCCCCAGTTCCTAGTACCACAAACTGAACATCTTCTGCCAAAATTTCATCCAATACACATTCGATTAGGTCTAATCCTTTTTGATCAACCAATCTTGAAATCAGACCAATCATTGGTATGTTTTCATCGATTGTCAACCCCAGCTCCTGCTGTATTGCTACTTTATTCTCATTCTTACCTTTCATATTGCTCTTTTTATATGTCTGATAAATTAGTGAATCTATTTCAGGATTAAATTCCTCATAGTCTATACCATTGATTATCCCCCACAGCTCTTTGCTTCGGGCGTTTAACAAACCATCCATTTTTTCCCCATAGAAGGGATTCTTAATCTCTTTTGCATAGGTATTACTTACGGTAGAAATTAGATTCGAATAAGTCAGCGCACCTTTCATAAAGCTTGCATTTTGATAAAATTCCAGCTTATCTGCCGTAATATACTCATCACTGATAGAAAACCATTCTTTCATCTGTTCGATACTATAAATTCCCTGGTACCTTAAATTATGGATAGTAAATATTGTTTTTATATTACCGTATAGATCTATATTGCGATATTGTGCCTCAAGAAGCACCGGTATCATACCTGCTTGCCAGTCATGACAATGCAAGATATCCGGACAGAATTCCAGATATGGGATTGCATCTAGTACGGCTTTTGTAAAGAAGGCATACCGTTCCCCATCATCATCATAGCCATATAAATCACTCCGATTAAAATAAAATTCGTTATCTATAAAGTAATAGATTACACCATTGTATTCTGTCTCTTCAATACCACAGTATTGGTTCCTCCAACCAACCTTCACATAGATATGGCATTTATGTGTAATTTTTTCACGAAGTTTGCTGCTTATGGTACCGTATTTGGGCATAATCACCCTTACGTCCACCCCTTGTCGAGTCAATTCTGATGGCAAAGACCCCAGTACATCTGCTAAACCGCCTGTTTTCGCAAAGGGTGCAGCTTCTGATGCAACCATTAAGATTTTCAGCATAATGTCTCCTTTCTGTTATACCACTGAATGCTTTCGGATTAATACCGGGAATTTATCTTGACCCATCAAACGTTTCCCTTTCCTGATAATTACATTCTTGTCCAGAATAACATGATCAAGTATAACCCTCTCTTGAATCTCAGTATCCTGCATAATAATACTATCTTTAACAAATGCGTCCTTCCCCACTTTCACCCCACGGAAAAGTATACTATTCTCTACCACTCCTTCAATAATGCATCCGTCTGCTACCAACGAATTTATTGAAGATGCATTCTTACCATATCTGGCTGGAACCTCATCTTTTACTTTGGTATATACCGGACCAATTTTATCAAATAAATCCCTGAAATTTTCTAAATTTAACATTTCTAGATTATTTTTGAAATAAGAAGGAATACTGTCTATTTTCGCAAGGTATCCTTTATATTCATAACCCAATATCTTTAATTTCTTTAAATTCCTTATCAAGATATCCTTACTAAAATCATAACGCCCTCTTGCAACGCTCTCTTCGATCAGATACTCAAACATTTTCTTATCAATTATATACATTTCCATCGATATTTTGTCCGATTCCGGAACATTAGGATTTACTTCTATATCCCAAATCCGGTTATTTTCATCTGTCTTTATAAGCGTATGTCTAGAAAGATCTTCAACGGATGCATCTTTATCTTCTTTATATACTATTGTGATATCTGCTTTATTCTCTTTATGGAATTCTATTGCTTGTTCAAAATTAAGGCTGCAAACCATGGAACTACCGGAAATAACAATATAATTTTGCGGACTTCTCCTGATGTACGACATATTACTACGGAATGCATCAATTTCTCCTCGATACCATCCCGTATTATCATGACTTACATAAGGGGGTAGGATAAATAATCCTCCATTTTTTCTATCTAAGTCCCACATCTTACCGGAGTCCAAGTGATCCATAAGAGAATGATAATTATTTTGTGTTATTATTCCTACATTAATGATCCCAGAATTGATCATGTTCGATAATATAAAATCAATTACTCTGTAGCGACCTGCAAATGGCAATGCAGCAACGGAACGATGGAGCGTTAACTCCTGAAGGTTCACATTACTCTCCCCTGTATAAATAATACCCAATGTGTCTCTCATTAACAAATACCTCCTTAAAATTAGATAATCGCCTGATAATCTTGAAGATTCTCCGAGTCAACCATGATTCCTCTATCCAATTTGAAGCCGGAAGGTAATTTTAAGTTTTCTCCGACTACAGTAATTTTTATACCTTTATCACTTGGTTCTTCCAGGGCGTTTGATGTGTATCCTATGTGACAGTTGTCACCTACTACTGTATTCTCAGCAATGACTGTATTTTCTATGATTGTGTTCTCTCCAATAATTACGTTAGGCATAAGAATGGAATTAATAACCTTGCTTCCTTTTCCTACAGTAACACCGGCAAAAAGTACAGAGTGGTCAATCTCCCCATATATCATACCACCCTCTGTAATGATGCAGTTTTTAACCTTTGCATTATGAGCAGTATAATGGGGTGGTTTTACGGGATTTCTAGAATAAATCTTCCAATTGGAATCATATAAATCAAGCTCAGGTGAATCCTCCAATAAATCCATATTAGCTTCCCATAAACTTTGTATGGTACCAACATCCCTCCAGTATCCCTTGAAAGGATATGCATACATACGCTCACCGTCTTTTAACATCTTCGGGATAATATCCTTGCCAAAATCATTACTAGATTCAGGTGTGTTCTTATCCTCTATCAAATATCGACGTAATTTCTCCCATTTAAAGATATAAATACCCATAGAAGCTTTATTACTAATTGGATTCTCGGGTTTCTCTACGAATTCATAAATTTTATTATCATCATCAGTATTCATAATACCAAAACGGCTTGCATCCTCCCATGGTACCTCAAGTATTGCTATTGTGACATCAGCATTCTTTTCCTCATGAAAGTCAAGCATCATACTATAATCCAATTTATAAATCTGATCACCGGATAGAATTAATACATATTCCGGATTGTAATTATCAATATATTGAATATTTTGGCAGATTGCATTCGCCGTACCTGAATACCATTTACCTGCCTGCTGCTTCATATATGGAGGTAAGATTGTTACTCCCCCATTTAAACGGTCAAGATCCCAAGGTTGACCAATTCCAATATAGGAATTTAATTTGAGTGGTTTGTACTGGGTTAAAACACCAATCGTATCAATTCCAGAGTTAGTACAATTACTGAGTGGGAAATCAATGATGCGATATTTCCCTCCAAAGGGAACTGCTGGTTTTGCATTGTTCTTCGTTAATACCCCTAATCTGCTACCTTGCCCTCCAGCAAGAAGCATTGCTACACACTTTTTAGCTACCATATATTAAACCTCCTTATATTAGTATTAAAATGTTATTCTATTGCTGTTTATTTACGAGATGTTCTACTGGTTTATAAAAAACAACTGCTAATGGTGGTATCGAAATTACAACAGACTGCTTATATTCATGGCAAGGAACAACTTCAGGTACAATAATCTCCGTATTAACCATTCCTGTTCCGCCAAATGCTGCATCATCTGAATTAAACACTTCTTGATAACCTATTTCTTCTGGAACACCAAGTCGATAATTCATCCTACTCACTGGAGTAAAATTAATTACCACGATTGTAAAGTCCTTCTTTCTATTCCCCTGTCGAAGATAAGAAATCATACTCTCATTGTAGTCATTCGGACTGAGCCATTTATACCCGTTCCAACTACGATCATCCTCCCACAGACTTGGGTTTCGAAGATAAAAATGATTTAATGCCTTTACATATTCCTTCATTTTACGATGTGCCTCATAATCAAGAAGAAACCAATCAAGTTGATCATCATATTTCCATTCAATATAATGCCCAAATTCACCTCCCATAAAGGTTAGTTTACTTCCCGGATGGGACATCATATACCCAAACATGGTGCGCAAGCCTGCAAATTTCTGTGGGTAATCCCCTGGCATCTTATCGAGCAGCGAGTGTTTTCCATGTACAACTTCATCATGAGATAAGGGTAATACAAATTGTTCAGAAAATGCATATGTTAGGGAAAAAGTCAGGAGATTATGATGACACTTTCGATAAATAGGGTCATAAGAAAAATATTTTAAAGTGTCATTCATCCATCCCATATTCCACTTATGTGTAAATCCAAGTCCGCCATCGCTGGTATTTGTAGTAAGTAATGGCCAAGTGCTTGAGTCTTCTGCAATCATCATCGTATTAGGAAAGCAAGAGCTTACTGACTGATTCAAGCGTCTGAAAAAATCAGCTGCTTCAAGATTCTCTCTTCCTCCAAACTGATTGGGAAGCCAATCATTTCTTTCAAAATCAAGATAAAGCATACTTGCTACCGCATCTACCCTAAACCCATCTATATGATAATATTCCAACCAGAAAATGATATTAGAAATCAAAAAACTCTGAACTTCACTTTTCCCATAGTCAAAGATGTATGTTCCCCATTGTAGATGTTCCCCTCTTCTAGGATCAGGATGTTCATATAGGGTTGATCCATCAAACCTTGCTAAACCGTGTGCATCTTTCGGAAAATGACCAGGTACCCAGTCGAGAATTACACCTATTCCCTTTTGGTGACACTTGTCCACTAAAAACATAAAGTCCTTTGGTGTCCCATATCGACTTGTTGCTGCATAATACCCAGTCACCTGATACCCCCACGAACCATCAAAGGGATGCTCCATAATGGGCATAATTTCAATGTGGGTATACCCCATATCAAGGACATATTCTGTAAGTTCCTCCGCTATTTCTCGGTAATTCATAAGCGATCCATCTTTATGTCGCTTCCAAGATCCTAGATGAACTTCATAAATAACCAATGGTTTACTTATTTCCCTTTCCTTTATCGTTTTTTTCTTCCAGGTGTTGTCCTCCCATGAAAAGCCTTCCAAATCATATATGACAGATGCCGTCTTCGGCCTATGTTCTGCATAATAACCATAAGGATCTGTCTTATATAAAGTTTCACCATTCATGGTTCCAATTGCATACTTGTAAAGCATGTTTTCAGAAAGATTCGGAACAAAAACCTGCCATATACCAGATGAATTTAGTTCAATCAGGGGATTAGCGGTTGCATCCCATTGATTAAAATCACCGATTACACTGACCCATTTTGCATTTGGTGCCCATACAGCAAATCTGACTCCTTTGACCTTGTTTTTTGTAATCAGATGCGCTCCAAACATATAATAACTTTTGTGATTTGTACCTTGATGAAAAAGGTAAATCTGTTCTTCTGTTATTGTAGTTTCCAAATTAGTATCCTTCATCCACTATCACCCCCTACCTTTTTTCAGCATATGCCTATATGATAGATAAAATTTTCAGTCAAGACTCGGGATATACACATTCCGAATTTTGTATTTAATTGTAAAAAACATCATATTTTATTATACAAATTTACTAATATTTTGATTAAAAAGAGTATATTATTATAAAATTATACACATTATTCTAACAAATGTCCAGAAAACATTCTATTTCATCTCATTATCTAAATAATAAATTATAATTCAAGCGTTACCATTCAGCCATAGATTCGGGTAGGTATTTTCTGTGAGCAAAAGATCATAGAAACTTGATTTTTTCTTACAGTTAAACATTCCAAATTTCATTTGCATATTCTCTAATTGTTCTGTCGCTAGAGAATTTTCCTGCATTTAATGTATTCACAAAGCATTTTCTTCTGAAGTTATAGGTATCAGAATAATCTCTATTTGCCTTTAACTTCTCCTCACAGTAAGGAATAAAATCCAATAACAAATAATAGTTATCCGCTTTATTCCAATTTGCCCCATGTATAATCGAATTATATAAATCTTCAAACATTCTCGTACCACCATCACTAAGGGTGCCATCCACTAGTACATCCAAAACCTTCTTAATTCTTGGATTATTATCGTAGATTACTTTTGCACAGTATTTGTCTTTAATTTGATTAATGTCTTCTACTCGTGCACCGAAGATATAGTTATTCTCTTCCCCTGCTTGCTGGACAATTTCTACGTTTGCACCATCATAAGTTCCTAAAGTTACTGCACCATTCAACATAAATTTCATGTTTCCAGTTCCAGAAGCTTCCGTTCCTGCTGTGGAAATCTGTTCAGAGATATCAGCTGCCGGGGTAATCTTTTCTGCGTACGATACATTATAATTTTGAAGAAATATCACTTTGAGTTTATCCTTCATCTCTGGATCATTATCAATAAATTTTGCAATTACATTAATGAGTTTAATAATACCCTTCGCTCTGTAATATCCTGGAGCTGCTTTTGCGCCAAATATAAATAATGTAGGGTTAAAATCCTTAATTCTTCCATCTTTTAAACCAAAATAAATGTCCAGAATTGAAAATGCATTTAAAAGCTGGCGTTTATACTCATGAAGTCTCTTTACTTGGATATCAAAGATAAAGTCCGGATTGATTTGTACACCCTCCTGCTTATAGATATATTCTGCCAATTGCATTTTCTTTGTATGTTTGATATCCCCAAACTGCTTTATTACATCCTTATCATCCACAAATTTTTCAAGCTTTTTCAACTGATCCAAATCCGTAATCCATGCGTTTCCAATTCTTTCTGTTATGAACTCGGCCAATTCCATGTTTGCCAATGCCAACCATCTGCGTTGCGTGATACCATTTGTTTTGTTATTAAAACGCTCAGGATATAGTTCAAACCATTCCTTCAGGGCATCATGCTTCAAAATCTCAGTATGCAACATAGCCACACCATTGGTCGAATGGCAAGTAAAAATTGCTAATCTCGCCATATGGATGGTGTTGTTATCAATAATGTTATATATACCCTGTTGTTCTGCTGACACTTTTCCAAGTTTATTTAATTCCTTTGTCAATGCCTCTTGTATTAGGACTACATATTTGTATACATTAGGAATCACAGCTTGAAACAGGTCTCCATTCCATTTTTCCAATGCTTCTGACATTACGGTATGATTGGTGTAGGCAAATGTTTCCTTGGCAATTTGTATTGCATTATCGACACTTACATTCTCCTGTTCCTGTAGCAAGCGAATTAATTCAGGAATGGCTACAACCGGGTGAGTATCATTCAATTGAATCGCATATTCTGATGAAAAGTTAGTAAAATCATTTCCATATTTCTTTTTATATTTAATAATCAAATCTTGAAGTGACGCACTGGCAAAGAAATATTCCTGTTTTAATCTGAGTTTTTTTCCCTCATCCGTATCATCATTTGGATAAAGAAGACTTGAAATTGCCTCTGCTTCGTTTTTATTCTCATTTGCCTTTTGATAAATTTGTTGATTAAAGGCTTCAAAATCAAATTGTTTCAACGGTTCTGCCTGCCATAAACGCAGGGTATTAATTGTATTACCTCCATATCCAATGACAGGTGTATCATAGGGTATTGCATATAAGGATTGATTTCTAAAGTCAATTCTCACTTTTTCTTCTTCTCTGCGGACTGCCCATGGATCACCAAAGCGCTGCCAGTCATCCGGCATCTCTTTCTGAAAACCGTCTTCAAAATACTGTTTAAACAAACCGTATTTATAGCGAATACCATATCCATCAAGTGGAATACCAAGTGTTGCACCGGAATCTAAAAAACACGCAGCCAAACGGCCCAAACCACCATTTCCCAAAGCTGCATCTTCTATATCCTCAAAAATTCTTATATCTAGATTGTTCTCAGACATCAGCTCTGTAAACTGATGAAAAAGACCCATATTAACCAGATTACTATAGATTAGACGACCAATTAAAAACTCTGCCGATAAGTAATATACCTTTTTCCCTGGCGCATTGATGTTCCAGTCATTTCGAAGACTTTTCATAACCGCTTTTGATACTGCATGATAAACTTCAGTCGTAGTTGCCTCTTTCAGCGTTTTCCCATAATCCAAGTCCAATATTGTTATTACATTTGCTTTAAAATTATTATCCATTTTATCCTCCTGAAATTACAAGATATTATCTAATTCATTTCATCATATACACTAATGCACTATATTATTGACCTTATAAATAAACTGTGCTGATTGTTATGTAATTATTTATGTCACACAGTTATTTAGCGAACGTTGTACTTGGTACTCTTTTATAGTTTTCAGCATATTCTCTAAGAAGCTCTTCGTTTATTTCTTTGTATTGTTGCTTCGTCATTCTCCATTTCCAGTTTTCGCCGATGGTAGCCGGAGAATTCATTCTTGCGTTATTATCAAGTTGTAGTAAATCCTGCATTTGTACTATTACAACATTTGCAACACTTGCATATAAAGCTTGAATAACTGCATACGGTAATTCCGTTTTATGACTTACATTATAATAATCGTAAGCAAATCTTAACTCATCTTGATTCTTATCGCTTATATAACCCACCAAAGTTTCATTGTCATGGGTTCCAATATAGGCAACCACATTTGTTGATTTAAAGTTATGTGGCAAATATTCATGATCAGCCGGTCCGCCTAAACTAAACTGTAATACCTTCATCCCTGGGTAACCAGTTTGCTCAATCAGGTTCCGCACGGGAGGAGTTATAACCCCTAGGTCTTCTGCAATAATTTTAGTTTCTCCTATGGATTCTGATATAATATTCGTCAACTTATTCCCAGGCCCTTTTCTCCACTTTCCCTCTACTGCCGTTAATGCTTCTGCCGGAATGGAATAGTAATTAACCACTCCTATAAAATGATCTACTCGAATAACATCATATAGGAAGGAGGAGGACTTCATTCGTTCTCGCCACCATTTAAAATCCGTAGCTTCGATCACATCCCATCGGTATAGAGGATTTCCCCAACGTTGTCCGTCTGCCGAGAAGTCATCCGGTGGCACCCCTGCAACATTAATTGGGTTCATCCTCTGATCCAATTCAAACAATCCCTTATGTACCCATACATCCGCACTGTCAGCTGCTACATATAAAGGGATATCGCCAATCATCTGAATGCCCTGTTGGTTTGTATATTCTTTTAGTTGATTCCATTGTTCTCTAAATTTGAATTGACAGAACTCCCAAAAATGTATTTCCTCTTCCAAAATTTTCCGATACCTTGCTAATGCATCTGGTTCTCTTAGCTTAATATCTTCCTCCCATGTCAATAAATTCCCATTATTATAATAACCTTTTACTGCCATGTAGAAGCAGTAATCCTCCAACCAGTATTTATTAGCTTCACAGAAAACACTATATTCCTTCTTGCCCCTATCCTTACTCCGTTGATATGCTTTTCGCAGTATCTGAAAGCGCAGACGATAAAGTGTAGCATAGTCAACACAGTCTTCTTTCCCCTGTTGTGACAGTTCCACAACTTCATCTGGTTTCAGTAGACCCTCTAATGCCAAATAATCCAAATCAATAAAGTAAGGATTGCCTGCAAATACAGAAAAGGATTGATAGGGACTATCTCCATAGCTTGTCGGTCCAACCGGAAGCACTTGCCAATACCTACAACCAATTCTCTTTAAAAAATCTACAAATCTATAACTTTCTTCCCCTAAGGAACCTATACCATATTTTGATGGTAAGGAACTTATTGGCATTAATACTCCTGCACCGCGAAGCAATTTATTATTATACACAGTCATATTACCATCCTTGTCACCCTACGAATCCTCACTATAGTTGCATACAAATAATGTAAAAACTTTCAGAATTGTAACTTTATTATTCTAAAAAAGCTAATATTATAACAATTTTACAGAATATTTTCAAAATATGTAAATAAAATAATATTATAGCAATAAATTGTCACTATATGCAACCTATATTTTGATTGTGTGTATTTCTTTAACAACAATTCAGCCAAGTATAGCCAGCTTACATCCGTTAGAACGCCCGAAGATCGCACAAAAAAAGACACCTCGCTCTGATATTTCTACCAGTAACGAAGTGTCATTTGGCGTTGTATAATTCCGTAGAGCGTCGTAGATATCCATTTAATCTAGTACTAAACAAGATTTGGGTTTCATATCATCTTCCTATGTCGCTATGCACGTCCAACTAGCACTTCTTTACTAGTTCTTTGACTTAATACGCCATCAACAATCACATATATCTTATCACAAAACTCTAACATTCTTTCATCATGAGTAACCATGATAGTTGCCTTACTTTGTTCTTTAGTTTCTTTTGCTAATAACTTAACCACCTCATATGCCCTATTCGTATCTAAGCTTGCTGTTGGTTCATCCGCAAAGATTACAGATGGTTGATGATATAATGCTTTTACAATCGCTGAGCGTTGTCTTTCTCCTCCCGATAATTCATTCGGGTATTTATTTTTTAGTTTATCCACACCTAGCTTTAAAAATAGTTCATTCATCCAGGATTGATTTACTTTTGATTTTGTTATTTTATTGTACAAAACCATTTGTTCTTGTATCGTTAAAAATGGAATCAAATTAGAAGCTTGCAAGATAAAACCAATCTTTTCTAAACGTATTTTTGATTTTTCCTTAATAACTAATTCACTAAAAGGTTTACCATTTAATAAGACTTTTCCTGTCGTTGGTTTCTGTAACCCACCAAGAATAGTCAAAAACGTAGATTTACCAGAACCAGATGGCCCCACAATCCCAATTAGTTCTCCTTCATAAGCGCTAAAATTTGTTTCCTTAAGGGCATTAATAACATTATCACCTTGTAAAAAATCTTTTGTTACACCAATCATTTCTATTAATTGTTTCATATTAACCTCCTATCGCCTTTAAAGGATCTATTTTTAATACTGCACTCACTGAGAACAATCCTCCAAAGAGCGCAAATAAGAAAAAGGCAGCCGTGATTACCAAATAAAACATAACATTAACTGCAAATGGAATAACATCAGCTAATAATACCCCTGTTAATAACGTTAGCGCAAAGCCTACGATAATTCCAAATGCCACTAGTAAAAACGTTTGTATAATAACGGATCCACCTATATATCCATTAGAAATACCTTGCGCTTTCATGACACCAAACATACTAGTTTTTTGAATGGTTAATACATAAATAAATATTCCTAATACAAATGCTGTAATAATAATCAAGAAAACAATCATTACTGAAAAAGTTAGTACTTGAGCGGTATAACCTGGTAATGTCGCAATATAGTCTTTTGTTGTATAGCTGAGTAAATCACTTGATAATCTATCCGTTTGTCCCCTAACTACTATACCGCTAAATAGGTCTGGTGTATTGGATGATCCATAACGATAAGCTTGCCATGTAACTAAACTCATATAAATGACAGGCGCTGTTTGATATGTAGTCTTTGCAGAAAAACCAATTATTTCAAACTGCTGTGTGCTTCCGGTAACACCAAATAAATCTCCAATTTCATACCCTTCTTTTTTAAGCTCTTCATCAACGATAACTTTATTACCTGTTAAAGTAAGATCTTTTAGCTCAGATGGTTTAATAAAACTATCATTATCAATTCCTAAGAAATACACATTAATTCTTGACTTTAAAATGTTATCTGCAGATGGATCATTAATAACCGCTGGGAATAAACCCAATTTTGCCTTTGAACCAGTTGTTTCAACAGAGTCAAAATCCTCTTGGTCCATATAGGACATCATCATATTATCATTGGCATCAACCGTTAAAATAATTTGATCTGAGTTCCACTTTTCAATCGCATTTGTATAAGAGGAAGCAAGACCGCTGGCTAATGACGTTAAAAAGTATACTAAGTAACTAATAAGAATAATAACAGTTATTATTAGTGCAAATTTTAATTTAGAATACTTTAATTCTTTAAATGCTAAAAACATACGCTCTCTCCTTATTGTTTATTTTCTGGTAGTAACTTTTCAATATCTTTGGCGATTTTTTCTGGCTTTACACGTGGCGAATACCTTTTTATAACTCTTCCGTTTTGATCGATTAAAAATTTTGTAAAGTTCCACTTGATTTTCCTATTAATAAAGCCTTTTTCATGTCTCTTTAAATATGTAAATAAAATTGATTCCTCTTCTCCATTAACATTAACTTTCTGAAATCTTGGAAATTTTGTTACATATTTATCCACACAGAATTTATTAATCTCTTCAATTGACCCCGGTGCCTGTTTACCAAATTGATTGCACGGAAAATCTAATACTTCAAAACCACGGTCATAAAACATGTCATATAGTGCTTGAAGGCCCTCATACTGAGGTGTAAAAAAACATTCTGTTGCAGTATTAACAACTAAAAGTACTTTACCTTTATAATGATCTAATCCACAAACATTATTATTAATATCTTCAACCCTGATTTGATATAAACTCATATTGACCTCCATTTTATTATTTTTTATTGTTTGCAATTTAATTGTTTACAATTTAAATTATAATTTGATTGTACACAATTAAACCCTATGTGTCAATACTTACTTTTTAGATCCTGTCTGAATTTTTTTGTACTATGCCCAAAGGTAACAGTCATTCAAATATACGAAATAAAAAAAGACCCTTCCTTAGAATTTCTTCTAAAGAAAAGTCCTCATTTCCATAAAATCTATATTCCGTAATATTCAAAACCATGCGTCAGTTGAGACCATAATTCTTCATATCTCATTACGTATTTATTGTAGTAAGCGTTGTAGTAGACGCCTATTCAAACCTCAGAATCCTTTGATTTTACTGGCTTTACTTATCCAACGTCTTCATCGTCGGGAAATCATACCGATTAATTTACAACTCTATTTTTCTCTACAAATCTCTATTTCTGGATGTTCTTTTTTCTCTTATATTTTATAACTCTACGAAATTCTTTATAAGTAGTCGTAAATCTGTCGTAAGATGGTGGTAAGTTAATTCGCATCACTTTGCTTTTTCTTCTGTGCGTTAAAATAATTCTCAAAGTTGATAAGTTCAGCTTTCTTCAATTCCTTTGTTGCTTCTGCATAAATGTTCATTGTAGTCTCTGCATCGGCATGACCAAGGATATCTTGCATAGCCTTAATATTAACTCCTGCTTCGCACATACGAGTTGTGAACGTGTGTCTAAGTGAATGATTGCTAAATCTAGGGAGTGTCAAAGCATCCTTAACATTCTTATCAAGCACTTCATAATTGCAATCACGAATAATTCTTCGAAGAGCCTTATTTAATGTTCCTTGATGTTGAACGCCACCAAAGCGATTAATAAAAATAAAATCTGTATACCCATCAACAACTGCATTACAAGTTAGTCCACATTCTTTCTGATATTCCTTTTCCATCAAAAACGCTTCTTTTACTTTTGGTAACATAGGAATTATTCTTTCTCCTGCTTTTGTCTTTGGTGTATTGATTGAAAACCCGCATCTTTCCGTTCCACCCTTATCATAATAAACAAGAGTATGATTAACGCTAATTATTTCATCTTCCATATCAATATCACACCACCGTAAGCCCGTGATTTCTCCTACACGCATCCCAGTCCATAAAAGAACTGCATAAATAGGATACCACCTATGATACTGTCCTTGTTCACTTAAAAACTTTTCAAATAAGTCCTGTTCTAGAACTGTTAAAGCTCTTCTTTTGTCTGAATCGTTATTATGTGCTTTTTTCAATTCTTTAAGTGCATTATCTGATGGATTATAGCGAAGGTAATCATCCTCAACACCCAACTCTAATACTTGATGAAGAACTGTATGAATATTGTCTATCGTTGCTGTCTTTAAATGCTGTGAATCTGAAAGATGATTATAAAAAGCTCGAACGTCTGACCTCTTTAATTCTACAACTTTCATTTTTCCAAAATCCAGCTCAACAAATTGAGTATACATATATTTGTAATTTTGAAAAGTGTTGTGTTTCAGCCCCCGTTTCAACTGCACCCAGCGATAATACAAATCATTGATTGTAATATCGTTCTTGTCTGCCCTAATTCCGTCTAAGGCATCTCTTACCACATCAATTTCCATTTCTCGTAATTCATCAAGCGTCTTAGCATAAACAGAATGACGTTTTCCTTTTTTATCTCTCCACTTATATTCAAACGTCCCGTTTGCTCTCTGGTATTCACCATCTTTTAAAACTCTATTCTTATTATCTTTGCGTCTCTCTACTCGCATGATATTTCTCCTCTCATAACTATAAAGAGAACACGCTCAAGCACATTATAGCTCAAGCTGTTCTCCATTGTCCATAACAAAATTACATCCGCTAATTATATTGAAAACTGCTTAGCTAAGTATTCGTCTAATAATTTTCGTTTTATCAATCTCTTACTTCCGTTCCAAAGAATAAATGTGCATTTTTTATCATCTGATAATTTTCTCAATTTATTTATACCTATACCGCTATATGCACTAGCTTCCTCCAACGTAAGATTAGATTTTTCCCATAATGGCATTTCTATCACTGAATCACTCCTTTCTTTATTGTTCTAATACTTAAGTCAATGTTTTGCTCATCAAAATACAATTCATTGCCTATCGGTTAAGCATTATACTAGATGGAATTTGTCTTATTGTAAATAGATTGGAGGTTCTACCTGGTTTAACAACTCTGAAAACCTGATAAATAGGGCATTTAGTAAAACAAGAATAATGTTGACATGAGATTTTCAGGCATTACTAATAATAATTCAGACCCTTTATATAGAGTTAAAACATGCTCCAACTTTCATAATCGAATATATACGAATTCAGTCAACTATTATCTAAAGTTAATCGGAATGTGTAGAAGTATCGCATTTAGTATTGGATTAATAGAGAGAGGATGGAGTTGACTGTATGTCCATATTGTTATAAGCAATATAAGAGAATCACTGAAAGGCATTTGGCAAAGCATAATATTCAATACATGAAGTACCTAGAGAAATATGAGTATGAAAGGTATTATGAAAAAGTAATAAGTGATTTTTTCTGGAAATTTTATAGACCCAATAAATATAAATTTATTGAACAGGTTTATAGCTATGATACAAAAGGGTTTATATGGGTTACTAAATATACGATGGATAAAAAGGAATTAATAAATGATAAAGCTAGTATCGAATCAAATCAATTAAGTCAGCCAGTTATAATTAACAAGAAAAGAAAGTTTCCATTAAGTAATAATGATTTTGTACAACATTTACGTCTGGAGAGAACGATTGGTATTTATTCATATACAAAAGATACTACATTTTTAACATTTGATATTGATGAGGATAATATGAAGTATGTACAAATAATAAATAGTACTCTCAGAAATTATGGTATTGAAGAAAATCAAATACTAATAAGCTATAGTGGAAATAAGGGCTATCATATAACAATTTTCTTTAATGCACCAATATTAAAAATTATAGCAAAAAAACTATTTGATTTAATTCTCTGGTCAGCAGAATTGGAAACGTGTAAAAGGGATAACGGAGCAAATGTGATTGAAGCAATGGGAGTTACAAATCAAGGTGTAAAACTGCCATTATCGTTAAATAGAAAAAATACAAGAATGAAGAAAGATAGCAATTCATTGGCAAAAGAGGAAAAAGAAAACTTTTGTTTTCTGATTAATAGATATGGGCGACAGCATTATACTCTCTATAAAATTGAGAGCATGCTTAAAATCGAAACAAAAAAGGTAAATGATATTATAGATAAAATTGAAGTGAAAAAGGCACTTTGCAATAAGAATGTTTTAAGTGTTAATGAGACGGTTCATTTTAATAAGCGAAATCTTTTCGAAGAAACATCAGCATTATTAAATGAGCCTATTCAAGCTAAACAGCGACATAGGACACTTCTAAAAATAGCTATTTATAACAAATCAATCGGTTTGATATCTGATGAAAATGAAAGAATTCTAATTAATTATGTTTCTAATCCAAATATAAAACACCAATGTGATACTAGCATTTGTGAAAGTGTTCGTGAGATTAAATCGATTATTAAGACTATATATAACTCAGATAAGTATAAGTTTTGTTTGGGATTAGAAGGACTGTCTTTTACTAAAGACGAAATCGTTGAGATTTTATCAGTTAATGATAAGCACTTAAGAAAATTTTATTTCATTATGTTTATTCAATATAAAATGTTCGCAGATAAAAAGAGCGGAGAATTTTTTATGACTTATGAAAGTTTTAAAAATGCAATAAACCTAAATGGAAAAGTAATTAACAAAAATTTATTGAAGTTAGAGGAATTGGGGAAAATACAATTTATAAGGAAAGGGGTAAGAAATTATAAGGCGGATAAAATTCAAAATTTACCAAACATTTATAAATTAAAGAATGACTGTTTTTCTGAAAATGAAGAAATACAGTATAGGCTTTTAAAATTAGAAAAGGAAGATAGTTCAGATATTACTTTTGTAAATTTTGAGATGATGTGTGCAAAAGTTCTCAGTAAAACTGAGATTAAGAGGTATTTCAGTCAACCTAAAGAAATTTTAAAATTCAAATATCAAAAGCTAGTGGAGATATAAAAATGGTTGTAAGGTTTCAGTTTTATGAAGCCTTTTTTTGTTGTTGTAAAGTAAGATTTGTAAGGAACGAGTGGCCGGACCCTATTTGATGCACAATTAGGTTTTTTACGTCCGAAATCCTTTGTTTATGCATGTTCCATCGGTTTTTTGTTCCAATATGTACTTGTATAAAATGTTTTTGTTGTTTAGTAAGCTAATATAAGTTAACAGTGAACATATAAGGATAATGTGTAGAACAACCATAAATCTTACTTATAGAGGGAATGCTTAACCCTATGGTTTAAAGCTAAAATAGACCAGAGCAATTAACTCAGGTCTACTTAATTATTTTGATTCACTTATAAAGTATCCGAGTAACTAATCATTGTTCTACCATAACAGATGTCCAAACGTATTAGTCGTCTTATCATCAGTTCTAAAGCTACAATAGCAGATTTAGGTTATTTTGATGAGATTACAAAAAAAATGGTAATTGCTAGTATAATATAGACTCATTCAAGTCAGTAAAATTTTAAATTTCATCTGCTAAAGTTTTACCAATAGATGTAATTATTCCTACAACAAGAGCATTACCCATAGTAAAATATCTGAATTTGTGTGGCATACCAGTATTTGTCCAACCTACTGGAAATTCGTTAATTTTTTCGCATTCCTCTGGAGTTAATAATCTATATTTTAATGTAGATTTATCAATAACAACATGTGTACTTCTGTTTTTAGAAGATTCACTTGTTAGTATTGTCCTTGCTGGAGAATCTAAATTATCTGGAAAAGGTATTGCACCTTCAGTATAATTATATGGCTCACCATTTGGTTTATAGCGTAATTCCTTTTTTGAACCTTTCATATATTGCCATAAACTTAGTTCACCTCCGAGGAAATAGCTATTATCTACATCATCATCCAGTATATCTTTTAATAAGATATAGTTACCCTCGTAACGAGGTTTAACTTCAAAGGTTGTTAATTGACCATTTATTATGTATCCTGCATTTTTAAAATCACATTTAAAGATTTTCGAGAAATTTACTAAGTCACCAGTTGAACTTTCAGAAATGTCTACAGGTAAATAGGGTTTTAATTCTTCATATTTTAGTGAAGATGGGAAGGATTTTGCAAGTATGCCATCATGCAATAATATGGTCTCAGGACTTAAATCTTTATACTTATTATATAACAAAGTACTTTCATGACAAGCAAAAATAAAAGCACGTCTCCTTTTTTGTGGATGTCCATATTCGGCCGCATTAATTACACGCCATTGAACACAATATCCTAAATCAGTTAGGCATCTTAGAATAATACCAAAATCACGACCTCGTTGCGAAGCTGGTGACTTTATTAAACGGTCAACATTTTCAAGTAATAAATAAGGTGTCTTTTTCATTTCTAAAATATCACGAATTTCCCACCACAATACCCCTTTTTTCCCTTCTATTCCTTTGGCGTTAGTTGCGGCCACCGAATAATCTTGGCATGGAAAACCTCCTACTAATAAATCGTGTTGTGGCACTTGGTGTTTAACTTTCGCAATATCCTCATTTATGCATGTTGTCTCCATACCAAAGTGTTTAAGATAACAATCATAAGCATGTTGTGTTTTCTTGCCAGGCTCCCATTGATTTGCCCAGAGTGTTTTGTATCTTGGAGAAGCAGATTTTAGACCCAAGTTAAAACCACCAACACCTGCGAATAATTCCACTACATTTATGTTTTTTTCTTCCATGGTATTTTATTCCTTTCAAACTGTGATATAATTATTGAGTAATAAGTCAATTATATTCCCTATTATACCATACATTTGTTTGGAGATCAACCATTTTTTATTAATAGGGATAAAATTACTTAGTTAGAAATTATTTTTTGGGGAGGAACCTTATGAAATTGATACCAAAGCTAACTAGAGAACTTAAAGATGAAAATATTAAAAAAAGAGTTAAAAATATTGACTTTATTTATGATATTCCACGTGATGGTTTATCTTACGGCCAATATGAGAGGCAAATGTTTTTTGCTGAGTTTTATCCAAACGAGTTAGTCTCTATTCAATACCCAGGCAAAGAATCATCACAAACTAATACAAACATAAGACCATATGATTTTAGACCCAAATTACAATTAAGTAATGGTGATATCATTCCAGATTTATCATTTAAGAATATTTGGGATAGTTTGATTGATTTATCTAATACATCAAATAATATAGAAATTCTTAAGTTACTTTCATGCGAATTTTTTAGAATTGCGTTTATGATAGATTATCAAAAATCCGAGAATCTTATTTTTACATATCGAGATATAAACACCGACATTAATAAGCAGTATGAATCTAGTCATAAAATATATTTATATACCCCAAACAATTATATAATCACTCTCTTGCAATCCATATCACCAAAAATTTATGGAGCATCATGGGAAGCATTTTTCATGTATAACGATTTACTAGCACTTAATGAGGATTGTAAGTATTTTTATAATAATTTGCAACTAACTAATGACCGTTTAGAAGCAACTAAATATATTAAAAGTGGAACAGGTAGGGTAAATACTATGCTATCCCATATTCATGTTCTTGCATTTATAACAGGAGATGCTAAATTAACAGATTTAATGAACAGCTTTTTACGTTATCGTGGTGCTTGTCCTATATCAAAGGTTAATGATTATCTAAAAGATTATATGTATATATGAAAATATTAAGGAGGCTATATGGATTATAACGAAGGAATAAAGCATATGAAATGTTTATCAAAATTGAACGGTGAATTCTCACCATATAATGGTATCACCATCAAATATCCTGGTTATAAACAATTAGGAGATTATCGCTTATTAGTAGATGGGGGGGCTCCAACACATGCTGACATCTCAGAAGACTTATATAATATGGTAATTGATAATGAATATTCATATAACGAGTTAAAAGATTTTCTTACGGATATTTATGATAATGGAACAAATACAGAATATAACGATGAAACTTTAGATTACTTGCAAAGTTTGATTTATTGGATAACATTACAGGAAGAAATAAATTATCCACGTACTAAAGGTTATGCTGGCATTAATTTACCTTTCTGTAGATACTTTGAAGCAATTTATTCATCTCTATCCATAAGCAATTTTGATATAAGTGAAGTAAAAAGAAGATGTAATAATCATGGTGGTTTTAAACCGAATCTCTATCCATTATTAAATCCCCCTATTTTTTATCACTATTAGTTCGGAGTATGCTACTTCCAAAGAACTAGGTTGGCTCTGGTTTAGATGAACAAACGATAAAAGGTCTGCTACTATTGTAGACCTTTTATCAATTCAAAACCTTCATAATTATGCGAACGAAAAAGTACTGCCAATTTGGCAGTATTTTTTCGTTTATTAACTAATAGTTATAATTATAAAAAAAACGAATATGATATCAAAATATGTTTTGTCATAGCGTTTTTTGCTACTGACATCATATATACTAGGTAAATCCAAGTAAAATACGGTTTTATCTATTATAGCGGGAACGCAGAGCTCACTCCACGCCCCCTTACTTACGTTCGGTGGTTCGCTCGGAAAAATCGCCCACTCTGGGCGATCACAGCAAGCTGTTTTTTTCCGAGCCGTTCCGTTCGCTCTGCGTCCTTCGGACTGCAGATGAATTGGTATTCACACTCTCTTAAAAATCAAGAGAGTATTCATACCAATTCGGCTGCCGTTAGGCAGCCTATATTGCTCGTATAATAGTATAATTGTGTTTCTATAAGAAAGCTAATCCAAAGGAGGTGTAATTGCAAATGAGTAAAGGAAGAAAGGCAAATTATATACAGAAACTTACCAATAAAGATATAGAGATGCTAAAAGCATTCGGCAGAACGGGTTATATTACAAAAGACCAATTGAAAGAGCATTTAAAAGTTGCTGATAGAAGAATTATCAATTTTGAGAGAGATAAGTATATTGAAAAAGTATCATATCTTGATAAGAGTACAAAGGATTCTGCATTTGCATATCGACTTACAAATAAGGGACAAGCATTATGTAGTAATCAACTTAATATTGAAAGCTTTTATCGAAGTTCTAGTCCTTTACATGATATAACGTTTACAAATAACTATTTTAAAATTAAAGATGAAATTCTTGAATGGATAACTGAAAGTCAATGGAGAGATAGAATGGATAACTATTTAATTCACTTAAAAACAGAGGACCATGATAGATGGATAGAGATAACAGAAATGTGGGAGAAGGGATTAATTAGCCCACCAGATGGAGGTTATGTTAATTCACAGGGGGTAGAAATTGCAATGGAAGTAATAACAAGTAATTATGGGACGGTAGAGATAGAGGCTAAAGAAACTTTTGTTGAAATACTGCAAGCCGAATATATTGAAATTAGAGCATAGAAAGGAGAGGCGAGTGATTAGTAATTATGAGAAAGAAAAGTTTTGCAAAGAGTACCAAGACTATATTAAGCTAATATATTGGTTTGGTAAAGGAATAATGATGTCGGTTCATCTACAAGATTATATGAAACAATTAAAAGGTAAGAATAAATTGCAGGTATGGAAAGAACTTCGCATATTACAGACGAAGGAGATTATAGATATACACAAAATTCACAATAATAATTATGTAAAGCTCAAAAAATTTGCTCTTCGCTACTTACAAAATAAAAGTAAAGCAGAAGATATCAAATCCGTAAACTATGGATTTACAGCAATAAAGAGAACAGCTTTTGTTAATGCATTTATTTTACAGTATCCTATTAAGGGGTCGACTGTAGATGAGATGGTAGAGTATTACTATAACAATACAACCTTGATAGCTAAACATATGCAAAACACTGCCGTTTTAGAGAAATATGCATTAAATAATGAGAATATTAAGAATGAGATATTAAACTTGGATGACATTTCAAAGGAACAAATTTGGAGTTTGAAAACAAAATCTCCATGTAAAAAGATGGACAAATTAAGTACATTTAATTTAAACAACATGCAATGTAGAAATATATATATAAGCTCTATTAAGGAAAAAACCATTAGCGTTGTATTCTTTGATATCTCTGATAGTTATACAGTTACGAAGTTAAGCGATATATTTGAAAAAACATATTACTATCTATCTATGTTATTTGATGATAAGAAATTAAAATTTACAGTTGTCGTTTCAGATACAACTACTAAAGATAGAATATATAATCAAAAAAAAATTCTTCATAAATTATTAGTAGAAAAACACTTAATAGGAGAATTTTCAATTGGGGTAAAAAATTTAGATATTCGTGCAAAAGTTTTTTCAAATGTTAAGCTATTACTTTAATTAAGAGAATATATATATAAGACTTTAATTTCAGGTCGGATTATTTATTAAACACCATATGCCTATACTAATTATGGAAATCTTTTATATTAAGTTACGGGAATTGCGGGGCAAAGTTTTATCAAATGTGGAATTTTAACTACATTAGGGCAATTTATAGATTGTCAAGTTGGCGAAACTAATAGTATTCATAATCATGATTATCGGTTGCAGGTGTTGTTAATAAATGGTATAATAACTTTGGATGGTAATTATTTTTGTTCTGGAGAAGTCGATGTAGTGGGTACATCGGCTTTTTTTAACTTGTTATATTGTTATATTGTTATTTGTATGTTTGGCACGTAAATCTCGTACTATGGCTTACTATGGCACGTAAATCTCGTACTATGGCTTACTATGGCACGTAAATCTCGTATTATGGCTACTATGGCACGTAAATCTCGTATTATGGCTACTATGGCACGTAATTTTCGTATTTTCTTATAAACGGTACATTTTCTTCGTATTTATTTTCAAACGGTACAAAATCTTCGTATTCAGTGAATGGTCGGTACGTAATCTTCGTATTCACTGCATGGTTGGTACGTAATCTTCGTACTCAGTGCATGGTTGGCACAAAATCTTCGTATTTTTTTCAGACGGTACAGAATCTTTGTGATTTTTTAAAACGGTACTCAATCTTTTATTTTTTATTGAAACGGTAGTTAACTTTCGCATTAAGCTGAAAAGAGTAAATATTTTACACAACAAATTTTGAAAAACTTGAATAATTATACTTGAAAAATTATGATATGCTAGTTTTGGATGGTTATTATTTATTATAAAATGTCAGATAATGTATAAAAAGGGAGGGAGACTATGAAATTTCATGATTATTTTAAACACTTCTGTGAAACCAATGGTTATATTGGCAAGATAGATTATAATATGGAGTCAAAAGAATACAGTATTGTAATTAGTAAAGGAAATAATAATGGTGGGGCATTTTTAACAAAACAGGAGATATCCTCTTTAAGCAATGAGGGTATAATGAATTTACTTGAATTATTAGATAATGGATTTAAAGTACAGTTTGAACATAGATAAGCATAATTGTAATTGACAAATTGGTTGCATAGACGAAAATAAGGAATGAAATTACGATAATATAATAAATAGGATGATGAAGATGAAGAGTGTCTTATATGGGAATGGGATAAATATTCAATTTAGTAATAAAGTGAATAAGGATGACTACAAAAATTACAAAATTATATGTAGGCTTATGGAAACCTTGAAAACAGACAAACTAGATAAATGTTTCAAGAACTTAATATCACATGACGCAATAGTAGAAATAATTGAGGAACTTAACAAATTTTATAACAAGATAAGTTCAAATTTTCCTTTTACGTTAAAAATTTTCCAACTTCTTGAAAGTGATGATATGATTACTCTAATGGAAATTTTAGGAAGATATAATGGAAAATCATCAACTCTTACAGATGTATCTATAGAAGATTACTTTTATATAATGAAAATTTTCAATATATATCTTGCTGATTATCATAAAGAAGAACCTGTTAAGAATGAGACGTTATATACTGGTTTAAAATGGTTGTTTCTTGACGCAATTTATAATGGTGGAGAAATTGAAGAAATATATAAAAACATGGATTGCTATAGAAATGAGCTAAATACATATGATAATATTTTCACAGTCAATTATGATACTAACTTAGAGAAACTGACATCTAAACACATAAATTATTTACATGGAGATTTTAATAGTTTAAACATAAACTTTGATGAAACTACACTAATTGGTTTTGCCCTAAAAATTCAAGGGAAATTAGGTGAATATATTAAAACAATGAGGCACATATTTTGCAATGCAGTTATGGGCTATTCAGGTACAGAAAAAATGAACTGTATAAATGAAGTAAACAATAAACACCAGGACGAACGTTGTAAAGCAGTTATTCCAATAATACCGAACTACAGAGACTCATCATACCCTACTGATAAGTTAAGTCAAATTGCTGGTGAAATAGATATTATCGGTATGTCACCAAACAATGACAGTCACATATTTAAAATTGTAAATGAAAATAGCGGTATTACAAAAGTAAACTTTTATTATGGAAAGCAAGAGGATAAAGACTCTGCGGAAAAAATCATTAAAAAGCCTTTGCAACTATTAAATGTATTTGATTATTGGAGTAAGTTCTGAAAGCCAAGGAAAAAGAGAAAAATCTATTAACAATAGATAAATTTACAAGCCAATGCTTGCGTATGGGGGTTGATATGGCTACTATGGCACGTAACTCTCGTATTATGGCTACTATGGCACGTAATTCTCGTATTATGGCTACTATGGCACGTAATTCTCGTATTATGGCTACTATGGCACGTAATTCTCGTATTAAAGCAAAGATGGCACGTAATTTTCATATTTTCTTATAAACGGTACATTTTCTTCGTACTTTTTTTCAAACGGTACAGAATCTTCGTATTTATTTTCAAACGGTACGCAACCTTCGTACTAAGTGCATGGTTGGTACATAATCTTCGTATTCACTGCATAGTTGGTACGTAATCTTCGTATTCACTGCATAGTTGGTACGTAATCTTCGTACTCAGTGCATGGTTGGCACTTAATCAATCTTCGTAATGAGTGCATGTTTAGTAAATAATCTTCGTGTTCACTGCATGGTTGGTACGTAATCTTCGTACTGAGTGCATGGTTGGTACGTAATCTTCGTATTCACTGCATGGTTGGTACGTAATCTTCGTATTCACTGCATGGTTGGTACGTAATCTTCGTAATCACTGCATAGTTGGTACGTAATCTTCGTACTCAGTGCATGGTTGGCACTTAATCAATCTTCGTAATGAGTGCATGTTTAGTACATAATCTTCGTATTCACTGCATGGTTGGTACATAATCTTCGTATTCACTGCATGGTTGGTACATAATCTTCGTATTCACTGCATGGTTGGTACGTAATCTTCGTATTCACTGCATGTTTGGTACGTAATCTTCGTACTGAGTGCATGTTTGGTACGTAATCTTCGTATTCACTGCATGGTTGGTACGTAATCTTCGTACTGAGTGCATGTTTGGTACGTAATCTTCGTACTGAGTG